>Ga0136611_10001012_pt1 | contig 19163 bp, 14 predicted proteins | sample AntDrymUQ2232306_2_FD_106645 | JGI IMG/M metagenome (GOLD analysis project Ga0136611, IMG submission 106645) | Polar desert sand microbial communities from Dry Valleys, Antarctica - metaG UQ223 (23.06) | ecosystem: Environmental > Terrestrial > Soil > Desert | place: Antarctica: Dry Valley...
ACGCCGCGTGAGGCGTCGGCTCGAACGCCGCGTGAGGCGTCGGCTCGAACGCCGCGTGAGGCGTCGGCTCGAACGCCGCGTGAGGCGTCGGCTCGAACGCCGCGTGAGGCGTCGGCCCGTCTCCCCCTCTCCCGCGTCAGGGAGAGGGGGCCGGGGGGTGAGGGCCTCCTACGCCGTCCGGGTGCGCAGTCGCTGGTCCTCGCGGCGGCTCGGCGCGAGGATCGTCTCGCCGCTCGGGATCGCCCCATCGACGTGCAGTGCATGCTCGAAATCCGACTCGACCACGTCGGCGTCGGCGCGCACGTTCCGTCCGAGCCGCAGCCCCGGCGGGATCCGCACCCGCTTGCCGATCACCGTCAGGCCCGTGGAGAGATTCCTCGCCTCCATCCGATTCGGCACGCGGTCGTCGCCGTAGCCGATCACCGAGCCTGCCCCGACGATGACCTCCTTGTCCAGGATCGAGCGATCGACGACGGCATTGCGTCCCACGACCGAATCGGTCATCACGATCGAGTCGCGGATGATCGCGTCCGGCGCGACGTACACGCCCGGCGAGAGCACCGAGTTCTCGACGGTGCCCAGCACGTTGCAGCCGTTCGACACCAGGCTGTTCACGATGCGCGCGTCGGCGTGGATCTTCGCCGGCGGGCGCTCCTCGCTCTTGGTGTGGACGACCCAGTCGTTGTCGTAGAGGTCGAAATCCGGCGGGTCGTTGAGCAGCCCCATGTTGGCTTCCCAGTAGGTGGAGATCGTGCCCACGTCCCGCCAGTAGTCCTCGAAGCGGTAGGCGTAGACGCGGTCCTCGCTGACCATGCGCGGGATGATGTCCTTGCCGAAGTCGTGCGCCGAGCCGCGCATCCTGGCGTCCTCGGACAGTCGGTCCCACAGCAGCGAGGGGCTGAAGACGTAGATGCCCATCGAGACGAGGTTGCTCCTCGGCTGGGGCGGCTTCTCGTCCCACTCCACGACCTTGCCGTCGTCGTCCACGATCAACGTGCCGAAGCGGCTCGCCTCCTCGATCGGTACCTCAATGACACCGACCGTCACGTCGGCGCGATTGTCGCGGTGGAAATCGATCATCTTCCGGTAGTCCATCTTGTAGATGTGATCGCCGGAGAGGACCAGCGTGTAATCGGACTTCCAATCGGCCATCATCGGCAGGTTCTGGAAGACGGCGTCTGCGGTCCCCTTGTACCAGTCGGACTCGCGTCGGCCGAGGTACGGCTGGAGGAGCCGGATGCCGCCGCGCGAGCGGTCCAGGTCCCACGGCTTGCCGACCCCGATGTGGTCGTGCAGCGAATGCGGCCGGTACTGCGTCAGGACGGCGACGTGGTACATGCCGGAGTTGATGCAGTTCGAGAGGGCGAAATCGATGATGCGGTACTTCCCGCCGAAGGGGACCGCCGGCTTCGCGCGCTTGACCGAGAGGACGGAGAGCCGCTCTCCCTGTCCACCTGCCAGGATGATCGCAACGACACTCACGCATGCCCTCCCGAGGTGGGCTCACAGCACCGCCGCCCGGGTCGCCACCGACCCGCCGAGATGAACGGGCTGCATCCTTGCCTTCGCCAGCCCATTATTGCAGACCCCGCGCCAAATCTCACGCCGACCTGCTACAGCACATGCACCAGCACACCATGTAGCTGCCGAAACAGCTTCCCGAGCTCCAGCACCACCCCCGCCGACCCCAGCGACTCGTTCGGCGTCACATGGTCGAACAGGTTGAATTCGGTGTGGTGCAGCTCGGCCGCGCTCGTCGCGCGCGCCACCATGCGCCGCGACTCGGTGTACGGGATGAGGCGGTCGCCGACATCGTGCATGAGGAACAGGCGGGTCGTCACGCGATCGAGCGACTGATTCGGTGAGATGCCGCGCAGCCGATCGAGCGTCGCTTCGGGCAGTATCTCGAGCGCCGCCTCGACCTCCTCCGGCGACGCGCCGTCGAGCAGGCTCAGCGCCGCGCGGCCGACCGGCGTCATGCGCTCCACGTCGGCGCGGGCCTCGTCGTCATACTGGATGTAGATGCGATCGATCATCCCGCGGTCGGTCGGATCGGGCAGCGTGTCCACGAGCTGGCGCGCGAATACCCAGCGCGTGAGCGGGTACGGCTCCCACGCTTCGTCCACGCCCGCGTAGGCGAGTCGGCGGGTCGCGACTGCCCGCACGAGATCACGCGCGTCGTTGAACGCGCCGAACGCGTTGACGAACGCGAGCTTGCCCGTCAGGCGCGGGTCGCCGGCCGCCAGGATGGCCACCGACCCGCCGACCGAGAAGCCGATGACGCCCACGCGCCCAGGGTCCACGTCGTCGCGCGCGCGCAGCAAATCGACCGCGCGCGCGACCGCATCGACCTCCTCCGGCACGACGCGCCCGACCGCCAGCTCCGACGATGCCGACACCATCACCACCGCGCCGGCCCGACTCAGCCCGTCCGCGAAGCGCACCAGGGTCGGGTTGTCCAGCTCGACGGCCCGCGCGCCGAGCAGGAGCAGGATCGCGCCATGCCGGCCGCCCCAACCGGGCGCGTACACCTCGCCCACCGCGCTACCCGCGTCGTAGTCGAAGCCGAAGGACTCGCGGCTCGGCGACGGAGTCATCATCCTGAGCGGGTCCACCGGCAGGGCGGCGATGGCCGACGGCAGGATCAGGATGCTCTTGACCGCGACCCGCGCCGAGTGGCTCGCTGCCAGCAGCACGGCGAGGACCAGCGCCGCCACGCCCAGCACGGCGCCAACCCTCCGCGCCCGTACGGCGGCGCGCCGGCGCGCGGGCGCGTCCATGCGTCGTGCGGCAGGCCGAGCATCTGCCGTAGCTCGGAGCGGCATGGGAAGCAGTGTACGACGCTTCTTCGGTACCGGTGCCTCCGTGAGATGGGGCGGGGAGGAGTTCTTTGGACCGGGGTCAGGGCGTTCCCTCCGCTACCGGATCAAGTTGTTCAGTCCCGCGCCCGCCGCCAGGCCCGCGCCGAACGTACCGATGGTCGCCAGTGCGGCGAGGACGCGCTCCCACCAGGTGGCCGTGCCGGGCGCGCGCTGCTGGGTCGTCACCAGCACGAGCGCGAGCGGTCGGACGCCGTCAATGGTGGGGATCGGGCGGCCGAACGCCGGATCGTGGACGACCGGCTGCAGTTCGACCTCGACCGTCTGCGTCGCCGTCGTGTCGGTCGGGCCGGCGGCCGTCGGCTCGGCAGCGGCGGCCGGCTCGGTAGCGGCGGCAGCCTCGGCAGTCGCCCCAGCTACCCGCGCCGCCTCGGCGGCCGCCTCCTGCTCGTCGGGACGGATGGCCAGCACCACTCGCGTGCCCTCATGCCGGCGCAGGAATCGCCAGATCTCGCCCGGCCGACCGAGCCGATACGGCGTGACGTCCAGTCGGTCGAATGGCACGAGAATCCGGGCGATGAAGTCGTCGTCCACGACGTGCGCCCCCTCCGGAACCGCCTCGCCGATGCGCGCCAGCGGCGCCGGCAGCGGATGGGCGTCCGGCTCCTCGTCGCTCCCCGGGCCCTCGCCGAGCAGGACGCGGTCGGTCCCCGCGATCCGCTCGACGATGCCCTCGCCGCCTTCCGCGAGGTGGCTCGGACGCACGTCGGCGAACGGGGCGCTTCCGTTGGTGCCGACGATCGAGGTCAGCAGGTCCTCGTCGATGCCATCGACGCTGTGGATGTAGAGGCCGGCCGCCATGCTTCACCGGTCCTTTTCGAACCACCCGGACCCCGAGACCGGCCCGCGCAGTGCCGCTGCCTCGACGATCTCCCAGTGCTCGGAACGCGGTCTAGCGTACGCGATGCGCGAGAACGCGGTCAACGCCCCCGCAGCCAGAACCGCATCATCATCGACACGATGGGAGCGCCGTCAACTCTCCTGTCATCCTGAGCGAAGCGAAGGATCTACGGACTCACCAACACGAGGCATCACGTGGATCGTTCGGAGGCTCAGGATGCCGCGACCGGATCGCGTGCCCTTCATCATCCGCGAGATCTCTCTAACTGCTTGCGCTGGAGTACCGGCGCAGTGAGTACGTCCAGAAGCGGTGCGACACCCACACCAGCACCACCGACATCGCGAGCTGGTACGGGACCAGCAACGGGTCGAGGATGCCCAGTAGCGCCTGCGCCGGCAGCGTCGCCACCGCCGCGATCGGGAGCACGTAGACCAGCAGCGGGCGCGTGAAGCCCCGAAACACGTCCGTCGGGAAGCGTCCCAGGCGGAACACCGGGTCGATCGCCACCGAGATGTTCTCGATTCGCCCCGTGTACAGCACCAGCGTGACCGTCATGAACCAGATCGCGTACAGCGAGACCACCGCGCTCCCCAGCATGGCGAGATACAGTCCGATCTCAGTCGGGCCGGGCCGCAGACCGACCCGCTGGACCCCGAGCCAGACGTAGAACAGGCCGACGAACGCGATCGGAACCGTGCCGAAGTTGACGTAGCGGATCGACACGAGAAACTGGCTCGAGATCGGCTTGACCAGCACGAAATCGAGCTCGCCCTTGTTCACCAGCTCCGAGAGCTTCTGCATGCTCCGCTGGAACAGTGTCGACATCGCACCCTCGACGATCATGAACGAGCCGGTCAGGATGAACATGCGGTCCAAGTCCCAGCCACGGATCGCGCCCGCGTTGCCGAACACGAGGCCGGCCAGCACGATCGAAAGGGCTCCCCAGATCGCGGTCGAGACGAGCGTGAAGATGAAACTGCTCCGGAACTCCAGTTCGCGAGCCAGGCAGTTCCGCAGGCAGGCGACGTAGACGCGCCAGTAGCGCCGCACCGTCGCCATCGTCGCCTCGCGCTCCGCGACGGCCTCCCTGTGCGCCGACGACGATGTCATCCGCCGACCGCCTCGTAGCGTCGCAGCCCCCGCTGCCAGAGAGCCCGCGCAAACAGCCCCAGCACGGTCGCCCAACCGACCTGCGACGCGACTCCCCACCAGAGCGCCGCCCCGTCCAGGCGGCCGAGCAGGATACCGAGCGGCACGTCGTAGATCGCCCGCATCGGCAGCACCATCGCCAGCGCGTACAGCGGCTCGGGCAGCAGCGTCAGCGGCACCAGCACCCCGCCGAACACGCTCGCGGTTACGTCGTACAGCGTCATGGTCCCGTTGATGTCGGTCGTCCAGAACACAAGCATGCCGATGCACAGCTTGAGCGCGAAGCACACAAGGTAGCCGAGCACGACGCTCACGGCGAGCAGCAGCATCTGCCCGATGTCGAGCGGCGGCAGCGAGAGGTACGGCCCGAGCCAGACCAGGCTCCCGATCAGCACCGGCGTCACCAGCACCCCGCGCACGGCCTTCCAGGCCAGCTCGCCGACGAACCACTGGGCGCAGACGTTCATCGGCCTCACGAGGTACGTCGAGAGGAGGCCCTGCCGCACCTCGTGGTCCATGGCCCATTCGATGTGCGAGGTCAGCATCGTCCGCAGCACCATGATGCCGACCGTGTATGCCAGCATCTGGGACAGGTCGAAGCCGCCGACGCTGGTCTGGTCCTCGTACGCCGCCAGCCAGACGAACGCCATCATGATCGGCGGCAGCACGTCGTACAGGAAGTAGATCGCGGACTCGACGCGGTACTGGATCGCCTCCTGCAGCGCCAGCCGAAACAACGTGTAGTACAGGCTCACGCGTCACTCCCGTGGGCCGCGACGCCTTCGCCAGTGACGCCATCGTCTCGTCCCTCCTCCCGCCCCTCCCCGAGACGGAGAGGGGCGGGGGGAGGCGTCTCTGCCGGGGGAGCGGCCTCCGCCAGCGTGCCGCCGAACAGCGCCCGAATCACCTCGTCAATGTCCGGCTCCTGGATCGCCAGGTCCAGTACCGGGAACTGCGCCAGCAGCCGCGCCGCCCGCGCCGACACCTCCTCGCGCGGCACCCGGATCGTCGCTGCCCGACCCTCCCAGGTCAGCACCTCGCCGATGGCCGCGAGCGCCTCGCGGGGGATCTCCCGCTCCAGCTCGATCGTCAGCAGCTTGTCGTCCGCGAACCGCGCCACCAGATCCCGCAGCGCCCCGTCGTAGATCAGCTGCCCCCGGTCGATCACCACCACCCGCTCGCAGAGTGCCTTCACGTCGTCCATGTAGTGGCTCGTCAGCACGATCGTCGAGCCGTGCCGCGCGTTGTACGCCTTCAGGAATTCGCGGATCGTCTGCTGCGCCACCACGTCCAGGCCGATCGTCGGCTCATCGAGGAACAGCACCTTCGGCCGGTGCAGCAGGGCCCCGACCAGCTCACATTTCATTCTCTCGCCGAGCGACAGCTTCCGCACCTGCACGTCCAGCAGCTTCGCCAGGCCGAGCAGCTCCACCAGCTCGTCGAGCGTCGCCTTGTACTCTCGCGCATCCAGCCCGTAGATCTCCTTGTTCAGCAAGAACGACTCGATGGCCGGCAGATCCCACCAGAGCTGATTTTTCTGGCCCAGCACCAGCGCGAACTGCCGCTGGAACGGCCGCTCGCGCTTGAACGGCTCGTAGCCGAGCACGCGGCACTCGCCGCCGGACGGCTCGAGCAGCCCCGACAGCATCTTGAGCGTCGTCGTCTTGCCCGCTCCGTTCGGCCCCAGGAACCCGACCAGCTCGCCCCGCTCGATCGCGAAGCTCACGTCCTGCACGGCGCGCACGTCGCTGTACTCGCGCCGCACCAGCGCGCGCACCGACCCCAACAGCCCTGGCGGCTTCTTCTGGACCCGATACGTCTTGGACAGGCTCGCCGCCACGATCGTCGGGTCGCCACGCCGCGAAGGCATGGACATGCTCTTGCTCCCACTCTCCGAGGAAAAGCCATCTACGTCTCCCCCTCTCCCCCTCTCCCACGGTTAGGGAGAGGGGGCCGGGGGGTGAGGGCCTACGCCCCCGACGCCGCCACGACGCGCCCGTCCGCCATCGCTCCCGGCGCCACGATCCGGCGCGTGTCCATCGCCACGCACAGCACTGCCCCCAGCAACGCCGCCCCGACCGCCGCCACGATTACCGGCGGATACCCGCCAAGAATCTCGTAGCCCAGGCCGGCCACGTACGCGCCGACCGCCGACCCGATCTGGTGCGCCACCACCAGGACTCCCATCAGCACTCCGAGCATCCGCGCCCCGAACATCTCCGTCGCCGCCGCCGCCGAGAGGGGGATCGTCGCCATGTCCGTCACCCCGAACACGGCCACCGCCAGCCCGAGCGTCAGCGCATCGGTCGCCGTCGCCATCCACAGCAGCGCCACCGAGCGCACCACGAACACCGCGATCAGCGGCCGGCGCCCGCCCCACCGGTCGGCGATCCGACCGCCGAGTATCAAACTCAGCACGTTGAACAGGCCAAGCAGCCCGAGCACGCGCGCCGCCACGATCTCCGTCAACCCCACGTCCACGCCGTACGGCACCAGATGCGTGTGCACCAGGCCGAGGGTCGTGACGCCGCAGATGAAGTACGCGCAGAACAGCAGCACGAACCCGCGCGCCCGGAACGCCAGCCCGAACGTCGCGGCGAGGCCCGGCGTCTCGGCCCGGCGCGGTTGGGGCGAGCGGCCGATCAGCACCCACGCGACCGGCAGCACCACCACGATCAGCGCCAGCCCGATCGCGCCCATCGTCCCACGCCACCCGGCGTCCGCCACGCCCACCGCCGCGAGCTGCGCCAGCGACAGCTCGCCGAGCGGGGCGCCCGCGCTCAGCACCCCGAAGATCAGCCCGTGGTGCCGGTCGAACCGCTGCACGACCGTCGCCGCCAGCGTCGCGTTCGCCAGCCCCGCGAAGCCGACGCAGGCCACCAGCACGTACGCCAGCGCGAACAGCACGAAGCTCGGCGCCAGCGTCGCGAGCACCGTCCCGACCCCGGCCAGCAGCACCGAGCCGGGGATGACCAGACGCGGCCCGTGCATGTCCACGATCCGCCCGAACAGCGGCTGCCCGAAGCCGAACACGAGGAAGGCCAGCGCCCCGAGCAGCCCCATCGTCGCCCGATCCACGCCGAACTCCGCCTCCAGCGGGCGGACCCACACGCCGAAGATCAGCCGCAGGCCGCCCACCGCGAACACCACCACCAGCGCCCCACCGACGAGCGCCAGGTCACTCATGCGCATGCCGACGATTCTAGCCCCAGCGCCGCCCGTCACGACAGAACGAGGATCCCTTGCGAAGCCGGCCAGCAGGACGATCTCCTGTGATCCGAGCAGAGAGCATGATCCCATTCACATTCGGACAGGCGGCATGTCAACCTAATCGAAGTCGTTCAGCCTATCTGTCACCCCGAGCGCAGCGAGGGATCTCACGGTCCCAAGGCCGATGACATACCAAGCATTCGTGCGCCCGATCCGCCTACCTGGACGGCAGCTCCAGCACCACGAGTCGCTCGTCCGACCACAGGACGCTCGGCGACAGGAACGCGTACTGGTCCCGGCGCGCCCGCTCGGCCACCACGTAGCGGATGCCGTACTTGCGGACGAGATGTGCGACCACCTCGGGCGGGTAGGCCGTCGAGTTGACCACCAGCGGCTGCCCGGTGAAATGCCCGAGGATATGGTCCCCGAGGATGACGCCCGGTCCGCGCGTCACGATGCGGTCGGCGGCCTCCTTCAGGCGGCGCGTGTCCTGCATCCAGATCGTCTCGCCCTGCTGCCCGAAGTTGTCCGCGACGAGCCCGCCGTCGTAGTAGTACGTGCGGCTCGGGATCGACAGCATCGTCCAGAGGTTCGTGAACAGGCAGAGCCCGAGCGTGACCGCCACGAGCGGCGCGCGCAGCGAGAGCGGCCGAAGCTGCCAGACGAACCACGCGCCGAGCGCGAACACGAGCGGCAGCAGCGGCACGAGGTACCGGAACTTGGTTGTAGGCCACCAGAGGATCAGCGCCAGATGCACCAGCGCCAGCGCGACCAGCGGCAGCAGCCGCCCTGTCGCATCCGACCCGATGTCGCAACCGTGTCCACGTGGCACCTGCCCGAGCTTTGTCAGCTGCTCCGTACTCGCTGGTGTGTCCGTGCCCTTCGACAGACCTGTCATCGCGAGGAGCTTGCGACGAGGGATTTCACGCCGACGAGCGGCGCTCTCCAACATGCCGCGCCACCAGCACGCGCCGACCGTCGCCAGGCCGGCCAGGAACAGCCCCGACAGCACCGGCGCCAGAATCAGGAGCTGGCGGGCCGTGAACCCGACGTTTCCGTACAGATCGACCGCCCGCTCGCGCAGCCCGGCGAGCCGGTCGCCGCCCATCGGCAGGTTGCGCTTGATCGCCTCGTCGCCGACGATGACGTATTCGACCTGGCGGCTGCCGCCCGCGAGCGTCCGTTGGAACGGCTGGCTCCAGATCGGGCTGCCGAAGGTCGCCCAGGTGTAGCCGAGCCACGGCGCGATGGTGACCAGCATGACGCCGAGCGCGAGGCCAGGCCCGATGAGCGCAGCCGGTCGGAGCAGCGCGCGACCATACCGGAGCGCGTGCGACAGCCCGAGTGCGCCCACCAGTGTGACGGCCGGGTAGTTGGTCAGGTAGCCCAGCCCCATGATGACGCCAACGAGCGCCCACCGGGCCAACTCGGCGCGCCGCCAATCGAGGCGCCAACGTGAGCCATGAATCTCGTCAGGCCGCCATCCCGCACCCCGCCCCTCATCAACCCGCGTTGTCGAAGCGCCTCGCCGAACCGAGCTCGGCGTCGCTCTGGTGGTCGTGACGGCTTCGGCAGCCTCATCGGCCATCGGGTGGCCCGCGAGGGCATCATCATGCGGCAGCGCCCACAGCCACGCTAGGTACCACAGCGCGAGCAGCGCCCACAGCGACCCGTTCCCCGAGAAGTCAACGAGCGGGTAGGATCCGGCCGCCAGGGCCGCCGTTAGCAAAGCCGGCCCCGCCCCGATGCGTGGCCGTAGCGCACCGTACGCCACCGGCACGACCGCGATCCCGACCAGCAGGCCGACGACCTTCAGCGCGGCGTACCCGTCGCCCAGCAGGCGCCCGAGCGGCGCCCCGAGCAGCGGCCAGAGCGGCGGGTGCTGGTCCGGCGGGTATCCGAAGCCGAAGCGATCGGTGCCGTAGTACCGGATGTCTACCATCGGCACGAGCAGGCGGCCGTCGCGCGCGACGCTCTCGGCGATGGCGGCGTCGATGACTACATCGCCGTGCGGCCAGACGTTGAAGCCGAACGCCGCGAGCCGCCAGATCGCCCCGGCCACCGTGATAGCGAGCAGGACGACCCATCGGGCGCGGGTAGGGCGATTCGAACCGCCGCCAACTCCGGATGCCGGGGATACACGCGACTCGGGCGCCGGCGGGACGCCTCCGGCGGCCGAGCCAGTTCGGCCGGTGTCAGTGACGATGTCTGCGACGATCTGGTCCACCCGCCTGCCGCACCGCTCGAGTCATTGAGCCCCGCTCGCGCGATCATACCATCGGTCGCTAACGTGCCGGCCATCGATTCGGCCTGACGGTCGGGCATGCCCCTGAAGGCGCCTGACGCGGCTGGCTGATCGCGTGGGAGAGCACGGCTGCCTCTTCCTCAGCCGACCGCGAGTCTCCGGCCCGCCTGTCCCACGTTCTTTCGCCACCATCGCGCGCTTGCAGGATTCGAGGTACCCTTGCCAGGCACGGCGATCCAGACGCCGGTCAGTAGCGAGCGGAACTTCGCCGGCGGGCGTGACAGCAAAGGGCATGTCGATGAGCGCAGTACGATGAGCGAGCAGCGCGGCCCCCAGCCTGCATTGGGCGATTCGGCGCGCTGGCAGGCCTGGGGCATGGACGAGCGGTACCCGGAGCTCTCGACAACGAGTCACTCAACCACGCGCGGGCCGGGCTTGCCGATCGGCTCGGTCGTGTCGCTCGTTGGCGGTCTCGCGCTGGTCGCCGCGTTCTTCATGCCCTGGTTCGCCATCCAGGGGCTGCTGCTATCCGGCGACTTCCTGGCGCGCTTCCTCGGCAACCCCAGCCAGCTCCGACAGTTCGCCCCGCAGCTTGCCGGCAACCCAAGCGAGCTACAACTGTTGCGGGGCGTGGTCTACCTATTCCCGATCGCCGGTCTCGTTGCGGCGCCCCTGGCGATTCTCGGAGGGTTGCTACCCCGCCGTTCTCTCTGGCTCGACCTCGCTCTCGGCGCGAGCGGCCTGATCCCTCTCGTGGCCCTGCTCGGTGGCGTGACGCGCCTGCCGCCCGGCTCGGTCCTCGAAGTGGGCATGTGGACGCTCGGCGTGGGCGCGGCAGCCATCGCGGCCGGCCCCTGGCTTGACCGCGCCCTCACCCGCCGCACTCCGGACTAGTTCACGGCCGCCTCATACAGGTAGATCAGCTCGTCGGCGCGCGCCTTGTACCCCTGGAGCCGCTTGTTGATCCCGTAGGCATCGACCTGGTCGTACAAGAAGATGACCGGCGCTTCCTTGACCATCAACCCGCCGAGCTCCTGATAGACCGCCAGCCGCGCCGGCTCGTCCATCGTCGCGCGGGCCTTGTTGACGAGGGCGTCCGCTTCCGGAGTTGACCAGTACAGGCCGCGATTCGTCGAGAGGAAGTTCAGGCTGTAGTTGTAGTCGGCGTCGGCGGTGTTGTTCGCGTTCGAGGAGAGTTGCAAGCTCATCGCCTCGTTGTACTGGCGCGAGAACTCGTTCAGGATCAGGTCGTAGTCCATCATCCGAATCTCGGCGGTCAGCCCGACGTTCTGGAGCATGCCCGAGAGCGCCTGGACGACCTCGCGGTCGCCGAGCAGCCGCCCCTGCGCCGATTGGAGCTCGACCTTCGTGCCGGCCGGGACGCCGGCCGCCGCGAGCAACTCCTTCGCCTTGGCCGGGTCGTAGTCGTACCCTCTGGTGTAGGTCGGGTTGTGGCCCCAAACGCCCGGCCCCATGACGCCGCCCGGCGTCGCCACCCCGTAGCCGCCGAGGATCGACGAGATGAGCAGCGGCACGTCGATCGCGTGATTCAGCGCCTGCCGCACGCGGACGTCGTCGAACGGCGCCTTCTTGGTATTGACGCGGACGTGGACGTTGCGTAGGCTCTGGATCTCCTGCACGGCGGCGTTCGCGCTGGCCTTGATCTGGGTGGCAAGCTCCGGCGGGACGTTGGTGACGATGTCGGCGTTGCCGGTCAGCAGCTCGGCGACGCGGGTATTGTCCTCGGAGATGCTCTTGAAGACGAGCGTCTCGATCTTGGCCGGCCCGCGCCAGTAGCCAGGGTTTGCCTTCAGCACGACCCGCTGGCCCTTCACCCACTCTTGCAGCGTGTACGGTCCTGTCCCGACCGGCTTCTCGTTGAACCCGTCCGGCCCGAGCGCCTCGTAGACCTTCTTCGGCACGATCGGGATCAGGCTGAAGCGGCCGAGCAGCGTCGCGTCGGGCGTCTTAAGCCCGAACTCGACAGTCTCGTCATCGACCTTGCGTACCTCGCCGATCGTCTTGACGTACGTAATGTGCTTCGAGTTGCTGGCCGGGTCGATCACCCGCTGGTACGTGAACACCACGTCGTCGGTGGTCAGCGGGTCGCCGTTGTGGAAGTTGACGCCCTTCCGAATCTTCATCCGGATCGTCTTCTCGTTCGGGTACGACCACTCGGTCGCGAGCCGCGGCCGGATGTTGCTCTCGTCGTCGCGCCAGGTCAGCGTGTCGAAGATGTGGATCGACGGGTTGAACGTAACCATCCCGGTCTCCATGCTGGAGTCGAGATGGGTGATCGTCGGACCCTGGACCACCGTCGCGGTGCCGCTGGGCGCGGCGCCGGTCACCTTGGGCGCGGCCGTGGGCTGCGCGGCGGCGGCGGGCTGGGTGGCAGCGGCCGGCTGCGCGGCAGCGGCAGTCGGCTGCGCGGCAGATTGTGCGGCCGGCGCGGCGGCCCGCGTCGGAACGGAAGTTGGTGCGCTCGCGGCCGAGGTCGCGGCCGGCTGTTTCGCGGCGGGCTGCGCCGGCGGCGCCGAAGGCGCGCACCCGACCAGGAACACCAAGCCGAAGATGGATAGGAACCGTCGCGACATCACGCCCTCCGGAGCGGGCGAACCAACGGTTCGCCCCTACGAGGGCAGGCACGGGGCCTGCCCTACCTGGGCGCCCGCGGTGCGCCCCTTCGATTCCCGTGCAACTCGCCGCCGTCTACCAGCCGATCGCGTACGACATGCGGCGCGGGTCCGCGCCGGCGGAGAGCGTGCCGTTCTCCGCGTCTACGCGGATCGTGCAGGGCGCCCCGGCCGTCCCGATCCAGTCCGGCCACGACTCCACCGTGTGCCCGAGCGCGCGCAGCCCGTCGAGCACCTCGGCGGGCAGGCGTCCCTCGGCGCGCACCACGCCCGGGTGGTACGGATGTGGGTCGCCGGTGCTCGGGTAGTTGTAGGACGCGACGCGCGGCTGCTCGATCGCCGCCTGCGGGTCCATCCCGAACTCGAGCATCCCGAGCAGCACTTGCAGCATCGCCTGGGGCTGGACGTCGTGCCCCGGCGAGCCGATCACGAGCTCCAGCCGCCCATCCTTCAGCATCAAGGCCGGGCTGGGCGTCAGGCGCGGGCGCTTGCCGGGCTCGATGCGGGCCGGATGGTCCTCGTCCACCCAGGACTGGTAGCCGCGCCCGGAGATGATGAAGCACAGGCCCGGCAGGAGCGGCGTCGCGCGGCAGCCGTCGCTCGGCGTGGCCGAGAAGCCGTTGCCCCACTTATCGACGGCGCAGGCGTAGCTCGTGTCGGGCTCGGGCGGGAGGCGCAGCGGCCGGGCAGGACCGCCCTTCGGCCCTGCGCCGACCGGCTGCCGCTCGAACGCCCAGGCGTCGCCCGGCTCGGGCATCTCGGCCCAGGTTGGGCCGCGGTCGATGCGCGCGCGCCACGTGGCGGCATACTCCTTGTTGAGCAGTCCGTCCATCGGGACGTTCACGAAGTCCGGATCGCCGTAGTAGGCGTGGCGGTCCGAGAACGCCGCATCGAGCGCCGAGATCACGAGGTGAAGATACTCGGGCGTGTTGTGGCCGAGCGTCTTGAGGTCGTACCCCTCCAGGATGTTGAGGGCCTCGGGCAGGACCGGCCCCTGGCACCACGGCCCGCAGGCGTAGAGGTCGAAGCCGCGATAGTTCGTCGTGACCGGCGGCTCGACCTTCACCGAGAACTCGGCCAGGTCGTCGTAGTCGAGCAGCCCGCCGTTCTCCTGGCTGAACTGCGCGATCTCCCGCGCGACCTCGCCGCGATAGAAGAAGTCGCGCGCGGCACGGAGGCCGGCCTCGCGCCCGCCGGACGCACTCGCCTCGACCTCAATGAGGCGACGGAACGTGCGCGCGAGGTCCGGCTGCCGCACAACCTCGCCTACGCCGAGTTGCCGCCCGCCGGGAAAGAATGTCGCGTCGTTCAGCGGATACTGCCGCAGATCCGGCGCCGACGTGCTGACGTTGTCGAACAGGAACTGGTGAACCGGGAAGCCGCGCTCGGCCAGCTCCAGCGCCGGCGCAACGACCTCGGCGAACGTCTTGGTGCCGAAGCGCTCCAGCGCCGTCAGCCAGGCGTCGGCGGCGGCCGGCGTTACCGAGCGGATCAGGCCGGGCGGGATGCGCCCGCCATGCTGCTCGCGGAACAGCGTGGCGCTCGCCTTCTTGGGCCAGCGGCCCAGCCCCGAGATGGTCAGCACCTCGTTGCGCTCGGCCAGGTACATGATGATCGGGGCGACGCCGCCGAAGTTCGTCATGTCCGGCTGGAGCACGTTGATGCAGATGCCGGCCGCGACGCCCGCGTCGATGGCGTTGCCGCCCGCGTCGAGCATCCTCGACCCGGCCATGCTCGCGAGATAATGGCCGGACGCCACCATCTGGCTCTGGCCCATGATGGTCGGACGATGCGTCTTGGGCGGCTTGAAGCTGAACACGACCTCGCTCGCTGCTGCTGCCATGCGCTACCTGCCCTTCTGCGACCGGATGATGGTCGGCCCACCACCATGTGTACCATGTGCATTGGTGACAAATCTCGCGGCCCGCGCTTTGCGCGCCGGTGTTGCAACGGGAGGCCGCCGCGCGGTCCCCTACGGCGCCGGTTCGCGCAGGTAGGTCAGCGCACGGGAAAGGCCGGTGCCACGAAGCGCACCAGGGCGGCGTAGTCCAGCAATCCGAGGGCCAACCCGAGTAGTCCGATGAGCGCGGGTGGCAGCGCGGAGCGGATGGGCGCGGGCAGGATTGCTACCGCGACGCCCGTCGCGAGCGCCGCCAGCACGAGCCCGTTGTCCGTCCAGGGCTCGCGGGCGCGGACTGCCCCGTGCCATTCCGCGACGGACCACCCGATCGTGGCGGCCAGCAGCGCGGCCGGGAGGCCCCCGATCCACCGGGCCGACCGTGCCGACTCGGCCAGGGCGCACCAGCCGGCCGACAACCCGACCGCCAGCGGCACGAGGGCGGGGAATAGGTACCGCCCCTGCGGCTGGACGAACGTCAAGTTGTAGTAGGCGACCTCGCCGAAGACGAGCGCGATGGGCGCGACGAGTAGCCAGGGAGCACGCAGGCGCGCCCCGCTCGTGCCAACGACCCGTTCGACGTCCGCGACTCGTGCCTCGCCCGCCGTTCGTCCGCCGCCCGGAATGCGACGCATGGCAAGCCCCGCGAGCGCCAGCAGCGTCAGCGCCAGATACAGAACGTAAAAGCCGTCGTCGAGGATCACGCCCATCCACCCGAAGACGCCCCAAAAACTTCTAAACAGGATGCGAGCGAAGAAGTCGAGCGACGACAGATCTCCTGGGGGCACGAACTCGGACCAGCGCGGTTGCCCAACCACGACCGCGTCGTGGCGCAGCAAGCCGAGCGGGTCGAGCGGGCCGTAGGTCAGCACATTTCTCACGAGCCAGGGCAGCACGACGGCGAGGGCGACGAGTGCGGCCAGGAGGGTGCCCTCACCCCCGGCCCCTCTCCCTGACGCGAGAGAGGGGAGCACGGATCTGCGTCCCGCCCTCTCCTGCGTCAGGGAGAGTGGGCCGGGGGGTGAGGGCACACCGCCGGGCCTCCCACGGAGGTAGATGGCCACAAGCGCGAGCGGCACGTAGACGTAGACGGTCAGCTTGGTGAGCAGGAGCAGCCCGAGGAGGACGCCGACTCCCAACGCGCCGCGTACCTCGAAGCCGCGTCGCCAACCGACCGCGAGCGCCGCGAGGGTCGTGGCGGCCAGGGCGTTGGCCAGGCTGTCGTTGTTGATGGCGGCCGAGATAGCCCCGAACATCGGCACGAAGGCGACGGTCACGCTTGCCAACGGGGCGAGCAGCGGCTCGGTCGGCGCGAGCTCCCGAGCGACCACGTACGCGGCCACGACGACCACGCCGCCCAGCACGATCGACAGCAGCTTGAGCGCGAGCACCTGGCGGGGAAGCGGCAGCCCGTCCGTCAGTCGATAGACGGCGGCGCCCAACACGTAGTACAGCGGCGGCTGGTGGCCCTCGTAGCGGAGGGCGTCGATCTCGTAGTCATTCGGGAACCATGCGGTGGTCAGGCGGCCGAGCAGCGCGGCATCCCAGTCGCCGGCCTGCAGGACCGGGAGCGTACCGGTGCGGGCCACATGCCGGATGTAGTTGAAGTGGGCCGGCTCGTCGGGGTTGTTCCAGCGCGGCGTGGCGCGCGCGTACCCGACCGCGAGATACCCGTACGCGATGAGGATCAGCGTCAGCAGTGTGGCGTGGATGGCGCCGGCAGGACGCCGGAGATTGGCTAGGTGACGCACGGTTCCAACCGTACCAGGAGATGTTTGGGCACCGTCAGGCCAGTAGCGTTTTCACACTCATCCGATGAGGGCATCGCGCCGAAGCCGAGATCCTTCGACAGGCTCCGCCTGCCTCAGGATGACACGTCAAGAGGAGGCTCTCAAACTCGACGGCGTACCTAGCATGGTTGAACGCCGTCCTACGCGGATCCGCCTAACTCTTGTGAGCCTCGTTCGCTCTCCCGGATGACACGGCGCTACGCCGTCTCGATCTTGGTGAAGAGCGGCGTCGGCTTCGGGAGTGGCTGCCCGGCCGGCACGGGCCGCGCGCCCCAGCCGTGTGCTTCCAGGGCATCTTCGAAGCCGAGCAGCGCGTGCAGCCTGGCCGAGCTGAACGGCAGGAACGGCGCGAACAACACCTTGAGCGCATTGAGCAGGTTGATGAGCGTCCCGATCGTCTGGCCGGTCGCCGCGTGATCGACCTTGACCTGTTTCCAGGGCGCGTGCTCGTCGAAGTAGCGGTTGCCGAACTGCGCGAGCGCCATCACCTCGCGGATCGTCTCCTTGAAGCGCGCAGCTTCGAGGCTGGCGGTGACGGTGGCGAAAGTCTGCTCGATGCGCTCAGCGACGACCGGGTCGGTCGAGCCGTCGCCGGGGACGCGGCCGTCGAAGTAGCGCTGGGTGAACGTCAGCGTGCGGTGGGCCAGGTTGCCCCAGGTGGCGACCAGCTCGTCGTTACTGCGGCGGATCAGCTCATCGCCCGAGTAGTCCGAGTCGGAGTTTTCTGGGGCGTTCGCGGTCAGGTAGTACCGGATCGGGTCCGGGTCGAACGTGGCGAGCAAGTCGGGCACGGTGGTGCCGATGCCGGCACTCTTCGACGCCTTGGCCCCACCGAAGTTCATGTACTCGTTTGAGGGCACATCGTACGGCAGGATCGTGTCGCCGCGCGCCATCAGGATCGCCGGCCAGATGACCGTGTGGAACGGGATGTTGTCCTTGCCGATGAAGTAGTACTGGCGGGTGGATTCGTCCTTCCACCACGCTTCCCAGGCAGCGGGCGTGCCGGCCCGCTCGGCCCACTCGACGCTGGCCGAGAGATACCCGGTGACGGCTTCGTACCAGACGTAGATGCGCCGGTCATCGAACCCGTCGAGCGGGATCGGCACGCCCCATTCGAGGTCGCGGGTGATCGCGCGCGGCTGGAGCCCGCCTTCGAGGAAGTTGAGCGTGAAGCGGTAGGCGTTCTGGCGCCAGTACGTCTTCGGCTTGGCCCATTCGATCAGCCGGTCGTTCAGCTTCGGCAGGTCGAAGAAGAAGTGGCTCGTCTCGCGCAGGACCGGCGTGGCGCCGCTGAACCGACTGCGCGGGTTGATGAGCTGGTCGGGGTCGAGCAGCTTGCCGCAGTTGTCGCACTGGTCGCCGCGCGCCTTCTCGAAGCCGCAATGCGGGCAGGTGCCCTCGACGTACCGGTCGGGCAGGAAGCGCTTCGCCTCCTCGTCGTAGAACGACTCGACCGTCTTCTGGAACAGGTAGCCATGCTCGAGCATGTCGAGGAACTGGGCCTGCACGACGCGCCGATGGACCTCGGTGCCGGTGCGCGTGTACAGGTCGTAGCTGATGCCGAGGTCGCGCCAGTAGCCGAGGAACTCGTCGTGGAAGCGGTCCGCAACGACCTTCGGCGAGACGCCCTCCTGGTCGGCGCGGACGGTGATCGGCGTGCCGTGCTCGTCGCTGCCGGAGACCATGAGCACGTTGTTGCCCTTGAGCCGGTGGAAGCGGGCGAACGTGTCGGCAGGGACGTACACACCTGCTAGATGTCCGACGTGCAGGGAGCCGTTGACGTACGGCCAGGCGGTGCAGACCAGGATGTTCTCGGCCATGGCGCGAATTATACGCCGACACACTGCCGTATATTGATTGGGCGTTGAAGGGTCGCCGGGAGGGCGTCATTCGCGTGACGGTATCGAGGTGAGCAAACATAAGGGTCAGGGGCGAAAGAAGCTGCAGCGGTCGCTACGCACGCTGCTGGCCCAGATTGAGCGCCACGAGACCGAGCTCGCCGCCGGTCCGACGAGCTCGGCAGGCCGACACTGGGAAGCCGAGATCGCCGCATTCGGTCAGCGGATCGCTCAGCTCCGAAGGAGGCTCGCAAGTGCCGAATGATCGCATCGACGACGTTGATGAAAACGTTGCCAAGGCCGACGGTATCGCAGGCTGGCTTGACGGGCTCGGATCGGCTGCCGGACGCATCGATCGGGGGGCAGTCGCCGCCGACCTTGGGGATCTCTACACGAGCGCACGAGTGTATCGCAGGCTGCTCGACGAGCTGCTTGCCATCTCGCCAGTCGATACTAGCGCCGCGAGCGAGAAGCTCAACGAGATCGGTACGGAGCTACGGCACCAGGCGTGGCACATCCGGTCCGACGCACGCCGCCTCGATCGGATCGAGAGCAATCTTGACCTCGGGGATGAGATCGAGAAAGGTCGTGGGAGTCAGGTTGCCGACTGCGGAGCGAGGACTGATGGCATCGATACCACGCCGCGATACACGGAGATTCGTGAGCAGATCCCTGGCTAAG
>Ga0136611_10001013_pt1 | contig 19154 bp, 18 predicted proteins | sample AntDrymUQ2232306_2_FD_106645 | JGI IMG/M metagenome (GOLD analysis project Ga0136611, IMG submission 106645) | Polar desert sand microbial communities from Dry Valleys, Antarctica - metaG UQ223 (23.06) | ecosystem: Environmental > Terrestrial > Soil > Desert | place: Antarctica: Dry Valley...
ACCAAACGAGGAGCCGCATATGCCTGACCGACCCGAGGAGATCGCGCGGCCCCATGAGCTCGCGCGGGAGCAGAGCGTCACCGACCTCGAGCAGACCATCGGAGACCGCGAGCAGATCGCGGGTGACCGCGACCAGTCGCGCATCGACCACGAGCAGGCCACCCACGACCGTCAGCGCGAGGGCGAACGCGACGGCCAAACCGTGCGCCAACTCGACGACCGCCAGGCGCGGATCGACCGGGAGCAGGTCAGCCGCGACGTCAGCCAGGAGGCAATCGACCACTCCCAAGAAGGACGCGACGACCAGCAGGACGCCCTCGACAGCGCCCGGGCGGTGCTCAGGCTTCCCGCCAGGGAGCAGCCCGCGCCAGCCGACCAGACCACGATCCAACGTAACGCGACCGACCGCGCTCACGCTGCCCGCGAGCGGGCGGAGGCCGCTCTAATACGAGCCCAGGCGGCGGTTCTGCGTGCGCAAGCCTCCGAGCAGCGGGCCGAGGCCATCGAGGACGAGGCCTAGGTGGTCTGTCGAAGAACAGGCGGCGCGTCGGCGTGCCGACTTCTTTGACAGGCTCCCAGGTGGGGCTTGCCACCGCCCTCTGCGGGTAGCGTGGAGCCATCGTCAAGCTTCACACCCTCACCGACGGCGGGCAGACCGCCGATGAGATCGCCGCACGCCTCGCGGCGTGGATCGGCGAGGCGCGCTCCACGCTCGAACTCGCGCTCTACAGCGTCCGGCTCAAAGGCGCCCCGGGCGACACCGTGGCAGACGCCATCCGAGCAGCCGCCGCCCGCGGGGTGAAGGTGCGGATCGTCTTCAACGAGGACGAGCCGGCCGAGCCGCTTCCGCCGCCACCGCTGACCGAGCGCCCGATCCTCGAGACGCTGGGCGTCCCGATCAAGGGCATCCCGGGTCGGTTCGACCTCATGCACCACAAGTACGTCGTACGCGACCGCGATGCGGTTTGGACGGGCTCGGCGAACTGGTCGCTGGACTCCTGGCAGCGCGAGGAGAACGTGCTCGTCACCGTCGCGTCGCCGGCGATCGCCGCGGCGTACGGGATCAACTTCGAGTACCTGTGGGAACGCGAGAAGGTCGAGAACAGCGGCCGCGAGGAAACCGAGACAGTGCAGGTCGGCGACGCCACCGTGCGCGCCTGGTTCTGCCCGGGCCAGGGGCGCAAGCTCGCGCACCGCATCGCCTCGGCCATCGGCTGCGCGGAGCGCCGGGTGCGGATCGCCTCGCCCGTGCTGACCAGCGCCGCGATCCTGTCGACGCTCTCGGAGGAGCTCGCCGACCGCGATCTCGACGTGGCCGGCGTCGTCGACGCCACGCAAGTCCGCCAGGTTCTCTATCAGTGGGAGCAGAACGGCAACGTCACCTGGAAGAAGCCGCTGCTCGAGCAGGTCATCACCAGCGGGCGGTTCACCGGCAAGCGCTCGACGCCGTGGACGCCGACGTCGATCCACGACTTCATGCACGCGAAGATGACGGTGGCCGATGACACCGTGTTCGTCGGCTCGTTCAACCTCTCGCGCTCGGGCGAGGAGAACGCCGAGAACGTCCTGGAGATCCACGACGCCGCACTGGCCGATCAGGCCGCGGCGTTCATCGACCAGGTCCGGGCGCTTTACCCGGTGCTCGAGCTGCCGCAGTGAGCGTCCGCGGACGCGCAGACGATCCGGCAGGCCTCCGCCGGGTCGTCGGTGACGCTGAACAGCTCGGTGTCCTGCTCCGAGATCATGCCGTCGGCGACCAGGCGGTCGCCTATCCAGTCGACCATCGGCCCCCAGAACTCGCAGCCCATGAGGACCACCGGGAAGGCCCGGATCTTGTTGGTCTGCACGAGCACGAGCGCCTCGAACAGTTCATCAAGCGTGCCGAACCCGCCCGGGGTGACGACGAACGCGGTGGAGTAGCGGACGAAGCAGATCTTGCGCGTGAAGAAGTAGTGGAAGTCCAGCGAGAGGTCGAGGTAGTCGTTGGGCGCCTGCTCGAACGGCAGCTCGATGTTGAGCCCGACCGACAGCGCGCCGGCGTCCTGCGCTCCGCGGTTGGCCGCCTCCATGCAACCGGGGCCACCACCCGTGATGACCTCCATGCCCTGTGCCCCCAGGCAACGGCCGACCTCCCGCGCGAGCTCGTAGTGCGGATCGCCGGCGGGCGTCCGCGCCGAGCCGAAGACCGAGACCCCGCGCGTGACCGCGCTCAGCGCCGCGAACGAGCGGTCGAGCTCGGCGCGTATACGGTCGAGCCGCTGCTCCTCGGCGAGCTCCGACTCGACCAGCAGGCTCTCGGCTCCGATGATCTCCTCATCGGACGTCTTGGGCGGGCGTAGTTCCACCCCCGGTGTTCTACAGGCCCGCGGGGTGCCGAACGGCGTACCCCTGGGTCGGGCGCATCTCCTTCTGCCAGCGGCTTCCCGCACTGGAGAGCCCGCTGGTGTCGAAGCGCAGGCCGGCGACGACCATGTACATGTGGCCACCTTGGGCGTAGATCGTGACCCACTTGCCCCGTCCCTTCTTGCCCCAGTTCATGAACCCACCGGAGGCCATGGAGGCCTTCAGCAGGCCCGCACCGTGCAGCGCGTAGGAGACCGACCCCGAGCAGTCATAGCCCGAGTCCTTCCAGCTGCCATGCCCGCCGCCGTAGCGGTAGGCCTTCGTTGCGATGCGGTTGCCGGCGGCGATGATCGCCTTCACGGCGGCCGGAGCGCCTGCGGGCGCGGCGGCGATCCCGGCCCTGTTGACCCGGGCCCGCGGCCCGGCGACTTCGCGCGCGGGCTGCTTGGCCGACGAGAAGGCGGTGCCTCCGGTGTCGGTGGCGGCTACGGCGCCCTGAGCGGGCACGAATGTGAGCCCGAGCGCCACGGCGGCGCAGGCCATACGGCTATGCGTTGTCAACTGAAATCCCCTTGGTTCCTTTTCCGGTGCCTACGGGGTGAGCTGACGGGCTCGCGCAGAAAAGGCAGCGCTACAGGGCCAAAAGGCCCCGATTCGCCCCAGATCCAGAACGTCTGGATCGATTGGGTCCCCCGTTCCCGCTGGATGGATCCAGCGAGACTCGGCTTGCTACGACTTGGGCAACTGTAACCGGTAACCCGCCGGAAGGTTTCGGTTTCACTCCTTTATCGGCCGAACGCGGCCGCGGCCAGGGCCAGAGCGACCTGGGCCCGCGCCTCGAGCGACGTACGCAGGACGTACTCGTCGGGGTGATGGGCGTCGCCACCGAGCGGCCCCAGGCCGTCGACCGTGACGGGGATCCGGGAGGCGAGGTGGCTCGCGTCGCTCGCGCCCCCGCGCGCTCCGGCCAGCACGGGCCGGCCGAGGATCTCCGCGGCGGCCGCCAACACGGGAGCGGCAGGCTCCCGCGCGTCCATCCCGGGCCAGACCCGGAGCATCGAGGTGCGAAGCCTCGCGCCGCCGACCTCGGCCGGGATCGCGGCCAAGACCTCGTCGAACGGCGCCTCGGCATCGGCCCGCAGGTCAGAGATCAGGCGCCCGGTCGCCGGGACCACGTTCAAGGCGTCGCCGCTGGCCATGATCGTCGGCACTGCGGTGAGCCGCTGGGGGCCGTTCGGATCGTGGTGGCGCGCGACGACCTGCGCCACCTCGGCCAGGGCCAGGAGGGCATTGGCTCCGCGATCGGGCGCCGCGCCGGAGTGAGCGCTGCGGCCCTCGGCCTCGACCAGGAGCGTGCCGGCCGCCTTGCGCCGCACGACCACCTCGTCCGTGCCGTCCTCGGTCGTCTGGCCGCCCTCGAAGCAGAGGCAGGCGTCGTAGCCGGCGAAGCGCTCGCCGTGGGCGAACGGCACGGTGCGCCACTCCTCGTCGCAGACGAGCAGCAGCGCGAGCTCGGCAAAGCGCTCGGGAACCTGCGCGAATGCTCGCAGGACACCCAACGCCAGGACGTCTCCGCCCTTCATGTCGATCGTGCCCGAGCCGGTCAACCGGTCGCCCGCGACCTCCAGCGGCCGGTGCTCGGCGTGGGCCACGACGGTGTCGACGTGGCCGAGCAACACGACGCGCCCGGTGCCCGTGCCGCTGACCGTCGCCAACAGGTCAGGAGCGTGGTCGGGCGACGAGCAGGGCAGCCGTTGCACCTCGGCGCTGTCCGGCAGCAGCGCGCGAACGATCGCCAGAACCTCCTCGGCGCCGCGGTCATCGCCCGAAGGTGACGACACGCCCACGAGCGCCTCGAGCTCGCGCTCGGCTCGCCTCGCGATGTCCTGTGCGGCGGCGGCGATCCAGGCGTCCACCGCGGGCAGGCTACGCGGCGGAGGCGAAGCGGGGCTGTGCCTCGGCGACCAGCTGCTCGAGGATCGAGGCCAGCTCGTCGTGGTGCTCGGCCTCGACCAGGCGGCCGGCGGCGGTGAAGGCGTCGTCAGCCGCGGCGATCGCCAGCTCGCGGTCGACCACGCGTGCCCCGGCTGTGGCCAGGACCTTGCGCAGCTCGGCCTGAGCCCAGACGGCACCGAACATGCCCGTGCTGGCGCCGACGACGGCGACGGGCCTGTTGCGCAGGGCGGCGGTTCGGGGGGCAGACCTCGGGACGGTCTGGAGGTCAGCGTTTACCGAGGCAGGCCCCTTGCGCGAGGCCCAGTCGATTGCGTTCTTCAACACGCCGGGGATCGAGCCGTTGTACTCAGGGGTGGCGAACAGGACCACGTCGGCGAGCACGAGCTCGCGGCGCCACGCCTCGACCGCCTCGCCGGGAGCGTTCTCGTCGTCCTCGTCGAACGGCGGGATGGCCTTCAGGCCGTCGAACGCCACCAACTCCGCCCCGGGCGGCAGCAGGTCCGCTGCCGCCCGGAGCAGGCGCTGGTTGTGCGAGTCGCGGCGAAGCGAGCCGGAGATGCCGAGAACTCGCATTGATCGAAGTCCCCCTGCGGGCATCCGGCCCGCAGATCTGATGTCGGGGGTCGTGGAGAACGTCTCCATGGACGCGATCGCCAGTGCCGCGGGCGTCGGCAAGGGCACGCTGTTCCGGCGCTTCGGCGACCGCTCCTCGCTCGTTCGCGCGTTGCTCGAGGAGGGCGAGTCGGAGTTTCAGGAGAGCTTCATCCGCGGCCAGCCGCCGCTCGGCCCGGGCGCCCCGCCCGTCGAGCGCCTCGTGGCGTTCGGGGAAGCGCTACTGGACTTCACCGCCTGCAACGGCGAGTTCCTGCTGGCCGCCGAAGCCGGCGGCGTCGGCCTGCGCTTCCGCACGGCGGTCTACGGCGCCTACCGGGCCCACGTGCAGGTGCTCGTTCGCTCGGGCGCGCCCGAGCTAGACGCTGCATATACCGCTGATGCGCTGCTCGCGCCGCTCGCGGCGGAGATGGTGATGCACCAGGTCCGCGGGCGGGGGATGGCGCTCGAGAACCTCAAGACGGGTTGGGCGGCGTTGGCCCGCCGCGTCCTCGCCTGACCCCGCGGGCTACCTCGGCCGCGCGACGCAGATCGTCAGCACCGTCCGACATCATGCGATCATGCCACGCATGGTTCGCTGACTAACGTCGTGAACCGATGGAGCTCGTCGACCCCGGACCGAACGTGGAGCTGCGGCGCGACGCCTCGGACCAGCTCATCGTCGTGCTCAGCTTCCCCTACGACGCCCACATCGTCGAGGCGGTCAGGCGCATTCCCGGCCGGCGCTTCGACTGGGACCGCCGCGAGTGGTTCGCCTACGCCGAGGACTGGGTCGGCGTTCACGTCGCCGACATCCTGGCTCGCTTTCCCGACCTGACGGCGAGCGCGGAGGTCGATCAATGGCTCGGCGGGCTGCGCGAGCGCTGGATCGGCGGCGTGGCCACCACCCGCCACGACGGCAGGGGCTGGTTCGTGCTGCGGACCCGGGCGGGGGCGGTTCCCGAGGCCATCCGCGAGCTCGTCGTCGAGCGCGACGGGCAGACGCTGGCGCCGATGACGACCGAAGTCGCGGGCGCGCTGCGCGAGGAGCGTTCAGCACGGCTGGACGCGGCCTCGTCTCGCTGCGTGACGATCCTCGAGCTGGGCCGCACCCCCGCCCCGGCCCGCCTGGACTGGTTCAGCGGCGTCGACGGCGAATCGCTGCGCCTGGAGGTGCTCTGGGATCCCGCCGTCGGCGAGGCGTTCGATGCGGTCAAGGGCGCCGATGCGCGGCGCGTCCCGCTGGACCCGTGGCTGGCCGAGGACCTCGACGCGTTCCTGGGCCTGCACGCCGAGGTCGAGGTCACGGCATTGGCCCGTCCAGTGCTCGACCGGTTGCGCGCCGAGCACGACGAGGCCATGGAGGCGGTTCGCCGGTCGCGAGCCACCGAGGCCGAGCCGCTTGCGGAGGTGGCCGCCCGCCTGGGGGGAGAGCTGCAGCCGTTCCAATGGGCCGGCGTGCGCTACGCGCTAGACGCCCGGCGCACGTTCCTCGCCGACGAGCAGGGCCTGGGCAAGACGGTCGAGGCGCTCGCGGCGCTGGAGGCTGACGATGCCTATCCCGCGCTCGTGGTCTGCCCCGCCTCGCTCAAGCTCAACTGGGCCCGGGAGGCCGCGCACTGGCTGCCGCACCGCGAGGTCGTGATCGTCGAGGGCCGCCAGGCCGTGCCGCGCACGGGAGAGATCACGATCCTCAACTACGAGATCGTCGCGGCGCACCGCGAGGCGCTGGCCCGGATCCACCCGCGCGCCCTCGTTGTAGACGAATCCCATTACGTCAAGAACCCGCAGGCCAAGCGCACCCAGGCGGTGCGGCGGCTGGCGGCGGCGGTGCCCGACGACGGGCTGCGGCTGGCGCTGACCGGCACGCCGGTGCTCAACCACGCCGAGGAGCTGATCGCCCAGTTGCGTGTCCTCGGCCGCCTCGAGGACTTCGGGAGCGGGGCACGGTTCAAGCGCCAGTTCCACGGCGCCGCGTTGAGCGAGGAACGGCTGCACTGGCACCTGCGCCGGCGCTGCTTCGTGCGTCGTCTGAAGAAGGACGTGCTGCCTCAGCTGCCCGCCAAGCGCCAGGTCGTGGTGCCGATCGCGTTGGACAACGAACGCGAGTATCGACTGGCCGAGGAGGACGTGATCGCGTGGTTGCGCTCGCAGCCGCTTGACCTGTCAGAGCTCGAGGCCAAGATCCAGGCCACGCTCCGCGCCCAGCGGCTGGCCCAGCTCGGGGCACTGCAACGGCTCGCCGGGCGCGGGAAGCTCAGCGGCGCGCTGGCGTGGATCCACGACTTCCTGGCCAGTGGCGAGCCGCTCGTCGTCTTCGCCCGCCACATCGAGGTCCAGCAGGCGGTGATCGAGCGCTTCCCCGACGCCGCCCATCTGCTGGGCGCGGACTCGACGCAGGCTCGGGAGGATGCGGTGCAGGCGTTCCAGGAGCCCGACGGCCCGCAGCTGATCATCTGCGCCACCCGCGTGGCGGCGCAGGGCATCACGCTCACCCGCGCCTCGAACGTGTGCTTCCTCGAGCTCGAGTGGACGCCGGCGATGCACGACCAGGCCGAGGACCGCTGCCACCGCATCGGCCAGCACGACGCGGTCACCGCCTGGTACCTGCTCGCCGCCGGCACGATCGACGAGACCATGGCCGAGCTCATCCAACGCAAGCGGGCGATCGTCAACGCCGTGACCGAGGGCGTCAAGGTCGAGAGCGACGGCCTCGTCACCGAGGTCATCCGCGAGCTGCGCGAGGGCAAGCCCTTCAAGCACCTCCGCCCGGTCGCATAAGCCCTCAACCAACCTCAGGGGGGTCTGACCCCCTTTGGGTTGCGCAAGTTCGGCAGCCGCTCGTCGTTACGGAGGCATGCGCTGCCTGCCTGCTGCTCTCGCCTGCCTGCTCACCGCCGCCGTCGCCGTCGTCCCGGCCGGCGCGGAGCCGAACCTGCCGCCCGGCGTCTCGGCCCCCGTGCTGCGCAGCGAGATCCCCGCCGGCGCTGGGACCACCATCGCGTTGGAGCCCCGCAGCGGCGGCCCGCGCAAGCTCGACGGCGACGCGGGCGACTGGGCGGGCGAGCTGCCCGGCTTCGGCGGCGCCCTCATGTACTCCGCCGGCGAGCTCGTCTATCAGGACCACCTCTTCGACGCCTACGGGGCCGACGAGGGCCAGGACGCCCAGCGCGCCGCCCTCTACGACCAGGGCACGGCGTTCCTCCCGCAGCTCTACCGGGTCGACGCCGCCGCGCTGCAGTACGCGCCAGGCGAGCTCGGCGTGCCGACCGGCCCGTTCATCAGCCGGACCGAGCACGGCGGCCTGCCCCACCAGGACGAGGCCGACCTCTCCGAGGTCCGCGTGGCCACCGACCACAAGGGCGACCTGTGGGTGCTGGCGCGCACAACGACGATGAAGACCACCGACGGCGCCCTCCTGCTGCTGCTCGACACCGCCCCCGGTGAGACCGAGCGCACCGTACCGTTCAACAGCGGCCTGAAGACGACCAAGGGCGACGTCGCGGTGCTGATCAGCCGCGACCGCACCGAGGCCGTCGACCTCGCGACCGGCGCGAAGCTCGCCGACGGCGAGGCCGCCTACGCCCCCGACGGCTACGACAACGCCATCGAGGCGCGCATCCCCGCCGCCGCGCTGGGCGGGGCGAGCCAGTTCGGCCTCGCGGCCGCCGCCGGCCTGGCCGACGCCGCCGGGCTCAAGACGCTGGGCGACGCGGAGTCCAACCCCAGCGCCGTCAACGTCGCCAACGTCGCGTTCCGCTCCGAGGAGCCCGCCCGCGAATGGTGGGACCGCCGCCAGGCGCTGGCGCTGTACGAGAACTCGATGGACGAGTTCTTCGCGCAAGCCGACCTGCACCGGATGAGCGCGGGCGCCACCGAGCGCTACGTGCCCGGCACCGGCTACCACGAGGCGATCTTCACCTCCACCGCCGACATCTCCGAGGAGAGCGGCGACAAGGGCATCATCCAGCGCTACGGCGTCTACCTGCCCCAGGGCTACGACGGCTCCCGCGCGGCGCCCACCCAGTTCTGGCTGCACTTCCGCGGTGGCACCGCGCACGTCGCCGCCCACGTCGTCCCCGGCGTCTTCTGGGACATGGGCGAGGAGCACCGCTCGATCGTCATCACCCCCCACGGCCGCGGCACCTCGGGCTGGTACGTCGGCAAGAGCGGCGTCGACATCGAGCAGGTCTGGAAGGACACGCACGAGCGCTTCGCCATCGACCGCGACCGCACCTACGTCTCGGGGCACTCGATGGGCGGCTACGGCTCCTGGCTGCTGTCGGTCATGCACCCCGACTGGTTCGCCGGAGCGCTGCCGGCCTCGCCGCCGGCCACGCAGGGCGCGTGGACCGGCCTCGACGCCGAGGGCTGTGACTCGCCGTGCTTCATCCAGGCCAACGGAGGCGACGCGAGGGCGCAGCTGACCTACCCGCTGCTCGACAACCTCCGCGAGGTGCCGGTGGCGATCTACCACGGCGCCGAGGACGAGCTGGTCCCATCGACCGGTGTCACGGTGATGGCCAAGAAACTGCAGGACCTCGGCTACCGCAACCGCTACTACCTCTTCCACGGCCAGGAGCACTACGGGCCGCCGGCCATCGACCAGTGGGCCGAGGGCACGAACTACCTGCGCCGGTTCGTCCGCAACCCGAACCCGCAGCAGGTCACCTACATCCGCTCGATGGTCTTCGAGAACGCGATCGAGCGCGTCAACGCCCCCGCGGGAGTGGGGATCGACTTCGACCTCAGCCACGCCTACTGGATGCGCGGGCTCGAGGCCGTCGACGGAGCCAAGGGCATCGCCCGCTTCGACGGCGCCTCACTCGGGCTGTCCGCCGAGCCGCACACCACGTTCCCGGAGGCCGACGCGGGGCCCAAGCCCGGCAACGGCGCGCCCTACACGATGACCGGGCAGGCCTGGCAGGCCGACCCGGCCGCGACGCCCGCGACGTCCAACGGCTTCACCGCCACGCTGACCGGCGCGAAAGCGGTGACGCTCGACCTCGGCCGCATGAAGCTCTCGACCGCCGAGCCGATGGCCGGCACGGTGACCACCGACGCACCGCTGGCGCTGACGCTCGACGGCGCCGAGGGCCCGGTCGACGTCACGATCGACGGGCAGCCGGCGACGGCGACGCGCAACGGAGACGAGCTGACCATCGCCGTGCCCGCCGGCGAGCACACGGTGCTCGTCGGCCCGAAGGGCTAGGTCAGGTCGCGCCGGCGCAGCACGGCGGGGCCACCGCGCGGAGTATGCGGAGTGCTCAGGCCGAGCGTCTCGCGATCATCGCCCAGGCGGTGAGGCACACGCCGGCGAAGATGAGGCAGGCGGTTACGATGAGCGGCGCGGCGGTGGGCTGGAGCGCGAGCTCGGGTGGGGTGAATACGTTCGGGGCCGGCCGCGGCGGGCTCTCACGCAGGTACAGGCAGACCGCCGCGCCCATGCCGGATGCCGCCGCGCCCGCGGTCCAGGCCACGAATCGCCCCCGGGCCGCCACCAGCGCGGAGGCACTGGTCACCACGGCGAGCACCGCGATCAGCGCGGCCTGGTTCGACGACGCATCGAACGCACTGGGGTGGAACGTCACCCCATCGACGTTGCTGAACAGCACCAGGAAGTTCCCGCGCGGCTCGAACCAGTCCGCAAACAGCAGGCCGAGCGCCGCGAGCGGCGCGGCGGCCGCGACCACCAGGAGCAGCGCGGCCATGATCTAGGCCTGATCGAGGATGAGGTCGGCGGCGCGCTCGGCGACCATCATCGTCGGCGCGTTGGTGTTGCCGCCCGGGATGACCGGGAACACAGAGGCGTCGGCGACGCGCAGCCCGTCGATCCCGCGCACGCGCAACTGCGGGTCGAGGACCACCTGCTCGTCGTCGGCAGCGCCCATCCGGCACGTACCCGACGGGTGGTAGATCAGTTCGATGTGCGCACGGATCCACGCCTCGATCTGATCGTCGTCCTGAACGTCGGGGCCGGGGTAGAACTCGCGCCCGATCTCGGACGCCAGCGGCGCGGTGTGCGCCCACTCTCGCGCGAGCTTGACCGAGGCGACGAACGCGTCGAGGTCCTCGCGCTCGGCCAGCGAGTTCGTCACGATCCTCGGCTTGTCGGTGGGGTTGGCCGAGCGCAGCCGCAGATGCCCACGGCTCTTCGGCGAGACGAGCACAGGGCCCATCGTCATCGCGTGCCCATCGAACTCCTCGTTGCCGTGATCGACGAAGTAGGCGGGCGCGAGGTGGAACTGCAGGTCGGCGGCGGGCAGCCCGGCGCGGCTGCGCACGAACGCGAACGCCTCGCCGACCGATGACGTGAGCGGCCCGGTCTTGCGCAGTACCCACTCGAGCAGCGGCCTGGGCTTGTCGGCCCCGTAGAGCGAGTCGCCCAGCGTGGTCTCCCACACCAGCGTCAGGAACGGGTGGTCCTGGAGGTTCTCGCCGACCCCGGGCAGATCGTGAACGACCCCCAAGCCCACCGAGCGCAGGTGATCGGCCGGGCCGATGCCCGAGAGCAGCAGCAGCTGCGGCGAGCCGATCGCCCCAGCCGCCAGGATCACCTCGCGCTCGGCGCTCACCACCGAGCCGTCGGCGAGCTTGACGCCGATCGCCCTCCCACCCTGCAGTTCGACACCGGTCGCCTGCTTCTTCGTCAGCACGGTCAGGTTCGGGCGCGCCATCACGGGGCGCAGATAGGCGTCGGCCGCGCTCCAACGCTTGCCTCCGCGCTGGAACACCTGCACGGGCGACACACCGTCCTGCTCGGGCCCGTTGTAGTCGGCGATCCGCGGCACGCCCGCGTTCTCCACCGCCTGCATGATCCGCCCGGTCAGCTTGCGGGGCGAGCGCTGGTCCTCGATGCGAACCGGTCCGCCGGCACCATGGAACTCCGAAGCCCCGCGGGCGTTGTCCTCGGACTTGACGAAGTAGGGCCACACGCTCTTCCAGCCCCACCCCGTGGCGCCCTGCTGCTCCCACAGGTCGTACTCGAGCGGCCGCCCGCGCACATAGAGCATCGCGTTCATGTTGCTCGAGCCGCCGAGGCCCTTTCCGCGCGGGATGTAGAGCGAGCGGTTGTCGCAGTGGGGCTCGGGATCCGTCGAGTAGTCCCAGTCGAGCTTGGTCTTGAACTGCTTGGCGAACGCTGCGGGGATCGAGATGTTCGGGTGCTTGCCCTTGCCCCCGGCCTCGATCAGCGTCACGCGGACGCCGGGATCCTCCGACAGGCGGTTGGCCAGGACGCAGCCGGCCGAGCCGGCTCCCACGATGACGTAGTCGGCAGGGGCGCTCATGCACGCATCCTTTCAGGCCAGACCAAGGCGTCAGCGCTCCCCTCCGGCTCGTGATGCAGCCTGGGCTGACGCCGCGTCAAACCTGGCGTCGCAACACAAGCATCAGGGGCGTCATCCCTCGCACCAATGGGCAAGGCCTTAGAGATGAGCGAATTCGCCGCCACCTACGAGGCCACTCCGGAGTGCATCTCGGTTGTGCGCAACCAGATGGCGGCACTGGCGCGGGAATGCGGCATGGGAGCGACGGCCGTCGCCGACGTGAAGCTCGCGGTATCTGAGGCCGCGACGAACGCACTGGTCCACGGGTATCGCAACGGACGCGGGATGATCCGCATCGAGGCGCAGATCGGCGACGGCGAGCTGCTGATCGTGGTCTGCGACAACGGCCTGGGGATGAGTCCCCGGACCGACAGCCCGGGCCTCGGGCTTGGCCTCCCGGTGATCGCCGCGGTGGCCGACCGTGTCGAAGTAGTCGACGGCGCGCCCGGGACCCAGCTGCGGATGACGTTCGACTGTCCCCGCTCGAGCCCGGACGCGCCGGTCTTGCACTAGGCAGGGTTGGCGTTCGCCTTGCGCTCGGCCTTCGCCTTTGCGGCGGAGCGCTTGAGACGCAGGGCCTCGTCGCGAGCGGTCGCGGCGTCGGCCTTCTCGTCGAGCGCCTGCTCCTTCGTGCGCAGCGTCTGCAGGCGCTCCTTGCGCGCCTGCTCATCGATGCGCTCCTGCTGGCTGCGCTCGGCCTTGGCCGCTGCGGCCTTGCGGCGCTGCTCGGTCTCGCGCGCCTCCTCCTTGACCTGCTCGGCCTTGCCACGCATGCGCAGCGCCTCGCCGCGCTCGCGGGTGGCGACGCGTCGGCGCCGCGCGTCGTCGCGCAGCTCCTCGTCGAACAGCAGCCGGCCCGCGACGTCGCGGACCTGCGCATCGACCTGATCAAGCGCCAGATCGGCGCCCTCGCTGCGGCCGGTCAGCTTTGCGACGGTGTCGGGCAGCACGCGGGCCGCCTTCAGGGACGCGTCAACGGCGCCCCGCTGGATGCTGCGGATCATCAGTGGTTCTCCTCGGGATCGATCTTGTCGGCGCGGGACTCGGCGCGGGCAGCGGCCTGCTCGAGCTGTGCGGCGTCAGCTTCCTTGGAGAAGCGCTCGCGCTCGGCGCGCTCCTCGGCGTTCTCTGCGGCCACCTCGGCCTGCAGGCGGCGGCGCTCCTCCTGGATCTGGGCGCGCTCTTCCTCGACTCGAGCCTGCTCGCTCTCGACACGGGCCTCGGCCTCGGCGCGGCCCGCCTCGATCTCGGCTTCCGAGCCGGCCTCCTGCAGGCGTCCCTCGCGGGCGAGGTCGGCGTCGCCCAGCACGTTGCCGGCGGCGGCCTTGGCCTTGCCGGCGAGCTTGCCGACGAGGCCGCCGGCGGTGTCCTCGGTCGTTTCGTGGTTGGTCATGGCCAGTCCGTACCCACTCCGGGCGCGTCGTGACCGTGACCGTCGTCACACACGGCTACAGGATGCCGAGCCTCCGCACGGCGGTCCGCAGGGCTTTGCCCCGCAGCGACGTCACGCCGGTGAACACAACGTGGCCGCGCCTGACCCCGTACACGTAGCCCAACTTCCCGCCGAGCGTGGTCAACCGCACCCCCCTCCCCAGCCGCAACGCAGCGGAGTCGACGGCAGCGGCGGGATCGCCGACGTTGATGCCCTGCGCCTGATGCTCGAGGCCGGTGCTGGCGATCAGCTTGGACCGACCGTCCCGGCCTATGACCGCAAACACCTTGCCGTTCTTGATCGGCCGCTTCTGGATCCCGTAGCGCCAGACGAACGGGCCGCGCTGCTCGGGCTGACCCGCGGAGCGCAGCAGCGCCTCGTTGGCCACGCCGAGCTTGACGCGGAACAGGCCCTTCCTCGTATAGACCGAGCGCGACGGAACCGGCCGCGTGACCGGAACGCCGACGGCGCGCTCCCACATCTGCAGGTAGGCCTCGGCGCCGCGGCCGAAGTCCTTGACGATCCTGTCGCCGCCGACCTTGCGGATGTCCTCCATCCAGTCGGGGAACAGGCCGTAGTTGGCGGTGCCGTCTTCGTTGACGTCCCAGGTCTGCTCGCCCGTGGTCAGCTTCGTCAGCGTCTGCTTGCCGTCCCAGGACTTGAACGGATAGCTGACGGGGTTCTCCTCGTTGTCGTTGCGCGGCCCTCCGAGCTTGTGGAACCCGTTGAAGTCAGCTCCCCAGCCGATGCCGTAATAGAAGGCCTTGTTGCGGTGGGACTTGAGCTCCTTCCAGTCTTTGACCATCGCCTCGGAGCCCGATGCGATCGGGGCCACCACGCCGCCGAGCTTGAGGATGCGCTGGTAGGACTCGGGCGTGCTCCAGGAATGGCTGGAGACCACGCCGCCGTACCGGCGCGCCTCGAGCACGTCGAGTGTGGCATTGCGGGCCAGCACGCTCATGTGGTCGGGGTCGATGATCATCCCCTTCTCCATCATCCGCGCCACGAGGTACTGGCCGAGCGAGCTGAGACCGCGCTGGTTGCAGTGCGGGGGCGGCGGATAGGCGGGGACCCCGCCGGTCGGGAACAGGCTGGTGATCAGGGACCCCATCTCGCCGGTCATCGCGACCTCCGAAGGGCTCAGCTGCTCCCTGTCGTGCTCGCCCTCGGGCAGGCCCTGGCAGGTCTGCATGTCCCAGTAGCGGCCCGTCTCGAGCTTGTTGCCGTTGTTGACGATGACGCCCTGCTGGCCGCTGTCGCCCGCCACGCCGACGAAAGCGTTGTCGAACTTGTTGACGAGCTCCATCCCACGAACCCCGGCGGCGTACATCTCGTCGAGGTTGGCGTCGACCTTCTCCTTGTCGCACATCTCGACGCCGTTGTAGACGGTGCAGTCGAACAGCTGGGAGATCTCGATGGCCTGGATCACCGCCAGCTTGCCCGAGGCGATGACCTTGCGGGCCTCGAACGGGTTGTCGACGATCTGGAAGAACCCCTTCCCCGGACCGCCCGCCTGCGCATCGGCGTAGTCCTGCAGGGCGGCGAGGCGCTTGATCTGCAACCGCACGGTGTCCATCTCGTTGCAGTTGTTGCCCTCGGCACGGAGGGGGTAGACCTTGCAGAGCGCTGTGTTGTCGACGTAGAGGTTGACGAACAGCCGCAGTCCGCCCCGCCAGGCCCGCTCGACCCACTTGTAGTACGTCCCCTCGTGGGTGGCCGTGAAGTAGTTGGGCCAGTAGCTGAAGGTCGGCCAGCCGTCGGTCTTGTGGCTGGGCGGGCCGCCGAGCGCCGCTTCGAGCACGTTGCCCGGGCTGCCAGGGACGTCGTGGTCGGGGCAGTCGACGAGCGCTTTGGTGATGCCGAAGCGATCCCACGGCTTGCCGCAGTGCGCACGACCGCCGAGGAACTCATAGGCCATCCAATGCATGTGGGCGTCGAGCAGTCCGCTGACGACCCCCCATGGCGACTTGGACCGCGACGGCGCGCCCTTGACGCCGACCTGCGACTCGGGGAACGCAGGGCAGCCGGTCGTCTTGGCGAAGCCGAAGACCGAACCGGCACCGAGCGAGAGCGTGCCGCCGCTCGCCGTCAGCTTGTCTCCGCCGACCGTCAGCGTAAACGCGCCGGTCGTGCCGTCCACCGTCCAGTCGCCGTCGGCGCTGGGCTGTGCCGTCTCGCCAACCGTGCCGTCGCCCGTGCGCGAGAAGAACCTCTCGTCCTCCGTGTAGAGCAGGTAGCTGCCGAGCGCAGTCGGCTTCATCCGGAACGGGCCACCCACGGTCGCCCCGCCCGCCGTGAGCGAGAAGCATCCCTGGGCAAGGGAGTAACGCGAGCTGTCGTCGGCGGCCTGCGCCGAAGCACTCCCGAGGAGCGTTGCCAGGATGGTCAGGACAGCAGATCGGGTGCGCATGTGCAGGGGATTCAACAACACACTGCTACCTTCGTTCTTGTGCGGACGTTGTTCGTCCGCGAGGTTCGTGTCTCTGAGCGCTCTGTCGATCCGGGTCAGTTGAATCTCCCGATCGAAGTTGGCGGTGCACGATGCACCGCTGCATAAGGAGTCTCACCACATGCAGTCCTTCTCCGACCTCGGTGTGTCCGAGGCCGTGTCCACCGCGCTTTCGCGCCGTGGCATCACCAACCCCTTCCCCGTCCAGGAGCGCGTCCTCCCCGACGCCCTGGCCGGCCGCGACATCCTCGTCCGCTCCCCCACGGGCAGCGGCAAGTCCCTCGCCTTCGGCATCGCGATGGTCGAGCGGCTCGAGGCGAACACCAACTCGCGCCCCGCGGCGCTCGTTCTCGTCCCCACCCGCGAGCTGGCCAGCCAGATCGTCGAGGAGGTCCGCCAAGCCGCGCACGCCCGCGCCCTGAAGATCACCGCCGTCTACGGCGGCGCCGGCATCCAGCAGCAGGCCAAGCTCGCCGCCAAGGCGCACATCCTCGTCGCCACCCCCGGGCGGCTCGAGGATCTGCTCCAGCGCCGTGCGATCTCACTCCAACACGTGAGCATCCTCGTCCTCGACGAGGCCGACCGGATGCTCGACATGGGCTTTCAGCCCGCGGTGGAGCGGATCGTCAAGCAGACCCGCTCTGACCGCCAGACGATGCTGTTCAGCGCCACGCTGGAGAACACCGTCGAGAAGATGGCCAAGAAGTTCACCCGCGACGCACGCCGTCACGAGCAGCTCGCCGCGGTCGAGGCTCGCGGCGACGTCGAGCATCGTTTCGTCAGCGTCAACCACACCGCCAAGCTGGATGCGCTGGTCACCGAGCTCAACGACCGCGATCGCGGCCGCACGCTCGTGTTCGTCCGCACCAAGCGCGGCGCCGACCGCCTCGTCAAGCGCCTCAAGGCCCACGACGTCCATGCGGCCGCGATGCACGGCGACAAGACCCAGGGTCAGCGCGAGCGCGCGCTCGCCCGGTTCACCGCCGGCGACACCGACACGCTGATCGCCACCGATGTGGCGGCCCGCGGACTCGACGTCGACGACATCACCCACGTGATCAACTTCGACATCCCGGGCGCGCGCGAGGACTACGTCCACCGCGTGGGCCGCACCGGCCGCGCCGGCCGCACCGGTGTGGGGATCACGTTCGTTGTGCCCGATCAGCTCGGCGAGATGAAGAGGATGGCCCGCGAGCTCGACCTCACCGACGAGTTCGCCGCCGCCCGCAGGCGGTAGTTAGCGGCGCCGACGTCAGCGAACGCACGCGCGCCAACGTCGCGCGTGTAACCGCGGTGATCCGCTCCGCGGGCCGAGGCGTAGACGGAACACGATGAAGTTTCCCCGTTTGGGCTCCGGCCGTTCCAGCGATCACGCGCGTCTCGCCGACGAGGACCTGATGGCGCGCGTCCGCGAGGGCGACTCGGCGGCCTTCGAGGTCATCTACGACCGTCACGGCGGGGTCGCCTACTCGCTCGCCTACCGCATGTGCGGGCGCAAGCAGGCCGCCGAGGACGTCGTCCAAGAGGCGTTTCTGTCGGCTTGGCGCCGCTCGGCGTCCTATGACCACACACGCGGGAGCCTGCGCACCTGGCTGCTGGGCATCGTGCACCATCGCGCCGTTGACGCCCTGCGCCGCTCGGGCAACGACGCGCGCCGCCGCGTCGACATCCCTGTCGAGGAGATGGACTTCGACGCCGAGATCAGCGTGGACGCCGAGGTCATCGAGCGCGATCGCGCCGTGCTGATCCGCGACGCGATGGGCGAGCTGCCGGCCGAGCAGCGCAAGGTCATCGAACTTGCTTACTTCGGCGGGTTCACCCATACCGAGATCGCCGACATGCTCGGCGTACCGATCGGAACCATCAAGGGTCGCATGCGCCTGGGTCTCACCAAGCTGCGCACGCGGTTCGAGCCTCTGGGGGAGGCGGTCGTATGAGCGAGTCCGCACATCACAACGCCTTTGACAGCCTGGGCGCCTATGCCCTGGGCGCACTACCCGACGGCGAGCGCGCGATGGTCGCTGCCCACATCGAGGAGTGCCCGGTCTGCGCCGAGGACGCCGCATCGCTCGAGCGCGCGGCCACGCGCCTCATCGACGTGGTCCCCATGGCCGTGCCGTCGCCCGAGCTGCGCAACCGCATCATGGCCGTCGTCGAACCCGAGGCGGCGCTGCTGCGCGCCACCATGGGCCCGCCTCGCGAGGTCCGCTCCGCCGTCCCGCCGCGCCGCACCTCCTGGACCGAGGCGCTCTCGCTGCGCTGGGCGGCAACCGCCGCCGCGCTCCTCGTTCTCGGCGGCGTGGTCGGGGCCACCGCACTGGACTCCTCGAGCGGCACCAGCGACACCCGCACCCTCGCGGCCGAGGTCGGTAGCAGCCACGCCTGGATCGAGCTCACCGACAACAAGGCCCATCTCGTGGTCGATGGGCTCACCGCCCCCAAGCGGAACAAGGTCTACGAGCTGTGGATCCAGAGCGGCGACGCCGCGCCCCGGCCCGCCTCTGACGACCTGTCCCGGGCCGTCTTCGTCGTGGGCTCCGGCCGCGTCGAGATCCCCGCACGGCTGCAGGAGGGCGACAGGATCATGATCACCGAGGAGCCGTCCGGCGGCTCGCGGATCCCCTCGGCGCGGCCCGTGGTCATCACCTCGCGCGTCTAGAGCGAAGCACGAAGGATCACGAGCTGACCCGCGAGTCGGCCCACGAAGACGATGCCCCGCACGCCAGCGGCTCGAGGTGGCCTAAGAGCAGGGGCCGTCGGGCCCCGATCACGGTGTTCGGGAGCTCTCGACAGGGGTTTTCGGGCGCTTCCGTCAGTGGTGGTCAAGCAGCGACGGTACGCGGGCCGTCCTGCTGAGTCGCGTGCCCGCCGGTGTCGTCGAAGACGCCGGCGAGCGTCTCGGCCACGGTGTCCCAGCTGTAGCGCTCGCGGGCTGTTTGGTGGGCGGACCGCCCGCGGGCGCGGCGCTCATCCGGGTCGTCGATGACCTCTACCAAGGCGGCTGTGAGGGCGGCGGCATCATCGGGTTCGACCAGCCAGCCCGTCCGGCCATCCT
>Ga0136611_10001014_pt1 | contig 19146 bp, 15 predicted proteins | sample AntDrymUQ2232306_2_FD_106645 | JGI IMG/M metagenome (GOLD analysis project Ga0136611, IMG submission 106645) | Polar desert sand microbial communities from Dry Valleys, Antarctica - metaG UQ223 (23.06) | ecosystem: Environmental > Terrestrial > Soil > Desert | place: Antarctica: Dry Valley...
AAGCGTTGATCAGGCCAGTCGTTCTGGTCCCAGCCTCGCCCGAGGAGCCAGTCCTCACCCGGATTGCGGGCAGCAAAATCACGCAAGCGCTGCAGGACCTCCTGCTTGCTACGGGTACCGGTCAGGTTTGCCGTGAGGCTTGCCTGGCCTAGCCCCGCGACATGACCATGGGCATCGATCAAACCGGGGATGATGGTCGCGGCGCCGACATCGATGTGCCGGGCGCGTGGATGGCGCTTGCGAAGCGCTTTGGTATCGCCCAGGGCAAGGATGCGCCCCTGCTCGTCAAAGGCGATGGCTTGCACCTGCGGCTGCGAGGCATCCATGGTGTGGATGCGCGACGCGCTGACGATGGTGGTTTCCGCTGCTGCTGCGCCTGCGCACGTGGTACACGCCAGGAACGTGATGGCAATTGCAAGAATCCGGCGAGGTGAATGCATTCTGGGATCCTGCCTTGGAGCGAAAGGAACCGCGACTCTGCGCAAACCTGCCCTGGTTGGCAAGTTGCGGAGCGGTACCGGGCGTGGCCCCCGCGCAAAACGTTTGCCATGCGCGGCGGCTTCGCACTGGCCCTGCACCCAGTTGGATGGCATGTCACGGCGCGGCTGGATCACGCACAACGCCGTGCCGATTCCCGCGTTGCCAACCGTGCGCTGTATTGGGCCTGGATGTTGTTTGCGTTGCTGTCGCCAGCGGTGGGTTCAGGTGCTGCCGACCAGGCGTCAACTGGGCAGCGCATTGATGGCTCCGTCATCGCCACCGCGCTAATCTTGACGCATGCCTGCCAATCAAGATTTCGTCCTCGAACCCGCCGACACCGAACGCCTGGCCAACCTGGCCGGGCCGTTCGATGCCCATTTGCGCATGATCGAACTGCGCATGGGCGTGGAGATTTCCAATCGCGGCAACGTGTTCCGCGTTGACGGCCGTGACGCCGAAAGCATTGCCAGCGCGCAACGCGTGTTGCGCCAGTTGTATGCCGAAGCGGCCGAGGAAATCTTCGACGAGCACGCCATCCACCTGCGCCTGGGCACGTTCGCCGCGGACCATGCGCCCCAACCCGCAACGCCGGGCCACGCAGCGCCGGAGATCGCGGTCAAGGTCAAGCGCGGCACGGTGCGTGGCCGTGGCCCCAACCAGCAGAAATACCTGCAAGCGATCGCAACCCACGACATCAACTTCGGGGTTGGCCCGGCCGGCACGGGCAAGACGTTCCTCGCGGTGGCGATGGCTGTCGACGCGCTGAACCAGTCCCGCGTGCAGCGGCTGATCCTGGTGCGTCCGGCAGTGGAGGCCGGCGAGAAGCTCGGCTTCCTGCCGGGCGACCTGACCCAGAAGGTGGACCCGTACCTGCGCCCGCTGTACGACGCGTTGTTCGAGATGCTGGGCGTAGAGAAAGTCGCGCGCCTGCTTGAGAAAAACGTCATCGAGATCGCCCCGCTCGCCTACATGCGTGGCCGCACCCTCAACGATGCATTCGTGATCCTGGACGAGGCGCAAAACACCAGCATCGAGCAGATGAAGATGTTCCTGACCCGGCTTGGATTCGGCAGCACCGCGGTGATCACCGGCGACATGACCCAGGTGGACCTGCCCAAGCACCAGAAATCCGGCCTGCGCGACGCGGTCGAGGTGCTGCGCGGCGTGGAAGGCGTGCACTTCACCTTCTTCGAATCCCGGGACGTGGTCAGGCACCCGCTGGTGGCGCGTATCGTCAATGCCTATGAGGCGCGCGACGCCAACGACAGTGGAAGCGGCCCGGCGTAAGATCCGCGCATGACCAAGGGTCCGGTTCGCCTCGATGTCGCCATTGGTTACGCGGTGCCCCGCACGGGAATCCCGGCTGCCGTGAGTTTCCGCAGGTGGGTCCACGCCGCGCTGCATGGACGCATCCGCGAGGCCGATCTTGCCATCCGCATCGTCGATGCCCGGGAAGGCCGCGCGCTCAACCGCCACTATCGCGGCAAGGATTACGCCACCAACGTGCTCAGCTTTCCGGCCAACCTCGGCGATGACATCAAGCTGCCCAAGGGCGTCACCATGCCGCTGCTGGGCGACCTGGTGCTGTGCGCCCCGGTCATCGCCCGGGAGGCAACGGAGCAGGGCAAGCTGCTGGCCGCGCACTACGCCCACCTGACCGTGCATGGCGCGTTGCACCTGCTGGGCTGGGACCACGAAGACAGCCGCGACGCGGACTGCATGGAACAGCTTGAGCGGGAGATTCTGGCCGGTCTGGGCCTCCCGGACCCGTATCTTGAAACGTGAGCGCGCCGGCGGTGCCGCGGTTCACCGCGTAGACGCCCGACTTCGCTAGACTCCGCTGCGCAGCCCCCGCCACCATTACAGCCAGGTTTCCCACGCACCATGTCCGAGGACGACAGTCGCACCGACCAGACCGAGCCTGTCGAGAAGACGCGCCGCTCGTGGCTTGAACGCATCAGCGCCGCGCTGTCGGGCGAACCCACCACCCGCGAGGACCTGGTGGAACTGCTGCGCGACGTGCAGACCGATGGGCTGATCGGCGCCGATACGCTGCGCATGATGGAAGGCGCAATCGCCGTGGCCGACATGACCGTGGGCGACGTGATGATCCCGCGCGCGCAGATGGTGGCGTTGCCCGCCGCCGGGCGCTTCCTTGACCTGATGAAAGAGGTGGTGGAGTCCGGGCACTCGCGCTTCCCTGTGCATGGCGAGGACAAGGACGAGATCCTGGGGATCCTGCTGGCCAAGGACCTGCTGCGCGGTGTGGTGGCAGACAACGGGCCCGGCAGCATCCGCGAGTTGCTGCGCCCGGCCGTGCTGATCCCTGAATCAAAGAACCTCAACGTGCTGTTGCGAGAATTCCGGCAGTCCCGCAACCACATGGCCATCGTGATCGACGAATACGGCGGCGTTGCGGGGCTGGTCACCATCGAGGACGTGCTGGAGCAGATCGTCGGGGAGATCGATGACGAACACGACGAAGCCCAGGACGGCTCGGAGCTGATTGCGGCGCAGGCGGATGGCCAGTTCGTGGTCGACGCGCTGACGCCGATCTCCGATTTCAACCAGCGCTTTTCCGCAGACTTCGATGACGACCAGTACGACACCATCGGCGGTCTTGTGACCGACGCCATCGGGCATTTGCCGGAAGCAGGCGAGGAACTGACCCTGGGCCGCTTCGTGTTCCGGGTGGCCCGCGCCGATGCGCGCCGCCTGCTCGCCTTGCACGTGGGTGTGCATGCGGGTCATTGAGCGCTTCGTGGGCTCCGCCAGCAGGGCGTCATCGCATGCCAGGCAGACCTCGGGGCCCGCCACGTACGCCCGGCTCCCGCGCCCCTGCACTGCGTGCTGCACTGCCAGGGAGGCGCCTTGCGCCGGGGGAGAGGCGAGGCGCGGGGCGCTGGGACGTCGATATTCCGGCCTGCTGACGCTGCTTTTGCTGTTGCTCGCCATGGCGCCCGCCGTCGCCTCGCCGCGCATCGGCGTGGTGACCATGGGGCCTGGCGGGATCTTCTGGGAACGCTTCGGCCACGATGCCATCGTGGTCGATGACCCAACGCGCGGCGAGGCCATCTCCTACAACTTCGGGTACTTCGACCTTGCCGAGCCCGGCTTCGTCGGACGCTTCATCCGTGGCCGTATGCAGTACATGCTGGTGTCGCTGCCGTTGCAGCAGGACATGCAGTACTACCGCGAAGTCGGGCGCGGGGCGACCATTCAATGGCTGGACTTCGATGCCGCGCAGGCGGGTTCGCTCGCTGCTGACCTGGCCGAAAATGCAAAACCTGAAAACGCGCGCTACCGCTACGACTACTACACCGACAACTGCTCCACCCGCGTGCGCGACGCGCTCGACCGCGCCCTTGGCGGGCAGTTGCGTCCGCAGATGGAGGTGCGCTCAAGCGGCGACACCTATCGCAGCGAGTCGGTGCGGCTGGCCTCGCCCGCCACCTGGATGTGGCTGGGGTTCGATGTCGCCCTTGGTCCGTTCGGGGATCGCCCGCTCACGCGCTGGGAGCAAGCCTTCCTGCCGCGCCGGCTGGCCGACGACTTGCGCCAGGCAAAGCGTGCCGATGGCCGCCCGCTGGTGTCGAGCGAAGCAATCCTGTTGCCGCAACTGCAAGACGCCGAACCCCCGGAACATCCACGCAACCTGCTGCCCTGGCTGTTGGCCGGGCTTTGCATGGCGGGCCTGGCCATGACCGCGGCGCGAACGCGGCCACGCGGTGTTGCCGGGTTTGCGCTGGGGTTCTGGCTTGTGTGCGGCACCGTTGGCGCGGTGCTGGCGCTGAGTTGGGCGTTCACCGAGCATCGCGCGCTGTGGGCCAACCGCAACCTGCTCCTGTTCAACCCGCTGTGCCTGCTGTTGTTGCCGGGTGCATGGGCGATGCTGCGGAGGCGCTCGCCCCCGCCGCGCTTCCGGTACATGCTGGTGGCGGTCGCTGCGGCGGCGGCCCTGGCCTGCCTGCCGCTGTGGCTGCAGGTATTGCCGCAACGCAATGGCCACTGGATCGCCCTGCTGCTGCCGATCCACGCAGCCTTGGCATGGGCCTGGGCCCGCCGCAAGACTTGATGGCGTTGCCGCGCCGCTACAGGAAGCACCAGATGACGTTCATTGATTCCGAAATGCCCGCCTGCGTGGTCAACTGCGCCGCGTACGACCGCAACGGCAAGCGCCGCGACATCTCCCTGGACGAGATCAGCGACGTACTGGCGAAGCAAGACGGCAGCTTCGTCTGGGTTGGGCTTTACGAGCCGGTGGAGGGCCTCCTGGACAAGCTCCAGGAGGAATTCGGGTTGCATGACCTGGCGGTCGAGGACGCCCAGCACGCGCACCAACGGCCAAAGCTCGAAGCGTTCGGCAACACGCTGTTCCTGGCCGTGCACACCGCCCAGCACGTGGAGGGGCATGTGCGCTTTGGCGAGACCCACATGTTCATCGGCCCGCGCTTCCTGGTCACGGTGCGTCACGGCGCGTCGCTGACGTTCGCGCCGGTGCGCGAACGGCTGGAGCGGGATCCGCAATCCCTGGCGCACGGCCCAACCATGGCGCTGCATGCGGTGCTCGACTTTATCGTGGACAACTACCAGCCAATCGTGACCGAATTCGAGCAGGAGCTCGATGCGCTTGAGCAGGACGTGTTCGCGGAAGCTTACAAACGCGACACCGTCTCCCGCCTGTATCAGCTCCGCAAGGAACTGACCCGCATGCGCCTGGCAGCCGCACCGATGCAGGACATCCTGTCGCAGCTGATCCGGGCGCCCGGCCTGGGCATTCCTGAGGAGGTCAAACCGTATTTCCGCGACGTGCTTGACCACGTGGCGCGGGTTGGCGACACCATCGACACGCTACGCGAAATGGTATCCGCGGCCATGAACGTGAATCTGGCGCTGGTGACCGTTGCCCAGGGCGAAGTGGTCAAGCGCCTGGCTGGCTGGGCCGCGCTGCTGGCGGCCCCCACCCTGATCGCCAGCTGGTATGGCATGAACTTCACCCACATGCCGGAGCTGGCGGGCCGGTACAGCTATTGGATCCTGATCGGCATCGTGATGGTGGTGTGCGTCAGCCTGTACCGCTACCTGCGCAAGGTGCATTGGCTGTAGTCGCCGCTGCAAGGCCGGGGCTCAACCCTGCCCGGCCATGCCGCGCAGAACGACGCCGACGATGTAGGCCGCGACGGTACCCGTGGCATACCCCAGTGCGCCAAGCAATGCGCCCACCGGTGCCAGCGACGGATGGAACACCGAGGCCACCACGGGCGCTGACGCCGGCCCGCCGATGTTGCTTTGCGAGCCCATGGCGAAATAGAAGAAGGGCACCTTGAGCAGCTTGCCAAGCGCGGCGAGCAACACGATGTGGACGGTGATCCAGATCAGGCCCAGCGCCAGCAGCCAGGGTTTGTCGGCCAGCGCGCCGATGTCCATCTGCATGCCGATGCAGGCGATCAGGATGTACAGGAACAGCGTGCCGATCTTCGACGCGCCCGCACCGTCCAGGGTGCGCACGCGCGTGAAGCTCAGCCCCAGTCCGATGAACGTGGACAGCACCACCACCCACACGAAGGGCTCATGCAGGCTCACCTGGCGCGCCCACGAGACATTCTGTGCAAACCAAGCAGATGCCGGCCCGGCGATGGCGTGGCACAGCCCCACCGCCCCGAACGCAACACCGACGATCATCATCAGGTCAGGCAGCGTGGCCACGCGCTCATGCTGCTTCTGGTACAGGGCCAGCCGAACCTTCAGGTCCTCGATGGCACTGGTGTCCGCGCCGCTGCGCGCATCGATGGCAGGTGCCCGGTTGGCAAGGAAGATCAGCACCGCCATCCACAGATAACCGACGGCCACGTCGATCACCACAAACTGGCCGAAGGTCGTTTCATCGACCGCGAAGATCTCCTTCATGGCCACCATGTTGGCGCCGCCACCAATCCAGCTTCCGGCCAGCGCCGCCATGCCGCCCCAGGTGTCTCCCGCAACGGTGGCCGGATTCACCACGCTCATGACCCAGAACGCAACGAACGCCCCCAGCATCACGCTGAGCGACGCAGCCACGTACATCGCCAACAGTTTCGGGCCCAGCCTCAGCACGCCCTTGAGGTCGATGGTCAACGTCAGCAGCACCAGCGCGGCGGGCAGCAACACGCGGCTGGCTACCGGGTTGTAGAGCTTGCTGGCCGCACCGTCGATCAGGCCAATGCTGTTGTAGATGCCGGGGATGAAATAACACAGCAACAACGCCGGCACCCAGTTGTAGAACTTCTTCCAGGCGCCGGTCTCACGCGAGGCAGTCCAGAACACCGCACCAAGCGTGGCTGCGATCAAGCCGAACAGGACGATGTCGTTCTGGATCAGCGCAGTGGAAGCAACTGCGGCTTCGGTGGCCATTCGTTCGGAAGTCCTTGGTCTTCGACGGAGTTGGGATGACCCCCCGTCGCGGAGGCCATCCGGGTCACGTCACTGCCCGATGTGCTGCTTGAGCCAGGCGTTGACTGTCTCATGCCAGAGCACGCTGTTCTGCGGTTTGAGCACCCAGTGGTTCTCGTCCGGGAAGTACAGCAACTTGGACGGAATGCCACGGCGCTGCAATGCGGTGAACGCTGACAGGCTTTGGTCGATGGGCACGCGGAAGTCGTTCTGCCCGGCAACGATCAACGTAGGCGTCTTCCACTTTTTCACATGGCGCGCCGGGTTGAAACGCTCGTATGCTTCCGGCTTGTCCCACACCGTGCCGCCGAATTCCCATTCCGTGAACCACAGTTCTTCAGTTACCAGCCCCATCGAGCGCGTGTCGAACACGCCGTTGTGGGTGACGAGGCACTTGAACGGCGCGCGGCCGCCGGCCTCGAACCAGTTGCCGGCGATCCAGTTGGTCATGTAGCCGCCGTAGCTCGCGCCCAGCGCGCAGGCGTTGTTGCCATCCAGGAACGCATATTTCTTCTGCGCTGCGGCCCAGCCCTTGCGCAGGTCTTCCAGCGGGCGGTCGCCCCAGTGCTGGCTGATGGCGTCGGTAAATTTCTGTCCGTAGCCAGTCGACCCGTGGAAGTCGATCATCACCACCGCGTAGCCCTGGCCCGCATACGTCTGCGGGTTCCAGCGGTTGCTCCAGCCATCGCCAAAGCTGCCCTGCGGACCGCCATGAATGAGGAAAGCCACCGGGTACTTCTTGCCTGGCTCAAAGTTCCACGGCTTGACCACGTAGCCGTGCACAGTCTCGCCGTTCCAGCCGATGAAGTTGAATTGCTCGGACCCGGCAAACGTCACGCCAGGCAGCATATCGCCGGCGCTGGGCGTGATGGCGCGCACCGGCGCCTTGCCATCCACGCTGGTGGTGGTGATGACATCGCCCGTCTGCATCGAGTTGCGCGAAAACGCGAGCGTCGGCCCCGCGATGTCGAACGCCGAGACGCTGCCGTCCTTGACCACGCTTTCAACTTCACCGTTGGCCAGCGATACGCGGAACAGGGGATGCCGGCCCAGTTCTTGCGCGGTGGTGTAAATCCATTTGCCGTCGGCGGACAGGGTGATGCCATCTGCCGAGGCGTCCCAGCGCGGCGCAAGCTCGCGGTTCTTGCCACTGGCCAGGTCCATCGACATCAGGGCGAAGCGGTCGGCCTCGAACCCGGGGCGCTTCATCGCGCGGTAGTAGAGAGTCTTGCCGTCGGCGCTGAACACCGGGCCGGCGTCCCAGGCGGGATTCCCCGCGGTCACATTGCGCGCGCCACTGCCATCGGCGTTCACCAGCCAGATGTCGAAGTTGGTGGACCACGGCTCCGCGCCTTCATTGGCGCGCACGCTCATCGCCACCTGCTTGCCGTCCGGCGACCACGCAAAATCAGTCAGGTCGCCGAACGGTTTCGAGGGAATGTCGCCACCGATCCCACCGCTGAGCAGCGTCGCGGACTTCAGCATTCCCTCGGCGCCCAGCGGGGCCACGAACATGCGGTTGAGCCGGCCGTCATTCCAGGTATCCCAGTGGCGCACGAACAGTCGGTCGAAGACCTGGCCGGTGGCCTTGGCCGACGCAGTGGCGTCGACTTGTTTTTTGGTGCAATCAAGGTCCGCCTTGCAGCTGGCGAACGAGGCCAGTGCCAGTGCGACCTGCCTGCCGTCAGGGGACAATCTGTAACCATCGACATCCAGTGCGAAGTCACTGACCTGCCGCGGCGTGCCGCCCGCTGCGGGTAGCACGTACAGCTGCATCGAGCCGGACTTCGCGCTCAGGAAATACACGCGCTTGCCGTCCGCAGAAAACGCAGGTGAATTGACGTTCCAGCCCTCCGGCGTGAAGCGCACCGGTGGCGCCGCGTCGCGCGCGAACAGGTCCTCGATCCACAGCGAGCTGCTGGCCTTGTTGGTGGCCTTGTCCACCACGCGCTTGGCGAACACCAGCTTGCGACCATCCGGCGAAAGCGTGGGCGACGAATGCCGGTCCAGATAGGCCATGTCCTCGGCGGTGAAACCGCGCGCGGCGTGCGCCATGGTTGGCAGGGCGAGCGCAAGCGCGAGCGGCAGGAGTGCGTGTCGAAACGTCATGTCGGTATCCGGAAAGGCGATGGTGATGGGGGAATGTTTCGCGCGCACAACCGGGCTACATCGGCCCTGGTTCGACCTCGCCCGGCACCGGCTTGGCATTGGCGCCTGTGCGGTACAGCAGCCAGGCAACCACAGCCAGCACCGCCAGACCCAGCAACTCGCCGAACTGGAACTGCTTGGGCAGCGCGATCACGTCGGGGCGGCCGGAAATCACGATCGGGATGGCGATGAGGATGCCCATCAGCGCCTCACCGGTGATCAGGCCGGCGGCGAACAGCGTGCCGGGGCGATGCAGGCGGTCGCGCGCGGATTCGTCCTTGGTGCCGACCATGCCATGGCGACGCTCCACCAGATACGCCAGCAGGCCACCGAGGAAGATCGGCACCATCAGCTCCAGCGGCAGGTAGATGCCGATGGCCGCGGCCAGCACCGGCACCCGGAAAGTTTTGCCGGTGGCCTTCAGCCATTCGTCGATGGCGATGATGGCCGCGCCCACGCCGGCGCCGAGGGCGATGATGCCCCACGGCAATTCACCGCCGAACATGCCCTTGGCCACCGACGCCATCAACGTGGCCTGCGGCGCGGAGAGTGCGTTCGGGTGTTCCGCAGTTGGCGCGCCAATGCCGTAGGCCTGCGCCAGCAGGTTCAGCACCGGCGCCATGATCAGCGCGCATGAGAACGCACCGATGCCCAGCATCAGCTGCTGCTTCCACGGCGTGGCGCCGACGATGTAACCGGCTTTCAGGTCCTGCAGGTTGTCGCCGCCCACCGCGGCCGCGCAGCACACCACCGCGCCAATCATGATCGCGGCCACCGCGCCGATCGGGGATTCCCGCCCGAGCAGCAGCATCAGCACCACCGACGCGAACAGGATGGTCGCGATGGTGATGCCCGACACCGGATTGTTGCTGGATCCGACCAGGCCCGCGAGGTACGCGGAGACCGACACGAACAGGAAGCCGGCGATGATCATGATGATGGTCATCAGGATGCCGATCGCCCACGGATGCGACACCGAGGAATCCGCAGCTACGATGGCGTGGTACAGCAGTGCCAGCGGCAACACGAAAACCACCAACGCAATCAGCATCCATTTCATCGGCAGGTCGCGGTCCGTTTCGGCGATGTTGGCATCGGCGCCCTTGCGTGCAGCGGCAATGCCGCTGCGAACGCCGGACAGCAGCGACTTGCGCAGCGAGAACAGCGTCCATACGCCGCCAATCAGCATCGCGCCAACGCCCAGGTAGCGGATCTTGGTCGACCAGATCGCGAACGCCGCGTCTTCCGCGCTGGCGCCAACGATGCTCGCGGCCAGCGTCGGGTCGGTGCCCTGGAACATTGCGTGATACAGCGGGATGGCGATGTGCCAGGACAGCAGGCTGCCGGACAACACCACGATGCCGATGTTCAGGCCCACGATATACCCCACGCCAAGCAGCGCGGGCGACAGGTTGGTGCCCAGATAGCCCAGGTACTTGCCGAAGAACCCGGCGCCGGCGGCGGTGTCCGGGATCAATTTCATACCGCTGGCGGCGGCCGCCTTGATCAGCGCGCCAAGCGCCGCCGAAAACGCCAGGATTTTCAGGCCCGGGCCCGGATTCTCACCAGCTTTCAGGACTTCCGCGGCCGCCTTGCCTTCCGGGAAGGGAAGCGGATCCTCGACGATCATCGAGCGCCGCAGCGGCACCGAGAACAGCACGCCAAGCAGGCCGCCCAGGCCCGCGATGGCCAGCACCCACGAATAACGGAAGTCATCCCAGTAACCCAGGATGATCAGCGCGGGTATGGTGAAGATTACGCCCGCGGCAATCGACGAACCCGCCGACGCGCCGGTCTGCACGATGTTGTTCTCGAGGATGGTGCCGCCTCCAAGCAGCCTCAGCACGCCCATGGACACCACGGCGGCCGGGATTGCGGTGGCGATGGTCAGGCCGGCGAACAGGCCCAAGTACGCGTTCGCGGCGGCAAGGATCATCGCCAGCACGATGGCCAGCAAAACTGCACGCACTGTCAACTGCGGCGTTCCGGTCCCTGACGCTTTCAAACCTGAATTCGACATCAACGCCCTCCCGAGGCATGCAATCGCGACAACCTAAGCGTTGCCGCGGGGTGTGGCAAGCCTGTGCGCCCGCAAGCCACCCTCTTCACACCGCTGGTAAACTCGCAGTGCCCCTTTCCCGAGTACGCCGCATGCCGACCCCGCGCCCGCTTGCCTTCGCTGTGATCCTTACCCTCGTTGCCAGCCTGGCGGCCCCCGAAGCGATCGCCCAGAAGAAGAAGCCGGCCGCGAAGAAGGCCAAGACCCCTCCGATGGCCGCGGCCTGCACCGACTTGTATGCGGATGCAAATGCTGCGTGGCTGGCGGCGAACCCGATGCCGTCCGCCGGCGCGTTGTCCGCCCTGGGGCAGCTCACCGCGCGCGCGCAGCAACAGCAACGTGAACTGCTGGATGGCGCGATGGCAGCGCCGCAGGGCAATGTGCAGAAGCTGCTGGGCGACTTCTGGGCCAGTGGCCTGGACGAGGCCTCCGTGGAACTGGATGGCGCCAATCCGATTGCGCCACTGCTCAAGCGCATCGACAGCATCCGCAAAACCCGAGACATCGCGCCGTCCATCGCCGCGCTGCACCAGGTGGGCATCCCCGTGGTGTTCAACTTCGGCGCGGACATCGACCTGCGAGACCTGGACCGCCACATCGGTTACTTCTCGCAGGGCGGCGTGGGCCTGCCGGATCCTGCCTACTACACCCGCACCGACGCGGATGCGCGCGCGCTGCTGGCGCGTTACACGGATTACGTGCAGAAGATCCTGGTGCTGACCGGGGTGCCGGCAAAACAGGCGCTTGCCGAGGCGAAGTCTGTCGTCGAGCTGGAAACGCGTCTCGCTGCCGCGTCGAAGCCGCTGCAGGACCTGCGCGATCCACGCAGCAACTTCGCCGCAGTGCCCGCGTCGGGGCTCGGCAAGCAATATCGCAACCTGCAACTCGACGCCTTCCTGCAAGTGCAGGGCGTCAAGGACGATACCGTGTCGATGGCCAATCCGGCGCTGTTTGCGCAGCTCGATGCCCTGGTAGGCGTGCTCAAGCCCGAGCAGTGGAAGAGCTACCTGCGCTGGCGCGTGGGCGATGCGATGGCGCCTTACCTGGCGAGATCCTGGCGCAATGCGTCGTTTGATTTCCGCGGCAAGGTGCTGCGCGGCGAAATGGCGCCACCCCCCCGCTGGCAGACGGTGCTGGACGCAATCAACCTGGCCGCGGGGCCGATGCTGGGCCGCGAATACACCGCCCGTTACCTACCCGCCGGCACCCGCGAGCAGGCGGTGGGCATTGCTGGGCAGGTGCGCGACGCGCTGGTGCGCAGCGCCGGTGTGAGCACCTGGATGGGAGACGCCGCCAAGGCGGAAGCGCGCAGCAAGCTTGGCAAGCTGCGCATCGAAATCGGCGCGCCGCGTCGTGACCTGGACTACACCGTGCAGCCCATGGGCCGCGGCAGTTTTGGCGGCAACATGCTGATTGCGGCCACCTGGCACCATCGCGAGGAAATGAAGCGCATCGGCCGCGGCAATGCGGACCGGCGCTGGGACGTGCTGCCGCAGCAGCCGGCCCTTGCGTACGACCTTGCGCAGAACCGCCTGATTGTCACCGCCGCCATGCTGCAGGCGCCCGTGCTGGACGCGGGGATGGCCGTGCCCGCGCAATTCGGCGCATTCGGCGCGTTGGTGGGCCACGAGCTTAGCCACGCCATCGACACACGGGGGCGCCTGGTGGACGCCGGCGGCAACCTGCGCGACTGGTGGACCGGCGCCGAAGCCGCGGCATGGGACGCCACCGCGCAGCGCGTGGTCTCGCTGTACGACGCGTTCCCCTATGCCCAGCTCGGTGGGGTCAAGGTCAGCGGCCGCTTGACCCGTGACGAGAACATGGCCGACCTTGCCGGCCTTGAGCTGGCGCGCGCGGCGATGATGGCGGCGCAGCCGGCTGGCGGAGTGGAGGCCGACAAGTCCTTCTACCGCGGCTGGGCGCAGTTATGGGCGCAGCAGGTGACCCCCGACGAAGCGCAGCGTCGCGCCCTGCAGGACGTGCGCGCGCCGGGCATGTGGCGGGCCAACGCCCCGGCGATGCAACAGGCCGCGTTCGGCAACGCCTACACCTGCAAGGTGGGCACCCCGATGCATCCCCAGCCCGCGCAGAAAATCAGCGTGTTGAACTGAGACCGCGCAGGGCAGGCTGCGCGCGTCAATGGAGCGCGCGGCTCAGCGGGTGTGACTGAAGCTCTTCCTCGAGGCAAGTCTTCGCTACCGCACAAGGCGTGGACCAGGTCCGCCAACCTTGGGCCGACCGCGCCAGTGGCGTATCAGCAGCCAGCCAAACAACATTCCACCCAGGTGCGCGAAATGCGCAACGCCGGGCTGCAACCCGGTGATGCCCAGGCTGAGCTCGAACACGCCGTAGAGGATTACCAGGGTGCGCGCCTTCATCGGGATTGGCGGGAACAACAGCATCACGCGCTGGTTGGGGAACAGCATGCCGTACGCCAACAGCAGCCCGAACACGCCACCCGACGCGCCGATGGTGGGATAGGCAGCCGCGCCGGACGACATCGTCCACCACCCCACCAATAGCTGGCACAGGCCGGCGCCCACCACGCATACCAGGAAATAGGTCAGGTAGCGTCGCTCACCCCACGTGTGTTCAAGCGGCGCACCGAACATCACCAGCGCCAGCATGTTGAAGGCCAGGTGCATGAAGTTGCCATGCAGGAACGCGTAGCTCAGCAGCTGCCACGGCATGAAAGCGGGCGCCGCGCCGGCCGGGTCATACACGCCATCGCCGAGCGGCCACAGCGCCAGTGACGCCAGGCGTCCTTCCCCCAGCAGCCACTGCAGGCCAAAGCCCACGATATTGGCGATCAGCAGGATCTTGGTGACGCGTGGAAGGTTTGACAGCATCCGCGTGCGAACCGGTTTGCGTTGCGGTGCATCATACGCGGGCGCTCAACCAGGCCGCCAGATCGCAGCGTCCAGCGAATCGTCCAGTTGCGGCATGCGCACGCGGCCGTTGCGCACCTCCACACCTTCCGCGCGCAGGCGCTGGCCCTGCTCGACAAAGCCCTGTGAACCATGCGGAAAAGCGATGCGCCCGTCGGAGCGCAGGATGCGGTGCCAGGGCAGCGTGGGGTCGTCGTTGCAGCTGAGGATTTTCGCCACCAGCCGCGCGCGCCCTGGCAAGCCGGCGCGGCGCGCAATGCTGCCGTACCCCGCAACTTGCCCACGCGGCACCGCGCGAATCGCGGCAAGGATGGCGTTGGCAGCGGACAGGTCCGGCATCGCGGGTTAGCATAGCCGCAAGCATCAGGCGCCGGCCTCGACACTGATGCCTTCCCCGGCTCTGCACCATCGCCCCAGGGAACACCGGCCCGGCCATCCTTGGCTGGGCGTTCGCGGCCGCAGCGGTGCCGTCACGGCTCCGGCAACAAGCGATCACATAGCCCCGTCATGCAAAACTTCGATCAGATCCGCACCCACCTGGTGGCTTCCGGCTACAAGCTCACGCTCCAGGACCCGTTCGTGCTGTGCGTCGAGTTGTCGCTGGCCCAGGGCAGGCGACACCAGGCGATCTACCTGTCGGAAATGCAGGATGACGACGAGCGATGCTACTTGCGCGTGAGTACCGCAATTGCGCCCACCACCGGGCTGGATGCCAAGCGCGCACTGGCGTTCAACTGGGAAAGCCGGGTCGGCTACCTTGCCATCGGCCAGCTCGATGGGGTGCCCTACCTGCAGCTGTGCGAGAACCGCCCATACGATTGCCTCGACGCAGCCGAGATCGACCGCCTGGTGCTTGAGATCGGGGGCACCGGCGACGAGATGGAAAAGCGGATGTCGGCGGGCGGCGACCTCTTGTAGTGCCTCGGCTCGCTGGCCGCAGCGTGCGAGACCTACCTGGCTCAAAGTGACACCTGCCTGCATCCGTCCACTCTGGCGCCCCTGTTATCATGCGCCGCGCCCCGCGCGCATGCCATGGAACCAGTCCCCCGCCCACCGCCGAGTTTGTGCCGCGCCCGTTGCCAGGCGTCGATCGTTGCTGCCGGTGCACGCTCGGCCTGCCGCGCCGGGGGCCTGAATGTTTGAGCTCCTGGTGGTGATGGCGCTGATCGCCCTCAATGGTTTCTTCGCGCTGTCGGAAATGGCGCTGATGACATCGCGCAAGCTGCGTCTCAAGCAGCTGGCCGAAGATCCCGACCACCCCAGCCGCGGCGCCCGCAAGGCGCTGGCGCTGGCGGAACATCCCGACAACCTGCTGTCCACGGTGCAGATCGGGATCACCCTGATTGGCGTGTGTACCGGCGTGTTCGGCGGCGATGCAATTGGCTTGCAGATCGCCGATTGGCTGCGTGAGATGTGGCCGGATGCGCAGGAATACGCGCGCCCGATCGGCATCGGCACCGCGGTTGGCCTGATCACCGCGGGCTCGGTGATTTTCGGCGAGCTGATTCCCAAGCGGCTGGCCCTGACCAACCCGGAAGGCATCGCCAGCGTCATCGCCATCCCGCTGCAGGGCCTGGCCACCGCGGCCAAGCCTGTCGTGTTTGCACTCGGCGCAATCAACCGCGCCGTGTTGCGCATGCTCGGGATCAAGGACGACGCACGCAGCGCGATCACCCAGGAAGAAATCCACATGCTGGTGAGCGAAAGCCACGAGCAGGGCGTGATCGACCTCGACGAGCGCAACATGATGAACCGGGTCATGCGCTTGGGCGACCGCACGGCAGAAAGCCTGATGACCCCGCGCACCGACATCTCCTGGCTCGACGCCTCGGCCTCGCTCGCCACCAACCTTGCCACCATGGAAGAGACGCCGTTCTCGCGCTACCCGGTGTATCGGCGCAATGACAGCGACGTGGCTGGCGTCCTGGAAGTGAAGACCTTGCTCGACGAACTGGGCAAGCAGGAGCCGGAGTTGTTCCGCGACATCCGCCCGGCGCTGTTCGTGTCGGAATCCACCCACGCGCTGAAGCTTGTCGAGATCCTGCGCGAGGAGCAGCAGTCGCTGGCATTGGTGGTCGACGAATACGGTGACATCCAGGGGCTGGTCACCATTTCCGACGTGATGGACGCCGTGCTGGGGCGCCTGCGCTCGGGCGATGTCGGAAGCGAGGAAGCGCTGGTGGTGATGCGCGACGACGGCTCGCTGCTGGTGGATGGCGGCCTGCACATCGATGAACTCCGCGAGCTCACCGGGGAGCGCCTCAACGATTCCGAGGAGTACGACTACCACACCGCGGCGGGCCTGGTGATTGCCCACTTCGGCCGCATCCCGCATGTGGGCGAGCATTTCAAGCTGGGCCAGTGGCGGGTTGAAGTGGTGGATCTTGATGGGCCGCGCATCGACAAGTTGCTGCTGCAGCGCACCCACGAACCCGCAGGCGCCGATGACGGCGCCTGATGCGCAGGCCGGCGAAGGCCCGCGCCCGCGCAAGCCGCGCGAAGCGGGGACCCGCGCCATCCTGGACGCATTGCTGGATGGCGACCACCAGCAAACCCTCAACTTCAACGACTTGCTGTCGGGGCTGGGCCGGCGCGCGTTTGGCATGCTGCTGTTCGTCGCGGTGCTGCCAGCGTTCATCCCGATCCCGATTGGCGGTGCCCTCAGCGGGCCGTTGATCGTGCTGATTGCAGCGCAACTGCTCATTGGCTTGCGCCGTCCGTGGTTGCCCGCGTTCATTGCGCGGCGCGGGCCCAAACGGCAGACCCTGGCCCGTTTCGAGCGCACCATTGACCCATGGCTGGGCCGGCTGGAACACCTGGTGCGTCCACGCCTCACGGTGCTCCTGGACCACCGCCTGGCCACCGCGTTCACCGGGCTGCAGCTCCTGCTGCTTGGCTTGCTGCTGTCGCTTCCAATCCCTTTGACCAACTACTTGCTGGGCGCGCTGATCGTGCTGTTCGCGCTTGCCTTGCTGGAGCGCGATGGCGCGCTGATGCTGGCGGCCTGGGGCCTTGGCATCGCAGCGCTGGTGACCACCGGGGCGTTGTCAGGCGGCTTGATCAGTGCGCTGTCACCGTGGCTCACGCGGATCTTCTGACTGCCAGGCCAACTGGCAGTCCGGACTAGCCCTGCTGACCCGCCAGAGGCCCGGATGTTCCCAACTCGGCGGCGCAGAAATGCGATGCACTGCAGCATGAATGCCACCCCCGGTGACCCAAGCGCGTTGCCTGGCGCGCTTGAATGAGGTCCGTACGCAGGCGCATGCAAGAATCGGGCCAACTTTGTTGACAGGCCGCAAGGCGCCATGAAAGCTCCGGTGGCCACGCTGACGATCCCTCATACAGGCGTGGAATTCCCGCATTGCGCGGGCAACAGGTTTTCCACACCACTTTGGAGAGGATCAATAGATGAAGAGGATCAACAGTGCCCGCCTGGCCCTGGCAGTCGCCCTGGCCCTGGGCAGTTCGGTCGCAGCTGCGGGCGAACTGCGACGGGTCGGTAACCCGATTCCCGGCAGCTACATCGTCGTGCTGAAGGAAGACGCCGTGCGCGGCCGTGGCCCCGCCAGCTTGCCGGCAGCCGCAATCGAGCACGCCGCTGTCGACCTGGCAGCGCGCTTCAACCTCAACGTGGAGCGCGTGTACGGCAATGCCCTGCCTGGCTTTTCGATCACGGCGAACGCACAGTCAGTCAACCGCTTGATCAACGATCCTCGCGTCGATTACGTGGAAGAGGACGGCATGGTCTACACCAGCGGCACCCAGACCGGTGCAACGTGGGGCCTGGACCGCATCGACCAGCGTGACCGCCCGCTCAACGGCAATTACGTCTATGACTACGTTGGCTCCGCGGTGCGCGCCTACGTGATCGACAGCGGCATCCTGGCCAGCCACACCGATTTCGGCGGCCGCGTCCTGTCCGGCTACACGGCAATCTCCGATGGCCGTGGCAGCACCGACTGCAATGGCCACGGCACGCACGTTGCCGGCACCATCGGCGGCGCCAAGTGGGGCGTGGCCAAGAGTGTGCGCCTGGTGCCAGTGCGCGTGTTCGGCTGCACCGGCGGCAGCGCCAACTCCACGATCATCGCGGGCATCGACTGGTTCCGGGCCAACGCCGTCAAGCCTGCGGTGGCCAACATGAGCCTGGGCGGCCCGGTCTCCTCGGCAACCGACACCGCCGTCAACAACCTGTCCAACAGTGGGGTCACGGTGGTCGTGGCGGCAGGCAACGACAATGCCGATGCCTGCAACTACTCGCCCGCGCGCGCTGCCGGTGCAATCACCGTCGGTTCGACGACTTCGACCGACGTACGCTCGTCGTTCTCGAATTACGGCGGGTGCCTGGATATCTTCGGACCGGGTAGCTCGATCATGTCGGCCTGGTACACCAGCACCACCGCGACCAACACCATCAGCGGCACTTCGATGGCGTCCCCGCACGTAGCCGGTGCCGCGGTGCTGATCCTCGCCGCGGACAACGCAGCGTCTCCTGCGACGGTCCGCAGCAGGCTCACCACCAAGGCGTCGTCCGGCAAGCTGACGTCGATCAATGCAGGATCACCCAACCTCCTGCTTTATTCGCGCTAAGACTGGAGCCGGGCGGCCTTTCGGGGCCGCCTGGCTGCACGCAGGATCGTTGCACGCGGGGCGCCGACATCGCGCTCCGCACCCTCCGGCATTTCACCCCAACAAGCGCGCGAATTCCTCCGCGCTACATGGATGTCCCAGCCAGAAACCCTGGGCGAGGTCGCAGTCGCGCTCGCGCAGCAGGTCGAACTGACCCTGCTTCTCCACCCCTTCGGCCACCACGGTGATGCCCATCGAATGCGCCATCGCGATGATCGCGCTGGTCAGGGCCAGGTCATCGGGGTCGCGCAGCAAATCGGTAATGAAGCTGCGGTCTATCTTCAGTCCGTCCACCTGCACGCGGCGCAAGTGGCTCAGGCTGGAATAGCCGGTACCGAAATCGTCCAGCCATACGCGGACGCCGGTCTTGCGAAGCTCGGCCAGCAGCGCACTTGCGTTGACTTCGTCGCTGATCACCGCGGTCTCGGTCAGTTCCACATGCAGCCGTTGCGGCGAGAGCCCGGAATCTTCGAGCGCGGCGCTGACCTGGTGCACCAGGCTGCCGCTGCGCAG
>Ga0136611_10001015_pt1 | contig 19137 bp, 13 predicted proteins | sample AntDrymUQ2232306_2_FD_106645 | JGI IMG/M metagenome (GOLD analysis project Ga0136611, IMG submission 106645) | Polar desert sand microbial communities from Dry Valleys, Antarctica - metaG UQ223 (23.06) | ecosystem: Environmental > Terrestrial > Soil > Desert | place: Antarctica: Dry Valley...
ACACAGCGTGCAGCCATCTATCGACGGGTGTCGTCGGCGCGACAGGAAGACCGAGGCTATTCACTTGACGGCCAGCTCGAGGAATGCCAGCGGTTTGCGTGTAACCTCGGAGCGACTGTAGTCTTCGACCGGGCCGATGTTGGCAGCGGTGCGGAATGGGAACTTCCCGGCCTCCTCGATGCGTTGGAAGCTGCCAGACAGGGCGAGTTCGATGTCCTGGTCGTCTATGACACGTCCAGGCTAGCACGCGACATCGGCAAGCTCAAGGTCATCGAACGCACCTTAGAGCGCGCTGGCGTGGCGCTCCGATTTGTGCGACACACCTTCGACGACTCTCCGACTGGGCAATTGCAGATCAACATCATGGCGGCGATCGATTCGTACGAACGAGAGAACCTGAAGATTCGGTTCAAGCTAGGGAAGCGAGCGAAGGTCCAGCGCGGCCTCGTCATGGGACAGGGACGCGTCCCATTTGGCTTCAGCCGGGTCGTGGACGAGAAGACCGGCAAAACGGTTGCGCTCGACATCAACATGGACCAAGCTGAGATCGTCCGCCGCATCGTCCACGACCTCACGACCATGTCCGTCGATCTGGTGGCCGAGCGCCTGACCCGCGACGGCATCCTGACTCCGACCGGCCAGAGCGTCTGGACTGGCGCGTCGGTCTACTCGATCGTCAACAACCCAGCCATCACGGGCCAGTACGTCCACGGCAAACGAACCGAACAGCGCAGCGCCGATTCCCGCCAGTCAATTCGTCGACCGGTCGCGGAGTGGGTCGGAGTCTCGGTCCCGGCCATCGTCACGGTTGCCGAAGTTGACGCCGCTCGCGCCGCTATGGCGCACCGAAAGGCCGCACACGGTCGGAGGCGTATGCACCACGCTGACGATGACCCGTTCCTCCTGCGCGGCCTCCTGCGTTGCGGCGATTGCGACGGACAGATATCGGTATCTCAGCAGCGGACGACCAAACGGGGCAAGAACGGAACGGTCTACCAGTACGGACCTTCGCGGCAGTACACCTGCATCCGGTCAAAGCAGCGGCAGGCCGACCTTGCTGGCGTTCCGAAGTGTGGCCTCGCATGGTTGCCAGCCGACGCGCTCGAAGCACTCGCGTGGCAGTCAATCGGGGATACATTGATGGACGCGTCCCGACTAACCGACGCGTTCGCAGCCATCGAGAACCAAGCTGACCTGAGCGAACGCGAGATCGGGAAGCAATTGGCCGAGGTTGAGCGAGAGATGAGCCGACAACGCCGCGCGCTCGACAAGGTAACATCGACCATCGCGTTTGCTGAAGACGATGAGGAGGAGCGAAGCCTCCGGGCAACGGCGGCTACGATCCGTGAGACGCTGCGCGACCTGAACCAGCGTCGTGACCATGTTGACACCATGCGGACGCGCAGACCCGACCGCGAGGGGATAGGCACGTTCCGGGCATTCGCTGCTGACATCTCGGTCGGCATCCAGAATGCGTCGCCAGCCGAGCGCCGCCAAATTATCGAACTCCTCCAGATACGCGCCACGATCACCCGGGCCGAGCCGGGGGTGAAGATCGGTCGGCATCAATACCAGATCGCATGGGAAGGGCTTGTCGACCTCGGGGCGGCTCAGATCCAGTCCCTGCGCTTGAACACCAACACCAGCGCCAACCCGACGACGACCATCGAGCCGATGGCGAACTCGAACCCGTACGTCCAATCCCCTGATGGCGTCAAATGGAAGTTCATGCCGTAGATTCCGGCGATCAGCGCGAGTGACATCAGGATGATGCTGGCGACGGTCAGGGTCCGCAACGTCTGGTTGAGGCGGTTCGAGACCAACGTCAGATGGACATCGATGACGGACGACAGAATGTCGCGATAGGCATCGATCGTCTCGGTCGTGCGGATGACGTGGTCGTAGACATCCTGGTAGTAGGCGAGTGACGTTTCGCCCATCGCAGGTAGCTCGCGGCGTGTGAATGCGTTGAAGACATCGCGGGTTGGCGCGATGACGCGACGAATCTCAAGTAACTGGCGCTTCATGCGGAAGACCTGCTCGAGCGTGCCAGTGTCGCCCCGATCGAACATCGCCCGTTCGAGATCCTCGATCCGATCACCAACCTCGTCGAGGACCGGGAAGTAGCCATCGACGATTGAATCGCAGATCGTGTAGGCCAGCATTGCGACCGTTTCAGGAAGTTTGCCCAGGCAGTGTTCCGCCCAGCGGCTGGCGGCTTCGTCCAGCTCCGCGATGTCGTGGCGGTGGAAGGTGACGACCACGTTGGCGGTGATGAACATCGAAAGCTCTCGCGTTGGCTGGCGTTGGGTTTCGTCGGGCGGATCGAGCGCATAGAGGACGACGAACAGGTGATCGCCGTAGGTGTCGATCTTCGGTCGTTGCTGGCGCTTGCGCGCGTCCTCGATAGCAAGATCGTGGAAACTGAAGAGTTCTCCAAGTGCTTCGATCTCGGCGGCCGTCGCGCCAGTCGCGTCAACCCAGACGACGTGGCCATCGACGGACTCTGGAATCTCCGCCAGCGTCACGGACCGAAACCCGCTTCCGGCGTGTGCGTCGAACACCCGCAACGTCATGCGATCAACCGCCGCCCAGTGCGTCGAGAGCACAGATGATCGCGCCTCGTGTTGGCAATGCTGGCTGTGCACCCTCGCGGGTGACGGCAAGCGAACCGGCCGCGACACCCGCCCGTACTGCCTCCCGCAGCGATCTCCCGTCCGCAAGCCAGGCACACAACGCCCCGCAGAATGCGTCACCAGCGCCGGTCGTGTCGACCGACTCAACAGGAGGAGCGGGACTGTGCCAGGCTCCGGATGCATCGGCGGCGAACGCACCTGACGGGCCGAGCGTCAGGACAACCGAACGCGGACCGCGTTCGAGAATCGCGCTGGCTGCATCAATCGCCGTCGCGTCACTGACCGGCTGGCCGAGGAGGGCTGACGCTTCGACCTCGTTGCAGATCAGTACATCGAGATAACCGAGCAGATCGACGAGGCGCTCGTCGTACGGCGCGGCGTTCAGGACGACCAGCGCGTCATCGCTCTTCTGTTGGACAGCGAAGGCAACCGTCTCAACTGGAACCTCAAATGTGAGGCTCAGGACGCGGTGCTCGACATCACGCACTGCTGATCTAGCGTCGTCGACGCTGATCTGGCTGTTCGCACCTGGGACATAGACGATCTGGTTCTCACCCCGATCGTCAACGACGATCAGCGCGACGCCAGAAGAGACGCCGGGGATAACGCGCAGCCGGTCGATACCGATGCCTTCCGCTAGCAGATCGGCCTCACGGGCGATGCCGAGGTCGTCATCGCCACGTGCGCCGACGAAGGTTACTCGCGCACCGGCGCGTGCGGCGGCGACCGCCTGGTTCGCGCCCTTGCCACCAGCGAAGGTTGCAAACGAACGCCCGGTGATCGTCTCACCGGGCGCTGGGATGCGCGTCGCGCGACAGACAAGATCAGTGTTTGAGCTGCCGATCACAAGCACGCCTGCCATCGAATCCCTCACTGCTCGCGGTTGATCTACCAGACATCGTCGTCAACCGCCGCATCGGCCTGTGCCGTCCGCCACGGTCGCAGGCGAGCGAAGAAGTGCTTCACAAGGACACCACGTAGCCGCTGCCAGGCCTGCCGCGCACGCTGGAGGTCCATCTGCGCTGGCGGTCGGTTCCCGTACGTCTCGCGAACGTACACATCCGCAAGGTAGGTCGCTGGGCCACGACTGCCTGGCACCGCCTTCGATACGGCCTGAGTGTACTCGTGCGGCGTCATGTGTGGCTCGTAGCGCACACCGCCCCAACCCGCTCCACGGGCAGCCTTCGTGTAGAGCTGGGCAGCCGGGCTGAGGCCGCGCATGCCACGTAACCAGAAGAACGAGATCGCCAGGATCAGCGCCATCAAGCCGAGCGTGACGGCGCGGATCGCCCACTCGGTGCGGGTCACTGGATCGTTTGCGTCCTGAACGCCGACGCCACCACCGACCGGACCACCGGAGCGCTCATCAAAACCAAGCTCATCTTCGAACGGCAGCATGCCGGTTCCTTCGCCGCCGATCTCCGGGTCGATCGGTGCGATACCAGTTCCGTCCGACTGAATCGGTTCACGGCTGATCTCTTCGCGGTTTGCGGTTGGTTCGAACTGGACCCAGCCCTCACCGGGGAAGTAGACCTCCGGCCAGGCATGCGCGTTACGCTCGCGGTAGAGGTATCCGCCCGCGTCGGCGTCGCGCTCGGTCGGAAAGAATCCGGTCACCATCCGGGTCGGGATACCGAGCGAACGCATCATGACGACGAATGACGATGCGTAATACTCACAATATCCGGCACGCGACTCGAACAGCACGTAGTCCACAACATCGGCGTCTTCGGGCGGGAACTCAATGTCCTCCTGATAGACGATGTTACCGCGCAGCCAACTCTCGACCGCCTTGGCTGCGTCATATGGCGTTGCTGCCCCGGCGGTGATGTCCAGCGCAAGCTGGCTCGTTCGTGGAGTGATTGTGTCTGGCAGTTGCAGGTAGCGGTCGCTCACCAGTGGAGGGTAGGCAATACCTGCGAGGCGCAGGTCGTCACTAAGCGCCTGCGATTCGAGGGACTGAACCTCATACGTCTGGCCGCCTGCCAACCCTTCGCGTGCGTAGACGGCTTCCACGTCATCGTAGACAGGAAACTCACCTGAATAGGTCAACTGTGTGACCTCGTACGTTTCCATGTCGATGTCATAGTCGGCGACGATACCGCGTTCGACGAGCGCCTGTAGCTCGCGAGTGATCTCCATTGGTTCGGGAGCGGGCGAGGGTGGCGTCGGCGTCACCTCCGGTGTCGCGGTGCTAGTTGCCGTAGCGGTCGCCGTGGGTGTCGTCGTTCCCGTCGCGTCCGCTTCTTCGGTGGCCTCGATATCCAGTTCAGGCGGCGTAAAGTCGGTCGCCTGCAGGAGCTGGATGAGCGCTACGAGCTCGACGGGAACGTTTGAGAGATCTGCGGCGGTCAAGTCAACCGCCTCTTCTGTCACAGTCAGCCACGGGAGGACGAGGTTCACGCCGATGTCGGCGCTCGAATACGTTTCCGGCGCAAAGACAAGACTCCCGCGCGGACGCTGGAGCTGAATGGTATAGCTCTGCGTGTCCCGACCATCGACGACAGTGGGATCGATCGCGACCGTCTCGCCGGGCTGGAGCTCGACCTGCGGCGGCACCTCGCGCGGCTCATCGTCATCGTCCGAGACGGCGAACTCCGACTCCCAGCCGCGTCCGGTGTAGATCGAGTAGCGGTGCGCCGCCAGGTATGGAGAGCTGGATGCGCCCGAGACGAGGACGACTGGCGCGTCACTCAATGACAGTGGACCACCGAGGTCGAAGCTATCGGAGAAGCTGGCGAAGCCACCGACACCACGCGAGCCAGTTCCGCGCAGGCCAGCGAACCAGGTGTTGAACTGGCTTTCAACCGAGCGCCACGGACCATCGACCTGGAGCCAAGCATCGTGGGCAGTACCGCTACGCGCGCTGGCCGGGAATGCCCAGCCGAACATGATGACGAAGATGCCGAGATAGGTAGCCGCCCACATTCCACGCCATGCCAGTGACGACGGGTAGTCGATCCGCATCCGTCGCCAGAACGTTTCGCGCTCGAGGAGTGTGAACCGGACCAGCAGCAGCAATGAGAAGAAGATGTAGAGCGCGACGTAGCCAGTTGGCACACGCAGTGAGTAGCCAAGATTGATGAACAGCAACAGGCCAGGGAAGACGAGCGCCGCCCAGATCCAGCGCGCGCGCAGCACGAACCACATCGAGCTGAACGCGAGGACGTAGGTGAGCAGGGAGATGAAGAACACGAACAGATACAGGTCGTCGGTCTGCTCGCCGTTCCAGATCTGTTGGCCCCAGCGCTGTCCACGGTCCCAGAGCCAGTCCAGCTTCTGCCGCCGTGTACCGAGCCGGTCGTCGAGGTAGTTGGTCATCTGGAACAGGACAACCAGCAGGCCACCGACCGCCGCCAGCAGGTGGGCGACGACAACCGGCACACGTTGCGCCTTCGAGACCGCGATTCCGGCTGCCAGACCGGCCAACGCGACGAGATTGAGGATGCCGAGGCCGTCGGCCCAATCGGCGCGCTGAATCGACAGCACCGCAATGAAGACGACCATCGCCGTCAGGAGGACCGTCGACCAGCCTTCACGGATCGCGAATCGTTGCACGTTACCTACACCTCACGAGACATTGGACGAGAAACCGACGGGATCCGCTCAACGTTGGACAACGCTGGTCGCGGGGCGGAAAACGCGCCAGCCGGAGTCAATGGAACGAGCGGATCGCTGAACTCACGCCCCCAACGACGCGCATTGGCAATCACCCAGAGAAGACAAGAGGTTAGCAGTAGCCCCATCAGCGCCAACGCTCCCAGCACAGCGATGACAAGCGCGGGATCGGGATCGCCGGTTGACGGAATCGCCGCCGATGCCAACATCATTGACACGAGCAACCCATTCCAGGCCGCGTGAACCAGCACGGCAGCGACGAAATAGCCAACCAGCGGAAAGCCTCCGCGTCGCTGCTGCAGATACCAGCCACAAGCCACCAGGCTCGTCCCGGTTACGTGGATCAACGTCACCGGGGCACGCAGCAGCAGGACCAACAGCCAGCCCTCGCCCGCGCCAAGCGCATAACCAATCGTTTCGACGACGGCGAAGCCAAGACCGGCGCTGATACCTGCGACGAAGACCGTGTAGCGAGTGAGCCCACGCCGCCGCAGGACGACGACCACGCCAAAGAACTTCGTCAGCTCCTCGGTGAGTGGCGCCGCGACGGCGTAAGCAAGCATCACGAACAGACCAACCGTGGCCGTTCCGGCCAGCTCACTGCCAGACGCTTCAATGAAATCTTCGGCAAGCAGCGTGTCAAGCAGCCCACCGGGTATCTGGACATCGGCAACCCGCAGACCAGCCACGATTCCACCAATGCCAGCCGCAACGAACGCTAGCTGCATGACAACTGCTGCCGTCGTTGCGACGACCATGCCCCAGGCCATTGTTGCCAGCATCGTATGGGCGGGCGCTCGCCGTCGCGGTGACCAGCGCGTCGCCAGTCGCCAGAAGAACATCGCGATCGCAAGCACGCCGACGATGGCGATTAGCGGCTCGATAACGGGAACTCTGTTCGACCAGACGGCCAGCCCTCCACCAATGCCCACCAGCACGAACATCGCGAAGCTTAGCCAGAGCGGCGGCATCCGCAGATGCTCGACGAGGACCACGCCACGGCGCCGCAGGACGGCCAATTCGATCAGTAGCGCCGCCACGAGCGCGGCAACGCCGATTCCAGCCAGTGCGGACACCTCGCGCAGGTCATCTTCGGGACCCAGACGATCGACCGCGACCATCGTATACAGCGCGATGAAACCTGCGCCTCCAAGTGCGAGCAGAACCGCGCCAACGTGAGCCAGAGCACGCATCAGGCAGGCACTGCCTTCGACGGCGTCGCCGCATGGGTCGACAGTGCGCGACTGATATCGTCGCCATACTTGACGAGATAGGTCGGCACGCCAACCGACGCCAGACTGGAAACGACAAACAGGCTCGACTCACCAGCGCCGAAGGTGCTCGGCTCGATGACGACCGCGACACACTGGACGCGCCGCGAGACGATCCCGATCAGGGACTGCACCCACTCCTCATCCGTCGAGGAGGTAATGACGATCACCGTGCTGTTGCGCGCGAACTGCGTGCCTTCAGCCAGCAGAAGCTCGCCGAAGGGAACGTTGCCGTCTGAGCGGGCAACAGCAAGCTGCTCAAGGATCTTCAGCATCTGACGGCCGCCACGATCGGTCGGGATCGAAATAAGCTGGTTCGAGCTGCCGAGCAAGCCGACGTTGCGGTTCTGGTTCAGGAAGTGGCGCGCCAGCGATGCCGCGATCGTGACCGCATACTCCTCGGTCGAATCCAGCCAGAACGACAATGGCACCTCGCCACCCGTGAACTGCGGCAGCGACGCCAGCCCGCTCGCGCCAGCCTGTGCGTTCGCGTTGAGATCGACGGCGATCCAGATGTCGGCCGTCGGGTCGATCTCGAACTCCTTGACCATCAGCTTTCCGGCACGCGCCGTTGCCGACCAGGAAATGCGATTGAAGGCATCACCTGGGAAGTAGTCGCGAATACCAGCCGCATTTGGCGTCACGAACGGCGTCCGCCGCTGGATGGCAGTACCGCCCGGTAGCTCGCCGACTGGTAGCGAGAACGCGCTTAGATCGACGGTCGCGGGATAGACGAGCAGCTCGTGGGTATCCGGTACAAGCTTCTCCATCGGGAAGAGACCGAACGGATCACCACTCTTTAGCGACATCGGCCCAATCCGGAAACGGCCACGCCGGGCGCAGATCGTCTCTACCCGCCAGCGGGTCGCGTCGTTCGGCCCGAGGTGGACGACGCGCGAGACACGGTGGGCGGGCAGATCGGAGTGGTCGATGATCTCGACCCACAGCTTCGCGAGCTTGCTGCGGTTCTCGATCCGCACCCGCTCCAGTAGTGGTTGGCCCACCTGAGCGCGATCGGTCTTCGTATCGCGCGTCAGCCGCAACCCGCCCAGGCTGAAACGGCTCCAGAACTTGGCGACCACGAGCAGTCCGAGCAGCGCGAAGAAGACCTTGTCCAGAATGCTCCACTGGTTCAGTTGCGCCAGGACGAAGACCGCGATCGCCAGCGCGATCAGCTTGAGGGCGTTCACTGGCTGTTGCGGCGCGCGCGCCAGCCGCCTCCGGCGGCAGCCGTTTGCGGTGCGTTCGTCACCTGACGCGCACCCGGAACCGGGACGACCGTCAGGATCTCGCGGACGACGGCGCGGGAGTCGATGCCCTTCATTCTGGCGGCTGGACTGACGATCATCCGATGTGCCAACGTCGGCTCAGCGAGGTCCTTCACATCATCCGGAATCACATAATCGCGGCCCTGAAGTGCCGCCCATGCGCGGGTGGTGTTATACAGCGCGAGCGAGCCACGCGGGCTGGCGCCGAGATAGATGTCATCGTGACGGCGGGTCGCCTCAACGAGGTCGACGATATATTCCTTGATAAGACCATCGACGTGGACCTGTTTGACTGCCGCCTGGGCTTCGATGAGCACCTCAACATCGACTGCCTGCTCAAGCGAATCGAGCGGGTGTGAATATTGCTGGCGATTGAGGATATCGATCTCACTGGCGCGGCCAGGGTAGCCGAGTGACAATCGGACGAGGAAGCGGTCGAGTTGCGCTTCGGGGAGCGGAAACGTTCCCTCGTACTCGATCGGGTTTTCGGTCGCCAGGACGACAAAGGGCTTCGGCAGCGGGTGCGTTTCGCCATCGACCGTAATCTGGCTCTCTTCCATCGCCTCAAGGAGTGCCGATTGCGTCTTCGGCGTCGCGCGGTTGATCTCATCGGCGAGGACGATCTGAGCGACAATCGGTCCTGGGCGGAACTCAAAGCTGGCGCGCTGCTGGTTGAAGACGCTGACACCGGTGACATCACTCGGCAGCAGGTCAGGGGTGAACTGGATGCGCTTGAATGTGCAGCCAACGCTGCGGGCAATGGCTTTTGCGAGGACGGTTTTGCCGACGCCCGGAACATCCTCGATCAGAACGTGTCCCCGGCAGAGCAGCGCAACCAGGACGAGGTGGACCTCACGGTCCTTGCCGACGATCACCCTCTCGACGTTGTTGATGACCGCCGCCGAGATGTGCTGGACCGATTCCATCGTGTTCCCTTTCCGCGGCGGCAGATGGCGATCCACCAGTGTCCGCGATGCTCCCTGTAACGCCCATGAGTACGGCTCCTGATGTTGGCGGATGTGCATATCCGGTAGACACAAAACGACGCGGCGGGAACGGAAACATGCATCGCTCACCAGGCCACGCCCCTACGGCTCAGCACGATGTGTCCCAATATTATAGCAACTAGCGGGCATGCGACAGGTCCGCGTTCCTTCCCAACAACGCGACCACCTTTCCCACTAATACGTATCAAATGCGAAAACAGTTCCCCAACATCGTGACGGTGCGTACGTATAATGCTGTAGAACAGTTGTACGGAGAGGAGATAGCCAGTGGCTGCGACGACCGGGAACGGAACAAACAATCCAGACGGACGCAAGCGGCTCGTCCTGGTCGATGGCTACGGCCTCGCGTTTCGCGCATTTCACGCGCTGCCGATGTCGATGTCGACGGCGGCAGGCGAGTTGACGAACGCGACCTTCGGCTTCGCGTCGATGCTGCTGGACGTCCTGCGCGCCCATCAGCCGGACTGCGTCCTGATCACCTTCGATGTCGGCAAGTCGTTCCGGCACGTGCAGTTCAAAGACTATAAGGCACATCGTGCGCCGATGGCCGAGGAGATGCGCGGTCAGATGCAGCGCATCCGCGAGGTGATCGCAACGCTGAACATACCGATCTACGAGGCGGATGGCTTCGAAGCCGACGACGTGATTGGAACGCTCGCGAATCAGGCGGCCGAGCAGGGGATGCTGGCGCTGATCGTCACTGGCGACAGCGACCTCCTCCAACTCATCAACGAGAACATTCATGCAGTCCTGCCCGGCGCACAGCGCTTTGGCGACTACCGGCTCTTCGATCGACAGGCGGTCATCGACCGCTACGGCTTCGGCCCCGAGCGACTGGCCGAGTATAAGGCGCTGGTCGGTGACAAGTCGGACAACATCCCCGGCGTGCCGGGTATTGGCGAAAAAACCGCCAAGGGGCTGATCGAGAAGTATCCCTCTATTGAAGAGATCCTCGCCCATGTCGACGAGATCACGCCGACCAGAGCGCGCAACTCATTGGCTGAGAACGCCGACCTCGCCTACCAGTGCCGCGAACTGGCGACGATCGTCACGAATGTGCCGGTCGAGCTTGAGATCGAACGCTGCACGGTTGGCGATTACGACCGCGAGAAGGTCGTCGGTCTGTTCCGGATGCTGGAGTTCCGCTCGCTCGTCAACAAGCTACCGGATTCCGTGCGCGAGCCGATGCAGGTCGAGGTCGTTGCATCATCCCAGCAGGCCGAACCGGTCACCGTCCATGACCGTGCCGGGCTGGAAGCGCTCGCGAACGAGATTCGCAGCGCCGAGGCGATTTCGCTCGATGTCGAGACCGATAGCACGAGTCCGATCACGTCTACGCTGGTGGGAATCGCAATTGCTACTGCCGAAGATCGCGCGTTCTACATTCCGGTCATGCACGCCAGTGAGCCGGTCGCAGACAGCGCCGAGGTGCTGGCGATCATCGGACCAGCCCTGGCCGCCCACGAGAACGTCATCACCCACCACGGCAAGTTCGACCTCGCAGTCATGCAACGGCATGGATACGCGGACATCCGTATCAACTTCGACACGATGCTGGCTGCCTACCTGCTCGGAGAGACCGGGATCGGGCTGAAGGACCTCGCCTTCCGCTACCTCGGCTGGGAGATGACGCCGATCACCGATCTGATCGGCACCGGCAAGTCGCAGACGACGATGGACAACGTCGCGATTGACGAGGCGACCAAGTACGCGGGCGCGGATGTTGAGGGAACGCTGCGCCTCTTACCGGTGCTCAGACCACAGCTCGTCGAGCGCGAACAGATGTCCCTGCTCGAAGACATCGAGTTACAGCTCGTGCCTATCCTGATCGGGATGGAGTTGATCGGAATCGCGATCGATACCAGCGTCCTGACCGAGATCGACGCCGATGTCTCGCAGCAGATTGCCGAACGGGAACGTGAGATCTACGACGCCGTCGGCCACGAGTTCAACATCGCGTCAACAAAACAGCTCGGTGAGGTGTTGTTCGAGGAGTTAAAGCTTCCGACTGGACGCAAGACAAAGACCGGCTACTCGGTTGGTCAGGAAGTGCTCGACGGACTGCGTGGCGCCCATCCGGCCGTCGACGCGATCCTGCTGCACCGAACGCTGAAGAAGCTCAAGTCCACCTACATCGACGCCCTCCCGCTCCAAGTCAACCCGAAGACGGGCCGTATCCACACCAATTACAATCAGACGATCGCCTCAACTGGACGGCTCTCATCGACCGACCCGAACCTCCAGAACATCCCGATCCGAACCGAGATTGGACGCCAGATCCGGCGCGCCTTCGTGGCCGACAACCGGCCAGAGTACCGCCGCTTCGAGGAAGAGTCGGTCCTGCTCTCGATCGACTACTCGCAGATGGAACTGCGCATCATGGCGCATTGCAGCGGTGACCCGGCGCTCGTCACCGCCTTCCAGCAGGGACTCGATGTTCACACCGCGACCGCCGCCCAGGTGTTCAGCGTTCCGCTCGACGAGGTCACGTCGGCGATGCGCTCGACCGCCAAGACCGTCAACTTCGGCATCATGTACGGCATGCAGGCGTACGGACTCTCGCGTGACACCGGCATGCCGCGCGACCAGGCACGCCAGTTCATCGAAGACTATATGGCCAAGTTCAAGGGGGTTCGCGACTACCTCGACCGGACCCTGCGCGACGCCGTGCGTCTCGGCTACGCAGAATCTCTCTACGGCCGCCGTCGCTATCTCCCAGAGATTACGTCAAGCGGTCCACGCCGTCAGGCAGCAGAACGCGCAGCCATCAACATGCCGCTGCAAGGGACGGCCTCGGACATCATGAAGCTGGCGATGATCCAGGTCGCCGACAAGTTGCAGGTGTCGAAGCTGCGCGGCGTAATGCTGCTCCAGGTACATGACGAACTGCTCTTCGAGACGCCGAAGTCCGAGCTGGACGATCTGCGCGCACTCGTCACCGAAACGATGGAGGGCGTCAGCACGCTCTCTGTTCCGCTCGGCGTCGAAGCGTCCTGGGGCAGGAACTGGGAAGAGATGCGTGATTTCTAGAGCGCGGTCCCCCTGTCGTCCAATTCAGCGCTCGGGTTCACCCGGACCACCCATTCCGGTTATAATGAAGCGTTCGTTTCGGACGGCGAGACGATAGAAGGAGAACCCTCCGGGTCATGCCAACCTACGAATACGCCTGCTCAACTTGTGGCCATCGCTTCGATGTGCGCCAGAGCTTCAGCGAAGATCCGATTACCGACTGTACAGAGTGTGGCGCCAGCGTCCGCCGCGTGCTCTATCCAGCCGGTGTGATCTTCAAGGGATCAGGCTGGTACGCGACGGACAGCCGTAAAGGTTCGGCGTCACACTCCAGCAACGCATCATCAACATCAGAATCCTCCTCGACCTCCAATTCGGAGTCAACGGCCCCCGCAGACAAGGCTGAGTCCAAGTCCGAGACGCCAGGCAAGGGCAAGGACAAGGACTCGAAGGCCAAGAGCGCTGCGGCGGACGACTAGCCATTACACCTGGCGGTCGTTTGGACGACCGCGACATCCAGTTGGGGACAGGCGACGGGGGATCTGCTGACCGCATCCCCCGTCGATTCGTTGTGTTGTGAGCCGGTGTTACTACCGGCGGAAAGGCTGTCCGTCACCATGTCGCTGACTGTCTACAACTCGATGTCGCGCACGAAGGAACCGTTCGAGACGTATGAGCCGGGCGTTGTCCGGATGTATGTCTGCGGTGTCACCGTTTATTCGGACGCGCACATCGGTCACGCGCGAGCGTTCATCACATTCGACATCGTCCGCCGCTATCTGGAATGGAGCGGCTACATCGTCCACCATGCCCAGAACTTCACCGATATCGACGACAAGATCATCAACCGGGCGCGTGACCTCGGCATCACCGAGGAGACGCTCACCGAGCAATTGATCGAAGACTGGGCCGAGGAAACACGCGCGCTGAACATCATGCCAGCGACTGTCTATCCGCGCGCGACGCAGGAGATCCCGGAGATCATCGAGATGATCCAGGGACTGATCCAACTTGAGCATGCCTACCCGGTCGACGGCGGCGATGTCAACTACCGCGTTTCCAGCTTCGCTGAATACGGCAAGCTCTCGGGACGCAAGCTGGAAGACATGCAGGCTGGCGCGCGGATCGAGGTTGACCCGCGCAAGGAGCACCCGATGGACTTCGCCCTCTGGAAGGCGGCCAAACCGGGCGAGATCTCCTGGGACAGCCCGTGGGGTCCGGGCCGTCCGGGCTGGCACATCGAGTGCTCGGTAATGGCGCTCCAGCACCTCGGCAACCGGCTGGACATCCACGGCGGTGGCGAAGACCTCGTCTTCCCACACCATGAGAACGAGATCGCCCAGTCCGAGGCCTTCCCGGAGAACCGCCCGTTCGCGCGCTACTGGATGCACAACGGGTTGCTGCAGTTCTCAGGCGAGAAGATGAGCAAGTCGATCGGCAACCTGGTCAACATCCGCGAACTGATCGCCAACGGCGATGCGCGTGCATTCCGTCTGATGGCATTGCAATCGGTTTACCGTGTCCCGCTGACCTTCACGGAAGAAGGACTAGAGGCAGCGCGCCGTGGGTTGGAACGGCTCGATCTTGCGATGCGCGCAGGCGGTGATACGAGGGACGCCATTTCACCTGATGTAACTGCGGCGCTGACCGACGCGGAGCAACGCTTCCGCGAGGCGATGGACGACGATTTCAATACGCCGGTCGCCGTCTCGGTCCTGTTCGACCTCTCCCGCACGGCAAACCGCGCCGACGGAGCGGACAAGACCGCCGCGCAAGCGAAGCTGAGTGAGCTTGCGAGCGTCCTCGGGCTTGAGTTACAAGCACCAGAGTCTTCCGGCGGTGGTGACGCCGGACCGTTCATCGATCTGCTGCTGGCAATCCGCGACGAGCTGCGAACGCAGAAGAATTGGGCACTGTCCGACGCGATCCGCGACGGGCTGGCCGAGCGAGGAGTAACGGTTGAGGACTCCCCGACAGGGGCAACCTGGCGCCGGAGGAGCTAAGCGCGGCAACGGCAACCGACCGGGACGGCCTGTCCGTCCCAGCTCCGGTGGTCCCACGAATGACCGTCCGGGTAGCCGTGAACCGCGAGAGCGAGATCAGCGACCACCGCGCCGTGACAGTGGCCATGACTTGCTCTACGGACGCAACGGCGTCCGCGAAGCGCTCCGGGCCGGACGGCGGCGCTTCGTCAGGCTGCTCGTCAACGAGGGCGCGGCTGGCGGCGAGCGTTTGGTCGAGATCATCGCGCTCGCCCGACAGCGTGGCGTCGGCGTCGAGACAGTCTCACGCGAAGTGCTGGATGCACGCACGCCGGGGCAGCACCAGGGCGTCATTCTCGAAGCGAGCAGCTATCCGTACGCGACCGGAGATGATCTGCGCGAACTGGCCGAGGACCAGACGATCCTGCTGGCGCTCGACGGTATCGCAGACCCACAAAATCTCGGCACGCTGCTGCGCTCAGCCGAGGCAACCGGCGTCCGGCTGATCGTCATCCCGTCTGACCGGGCCGCGCTGGTAACGCCAGCCGTCGTCAATGCCTCCGCAGGAGCCGTCGAGCACCTGCACGTTTCTCAGGAGGTCAACCTGACGCGCTGGCTTGGCCGGGCGAAGGAGGCGGGCTTCTGGATCGTTGGGATGGATGGCGAGGATGCCGAGCCACTGTTTGACACCAGCATGCGGCCACCGGTCGTCCTCGTCGTTGGTTCAGAGGGCACAGGCATTCGACGCCTCGTCCGCGAAACGTGCGACATCATCGTTTCCTTGCCAATGATGGGCCGAATTGAGTCGCTGAATGCCGCTGTTGCTGGCTCGATTGGCTTGTACGAGATTGTTCGTGATGCCGGCGAAGATTGATCCTGATACGCCAAAAGCGATACACTCAGTCGCTCAAGCGTGTCCGAACCGGTTTCGGGCTGACCGAGCGCTGCGGGCCAGGTTCATCATCATGCCCGTCATCGGATGCAAAAAGTCTGGAAGGCTATTCTCGTCATGAAGATCATTCTCACGCAGGATGTACCCAAGCTCGGCTCCTCAGGAACCGTCCAGGAGGTCAAGCCGGGGTTCGCCCGCAACTACCTGATCCCACAGGGCATGGCAGTTGTCGCCACCAAGGGCTCGATCAAGCAGGTCGAGGAACGCCAGGCGGCTGATGCGCGTCGGGTGGCGAAGCAGGAAGAAGAGCTGCGCGGACTCTCCGACCGTCTGCAGGGTATGCGTATCCAAATGGAAGCGCGGGTTGGCGAGCAGGGCCGTCTCTTCGGCTCGATCACAGCAGCGGATATCGCCGAGAAGCTCTCGACGGAGGTTGGCGAAGAGATCGACCGTCGTAAGATCGACCTCGACGATCCTATCCGAACGATTGGCGAGCACAAGGTCACGATCCGGCTGGTTGGCCGGTTGCAGCCGGCTGTCACCGTCGTCGTCTGGGATCCGGAGAACCCGAATGCTTCGACCAGCGACGAGCCAGTCGTCGCCGAAGCGAGCGACGAGACTGGCGACATTGACGAAACCGTCGCAGCCGTCGAACCCGCTGATACCGTCGACACCGAGGACGAAACCGAAACCGAGTAACGCCCGATGATGCAAGCGGTCGATCGGCTGCCACCCCACAACCTTGAGGCGGAGCAATCCGTCCTGGGGTCGCTCCTGATCGACCGCGATGCGGTCATCCGCATCGCCTCGTACGTCAAATCGAGCGACTTCTATCGGTCTGCCCACGGCCTGATCTACGAGGCGATCCTCACCCTCTACAACAAGCGCGAACCAACCGACCTGATCACGCTCGTTGACGAGCTTCGCCGAACCGGGCGGCTTGACGACGCTGGCGGCGAGACCTACCTCACCGAATTGATCGCGGCTGTCCCAACCGCAGTCCATGTCGAGTATTACGGGCGGATTGTCGAACGGACGGCGACACTTCGCCGTCTCATCTCGGCTGGCACCGAGATCGTTGATATCGGCTACACCGAGGCGATGGACATCGAGCAGGCGCTCGACGGAGCCGAGAGGGCGATCTTCGCCGTCTCGCAAAAGCGCTCGACGCGCGATTTCCGCTCGATCGGCGAGATCCTCGAGGAGTATTTCGACCGGCTCGACACGCTGCAACAGAACAAGGGCGCCATCGTCGGCGTCCCGACCGGGTTCGCCGACCTCGACAAGCTGACAGGCGGGTTGCAGCGCTCCGACCTGATTATCATCGCCGCCCGACCAGCCGTCGGGAAGTCGTCGCTCGGCCTCGGCTTCGCCTACAACGCAGCCGTCAACTTCGGCAAGACGGTCGGCCTGTTCGTGCTGGAGATGTCCGCCGAGCAGATCGTCCAGCGCATGCTCTCGATGGAGACTGGCGTCGACTCGCACCGCCTGCGGATGGGCTACATCGACGACAGCGAGTGGAGCAGCGTCACACGCGCGTTTGGCCGTCTGGCTGAAGCCAGCATCTACATCGACGACACGGCCAGCGCAAATATCATGGAAGTACGCTCAAAGGCGCGCCGCCTGCACGCCGAGCGCGGCCTCGACCTGCTCATCATCGACTACCTGCAGTTGATGACCGCCTCGCGTGCCGACAACCGCGTCCAGGAAATTTCGCAGATCTCGCGCGCGCTCAAGGGTCTCGCCCGCGAACTGGACGTCCCGGTCGTCGCTCTCGCCCAGCTCTCGCGCGCCGTCGAGACACGCCAGTCACACGTTCCGATGCTGTCGGACTTACGCGAATCTGGATCAATCGAACAAGATGCGGATATAGTTGCTTTTATCTACAGAGAAGATGTGTACGATCCGGACACGGATCGCAAAGGGATCGCTGACCTGATCATCGCCAAGCATCGCAATGGGCCGGTCGGGACCGTTCACCTGCGCTTCTTCGACCGGACCGCACGTTTTGCTGATCTTGAGCTGTACCGCGAGCCTGATCTCTAGCTTGACCCTCCGAACTCCTTGCAACGAACGGGACGCGCAGATGCCCGACGGCGCTCATGCCGTACCCGATGATCTGATCCCTGCCACGCTGTTGAGCCGCCTCGTCCGCGATGTCTGGTCACCGCTCGAGGTCAAGCTCGTGCTGGCGGTGGCGGCGTTGGGTGGGTTGCGCCAGCCGGTCCAGGAGGAGGCGATCCTGCTGGACCCGGAGCTGGCGGCTGGTATCCGGGCCGACGGGTCCGCGCGGGGCGGGATTGAGCGCGTGCTTGAAACGATAGAACTGGCAACCGCCCGCGGCGTGCTTCTGCGGCTGGTCGATGATGAGGACGACTACTGGCTGATGCTCGGAGTTGACGCAAACCGCCGGAAGATCCGTGCTGGGCTGACGGTTGCCAGTGACACGGAGGCGCGCTGGCGCGGTACACTCCGGGTTGAGCGACCGAGTATCTTCACACTGTACGAACAGAACGTCGGTCTGGTGACGCCGATCATTGCCGACCGGATCGTCGAGGCAATTGAGCGTTACCCAGAAGCATGGGTCGAGGACGCGATCGAAGAGGCCGTTGCCTACAATCGACGCAACTGGCGCTATATCCAACGCATTCTGGAGAACTGGGCATCGGAGGGACGCACAGATGAGGCCAATCGGGGAGGTCCTACGCGGGATCTCAATCGAGAAAAGCACCTCCGCGGCAAATATGCACACCTCTTCCGACGGGACGACCTGCTCGATCTGTAGCGGCGCTGGATACCTGCGAATGGACGCATCCGTGACCAGCGCCAACTTCGGTCGGCTTGTCCCATGTGTCTGTAAGGTGGAAGAGCGACGCGCCAGGTCACAGAGCAACATGCGTACATTCTCGGACCTGTCGCGTTTTCGCGGTCAGACCTTTGAGTCATTCGACGCCAGTGTCCGTGGTGCCCGCGATGCGTTCGACGCTGCGGTTGCCTACGCGCGGCATCCGGACGGTTGGCTGGTGCTTGTCGGCGACTACGGCTGTGGCAAGACGCATCTTGCGGCGGCCATCGCGAGCTTCGCAATGACCGAGCGCGAGATGGGGCCGATCTTCGCCGTCGTTCCGGACCTGCTCGACTACCTCCGCACCACGTTCAGCCCCGACTCTGAGGTATCGTACGACGATCGCTTCAACGCATTTCGCGGGGCGGATCTGCTGATCCTCGACGATCTCGGCACCGAGAACGCGACGCCCTGGGCGCGTGAGAAACTGTTCCAGATCATCAACCACCGTTACAACGAGGGCTATCCACTGGTCGTGACGACCAACGATCTCGATCGCGTCGATCCACGCATTCGTTCGCGCCTGTTCGACTGGCAGCTCTCGCGGCACGTCTACATTGACGCTGATGACTTCCGCGACCGCAACGGTGGACGCCGACGATCCAGGAC
>Ga0136611_10001016_pt1 | contig 19129 bp, 18 predicted proteins | sample AntDrymUQ2232306_2_FD_106645 | JGI IMG/M metagenome (GOLD analysis project Ga0136611, IMG submission 106645) | Polar desert sand microbial communities from Dry Valleys, Antarctica - metaG UQ223 (23.06) | ecosystem: Environmental > Terrestrial > Soil > Desert | place: Antarctica: Dry Valley...
CGCACCATGAAGGTGCCCGTAACTTTTTGATCTAATTCGCTCCGCAGGTAAGACTCGAACTTACAACCCTTCGGTTAACAGTTGATGGTCAATGTAGAATGTAGCGAGAAATGTAGCGACCATATGCATACTTGGAGTATCACGGAACAGAAAGTGCTTAATCAAAGTTCAGTAAATGTAGGCGTTTGATACTCAGTGGTAGTCAGTGAATATTGGCTGAAAAGAATTTGTAATCATCAGGTCGAACGAGAAACCTGTTGAGCCGTCAGAAAACTTGTTTCCTAGAAGCTCTTAGGTGGGAATTTAGGTGGGAATCATAGCTACCGCATTCTTAGGTTCTTGTAAATCATTGATTCTAATGGTGCTCCCGGCGTGATTCGAACACGCGACCTTTCACTTAGGAGGCGAACGCTCTATCCAGCTGAGCTACGGGAGCGGAAAACGAATGCGAAATTCAGAATGCTGAATGCAGAATTGAGGATTTACGAATCATATTGAATCAATGACTTTACCTCGTAACCGTCGAATTTTGATCTGCCGTTAAGAAAATTCAATTCTACTACAAACAAAAGGCCGGCGACCTTGCCGCGGGCGCCCTCGACGAGATCGACGACCGCCCTCGCGGTGCCGCCGCTTGCGAGCAGATCGTCGACGATAAGGACGTTGTGCCCCTCGCCGACGGCATCCTTGTGCATCTCAAGAGTATCCGTGCCGTATTCGAGTTCGTAAGAAACAGACACGCATTCCGCCGGCAGCTTTTTAGGTTTGCGAACGGGAACGAACCCCACGCCGAGCTGATACGCGAGCGCCGCTCCGAAAATAAAGCCGCGCGATTCGACACCGATAACGGTGTCAATCTGCATCCCGCGACACTGCTCGGTGAGCGCGTCGATCGTTTCCTCAAGTCCAGCCGGATCTTTAAGAAGTGTAGTGATGTCGTAAAAATTAATGCCCGGTTTTGGGAAATCGGGCACTTCGCGAATAAGTTGTTTCAGATTGTCCATTTTTTTCTAACGTTCGATCCTAAAACTCGAATAATGTCCTGTCGCCTCTGCCACCAGCTCTTCGACACCGCTCACCTGCGAGTGGGTCGGGCCGGCCGCGAGGTCTTCCGCAAATCCTTTCACCTGCTCGACCGAGCCCTCGGCATGGGCCTCGACGCGGCCATCCTCGAGGTTCCGGACGTATCCGTAAATTCTGTGCCGTGCAGCGGCTCGTTGGGCAAAGTAACGAAACCCTACGCCCTGCACGCGTCCGCTGATGATTAGACGTCTCGCGATCTTCATTGCCGTCTATCCAAGCGCGTCAAGGCATTCATTCAACGGCCGCTGACGGCAGGTGTAGATCGGTAGGCCGCGCAGTGTAAAGCTGCTCGCTGTGGTCTCCCGCAGTTCCTCGGCCAGGGCGAGGAAATCGCGCGGCTCATCCGTCTCGAATGAGATCAGATACTCCTGGTGACTGAAGCCGAACGCGTGCGTGAGGTGAATCCTAATATTCGGAAACTTTTTCCCGACCATAAAGTTTTCCTCGATCAGGGCGTCACGCTCCTCGGATGTCATCTCGAGCCAGTCCTTATGCTTGGCACACGGATAAACAAAATGATACTTCGCGCCCCCGGCCTGCACCCTTTTTCGTTCATCGGTTTTACCCTCGACGAACATCATTTTCTTTGTCGTCGATAGATAATTATCAGTCGTCTCGAGATAGCTGCCAAGGCTCGTCCGGTAGAGCTTCGCCGTCATGTCCTGAATCAAATCCAGAGAACTGCCTATACGCCAGAACATCAGGTCGGCCTTCGAGTCAAAGCCAACCAGCGAATAGGTAAACAGCATGAAATCGCTGCGAAACCGGTCGAAAACACTCTGGAACTCGCTCTTCAAAACGCGCTTGGTATCGACATTCAGCTTGCGCCATTCGGGATTCACCTTGAAAAAGATGAAGTTGACAAACTGTTTGTCGATCTCCGCCGGTGCGACGGGCGGCGCCTGGTCGGGCACGAGCCGCAGCCCGCCTTCACCTTGATCTTTTTGAGAATTTATTAGTTCCATGCGAGAGGTTTCTTGAGATTTATTGTGGCAACTTGCGAGCGCGTTTACAAATGCGAACTTGAGTGGAAAACTCGGCCTAGAATGTATCGAGCCGCCGTCCATTCTTGCGATCGCACGCTAGCGGCCCACGTTGACCGGCGAATTCCCTCTGCCCAATTTCGGCGCGGTCCTGATTCCATCTAGTACAAAATCCTTTGCAATTTTCACGGCCGCGTGTAGGTCTTTTCCTAGTGCGAGATTCGCAGTAATAGCCGCAGCGAGTACGCAGCCGGTTCCGTGAGTCGAGGTCGATTCAATGTAGTCGGCATCGAGAATTACCAGATCGTCGCCTAGAAAAAGGTAATCGCGGGCGACCTTTGCGGCGATGCCCGCAATCGAATGCCCGCCTTTGATTAGCACATTTTTCGCGCCTAGCGATTGCATCGCTCGCCCCGCGCCGCGGATATCGTTTTCGGTCTTAATCTTCGAACTAACAATACGTTCGGCCTCCTGCAAATTTGGCGTGATGAGGTCTGCGATCGGAAACAAATTCTCGATCAGCGAACGCAGGGCAGCGTCGTCGATCAAGTCATATCCCGAAGTCGAGCGGACGACGGGATCAACGACGAGATACGATAATCCGCTCTCGCGAAGGATCGCGGCGACTTCCTCGATCACCTCCCGAGTTGGCAGCATACCGGTTTTTGTCGCGGCGATCGTGTAATCGTTGGCCACGGGCACGAGCTGGCCTCGAATCGACGCCGCATCCTGATGCACCGCGCCGTAGACGCCCTGCGTGTTTTGAAACGTAACTGACGTCACAACTGCGGTTGCGAAACATTCAAACGCCGCAAACGTTTTTATGTCCGCAACGATGCCGGCGCCACCAGAGGGATCGAGACCGGCGATGGATAAACAAACTTTAGGCGTATCAATCATTTTTCAGTTCTTTCACGATCCTAGCGAGGGACTCAGGATCGTTCAACGCCCTGATGGCCGCAAATCCGGCGGCGCCTGCTTCGATTGCCTGGCGATAATTTATAGAAGTGATGCCGCCGATGGCGAGAATCGGATAGCCCTCGGTCTCAGCCGCGATGAGGTTCAGTTCGCTAAATCCCGTCGGCTGCGGCTTTCCGGGTGATTCGAAAACAGGGCCGAAAACGGCAAAGTCCGAGGACTCGCGCTTTGCTCCAACATCCTCGCGTGAATGCGTAGAGACACCGATAATAAAGTCGCTCCCGAAAACCTTTCGCAGCGTCGCGGTTGGCAGCGACCTCGACGTCAGATGCACTCCATCGCAGAGCGCGGCCTTCGCGATATCGGCCCTGTCATTTACGAGGACGCGCGTCGACGAGCCTCGCACGATCGTGGCCATCTCCGCCGCGAGCGAGAAAAGATTGCGAGCGCAAAGATTTTTTTCGCGGATCTGTACGAGCGGCACGCCAAGATCAACGGCGAGAGAAATTGTTTTCGCTATTGCTGCGCGATCCACGAGGAAGGTCTCATCGCGCGCGGCGCCGGCGGTGATCAAATATATGAGTGGCCGCGCCCCGAGACTCAACGGCGTGGTGCGGATTCGTGCCCCGCGAGGAGTTGCACGCTCCGCTCGAATGTCAGAATTTCCCATACGCCGATGACGATGTTCAGCACACCGAGCCCGGTAACGGCGCCACGCGCCCAGGTCGACGCAACCGCGTTCTGTATCGCAGGCAATCCCGACTTGCCCGCGACAAATGCAAGCAGAAAATTATCCGCCCACGGACCGAACAACATATCCCACGGCGCAAATATGAGATAGGAGCCCAGCAAGAAGCAGAGGATGATAAAAAAAATGACGGTCAGGCGTTCCACCATCTCGTCAGATTATAACTAATTGGATCGTTTTCGAAATTACTGGACAACGAGCATCGCCTTAACGCGGCGGGCCATTTCTTTCGAGCGGCGGAGATGCCTCGTCCGGACCAGAAACGGCAGATACCGTTTCATCCGTTCTTTCGATCTCGACAGGCGCGTCATCCGCTGGAGCTCCTACACGCACGATCTGGATATGTCAACGATTTTTTGGTAATGCTCAATTTGGTAATGCTCAATATTGTTATTGCGACCACAGGTTGGCGTTTGTCTGATAGCGAAGCGCGCCTTTAGAATAGGAGTTTGCAGATCGTCTTATGGAAGCAATAATCCTTGCCGGCGGCAAAGGCACACGGCTCCGGCCGCTTACCGTCTACACTCCCAAACCCATAGTTCCTGTGGTGAACCGTCCCTTTCTCACGTATCAAATCGAGATTCTGAGACGCGCGCAGATCACTGACATTACACTGTCTCTGAGTTACCAGCCGGATAAGATCGAATTGCTTCTCGGTGACGGCTCGGACCTCGGCGTTCGGCTAAAGTTTATTACAGAGCCAAGTCCGCTCGGGACCGGCGGCGCTTACAGATTTGCCGCGGATGGAGTCACAGATACGACGGTCGTTCTGAACGGGGACATTCTCACGGAAATAGACCTCGAGCCACTCATCGACTTCCACAAGACCAAAGGCGCCGAGGCAACACTCGCACTCGCTCCGGTCGAGAATCCCTCAGCTTACGGCCTCGTCGAAACGGACGGGGACGGAAGGATCACACGCTGGTCTGAAAAACCCGCCGATGAGGAAATCTCCGACTCAGGTTTAGATACGATCAATGCGGGAATCTATATCCTCGAGCCGACTATGCTTGAGATGATGAAACTCGGAGAAAATAGCTCATTTGAGTACGACGTTTTCCCGCGGCTGATGAGCGAAGACCGCGCATTTTTTGGCTACGTGATGAGTGACATCTACTGGCGCGACATCGGCGTGCCGGCAAGCTATCTTGCAGCACATCACGATTTTCTGGGAGGCCGCATTAGAAATTTTGAGGTCATTGAACGGGCGACAGCTGACATAGCAACAGCCGCGCAAGTGGACGCCGCAAGTGTAATCGGCGAAGGCTGCGTTATAAAGCCAGGGGCGAGTATTGCCAATTCCGTTCTCGGGCCCGGAGTTCATGTCGAGGAGAAGGCAGTTATCCGAGACTCTGTTATCTGGTCGCACACGCGGATTTCCGCCTCGGCCGAGATCAGCGGCGCAATACTCGGCCGCAGCTGCCACGTCGGAAGGCATGTAAGCATCCGCAACGGCGCCGTACTTGGCGATAAAGCTTCTCTCCCCGACTACACCCGCGTATAAGCTCGCAGTGCGATACTCCAAGCAAATACTTCCTGGCCTGTGTCCGCAGGCCTACTTATATCAAAGCAAAGGCGTCATCGAGTGACTCGATAACGCCTTTGGGCTTTCACAATACGCTTTTAATTCCGCACCTAAGTTACGTCTAGTGAGAGTTATATGCGCCAACCGCTATATCGCACGGGCCAGTGCATTTTCCCCATTCCTGCACAATTGCGGGACTGCCGTTCGAAGGCAAAACCCAGAAGTAATTGTTTGCCTTATTAGTAGTGTCCGGATCCCAAATAGCGATATCGGTTTTACCGTCGCCGTCGTAGTCGCCCTGAGCGCGCTGTCTATCCGTAGAGCCCCAAACTACCTGCCGGACAGCACCATTCGTGCTGTTTTCGACAAACCAGGTTGAGCCGCGGTTGATCGCTAAATCAGTTTTCGCGTCACCGTCGTAATCGCCAGGCGTGTTGAAATCCGAGCCCAATCCCCACGTTCTAACTAAAAGACCGTCGCTGGTGCGGAGAATGTAATAGTTGGCGTTAGCGTTTTCGGTGCGAAAGACACCGTAATCTGCTCTGCCGTCACCGTCGTAATCACCCGGGGCTTCAAAACCGACGCCTGCCGGGGTGCCGCCGCCCCAGGTAACAAACGTAATATTTCCTTGCGGATTGGCCAAGCTGCCGCGATAAAAATACCGTCCGTTCACCGTAGTGCTTCCGGGGCGATAAACGGCTACGTCGTCAATCCCGTCGCCGTCGTAATCGTCAACCACGCTCGGGTCATCGCCGGTTTGGCCGAACGGCTCGAATCGGACGGTGCTGTTAGTGCTTTGCAAAATGAAAAACCCGACATCCGCTCCGCCACCGACGCCCGGTCGCCAAAGCGCGATATCGTCTTTACCGTCGCCGTCATAATCACCGGGCGTAAAACGTGCCGCTGCAAAATCCGAAGGCGTTGGCGATGTTCGGCCGAGCACTGGAACGGAAACTCCGACCGCGTTTAAGGTCCACCATTCAATATTTGTTCCGTTGTTGCGTGCGACGATGTAATCGGTTTTCGCATCGCCGTCATAATCCATTACTGTGGCCCTGGCGCGTTGAATCTGCCCTCGAACTTCCCCGCCCGGGAACATTGCGGTGTGGATGTTGATATAAAGCTGACCGCGCTTGAGCAGCGCTATCTGGGCCGGTGTGAAAGCGGCGCATGTGCCGGTCACGCTGCCGGACGTAGCGGCCGTGACCGTTAAGGCGCAAATGATTCCGCCGTTCACCCTAGGTGCACCTGTATGGATGTGCGCAGCAGTCGGATTGCCGGTCAGACCGCTAAATGTTCCAGCGACCGTCACGACGGTTCCGGCGGCATTAAGCGTCGTCGTCGCTCTGCCGGTGGCAGTGGAACTCACCGGCGGATTCTCCTGCAATCCATTTATCCAGACGCAAACGCCGTCTGAGCATTTGCGGTACTGCCAAGCGCTGTAAATGTAACCAACGCTGTGATCAAAACGAGAAATTTTCTAGACATACTAATCTCCTCTCCTACTGCTAAGAATTGCAAGCAAGTAACCGAATTGTTAAGCGTGCGACGGGGAAAGATGGATTTTGATTCTGCAAGAATATGCAATTAGGAAGATTTTACAACGATTTTTTTGCAAGGGGCCGCTGAGAAATAGCTTAGCTGTATGAAGTGAGGGGGCTTGACCAGCGCATTGGATAGCCCTCCCTACCGCTCGGATTCCGTCCCTAAACTTGACACTCTCCCTCTGAAGGCGCATTATTTAGCCATTGATCGTGGTGAGTTACAGCGACTTGCGACCACGTTAAATAAACTGCTAAACAGCGAAAGAGATCAGGTTAAGAAAAAGTCTCGCTGTTTCGGCGAGGCTTTTTGTTTTAGTCCAGAACTGCCATGAAGCCCTTCCGAGAAATGCTCGATTCCGACTCTGTCTTTGTCTTCGACGGAGCGATGGGCACACGGCTCTACGACAAAGGGATCTACATCAATCGAAGCTACGATGAGCTGAACATCGCCGCGCCCGATCTGGTTCGCGAAGTCCACGCCGAATATGTTGCCGCCGGCGCGGACATCATCGAGACAAATTCGTTTGGGGCAACTCGACACAAATTGCAGCCCTACGGACTCGAGAGTAAGCTGCGCGAAATCAATATTGCTGCGGCACATTTAGCACGTGAAGCAGCGGACGGAAAAGCCCTCGTCGCCGGAGCAATGGGGCCACTCGGCATTCGAATTGAGCCTTTCGGGCCAACATCATTCGATGAAGCGCGGGCAATGTTTCGCGAGCAGGCGGAGGCGTTGCTCGAGGGCGGCGTCGATCTATTCATTCTCGAAACTTTTTCGGAAGTACCAGTAATTGAGCAGGCCATCAAAGCGATAAAAGAGGTCTGCGACCTCCCGATCGTCGCCCAGATGACGATTCAGATGGACGGGAAAACCGTATTTGGCGATGCGCCCGAGGCCTTCACGGCAAAGCTCGATGAACTCGGCGTCGATGTGATCGGTCTCAACTGCGGAATGGGTCCGAACCACGTCCTAAATGCGCTTGAAAAAATGCGTGCCGTTACCAGCAAACGTTTGTCGGCGCAGCCGAATGCCGGCCTGCCGCGCGACGTTCAAGGCCGACAGTTTTACATGGGCTCGCCGGAGTATATGGCTGAGTTTTCGCGCCGGTTCGTCCAGGCGGGTGCAAAGTTCGTCGGCGGCTGCTGCGGCACAACGCCCACGCATATTAAGTTGATCTCAACTGCCATTCGAGCCGATAGCCCGCGGCAAACCGCTCGTTCGTTTGTGAAACAGCCGGCCACGGTCGCAGAACTGACCCCGCAAGACGTGAACGTCGTGCCCGCGGAAGCGCGCTCGAATTGGGCTGCAAAAATCGCGCGTGGTGAATTTGTGACCTCTGTCGAAGTCCTGCCTCCGAAGGGGTGCGATGCGGACAAAACGCTTGATTCGATCCGGCTCTTAAAAGACAAAGGCGTTGATGGAGTAAACATTCCGGACGGCCCCCGCGCACAGACTCGGATGTCTGCTCAAGCGACCGCTGTTTTAGTCGAACGCGAGATCGGCATCGAGGCCGTTCTGCACTACTGCTGTCGCGACCGGAATCTGCTCGGAATGATGTCCGACCTTCTGGGAGCCGCGGCGCTCGGCCTGCATAACCTGCTTTTGATAACCGGCGATCCGCCGAAAATGGGCCCTTATCCGGATGCAACGGCCGTGTTCGATATCGACGCGATTGGCCTGACCAACATGGTCAACAAGCTCAATCACGGCCTTGACCTCGGGAACAATCCGATTGGCCGGCCTACAGAATTCTCAATCGGCGTCGGTGTAAATCCGGGCGCGGTGAATATGAAAGAGGAGATTCGCCGCTTTGAATGGAAAGTGGAGGCGGGCGCGGAGTACGCCATCACGCAGCCGGTCTTCGACACCGCGCAATTGGAGAAATTTCTAAAGATGATCGAGCACGTTCGGATTCCAATCGTCGCCGGGATCTGGCCGCTCGTTAGCTTTCGTAACGCAGAGTTCCTGCACAACGAGGTCCCCGGCGTCGAGGTCACGGCCGAAATTCTCGAGAGAATGCGTATCGCGTCCGATACATCCAAAGAGCACGCCCGTGAAGAAGGCATCGCTATCGCGCGTGAATCTCTGCTCGAAGTCCACGACTCGATACAAGGAGTTCAAGTCTCGGCGCCCTTTGGAAATGTGAAATATGCTCTACAGGTCTTCGACGCGCTCGACGAGTTTCGAGGATAAAAAATGAAGCAGCGATCTGATCGCTGCTTCACTCTATTACATTTAACCAAGCTACCTTGCGACGAACGTATTCACCGCAAGTCACCTCCTAAGCCCCACCGAGTCACCCTCGCAGAGTTGCTGAGACTGTTGAAGCCCCGAAAATTGTTCTGCGTGCACGTCGCTCCTGCGCGATATATCGAAACATCGGCTCGCGCGTCATCGTCGTAATCCCGACACGTTTTTAAAGCCGTAAGGCAGATTACAGACTCTAGGCTTTGCGTGACGTACAAATATTCGCCTAGGAGAAACTATGGGCACCTTTTTTCGTAACAATGGCCTTTCGATTGTCTTGTTCGGCATGTTTTTCTTTTCCATCATTGGCCAGTACTTTACCGGCTATGCTGAATACAACGACGGCCTGCGCGAGCACAATCAGGCCACGGTCGGCTACGTAGGGTACCTCGGCGAAGGACATTTCATCGAGGCGGTCTTTGAGAATTGGGAGAGCGAGTTTTTGCAGATGACGATGTACGTGGTGCTCACCGTTTTCCTATTTCAAAAAGGCTCATCTGAATCTAAGGAGCCCGGGACGACAGAGCGAGTCGATGTTATTCCCGCCAGCGCCAGAAACGAGGCGGACTCGCCATATCCGGTCAGGCGCGGCGGTCTATTGCTGAAACTCTACGAAAACTCTCTGAGCATCGTGCTCTTCGCTCTCTTTATTGTTTCCTTTATTCTGCACGCCGTCGGCGGGGCTAAGGATTATAGCCAGGAGCAGGCCGTGCATGGCCAGGCCGCGGCCACGTTTGTCGAGTATCTAGGCACGTCGCGCTTTTGGTTTGAGTCGTTTCAGAATTGGCAGAGCGAGTTTCTGTCGATCGGCGTAATGGTCGTATTCACGATTTTCCTAAGGCAAAAAGGCTCGCCGGAATCGAAGCCGGTCGACGCGCCACATTCACAAACGGGTACCGACTGAGTGCGAGGCTAAGGCTTTAGAACGACTTTCCCAAGCGCCTTGTTTTCGATGACTTGGTGGTGCGCACGTGCCGCCTCTGCTAACGGGATCACTTCGCGGACCACAGGTGAGAGGAAGCCCTTTCTAAGTCCCGCAAAGATCCCTTCGTGAATCTCACCCTTCGCGCCGGCGGGAGCATTGAAGAGCGACATCCCGTAGATCGTCGCGTCTTTAGTCATCGCAAGCCGAGGAGTGAACTGAAGGCTGCCGCGATTTCCGACAACAACAATTCGTCCGAACATGGCGAGGCATTCAAAATCCCGTTCGAGGTTTTCGTTAGCGAGCATCTCGATTATCAATTCGACGCCTCTCCCCTCAGTATATTCTCGAATATCGGACAAATGATCCGCGTCCGAGTGACTGAAAACAGCGTCGCAGCCGTGATCCTTCGCAAGGTCTAAACCTTCAGGTGAACCGGCCGTTCCGACGACCTTTAATCCTGCGTTCTTTGCCCATTGAATTGCTGCTATTCCCACGCCGCCCGATGCGCCGTGGACCAAAACTGACTCGCCCGCTTTTGCTTTAACCTTTTGGAACAGCGCCCGATAGCTCGTTGCATACGGAGTCCAAATTCCGGCGCCTTGCTCAAACGAAACAGTATCCGGCAGCCGACCCAAGTGCTCCGTTTCGCACAGCGCATACTCGGCATAGGTCCCCGAAATCGACCCCGCTATATAGACGCGATCGCCAGGCTTGAACTCCGTAACTTGCTGGCCGACCGATTCGATGACGCCCGCACCGTCCTTACCCGGCGTGTACGGAAGCTGTGGCGCATGAGCGTGCTGGCCGCTTCGAAGATAGGTATCAACGGGATTAACGCCCGCGGCCTCTATCTTTACGAGGATTTGAGTTTCGGCGGGTTCGGGTGTCGAAACTTCTTCCAGTTTCATCACCTCGGGCGGGCCGAATTCGCGGACGACGATTGCTTTCATCATTCGACCGTCACAGATTTCGCCAGATTTCTCGGCTGGTCGACATCGCACCCGCGACGAACCGCTATGTGATACGAAAGTAATTGCAGCGGAACGATCGAGAGGACCGGCCCTAGCAGGTCCGACGTCGCGGGAATCTCGATGACGTGAGTGGAAACCTTGCTGCTCATCGTGTCGCCTTCCGTCAGGACCGAAATAATAATGCCATCGCGCGACTTCACCTCGACAATGTTCGAATGTGTCTTCTCATAGCGAAGTTCGCTGCCCGCGTTTCCTTCTTCTCTTGTGTTGATGATGACAACCGGAAGCTTTTCGTCGATGAGCGCGTTTGGCCCGTGCTTCATTTCGCCGGCGGGATAGCCTTCGGCGTGGATGTAGCTGATCTCTTTCAGTTTTAGCGCACCCTCGAGGGCGACGGGAAAATTGATGCCGCGGCCGAGGTAAAGAAAATCCTGCGAGCGGAAGTACTCCTTCGATAATTCTTCGATCAAATCTGCATCATTCAAAAGCTGCTCGATTTTGAGCGGAAGTTCGGCCAGATCCTGGGCGAGCTTCTTCGCACGTTCTTCGTCAATATTTCCGCGAAGTTCGCCTAGATAGAGTGCGAATAAATACAACGCGATCATCTGGGCGGTGAAAGCCTTTGTCGACGCGACGCCGATTTCCGGCCCGGCGTGTGTCAGGATCGTGCCATCGGCTTCGCGAGTGATCATCGAACCGTGCACGTTGCAGATCGCAAGCACTTTGCAGCCAGACTGCTTTGCCTGCCGCATGGCGGCGATCGTGTCCGCCGTTTCGCCGGACTGCGAGATTACTATCAGCAGATCCGTTTCGCTCAAAACAGGTTCGCGATAACGAAACTCCGACGCGTAGTCGACCTCGACCGGGACTCGCGCGAGTTGCTCGAGCATGTATTTGCCCGCAAGCCCCGCGTGCCAGGATGTACCGCAGGCCGCGATCTTGATTGAAGTGATACCTTTGAAATCCTCCTCCGAGATATTCATCTCTTCGAGATAAACCCTTCCGGTATCGAGGGAAACGCGACCCTGCGCGGTGTCGCGCACTGCACGCGGCTGCTCGTATATCTCCTTGAGCATGAAGTGCTTAAAGCCGCCCTTCTCCGCCATTATCGGATCCCACGTGATGCGTTGCTGTTCGGGCTCTACGATGTTCCCGTCAAAATCGGTCACGCGAACGGATTCTTTCGTTAGCACTGCGATTTCTCGATCTCCGAGAAAAAATACGTCGCGCGTATGCGCTAGAATCGGCGGGATATCCGAGGCAACAAAAAATTCACCATCCCCGAGACCGATCACCACGGGCGGGCCCTCGCGAACCGCGATGATCGTATCTGGTTCGTTCGTCGAAATGATCGAAAGCGCAAAAATGCCACGCAGCTCCGCGACCGCTTTCCTGGCTGCGAATTCAAGCGACAATTCTTCCGTATCAACGTAATGCCCGATTAGGTGCGCGACGACCTCCGTGTCCGTCTCCGTGTGAAATTCATGGCCGTCGGCCTGCAGTCGCTCCTTGAGCGTCAGGTAATTTTCGATAATGCCGTTATGAACGACTACGACGTTACCCGACTGATCGCGGTGCGGATGGGCATTCTCCTCGGTCGGTCGGCCGTGCGTCGCCCACCGCGTATGCCCGATTCCGTAGTTGCCATCGAGCGGATTCAGCCGTATCGCCTCTTCGAGATTGCGCAGCTTCCCTGATGCACGGCGAAGCGACAGGTTTTGATCACCATCGACAACCGCTATCCCGGCAGAGTCATATCCGCGATATTCGAGCTTCCTCAGGCCGTCGACGATCAACGGCACAACCTGCTTGTTTCCAACGTATCCAACAATTCCGCACATATTTACTTCTTAGTTACCGGCTTAGGCTCAAACAAAGCCTTTAAAATATCTCGCACCGATTGCTTGTTCTTTGGAAAGACTATATTTCCACCCGTTTCGCTTGTTAGCCTCTTTAAAAAATCTTTGCCCTTATCTCGTGAGGATTTCGACAGGAAGCCGCGTTCGTCCGACAGGTCCTCGATCAACGCAACCGCATAAACCTTTACATTCTTTTTTTGTAACTCGGAGATAAGTTCTTTGTCCTTGAGCGTGCTCGCGCGATCCTCACCGTCGCTTATGATTACAAGGGCCTTTTCAGTAAATGCGTCGCACGTGGGCGGTCTTTTGGCGGCAAGAAGATCGGCAGCATCACGAATTGTGTCGTAGAGCATTGTCTGTCCGGGCTGGATCGGAAGTATATCGATCTCCTTCTTAAGGATTTCTCGGTCGGTGGAGCATTGAGAGCCTAGTAGTATCATTGCCCTTTCCTCTTTCTCCACTTTCACAAATTGAAAACCAAAGAGCGAAAAATAGGTGGTCGTCGTCGACGAAGCTACTATTTCCTTTGCGATCTCTTTCATCAGAGAGAGATGTGGCCTCATCGAGCCGGTGTTGTCGATCAGAACGCCGATGACGTCACGCGACGATCCTTGAGCCATTGGCTGGCCGGCTATCATAAGCATGAGCAAGAACGCTCCAATGAACCGTTTTGTTTGCCATCTGTCGGACATACAATTATTTCGATTTCGAGGCATCTTGTTCGCCTTGGTTATTTAATGTCTTTATCGCTCTCGCCGGTGCTCCAACCATCAACTTGTTTGGCGGGACGTCGTTCGTTACGACGCTTCCTGCTCCGGTCACTGAGCCGTCGCCAATTTTTAGGGGTGCGACCAGCATCGTGTCAGAGCCTATTCGTACATTGTCGCCGATATGCGTCTCGTGCTTATTCTTGCCATCGTAATTACACGTGACCGTGCCCGCGCCGATGTTTGTGTTCGTGCCGATGGTGGCGTCGCCGAGATAGGTAAGATGGCTCGCCTTTGAACCTTCGCCGAGCGTAGTTTTTTTAAGCTCGACAAAATTCCCGACCTTGGCGCCGTCTTTCATCACTGCGCTTCCGCGAAGATGCGCCATCGGGCCTACCGAGCAATTACTCCCGATCGTTGAGTCTGTAATAAATGAGTTGTCTTTGACCTCGACGTTGTCCCCGATCTGCGAGTTAAAGATCCGAACGCCCGGTCGTATTGTGCAGCCCTCGCCGATGACCGAGCGCCCTTCGATCAACGCGTTCGGATGTACGACCGTGTCGCGGCCGATCTTCGCCCGTGCGGAAACGTATGCCGACCGCGGATCGATAAACGACACGCCGCTTTCAAGCATTAGCTTTTCGACCGTTCGAGTTCGAATCACCTCGGCCATGGCGGCGAGCTGGCGACGATCGTTTATGCCTTCGAGCTCAGACGCGTCGGCACACAAAAATATCGCGACGTCTTCGCCGTCGGCCGCCAAAATTCCGGGCACATCCGTCAGATAATATTCTCCTTGCGCATTATCCTTTCCGACTCTGGCTAATGCGTTAAACAATTTTCGAGTATTAAAACAGTAAATGCCGGAGTTGATCTCGTCGATCATCTTGTCTTCGTCGCTCGCGTCCTTTTGCTCAACGATCTTTGCAAATGAACCATTCTCGTCACGCACGACGCGTCCGTAGCCGCTCGGATCTTTCAGCCGCACGCTCAGAACCGTGCAGGCCGCGCCGCCGGACCCGTAAGCCATATGTGTCGCGATCAGCGATTGAAGCGTTTCAACCGTAATCATCGGAACATCTCCCGACAGCACGAGCGTCATGGAGTCGCTCCCAGCGAGAAGAGAGCGTGCGGCATTGACGGCGTCGCCCGTACCGAGCTGCTGCTGCTGGAGCGCAAAATCGATCGGCTTGCCCACAAATTCAGCCAGCATCTCTGCCTTCACATCGTCAGCCTGATGTCCAACGACTATCACCACACGATTCGGCTCAAGTTCTAATGCCGTTTCGCAAACATGACTGATCAGGGCACGTCCATCGAGGCGGTGGAGCACCTTGGCGAGGTTCGATTTCATCCTCGTCCCAAGCCCGGCCGCGAGTATCAAAATGTCTAGATTATTCTTCAAAGCGTGAAAGGTTCTACGGCGCAGCGAAGTGCAGCTTTCGCGAGTCGGGACGGGTCGTGCCGCACCTTTTCGCCCGCATTCAAGAGGTTATCATAAACGAGTCGCGCCCCCGCGATCTCAGACGCCCCACTCACTTCGCGAAGACCGACCTGTTCCGATCCCTCGCCGGCATACTTCTTCGCCTGCGATTCCGTGATTGGCTGGCTGTTTACCACGATACAGTCGAACTTGACGCCCGGAGCACAGGCCTGAAGAACGTCGATATGCCCCGCAAGCGACAGGGCGTCCGTCTCGCCGGGCTGCGTCATAAGATTTGAAATGAAAATCTTGCGAGCCCCCGACTCCGCGATTGCACTGGCGAGTCCCCTTACCAGCATCGGCGGCAGAAGGCTCGTATATAGTGATCCAGGGCCCACCGATATCACATCCGCGCTGCGAATCGCCGCAACCGCTTCGGGGAGCGGCTCGCAATCGGATGGCTCTAGAAAAACCCTCTTGATCATCCCTCCGACATGACCCACTTTCGTCTCGCCGCGTACGACCTTTCCGTCCATCAGCTCGGCCGCCAGGCGAACGTCGGCTCCCGTCGCCGGATAGATGTGGCCTTTACTCGCGAGAATTTCTGATGAGAGCTTGACGGCCTCGGCAAAATCTCCTGTGACCTCTGAAAGTGCGGCTAGGAAAATATTCCCGAAGACGTGGGCGCCCAGATCGCCGTCGCCTCGAAACCGATGCCGAAAGAGTTTCGACAATGTCTGAGAATCCTCCGAGAGCGCTACCATGCAATTGCGAATGTCTCCGGGCGGCAGCATTTGCAACTCATCTCGAAGCCGTCCGCTGCTGCCTCCGTCATCGGTCACGGCAACGATCGCCGCGAGCTCGCTGATCGAACCGCCCGAATCGTCCTCAGGCTTCACAAAATTCTTGAGCCCGGACAACAGCGTCGAAAGGCCGTTCCCTCCGCCGATAGCGACGAACCGAATGCCATGGGCCTTTTCAGAAAAGACGTGATGATTCATCCGTTTACTTCGAGCCGCGCCGGGAGGGTGATGCGTTTCATGCTAATCTGCGGGCCCAAATATACGAGCGACGTGTTACGTCGAACCGGCCAGCACTTGCGCCCCTTCTCTATCACCTTCTCAACAGTCCGCCCCTTGGCGACGCTGCCATGACTGCAAAATGCCAGGAACTCCTTTTATTTTACAGGAACATCAGTTTCAAAGGCTAAAGAATCTATCATTACGGGCCAGGACTCTGCGGCAAAACGACGAATCTGCAATACATCTACGACTCGACCGCTCCGGAGGCCAAAGGTAAACTGATCGGCCTCGCGACCGAGACGGACCGAACTCATTACGACGCATCGAGAAAGTTGATTCTAAAAGTGTCGATGGCGTGGTCTTTGAACGTGCCTTAGAATGCGCGGGCTAGCCCAACCGCAAAAAAAGACGCGAGGACAGGAGAGTCTCGCATCTTTCTCGTTTTGCGTTTCCTTACGAAACGCGCTTTGGACAGTAATTACTTAGGCATCAAAACGCTGTCGACGACATGGATGACGCCGTTAGACTGCATCACGTCAGCGGTTGTGACCTTCGACTTGCCGCCCTTCTCATCGGTAACGATGACATCGCTGCCCTCCATCGATGCGGTCAGCATTCCGCCCGCCACAGTCTTGAAAGTCGCCTTGCCATTTCCGGCCTTGATAGCTGCCGAAATCGCGGCGGCGTCCTGCTTGCCGGCGACCACGTGATAGGTAAGAATGCCGGTCAATGCCTTTTTGCTTTCGGGTTTCATCAAGGTGTCGAGTGTTGCCTTCGGAACCTTATCAAAAGCAGCGTTGGTCGGGGCGAAAACTGTGAATGGTCCCGCGCCCTTTAAGGTTTCCACGAGCCCGGCGGCCTTCACCGCAGCGACGAGAGTCGTGTGATCTTTCGAATTCGATGCGTTGTCCACGATGTCCTTCGTGTTCAGCATCGCCGCGCCGCCAACCATTGGGTTCGTCCCGGTCGTATTGGCGTTAGACATGTTTGAATTCATGTTAGAACTCATGTTCGAGTTCATATTCGAATTCGCGCGGTTTGTATTTGCCATCATCGAGTTGCCGTTATTCGCGGCAGGTGCACCGCAGCCGGTGATCAAACTCGCCATAGACACGATAGTTAAAGCAAGAATTACTGTTAGTTTCATCTGGTTCTCCTAAATTAGTCGATCAGAAAAGTCGAAGTCAGCCTCGCAAGAGTCCGCCGAAAATGGCGACGTAAAGCCGATGTAAATAGTTCCTTCTTCTTTTCGATCCCTGGGTCTAAATGGATTCACGCTCAAGCGCGAGCGCAGAAGAGCGGAGAAGCATCAATGCCTACCCGCCCAAACTGCTAAGAAGAAGGACTAGTAAGTGGCGGGGCCGACGGGGCTCGAACCCGCGACCTCCAACGTGACAGGCTGGCGTTCTAACCAACTGAACTACGACCCCGCGAATGGAAAGTCAAAAGTAAAAAGGCAAGAGTAAATAGGATCGATTTTGCCTTTTAACTTTTTCCTTTTGACTTAACGACTGGTGGGCACGAAGGGACTCGAACCCCTAACTTCCTCCTTGTAAGGGAGGCTGTCTACCAATTGACGTACGTGCCCAAAACTTGCTTCTTTGGCTTAACGTGCCCGGCTAATTGTCAAAACAAACAGGCCCATCACCTAAAAATGAGCGAACCGTAATCCTACGAGAATCATTCTATACAGTCAAGTTAGTCCGCTTTCAACCGCTCACGGCACAATCCCGCACGAGGTAAGAGCGGATACACCAACACACGCTTTCGCGGCGCAGGCCCGCACGAAAGTAAGGGCGCCACACCCGAGCCGCTGTCACGCAGTCTTAGCGAAGAAAATGGGACGAACAGGATTTTCTCCTGATTCGTGCAATTCTTCAATTCGTGCAATTCGTGGCTAAGTTTCTTTAGCGAACGTACGCCCTCGGCAGCGGAATATCGCTAGCACTACCGAATTGCTGGTGAGCATGCGGCGAGGGTTCCGACGCATCCCCAATCAGCTAATTTACTCGATTGAAAATATATGTGGAGATGTCTCGCAGCATTCCAGCTTTCGGGCCAAGCGGCTCGAGGGCGTTGCCGGCCCGACGTCGAACGTCGTCCGCGATCTCGACCGCGCGATCGTATCCAAATTTCGAGGGATAGGTCATTTTTCTGGCGGCCACGTCTTTGCCGGCCGTCTTGCCGAGCACTTCGCTCGTTTGCGATATGTCGAGCAAGTCATCGGTGATCTGAAACAGAAGACCAATGTCCTCTGCAAACGCATCGATCGCCTCTGCTTCTGCCTTCGAAGCACCGACTATCAGCGCACCCGAGCGAGCGGCGAAAGTAATCAACGCCCCTGTTTTTAGGCGGTGAATCTGATCTAGTTCGATCAATCCCTCAGCGGCGCCTTCGGCTTCGAGGTCGAGCTGCTGACCGGCCACCATTCCTTTCGGCGTACCGGTCGCGGACGCGAGGCCGCCTGCAAGTTCTAGACGCATCGCCTGTGGCAGAGCCTCATCACAGCACAGCGTATTGAATGCGAGCGTTTGCAGAGCGTCACCCGCAAGGATCGCCGTGGCCTCGTCGAACTTCTTATGGCACGTCTGCTTTCCCCGGCGAAGATCATCGTCATCCATTGCGGGCAAGTCGTCGTGGATCAATGAAAACGCATGGATCATCTCCACCGCGGCTGCAGTTGAAAGAAGTCGGGCGTCGCTCGCGCCGAATGTCCGTCCCACCGCGAACACGAGCGCCGGACGAAAGCGCTTCCCACCGGCGAAGACGCTCCAACGAATGGCCTCGTGAAGCCGCTTTGGCTCTAGAGACGCTTGGGGCAGGAGCTTATCCAGCCGAGCGTCAGTTAACGCGACAACCTCGGCGAGAAAACTTTCAACGTCAGCCATCCGATGTGCCTCCGTACTCATGGGCGAGAATCGCCTCTAGCGCCGAATCATTCAGCCGGTACGTCTCGTTGCAAAATCCACACGTCATCACCGCACCGCCGTCCTCCGCTAACATGGACGAGACCTCATCCTGACCTAAGGCGCCGATCATCGTAACGGCGCGCTCGTACGAGCACGAGCAATCGAACCGCACGGAGCGCTCATCAAGAAACTTAAATTCGACCTCACCGAGCGCGACCGCGATCAGGTCCTCCGGAGTGGCTCCTTCCTTAATAACCGTGGTTA
>Ga0136611_10001017_pt1 | contig 19128 bp, 15 predicted proteins | sample AntDrymUQ2232306_2_FD_106645 | JGI IMG/M metagenome (GOLD analysis project Ga0136611, IMG submission 106645) | Polar desert sand microbial communities from Dry Valleys, Antarctica - metaG UQ223 (23.06) | ecosystem: Environmental > Terrestrial > Soil > Desert | place: Antarctica: Dry Valley...
CGCCGCCATGGCGGCGCCGTCGACGACCTTGGTCAGCCCCAGAGATGAGCCTTCGCGCGCCGGTTTGACGATCAGCGGCAGGCCCAGCAGTTCCGGAATGACGGCAATGTCGGCATCGCCATAGCCGCCGCGCCGCAGCAGCGCATAGCGCGGCGTGGGCAGATTTTCCGACAGCAGCAGGCGCTTGGTCATGACCTTGTCGATGGCCAGGCTCGACGCCATGACGCCCGAGCCGGTGTATGGAATAGCCAGCAATTCCAGCGCGCCCTGCACGGTTCCGTCTTCGCCGAAACGGCCGTGCAGGGCGATGAAGCATCGATCAAAACCGTCTTTTTTCAGCTCGCCAAGGTCACGCCCGGCAGGATCGAAGGCATAGGCATCTACGCCCCGCGATCGCAGCGCTTGCAATACGCCCTGGCCTGACAGCAGCGAAATTTCACGCTCCGCCGACTGGCCGCCCATCAGGACGGCCACTTTTCCCAAATCGCGTGCGTGTCGGCTCATGCGCAATACACCTCAAGCGCGGCGCGCTCCTGGTGTTGGAGCATGGCGACGACTTTCGCCGGCACCTGGCCGATCGACCCGGCGCCCATGCACATCACGACGTCGCCGCCTTGTGCGAAGTCCACGATCGCCTGTGGCATGGCGTCGATTTCGTCGATAAAAACCGGCTCGAGCCTGCCGCCCACGCGCAAGGCCCGCGCCAGTGAACGACCGTCCGCCGCCACTATCGGCGTTTCGCCTGCCGCATAAACTTCGGCCAATAACACCGCGTCGGCATGGCTGCCGATGACCTTGACGAAATCCTCGAAGCAGTCGCGGGTCCGGCTGTAGCGGTGTGGCTGAAATGCGAGCACCAGCCGCCGCCCCGGAAAAGCGCCCCGCGCCGCCGACAGCGTGGCGGCAATCTCGACCGGATGGTGGCCGTAGTCTTCGATCACCGTGAATCGGCCTCCACCCGCTGCGGGCATATCGCCATAAATCTGGAAACGCCTGCCGACGCCGCTGAATTCGGCAAGCGCTTTCAGCACGGCGGCGTCAGGCACATTGAGTTCGACCGCGATGGCGATCGCCGCCAACGCGTTGAGCACGTTGTGGCGGCCGGCTAGATTCAGGACGACGTCCAGGTCGGGCAGCACCACCCCGTTGCGGCGCTGCGCGGTGAAATGCATTTGCGCGCCGACGGACCGCGCATTGATGGCACGCACCTGGGCATCCTCGCCGAAACCATAGCTGGTAATCGGACACGAGACCTGCGGCACGATGTCGCGCACCACCGGGTCGTCTGTGCAAAGGACGGCCGTGCCGTAGAACGGCATACGGTGCAGGAAATCGACGAATGCCTTTTTGAGATTGCCGAAATCGTGGCCGTAGGTTTCCATATGGTCGGCGTCGATATTGGTGACGACGGCCATGATGGGCAGTAGGTTCAAGAACGACGCGTCCGATTCGTCGGCCTCGACAACGATATAGTCGCCCGCGCCAAGCTTGGCGTTGGCGCCGGCGCTGTTGAGTCTGCCGCCGATCACGAAGGTCGGATCGAGCCCGCCTTCGGCCAGCACGCAGGCGACCAGGCTGGTGGTGGTCGTTTTGCCATGCGTGCCAGCAATGGCCACGCCCTGCTTCAGGCGCATCAGTTCCGCCAGCATCAACGCGCGAGGCACCACCGGAATGCGCTTTTCGCGCGCCACCAGGACTTCCGGATTGTCGGGCAGCACCGCTGTCGAGGTCACAACGGCATCGGCATTCGCCATGTTGGCCGCGTCATGGCCAACGAAGGTTTTGATGCCGAGTCCGGCCAGTCTCTGCAAAGTGGGACTGTTCGCCAGATCGGAGCCTGAAATGACGTAGCCCAGGTTGTGCAGAACTTCGGCGATGCCCGACATGCCCGCTCCTCCCAGGCCGATGAAATGAATCCGCTTGATGGCGTGCTTCATCTGGCCAACTCCTCGCAGGCGGCGACAAGACGGGCCGTGGCATCGGTTTTCTGCATCTTTTTGGCCTGTAGCGCGCACTGGACAAGCGCGGCTCGCTCTGTTTTTTGTAGCATCATCGCCAGTTTTTCCGGTGTCAGATCACGTTGCTGCGCAAGCCAGCCACCACCGTTGGCCACCAAAAAGTTCGCATTGGCGGTCTGATGGTCGTCCACTGCCGCCGGAAAGGGAACGAACAGCGCCGCGGCTCCGACGGCCGCGATCTCGGTCACTGTGCTGGCGCCCGCGCGGCAGATGATCAGGTCGGCATCGGCAAAGGCCTGGGCGGTGTCGTCGATAAAGGGCGTCAATTCGGCCTGAACGCCGGCAGCCCGGTAGTTGGCGTCCAGCGATTCGAGCTGGCCGGCCCCGCTTTGATGAGTCACTCGCGGCCGCTGGGCTGGCGGAATCAAGGCGATCGCCTTGGGGACGATTTCGTTCAGTGCGGCCGCGCCCAGACTGCCGCCGACAACCAGCAGCCTGAGCGGACCACTGCGCCCGGCAAAGCGAATCTCAGGGCCGGGCTGACGGGTAAATGCGGGCCTGAGAGGATTCCCCACCCATTCGGCCTTTTTAAGCACACCAGGGAAGGCGGTGAAAACCCGATCGGCGACGCCGGCGAGCAGCTTGTTGACCATGCCGGCCACCGAATTCTGCTCATGCAACACCAGCGCCCTGCCCAGCAGAACGCTCATCATGCCGGCCGGGAAGCTGATGTAGCCACCCAGGCCGACCACCACGTCGGGCCTGACGCGCCGGATGACCTGGATGCTTTGCCAGAACGCCTTGAGCAGCCGCAGTGGCAGCAGCGCCAGCGTGACCGGGCCCTTGCCCCGGACACCGGAAAAATCGATGGATTCGAAGACGAAGCCGCGCGGCGGAACGAGTTTGCTTTCCATGCTGGGACGGCCGGGGCCGCCGCGCCCGCCCAGCCAGTGCACGCGCCAGCCGCGCTCGCGCAAGGCGTCGGCCACGGCCAGCCCTGGGAAAATATGGCCGCCGGTGCCGCCGGCCATGACCAGCGCGCAGTGCAGGCGGCTCATACGCGGCCTCCGCGCATCAGCACGCGGTTCTCGTAATCGATCCGCAGGACCACTGCCAGCGCGATCAGGTTCATCACGATCGCCGAGCCACCGTAACTCATCAAAGGCAGGGTCAGCCCCTTGGTCGGCAACGCGCCCAGGTTCACGCCGATGTTGATGAAAGTCTGAAAGCCCATCCAGACGGCAACGCCCTGCGCGACCAGACCGGCGAACAGTCGGTCGAGCACGATGGACTGGCGTCCGATATGCATGATGCGGCGGATCATCCAAAGGAACAATGCGATCACGACCAGCACGCCGGCAAGACCGAACTCCTCGCCGATCACCGCCATCAGAAAATCGGTGTGCGCCTCAGGCAGCCAATGCAGTTTCTCGATGCTGCCGCCCAATCCGACACCGAAGATTTCGCCGCGGCCGAAGGCGATCAGCGAGTGCGAAAGCTGGTAGCCCTTGCCCATCGAGTATTTTTCGTTCCATGGGTCCATGTAGGCGAAGATGCGTTCGCGCCGCCATTCACTGAACATCACCATCATCGTGAAGGCGATCAACACCACGGCGGCGATTACGAAGAACATGCGGGCATTCACACCACCCAGGAAGAGGATGCCCATGGCGATGACCGAAATCACCATGAAAGCGCCCATGTCAGGCTCGGCCAGCAGTAGCACGCCGACGATGCCGACGGCGAACGCCATCGGCAGCACGGCGCGGAAGAAGCGTTCCTTGACTTCCATTTTTCGCACCATGTAATCCGCCGCATACAGCAACACCGCGAATTTCGCTAGCTCCGAAGGCTGGAAATTGATAAAGCCAAGCGCGATCCAGCGACGCGCGCCGTTGACCCCCTTTCCGATCATTGGAATGAGGACCAGGCCTAACAGGACCAGCGACCCCATGAACAACCAGGGCGCCATCTTTTCCCAGCTTGACATCGGAACCTGGAACGCGAGCATCGCCGCAATGAAAGCGACGCACAGCGACAGCACATGACGCGTCAGGAAATGCGTATGCGCGTAACGAGCGAATTTCGGGTTGTCAGGCATCGCCACCGATGCCGAATACACCATGATCAAGCCCCAGAGCAAGAGCACAACGGTCACCCAGACCAATGCCCAGTCGAGTCCAGACAGGCGAACCGGCGTGGCAAGCGTTCGCGGCAGGCTGTGCCCACCCAGCCGAACCGGCAACCCATCCGCCGCCGCTTTGCCGGCATCGGAAAACCACCCGGACATGCGCTTGGTCGCGGCCATTAGAGAACGGCCCCAAGTTCTTGCGCCAAGCCTTCGACCGCGTCGCGAAACGCCTGTGCACGATGCTCATAGCTGTCGAACATGTCAAAACTGGCGCAGGCCGGCGACAGCAGGACGGCGTCGCCATGCCTGGCTTGTCGCGCGGCCAGATTGACGGCTTCTGGCATCGACCCGGCATCGAGCAGCGGCACCGAGGTGCCCTGCAACGCGGCCTTGATGACCGGAGCGTCGCGGCCTATCAGCACCACGGCCCTGACGTAACGCGACACCGGCCCGGCCAGCGCCGAAAAATCCTGTCCCTTGCCGTCACCGCCCACGATAAGCACCAATTTGCGGTCCGCGCCCAGGCCCGCCAGCGCGGCAACCGTGGCGCCGACATTGGTGCCCTTGCTGTCGTCGAAATATTCGACCTCTTCCAGCACGGCGACCGACTCGACCCGGTGCGGCTCGCCCCGGTAGTCGCGCAAGCCGTGCAGCAGCGGCGCCAGCGGGCAGCCGACCGCCGTCGCCAAACCGAGCGCCGCCAAGGCGTTGGTGGCGTTGTGGCGGCCGTGGATGCGTAGCGCCTGCATCGGCATCAGCTGTTGAATCTCGGGCGCCGGCTCTTCGAATCTGCGCCGCTTGACCGTGTCGCTGGCTTGCGCGGCGCGTACCAGCCAGGCCATTCCATTGACCGATGCAATGCCATAGTCGCCCGCGCGTCGGGGTTCGTCGCCGCCAAAGGTCAGGTAGGCGCGCGCCGGTTTTCCCTTGACCGGGGCCGGCAACGCCGCCATCACCAGCGGGTCATCGCGGTTGAGCAGCATCAGGCTGTCCTGGCCGTATACATTTGCCTTGGCGGCCAGGTAGGCAGGGAGTGTTTCATGCCAGTCGAGGTGATCCTGGCTGATGTTGAGGACGGTCGCCACGGCGGGCTCGAAGTTCTGGACGCCGTCGAGCTGAAAACTGGACAGTTCAAGCACCCAAACCTCAGGTAATTCCCGAGCTTGATCTTTCAGCTGCAGGTCAAGCTTTTCGGTCAGGGTGTCGAGCAGGGTCGGGCCGATATTGCCCGCAACCGCCACTGATTTGCCGGCGCGCCGGATGAGCTGGCCGGCTAGCGAAGTCACCGTGGTTTTGCCATTGGTGCCAGTGATGCCAATGACGCTTGGCGCATAGCCTTGATCGCTTTTCAGGTCGGCCAGCGCCTGCGCGAACACGCTTAGTTCGTTGCCGCGGGAAATCGCGCGGCCTGTCGCCATGGCCATGACACCGCTAGCCGTCGCAGGAGACAGCCCCGGGCTTTTCAGCACGATGTCGAAAAGGTCGCCGTCCAGCAGCGCCCGGTCCAGCCGGGAATTCATGAATTTCGCCGACGGAACATCGGCCCGTAATGCCGCGAGCCGCGGCGGCGCGTCGCGCGTGTCAGCGACAGTGACGTTCGCACCGCAGCGGGCGCACCAGCGCGCCATGGCCAGACCCGAAGCGCCCAGCCCCAAAACGAGAACGTTTTTTTGCGCCAGGTTTTTCATCTCAGCTTGAGCGTTGAAAGTCCGACCAGGCACAGCAGCATCGTGATGATCCAGAAGCGGACGACCACCTGGGTTTCCTTCCAACCGGACTTTTCGAAGTGGTGATGCAACGGCGCCATCTGCAGCAGCCTGCGCCCCTGCCCGTAACGCCGCTTGGTGTACTTGAACCAGCCCACCTGCAGCATCACCGACAGGGCTTCGACGACAAAAATGCCACCCATGATGGCCAGCACGATCTCCTGCCGCACGATCACCGCAATGGTGCCCAGTGCGGCTCCTAGCGCCAGAGCGCCCACGTCGCCCATGAAAACCTGCGCCGGATGGGTGTTGAACCACAGAAACGCCAAGCCGGCGCCAGCCATCGCCGAGCAAAAAATCAGCAATTCGCCTGATCCGGGAATGTGCGGAAAAAACAGGTATCTGGAATACACCGAACTGCCGGTCACATAGGCGAACACGCCCAGCGACGAACCGACCATGACCACCGGCATGATGGCAAGCCCATCGAGTCCGTCGGTCAGGTTGACGGCATTGCTCGAACCGACGATCACCAAATACGTAAGAATGACAAAGCCAAAGACGCCCAGCGGGTAGCTCACTTCCTTGACGAAGGGGAGCAGCAGGCCGGCCTTGGGCGGCAGATCGACGTCGAAGCCCGACCGGACCCAGTTCATGAACAGCTCCAGCACCCGCAAATTGGAACTTTCGGAAATACTGAAAACCAGGTAGAGCGCGGCGAGAAGGCCGATAACGGATTGCCAAAGGTATTTTTCGCGCGAGCGCATTCCTTCAGGATCTTTGAGCACGACCTTGCGCCAGTCATCGGCCCAGCCGATGGCGCCGAAACCCAAGGTGACGATCAACACGATCCAGACAAAGCGATTGGACAGGTCGAACCACAGCAGGGTCGAGATGGCTATCGCCAGCAGAATCAGCACCCCGCCCATGGTCGGCGTCCCACTTTTGCTGAGGTGCGTGCGCATGGCGTATTCACGGATCGGTTGACCGATCTTCAGTGAAACCAGCCGCCGGATCACGAACGGTCCGGCCAGCAGGCCGATCATGAGGGCGGTCAATGCGGCCAACACGGCGCGTAGTGTCAGGTATTGAAACACCCGCAAAAATCCTAACTCTGGCGAAAGCGATTGCAACCATTGGGCCAGGCTAAGCAGCATGAGCTTCTTTATCATCGCTTTTGTGCCGTGCATCGGTCGCCTGCGTTATCGCCTGGATCACCTGCTCCATCTTCATAAAGCGGGATCCCTTTACCAGAATGCTCACGGCGCGTGGCAGCTCCTCCAGCACGGCGGCGCAGAGTTCGGTCATGCCGGAGAACTGACGACCCTCGCCAAAAGCCGCGGCCGCGCCGCGCGACTGTTCGCCGAGCGTGAACAGCCGGTCAATCCCGCGCGCGCGCGCCTGCCGTCCGGCATCGGCATGAAACCGTGCCGCCTGGTCGCCTACTTCGCCCATGTCGCCCATCACCAGCAGGCGCGGCCTCGGCAGATCGGCCAATACTTCGATAGCGGCCTGCATCGAGTCGGGATTGGCGTTGTAGGTGTCATCGATCAGCGTTATCTTGTGCCCTTGCCACTCGACGCTCGTCGCACGCGAACGCCCCTTGACCGGCGCGAACGACGACAGGCCCGCCGCGATGCAGGGAGGGCTCACACCGGCGGCTATTGCGCAGGCCGTCGCGGCCAGCGCATTTTTGACGTTGTGGCGGCCGGCGATATGCAATATAAACTTCAGCGGGCCAGCCGGTGTTTTCGCGGCCACCTCCCAGGCTTGACCATTCCAGCTTGCGGCGGCGGTCACGTCAGCCGCGCCCGACAGCGCAAACGTCAGCACTTGGCGCGAACCCGCGAGTCCCCGCCAGAGCGGGGCGTATGCGTCGTCGGCCGGAAAAACCGCAATCCCGTCCGCATCCATGGATGCCAGCACCGATCCGTTTTCGCGGGCAACCGCTTCGACCGTAACCATGAATTCCAGGTGTTCCCGCTGCGCGTTGTTAACCAGCGCGACCGTCGGCCGGGTCATGGCGGCGAGATGGGCGATTTCACCAGGATGGTTCATACCCAGTTCAACCACGCCCGCCTGGTGCGAAGCCCTCAGGCGCAGGAGCGTCAGTGGCACGCCAATATCGTTGTTCAAGTTGCCTTCGGTCGCGAAAGCGCCCGAAGGCCGCCAGGCCAGCAAAATCGCCGCGATCATCTGGGTCACCGTGGTTTTCCCGTTGCTTCCGGCGACGGCGATGAAGGGCAGGCTGAATTGCAAACGCCAGCCGGCCGCCAGCTGTCCGAGCGCCACCTTGGTATCGGCCACCTCCAGACCTGGCAGTCCGGCTTGCAACAGTTCGCGCTGGGCCATCGCGGCACTGGCGCCGCTGGCATGGGCCTGCGGCAGGAAGTCGTGGGCGTCGAAATGGTCGCCCCTGAGAGCGACGAACAGATCGCCCGCTCGAAGGCTGCGCGTATCGCTATGAACACGCGAAAAAGCGACACCGCCGTCTCCGATCAGTCGGGCCGACGGGATCCACGGCAGCGCCTGCCGCAAGGTCATCATGCCGTCGTCTCCGCTTCGCCGCGGCTCGACTGCGTTTCGGCCAGAGCAGCCTTCGCATGCTGGCGATCGGAAAACGCAAGTTTCACTCCGGCGATTTCCTGATGGTTCTCATGACCTTTGCCGGCCAGTAGTACCACATCGTTCGGCTGTGCCAGGCCAAGCGCATACCTGATGGCCGCAGCCCGGTCCGGTTGAACATGGGCGGCCTGCGGCTTGAGCAGCCCGCGCAATACCTGATCGATGATCGCCATTGGATCTTCGCGGCGCGGGTTATCGCTCGTCACCACTAGCCGGTCGGCAGACTTTTCCGCCGCCGCCGCCATCAGCGCCGCTTGCCCGCATCGCGGTCGCCGCCGCAGCCGAACACGCACCACAAACGGCCGTCCCGTTCGAACGCAAGCGGCTTAAGCGCCGCAAGCACTTTTTCAAGCGCATCAGGGGTGTGTGCGTAATCGATGACGACCAGCGGGCGGCCCGGCACCGACAGCGTCTCGGCGCGTCCGGGTACCGGAGGCAAATCGCCGCAGACCCTGACCGCATCGACCAGTGACACGCCCAGTGCACGCAGGGCCGCCATTACACCCAGCACATTGGACACGTTGTACACGCCCACCATGCGCATCGAGAGCCGGTGGCGCTCGGCGCCCTCGATCACATCGAAGCCAATCGAATTGGCCCGCTGTTCGATAGCCTCTGCCCGCAGACGCGCGGGAGCGCCACAAGCGAATGTCCAGACATCGAGATCGGTGGGTGCCAGCGCGCCATACAGCTCCCGGCCTTTGGCGTCGTCCATATTGACAACCGCCGCCTGCAGACCGGCCCAGCCGAACAGTCTTGCCTTGGCTTGCCAATAGTCCTGCATCGACGCGTGGTAGTCAAGATGGTCCTGCGTGAAGTTGGTGAAGATCGCGACCTTCACGCATGTCGCATTCAGACGTCCTTCAGCAATACCGATGGACGATGCTTCCAGGGCACAGGCAGCAAAACCGTTGTCAACAAAACGGCGCAGCTCTTGCTGCAACAAGACTGGGTCGGGTGTCGTCAATCCGCTGTATGCGATGTTTCCGGGCTCGCCGATTCCCAGCGTTCCGACAATTCCGCATTTGCGACCCAGCCCGCCCAATGCCTGCGCCAGCCACCAGGCCGTACTCGTCTTGCCGTTGGTTCCGGTGATCGCAGTCACGTGCAGATGCTTGCTGGGAGCTTCGAAGTAAGCGGCAGCGATAGGGCCGGTGGCGGCCTTCAAGCCCTCGTAGGTGGCCACGCCCGTGTCGCTGAAACCGTAAGCTTCGACGCCGGCATGCTCGACCAGGCAAGCGCTAACGCCCGCAGCCCGCGCCGCGCGGACATAGCAGCGGCCATCAGTCGCCGCGCCCGGCCAGGCGATGAATCCATCGCCCTCGCGCGCCTTGCGGCTGTCGGCGAATAGGCCGCCGGTGACGAGACCGTGCAACCAACGGGCCGCCGCTTCGGGTGTATCGAGTCGTTGTGTCAAAACGACTCCTCCACCGGCCGGGTCACTATTTGGGGTTTGACACTGATGTCGGGTTCGGCACCCATCATGCGCAGCGTTTGCTGAACCACCTCGCTAAAAACCGGAGCGGCGACAATGCCGCCGAAGTACTTGCCGTTGCTCGGCTCGTCGATCATGACGGCAACAACGATCCGGGGTGCTTCGATCGGCGCCATGCCGGTGAACCATGCGCGGTACTTGTTGCTGGCGTAGCCCTTGCCAACCTGCTTGTGCGCGGTGCCCGATTTGCCGCCCACCGAATAACCGACCGTCTGCGCCAGCGGACCGGTGCCGCCAGGCGCTGCGGCCATCTGCAGCATCTGCCGGACGGCACGGGCGTTTTCGGCGGAAAAAACCTTGACGCCTACCGCTGGCTCGCTGCTTTTAAGCATGGTGACCGGAATGATTTGCCCATCGTGCGCAAACGATGTATAGGAATGCGCCATCTGGAACAGCGAGGCGGAAAGTCCGTAGCCGTAAGCCATGGTGGCCTGCTCAACCGGTCGCCAGCTCTTCCAGGGCCGCAGCCGTCCGGTCACCGCACCAGGAAACTGAATCTGCGGCTTCTGACCATAGCCAAGCGCGACATAGGCATCCCACATTTCGCGCGGTGTCATCTTTTGCGCGATTTTCAGCGCTCCGACATTGCTCGATTTCTGGATGACGCCTTCCACCGTGAGCGTCCCATAGTTATGGGTGTCGCTAATCGTGAAGCCGCCAAGACTGAAACGGCCAGGACTGGTTTCAATCAGTGTCTGTGGCTTCACCCGCCCCGCCTCAAGCGCTATGGCGACCGTGATCGGTTTCATTGTCGAGCCGGGCTCGAAGGTGTCGGTGATCGCACGGTTGCGCAACTGATCGCCCGTCAGGTTTTGCCGCCTGTCCGGAACATAGCTTGGGTAGTTGGCAAGCGCCAGCACTTCGCCGGTGACGGCGTCGAGCACAACCACACTGCCGGCCTTGGCCTTGTGGGCGACGACCGCGTCACGCAGCTTTTGATAGGCAAAAAACTGCACCTTGCTGTCAACGCTCAACTGAATGTCCTTGCCATCGACTGGCGGCACCTGCTCGCCGACACCCTCGACCACCCGGCCCAGGCGGTCTTTGATGACGCGCCGTGAGCCAGCCTTGCCGGCGAGCTCCTTGTCGAAGGTCAGCTCTATCCCTTCCTGACCGTGATCTTCCACGTTGGTGAAACCGACCACATGCGCGATCGTTTCTCCTTCTGGATATTTGCGCTTGTACTCCTTGCGCTGGTAGATGCCCTTGACACCCAAGGCGGCAATTTTCTGCGCCACCGGCTCCTCGAGCTGGCGCTTGATCCAGACGAAAGTCTTGTCTTCTTTACCCAGCTTCTTGTTTAGCTCGACCAGCGGCATTTCCAGCAAACGGGCCAGTTGGGCCAGTTGGGCCGGGCTGGCTTCGACGTCCTCTGGAATGGCCCAGATGCTCGATGCCGGGACACTGGATGCCAAGATCAGGCCGTTGCGATCCAGAATACGGCCGCGGTTTGCAGGAAGCTCCAGCGTTCTGGCAAACCGGATTTCGCCCTGGCGCTGAAAGAACGCGTTGGCATAAATCTGGATATAAGCCGCCCTGCCGGCGAGTACCGCGAACGCCAACGCAATGCATGCAACGATCAGTTTGCTACGCCAGACGGGTGTTTTGCTCGCCAGCAAAGGACTCGATGTGTAAAGAATGCTCTTACTCATGCTGCGCCCTTTGCCCGGTCGCCGGCGTTTCGACCTTGTAGTTCACGTACTGGGTAATGGCCGGGGTCGCGGTACGCATCTGCAGTCGGTCCCGAGCGAGTTTTTCAATTTTCTGGGGCGTTGCCTCAGCACGCTTTTCCACCTGCAGGCGCTCACGCTCGGTCTCGATCTTTCGACTTTGGGCACTGGCCTTCTCGAGTTCCACATAGAGTCGTCGGGACTCGTACTGAATGCGGACTACGTACAGGGCGCTGGCCAGCACGGCCACCAATAAAAACAGATTCAAACGGGCCATGAACCGCCCCGGACAACTAATGGGGAACCCCCCCCGGAGTCGGCGTCGATGTATCGAGGCTGAGTCATGCCGCTACTCCACACCGCTCTGCAACCCGCATGACCGCGCTGCGAGCGCGCGGGTTGCTCGCAACTTCCTTCGCACTGGGCCTGACGCGCGCCAACGCTTTGAATTGCAGAATTTTTGGCGCTGCGAATGGCGCATGCCGATCGAACACCTCACGCGAATGAGCCGCAATGAACTGCTTGACGATGCGGTCTTCTAGCGAATGAAAACTGATCACGACCAGGCGCCCGCCAGGCTGCAATACCTTTAGTGACGCTTCAAGACCCTGCCGCAATTCCTCAAGCTCGGCATTGATATAAATCCTCAACGCCTGAAAAGTTCGAGTCGCCGGATCCTTGCCCGGCTCTCGGGTTTTCACGGCGCCCGCCACGACTTCAGCCAACTCGGCCGTGCCACGAATGGCACCATGCTCACGCCTACGGCAATCGATCGCTTTTGCGATCTGACCAGCGAACCGCTCTTCACCATAGTCGCGAATGACTTGCGATATGGACTCTACCGAAGCATCGGCAAGCCACTGCGCGACGCTTTGTCCCCTTGTGGTGTCCATGCGCATGTCAAGTGGGCCCTCATGGCGAAAAGAAAAACCCCGCAACGGGTTATCAACCTGGGGAGAACTGATGCCCAGATCCATTAACAAGCCCGCCGCAGTGCATGCCCGCATCTGAGAAAGGTGACTGAATCCTTCGTGACGGATCGAAAAGCGCGGGTCATCCACGGTGCGCGCCTCGGCAACCGCCTCGAGGTCCTTGTCGAAGGCAATCACGCGTCCAAGCGGCGAGAGTTTCGACAGCAGCAGTCGGGAATGCCCTCCGCGGCCGAACGTCGCATCGATGTAGTGACCATCAGGCTTGACCCGAAGCGCGGCAACCGCCTCTTCGAGCAAAACAGTCCGGTGTGTCGACACGTCTTGCACCATCTGCTCTCAAAATGAAAAATCTTTGAAAACGTCGGGCATTTCGCCCTTCATCTGCTCAGCTTCCTGCGCCGCATAGGTCGCGGCGTCCCACAACTCGAAATAGCTTCCCATGCCGAGCAAAACGACGTCTTTACCAAGCCTGGCCGTTTGGCGCAATTCAGGGGAGATCAAAATGCGGCCGGTGGCATCCATGTCCACGTCCATCGCGTTGCCAAGAAAAATTCTTTTCCACCATTGCGCCTGCATCGGTAGCAATGCGATGCGGTCACGAAAGCTTTCCCATTCCAGAAACGGGAAAATCATCAAACACCCATGTGGATGCTTGGTGATGGTGAGAGAACTGGAATCACCGATTTGCAGCGCGTCGCGATGCCGGGTCGGCACTGAAAGCCGACCCTTGACGTCGAGAGCCAGAAATGAAGCGCCTTGAAACACCGATCAAACCTTCAAAAAAACACTTTTCACCACTTATTTGCACCTTCTCCCACTGTAGCAGGGAACCGCAATCTTATGACCGACATCGAAACAAATTATTTCAATGAAATCAATCACTTGGAAACGGGTTTTGAAACATCCGTAAATAGCATAAGTCGTTTAAAATTAATAACTTATCAATCGAATTTCAACCATAACCTTAGGTTTTTTTGACGGGAAACGGACCAATCAGTAGCAATTCACCGCGCTTTCACGACAAACGCAGATATTTACAAAGGCACAACAAGCCCGAAAAAAAGGTCGAAGTCCTCAAGTCACGAAACGCCCGTGGAGCGTGAACCTATTGGATATAGGACTAGCTAGCTACGAAAAATGTAGCGTGCCGTGTCCAGTGAGGTAATGCCGAAATAACTTCGGCATCGAATTTTGCCGCGTGTGCAGACACTCGCTTAGCTATGCGCCAAAAGCAAATTTTATTGGGCGCGCATTATACGCGATTTTCAGGAGGTAAAATGGCATCCTCCTTTATTTTGTAACTAAATCCGAGATTTCGATGGTTGGCAGAAGCTAGTCTTACAGGCAAACTTGGAATTGAGCGCGTCGATCAATCAACACGAACTTCCACCTTGGCATATTCGGTGATGCCGATGACATTGAAAAATGCGGCGATCAAGCGATTGACCTCGCAAAAATGGATTGAACGGTTTTCCGCGTGGCGCGCTGACACCCAGTTAAGGAGGGTACCGGCCGCAGAAAAGTCCACACGGATCAACCTGCCGCAGCCGATTTGCATGACGTCCGCGCCCATAAGACGCTGTTCCAGCGTATCGAGGGCGGCGGCGGCGTCGCCCTGAATCTGGCCAGATAGCTCCACCGCCAGAAAATGGCTGGCGTTCGGGCTTTGCGCCGCGGGCACGAAATCGCTGTCGAGAGAAGCCACATTGGAGTAAATGGAGTGCACAGGCTCATGGGACGGTTCGCCGATAACCGTCTGGCTACCGAGCACGTCACCCTCCGCATCGATCGCTTTGTACTGGCAGCGGGCGCTTTCCCATGATGGCGGCGAAACCTCGTACGTCACACAAAAGTCCAATGCGGCGAGTTCGAAATCATCCGGTCGATGAATGACGCGCAGCATCTCCATGCGCAGTAGCCACCAACGCTTATCGGCGCTGGCGTCATTCGACGGTGTCGCGTTGAGCAGGATTTTCTGCAGTTGCGCTTGGCCGAGAAATCGCAGTTGTACAGGCTCGTTGGCCCAGTTGCCAAACACCTTGCAAAGCGGCTCGAGCGCCGACGTTTCGATGGATTTCAAATTGCTCCAGTCCAGCCGCCACGGCATGGTGGCGCGTGCCATCGCGGCATTGAGCGCCGCAACGGTCTGCAAACCCAGAACGGAAGGACATATCCAGTCGGCAGCGGGCCCCTGGCTAATCTTTTCGCGGGGCTTGACAAGCGTTTTCATGAGGTCCGGGAGCGAAAACCACTGCGGCGGGGAGCGGTCGAAACATTCGATGAAATCGATTGCCGCGTTCTCGAACTTGTCTTGCTCACCAGTGGCGCGGTACAGATCGAAGAGGGTCAACCAAGTATAAAGATGCTCGGCGCGATTTCCGCCGGGCGCAAGAATGTCCAGCAGCCCCGCCTCGGCACCGTCATTGTCGCCGTTGGCGAAAAGAATGGCGGTTTCTTCCAGTTCGGCGTCATGCACAGCCATGTCTGGCTCGACCGTTGCGGAGGCGGTGAACAGTGGTGCGCTGCTATCGTAGGCTCCCTCGCCGTTGGCTGGCTTGCTTTTGTCGGATTTTTGCGACGGAAACGCAAACAAGTCATCGAGCAAAGGCGACGACAGGGACGCTACCCTTGGATTATGAGCCGGTAATTCTGCTCTGGCGGTGGGCTGCTCGGCAATGGCCGAGTCACTGTCCGCCAGGGGTGTCTGGCCGATAGCGTCGACGTTTCGCAGCAGTACGGGACTGGCCGGAATTTTGCCTATAACACTGTGGCTTTTCGTTTTCCACCATTGCATCGACATTTGCGCTTCGATCTCGTCGATCTTCTTGAGCGTGATAGCGCGGTCGTCCGGCTTGGGAGCCATGCTGCTTTGAAAAAATGATGGCCGTCCTTCCCGATCCTGCGTTACCTCCGAAAGGACTTCGAGCTTACGCAGCTTGCGCAGCACATCGAATTCACGCTTGCGTACAAAATCGTTGCGGCGTTTGCGCTCGATCATCTCTTTGAGCAGCTGCCTGCTTACCAGGTCGTCCTTGTCGGTCTGAATCGAATCGAGTTCGGTCCAGCTCGTTGCCGGATTCCGCACAAATTTGACCAGTTTGGAAAACAAGCCCGATGAGGTATCGTCTTTGGACATACAGAAGTGGTCGAAGCCCTTATGCAAATGCTCTGGCGGCGATCAATCGCCGAACATTTTCTGCTTGAGTTCGCGGCGCTGCTGCGCTTCCAGCGATAAGTTGGCCGTCGGCCGCGCGATCAGGCGTCCAACACCGATGGGCTCACCGGTTTCGTCGCAATAACCGTAGTCGCCTGAATCGATACGCGCGATCGACTGCTCGATCTTTTTAAGCAGCTTGCGCTCGCGGTCCCGCGTCCGCAACTCGAGCGCATGCTCTTCCTCGATTGTCGCTCGGTCGGCCGGATCGGGCACTATCGCGGCATCTTCACGGAGGTGTTCGGTTGTTTCACCGGCGCTTTTGTGGATATCCTGCTTGAGCATCGCCAGCTTATGGCGAAAGAAGGCGAGCTGGGTCTCGTTCATGTATTCCGAATCCGGCATCGCCTTGACTTCCTCATCGTTCAACCGATCGGCGGATTTGATCTTCCAGTTGTTCGCGAGTTTGGGGTCTTTGGGAGCGGCGGCCTGAGCCGGTGGCGCCATCACACGTTCAGTCATGGTCGAGTATCTGGCTTTGGCCGCATCAGGCGCATGCGTCGGGAGCATGGGCGTTGGCAAAGGCGTCTGGACAGCTGTGCGGGCTGAACTTCTACGCCCTGGCTTCATCGGCGCGGACGCCATACGCACTGGCGCCAGAACGGACACGGAAGCGGGCGGCCTGGCCGAATCGGCCGGTTTTGTGGATTTGGCGTCCTTTGCCGTTGGCGCGGCGGCAGACTTGACCACCGGTTTCGCAGGCAGCTCCGCCAGCTTTTTGGCCGCGGTACCGGACAGCTTCTTGTCCGGCTCGGTTGCGTTTTTGGCCGTATTGACTGACACCGCCGGCGATGTTCTGGCCGCGGCTTTGGTGGATGGCTTCTTTTCCAAGGCGCTCACAATGGTCTTTCCTATGGAACCGGCTTGAGTTTTCCTCAAACCGGTTCTTTGCCAAACTGCTTCGGGCAGTCGGCCCTGCTTGATACCCGGATAGCAGCGATGGCGCGAATTTCGTCGCGCCATATCGATTGACTGCTTTCTGGCTGGCTCCCGATTCCGTTTTCCGGGTGGTTTGATCGGCGCGCGATTGTAACGGCTGGCTGCCAGCCAAAAGCCGTGCTGTCCAAAACTTCTGAAGCCGCACGCGTTGCCTCGCCCGCTGCTGTCCATCGACCCGGCGCGGCGGGCCTTAAACCAGGCATTGCTCCAGCCCCTGTAGAAAAATGTCCTTCGGCAAATCAATGCCGATGAACACCATCTTGCTGCTCTTCTTCTCGCCATCGGTCCAGGCAGGGCCCAGGTCGCTGCCCATGAGTTGGTGCACGCCTTGAAATATTACCTTGCGCTCGGTTCCTTCCATGTTCAGCACGCCTTTGTAGCGCAACATGCGCGGGCCGTAGATATTGACCACCGCACCCAAAAAATCTTCCAGTTTGGCGGCACTGAAAGCCCGGTCCGATCGGAATACAAAGCTTTTCACGTCATCGTCGTGGTGGTGATGGTGGCCCGGGCCGTGCGACGGATGGTCACACTGCTCGCCGTGTTCATGTGCCCCGTGGTCGTGCGCTCCGGCCTCGTCGGAATTAAGGAAATCGGGGTCAATGTCGAGCTTGGCATTGAGATTGAAACCACGCAGGTCGAACACGTCGGCAATCGCGACGTCGCCGAAATGCACGGCGTTTTGCGGCGCGCGCGGATTCATGTGCGTCAGGCGATGCATCAGCGCCTGCACTTCGCCCGCTGTCACCAGGTCGGTCTTGCTGATGAAAATCTGGTCGGCGAAACCCACTTGCCGGCGCGCCTCCTGGCGCTCGTCAAGCTGTTTTTGCGCATGCTTGGCATCGACCAGCGTCAGGATCGAGTCAAGCAGGTACTGTTCGGCTACTTCCTCGTCCATGAAGAAAGTCTGCGCCACCGGGCCAGGGTCGGCAAGGCCGGTGGTTTCGATCACGACCCGGTCGAAATCGAGCTGCCCCTTCCGTTTTTTCTCGGCCAGTGACTGAAGGGTGTCCCGCAGGTCCTCGCGGATCGAGCAGCAGATGCAACCGTTGTTCATCTGGATGATGTTTTCCTGCGTGTCGTTGACCAGAATTTCGTTGTCGATGTTTTCCTCGCCGAATTCGTTCTCGATGACGGCGATTTTCTGCCCGTGGGCCTCAGTCAGGATCCGCTTGAGCAGGGTGGTTTTGCCTGACCCGAGGAAGCCGGTAAGGATGGTGACGGGAATCAAACTCATGGTGTTACCTAATATCAGGGTAATTACAAAGATACGCAAGACGCTGGGTTGCGATCGCTTACTGAGCAGTTTAGTCAAAGCCCGCAAGACTCGACAAGTTTGCCTAACACCGTACGTCCCGCGATGACGCTCTCCCACATTGCAGACGCCTGTCAGATATTTCGCATATTGCTATTATTTATATAGCGCGTTGCACAACGTACATGAGCACGAAAGGTGGTTTTTACCGTAAAACTTCCTGTCGCCGCCTTACGCCACTGTCGAGCTTGGCACCGGCTTATCAGGCACTACAAATAAATGTCAGATGCCGTGCGACTGTTTATTAAGCTTGTATTGCCGGAGTTGCCGACAGGGTAATTTGGTATGTTGTTTTTTTGTCTAACACTGCACTGTCCTACACCAACATCACTTGCTCAAATGGATACTCACTGGTGATTGCACCACTTTTTTAACCTCAAGGAGTAACGATGACTTCACCTGGATTGTCTTTAGGCGCATTTACCGCGCGCAAACTGAGCCTGTTGGCTGTGGCCGCACTCGGCAGCGTGTCGGTCACCTCGGCTTTGGCCGACAACGCACCTGGCTGGTACGTGGGCGGCAATGTGGGGCGCACCTATACCGACTTCGACAACGCCAGACTGAGCAACTCGCTTGCGGGTCAGGGCTTTCGGGTCAATTCAAATTCCGAAGACAAGCACGACACCGGCTATAAGCTTTTCGGCGGCTACCAGCTTCACCGCAACTTCGCGATCGAAGGCGGCTATTTCGATCTCGGCAAGCTCAACTACGGCGTGACCACCTTTCCGGCGGGAAGCTTTGCTGGCGAGACGAAGGTTAGAGGACTGAACCTCGATCTGGTCGGCATCGTGCCGATCGGCGACCGGTTCTCCGTTTTCGGACGTGTTGGCGCCGCTTATGCGCAATCGCGATCGAGCTTTGCGAGAACCGGCAACATCGCCCTGGGCAACTTCAATACGCGCAATAACGACACCAACGTCAAGGTGGGTCTAGGCGCGGAATATGCCTTTACGCCGGCGCTGTCGCTGCGCGGTGAAATCGAGCGCTACCGGATCAACGACCCGGTGCGGAACAAGGGCTATATCGACATGGCGTCGGTGGGCCTGGTCTACCGCTTCGGCGGCCCCATGCAAAGAGTGGTGACCCAGACCAACTATGTTCCAGTAGCGTCACCGCCACCGCCACCGCCACCGCCTCCACCGC
>Ga0136611_10001018_pt1 | contig 19122 bp, 19 predicted proteins | sample AntDrymUQ2232306_2_FD_106645 | JGI IMG/M metagenome (GOLD analysis project Ga0136611, IMG submission 106645) | Polar desert sand microbial communities from Dry Valleys, Antarctica - metaG UQ223 (23.06) | ecosystem: Environmental > Terrestrial > Soil > Desert | place: Antarctica: Dry Valley...
ACATGCCGCTATCGATGATCACATGTTGATGCTGCAGAATAATCCAGAGCGCGTTGCTTCTTACTTCCAAGATCCATATGTAAAATATGCCGCTTAAAACTATTTAATGGCCGGATCAATAATAGATCATTTCTCTAACCAGCTACTTAATTTTACCGTGACATTGTTTATATTTCTTACCTGATCCACATGGGCACGGTTGATTGCGCCCTACTTTGTCATTTTGTCGTACAAATGGCTGTATTTTTTCATCTTGATCTTTCTCATAACTTGCTTCCTCATTTAATGCTTCCTTATAGTCAGCATGATGAAATTGCATATTCTCTGGTGATCGTAATGTCTCAGTCACAGCTTCTACTTGTTGCTCACTCTTTATCTGTACAGTCAGCAGTATCTTTGTCACCTCGCTCTTGACTTCTTCGAGCATATTGGTAAACAACTCAAAAGCTTCCCGCTTATATTCCTGTTTGGGATTCTTTTGTGCATAGCCGCGCAAATGGATACCTTGACGCAAATGATCCAATGCTGCCAAATGTTCTCGCCAATGCGAATCCAGACTTTGCAACATCACGGCACGTTCGTAGTGATGCATAATTTCAGCACCTATTTTCTCTACCTTTGTCTGATATTGCTCATTAGTCAAATCAATAATACGTTCAGACAAGTTCTCTTCATGCAATGCCGACTCCTGTTCAAGCCATTTTTGCACAGGAAAGTGTAATTGGTATTCCGCCACAAGCGCTTTCTCCAGCCCTGCTACATCCCATTGCTCTTCAACACTTTCCGGTGGGACATGCAAGCCGAATAAATTACTTAAAACACTGTCACGTATCGCTGTGATCGTTTCTGAAATATCATGTTTCACCTCTAATAACTCGTTACGTTGTTGATAAATCACTTGTCGCTGATCATTAGCGACATCGTCATATTCCAGTAATTGCTTGCGCATATCAAAATTCCTCGCTTCCACTTTGCGCTGAGCATTCTCAATGGCACGGGTAACCCATGGGTGTTCAATCGCCTCCCCTTCGGGCATCTTAAGGCGCGTCATAATATTGGCAACACGGTCAGACGCAAATATACGTAGTAACGGATCTTCCAATGAAAGGTAAAAACGGCTGGAACCTGGATCTCCTTGTCTGCCCGAACGCCCGCGCAACTGGTTATCCACGCGACGTGACTCATGCCGTTCGGTGCCAATAATGTGCAAGCCTCCCGTGTTTAAAACCTCCTCATGAGTTACCTTCCATTTCGAATAAATTTCACTGATACGTTTTTCTTTCGCATCCTCACTCAACGTCTCATCATGTCTTACATGCTCGATTTCTGGCTCCGGATTACCTCCCAATACAATATCAGTACCTCGCCCTGCCATATTGGTTGCAATGGTAACCATTTTAGGCCGGCCGGCTTGCACAACAATATTCGCTTCACTGGCATGCTGTTTGGCATTCAAAACTTGATGCGGCAGCTTTTCCCGCTCCAGTAACTTGGACAGCAACTCATTATTTTCAATGGATGTTGTACCTACCAGAACCGGTTGCCCACGTTCATAACACTCCTTGATTCCCTGAACAATGGCTTCATTTTTTTCTTTCGTTGTACGGAATACCAGATCCATACGATCATCACGAATCATCGGGCGATGAGTCGGAATAATTACTGTCTCCAATCCATAGATTTGCTGAAATTCAGCTGCTTCTGTATCCGCTGTACCGGTCATACCGGATAATTTCTGATACATACGGAAATAATTCTGAAAAGTAATGGAAGCAAGCGTTTGATTCTCTTTCTGAATAGCAACCCCTTCTTTCGCCTCCACGGCTTGATGCAATCCATCAGACCAACGTCGGCCAGCCATCAAACGTCCGGTAAATTCATCAACGATTACCACCTCATTATCTTGCACGACGTAATGCTGATCTAAAAAATACAAGCTATGCGCCCGTAAGCCTGCATTCAAATGATGAATCAAATTAATGTTGGCCGGATCATAAAGACTGGATCCGGACTTCAGCAATTCGGCTCCAGCCAGCAATCTTTCCGCATGCTCAAAACCAGACTCACTCAGCGTAACCTGATGAGACTTCTCATCCACACTATAATCACCGGGCCCCTCTTCTGTTTCCTGACGCGTTAACTTTGGAATCAACACATTGATGCGCACATATATTTCTGTGTCACCTTCTGCTTGCCCGGAAATAATCAGTGGTGTACGTGCTTCATCAATCAGAATTGAATCTACTTCATCGACAATCGCAAAATTGAGCGTGCGTTGCGCACGCTCATCAGGATGTGTCACCATATTGTCACGTAGATAATCAAAGCCATATTCGTTATTGGTACCATAAGTAATATCTGCCCCATAAGCGGCCTGTTTATCTCCATGTGGCATTTGCGCATAAATTACACCGACACCCATCCCGAGGAACTGATAAATTTTCCCCATCCAATCAGCATCACGTTTTGCCAAATAATCATTGACAGTAACGATATGTACACCCTTACCTGCCAATGCATTCAAATAAGCTGGCAAGGTTGCCATGAGCGTTTTACCCTCGCCCGTACGCATTTCAGCAATATTACCTCCATGCAATACCATACCGCCGATCAGCTGCACATCAAAATGACGCATCTCCAGAACGCGTTTACCAGCTTCACGCACTACAGCGAATGCTTCCGGCAATAGCGCATCCAGTGTTTCTCCATTGTGAACACGCTGTTTGAACTCATCCGTTTTGTCACGTAAATCAGCATCCGATAAACCCGCAATGGCTGGTTCCATTTCATTAATAACACGCACATTTTGAGAGTACTGTTTGATCATCCGGTCATTACGACTACCAAAAATCTTTTTAAGTAGATTACTTAGCATAGAGTCTCTGAAAATTCTGTTTAAACAATTTGTCTAAAAATAAAGGGTGAGATTCTTACCTCACCCCACAAAAATACTTAAGGAAGTATCGACTTAATTTGAAACGTTTATCCTGTGAATTAAAATCACCCAGTCGAAAACCACCACCAAAAAATAATCCATGCTTAAGGTATACAACGATGGAATCAAGAGTATTCAAAAATAAGTGCTCATTCATGAATAATCGCAATTCCTTACCTTCAGTTTAACCCGGCTTTTTCAAAAATCTGGATGGATTTAGCGGCCTGTCCTTATGCCTGATCTCGAAATGCAAGTGCGCTCCTGTAGAACGTCCTGTATTGCCCACTTCAGCTATTTTCTGTCCTTGCAATACAACTTGCCCAAGTTCCACCAAACGCTTCGATGCATGCGCATAACGACTCACCAAATCATCTCCATGATCAATCTCGATCATATTACCATATTCAGGGTGACGATCTGCATAGACCACCACGCCACCGGCAGCAGCTTTTATCGGTGTGCCTATTTCTGCAGAAAAGTCTACTCCCTCATGAAACGCCCTCTTTCCTGTGAATGGGTCTATTCGATATCCATAACCGGCAGAATACCAATCTGTTGCAATAGGCATTGCAGAAGGTAAAACATACTTTGTTAACCTGTCGTGGCGCAATAAAGAATCCAATGCACCCAGTTTATCCGTTCTTTCATCCAGCATATTCGATAATTCCTGAAGTTTATGGTTAAACTCACCAAAAGTTAGCTCTTCAGATGAAAGATCACTATGCGCCCCCCCTTGTCCTGGCACCCCATTAAATAAAAGATCTCGTGATTTAATTCCGGAAGATTCCGCCAAGCGTTCACCGAGGGCGTCTAAACGTAGTAATTGTGCTTGCATTTGCCCCAACTTACTGGCCATGATACTCAAATTATCCTGCAAATGTGTTTGAATCTTTTGATGCCTTTCTTCTTGGGGATTGACCAATACCGCTCTCAACACTGGTGTATCGATTCGATCGGCATAGCGGAGCGAAACAAAGTTCAAACTCAAGGCCAATGCTACAATAATAAGTAGAAAAGCACTGATCGATAATGTAATGTGCTTTCCTGTTAGTGTTATTTTTCTCGCTCGCTCTGATTTATTAGAAATAAAAATAATATTCATATTTTGTATTCACTGGATATTTTTCAATAGCCATGACCTCTTATAAAGTTAATTCTTATCTTAATCTTCTTGGCAAGACACCTGAATATAAAAACTTATTCTCTCTAGCACAACAGCTATGTGCAAATCAATTAACCTTCTCAAGACTTATTCCCGCGCATTTGGCACCGCATTGCGGTCTAAGTCAAATTTCAAATGGCCGGCTAACGATAATGGCTGAGAATGGCGCTATTGCGTCAAAACTTAAGCAAATCTCTCCATCATTGCTGCTCAAGCTGCAGGAACTAGGATGGGAAGTTACTGCAATTCAAATTTTGGTGCAAGCACATTACATTGCCAAAAACACAAAACCTTTGGCAGATAAAGGATATATCAAGAAAAAAATAAAGTTGAGTCAAGCCGGAAAAGATTGTCTAAATCAGCTAGCTGCAACATTGCCTGATTCTGAGCTGAAAAACACTATTCAATGCTTTGTAAGAAAACACCAGAATGATTAAGTTAAGGCCAACATTCCTGACCGCAATACAAGCTGCATCGAATCATTGAAAAAATATTGATACAATTCTTAGCAACAATTGTCTACCGTTTTTTATCTTCATCAAACGTCTCGTATATAATGCATATCTAACAAGCTTTATACACATTACAATACAACTTCTGCATTGGATGTCAAAGCGCTTAATTTCTTCTCATGACAGATCAATCTCTCATTATGCAGCAGTTCTGTTTTAACTCCCCAACTGTAATTATAAAAACAATCTTATGAATGTTTTTTACGAAGAAGCCGGCGCCTTTAAGGTAGGTACTATATTGGCTGACAACAACACCTCTTTGCAAATCGTGGCTGTACATGGCAAACGCTCAAAGATCAAAGCAACGTCAGTATTATTTCGATTCAACATGCCTCCTTTATCCGAATTCATGGATCATGTACAAAAAGTAGCCGATGAATTGGATCCCAATTTTCTATGGGAGTGCTGCGTGCAGGATATGGAATTTGCCAGCGACACCCTAGCTGCGGATTACTTTGGCCACACACCCAGTCCGGTTGAAGCAGCTGCCACATTGCTACTGCTTCAGAATGCACCCATGTATTTCTATAAAAAAGGGCTGGGACGCTATAAAGCCGCGCCACCCGATGCTCTGAAAGCTGCTATCTCCGGTCAGGAAAAAAAACGTCTGCAAGCAGCGCAACAAGCGCTTTATGTTGAACAACTTAATCACTTTACTCTGCCGGAAGAATTTAAACCGCTTATCCTTAATTTACTCTATAAGCCGGATAAAAACTCCATTGCATGGAAAGCGCTCGAGTCAGTCTGTACAGAAAAAAAACTCGCCATTGTAAAGTTAATGGAAAAATGTGGTGCCATTCCATCTTCACATGATTACCATTTCAATCAATTTATCTGGGAACATTTTCCTGCAGGCATCGGCTTTGATGAACTGGAATCACAACAAACACCTCATAGTTCACCTGATTTACCCATTGCAGACATTGTTGCATTTAGTATCGACGATGCCTCCACGACAGAAATTGATGATGCCTTCTCTGTAACACCTTTGGCATTAGGCAGCTTCCGTATTGGTATTCATATTGCGGCGCCCGCACTGGGAATCGATCCTGAATCAACACTCGACAAAGTTGCCGCAACACGCCTATCGACGGTTTATCTGCCCGGAAGCAAAATTACCATGCTGCCGGACACAACCATCCATCACTTTACGTTAACTGAAAATCAATTGCGCCCTGCGCTTTCTTTATATCTTGATGTATCAGATGATTTTACAGTGGTAGGCAGCACAAGCAGAATCGAGAAAATAAAAATCGCAGCAAACCTACGTCACAATTTATTGGAACAACACTTTAACGAAACCACATTAAGCAAAGGAGATTTTGAACACACCTTTAGCAAGGAATTAAGCCTATTGTGGAAATTTGCTTGTAAGATGGAACATCAGCGTGGCAAAGCCAACGATACCAATAACGATAAAATTGATTACAGTTTTGAAATCAACAATGATCACGTCACGATCAACGAGCGTCGCCGCGGATCACCCATCGATAAAGTCGTGTCGGAGCTAATGATCTATGTCAACACCGAGTGGGGCAAACAACTCACCGATGCCGGCATTACCGGAATCTTTCGCAGTCAGGGCAATGGAAAAGTCAAAATGAGCACTTCACCTGCACCCCATCAGGGGCTGGGTGTCTCACAATACGCGTGGAGCAGCTCACCCATGAGACGCTATGTTGACCTGATCAATCAACGACAAATCATAGCCTTAGTGCGCGGAGAATCTCCCCCTTATACTAAGGAAAGTAATCATCTTTTAATTGCGATGCGAGACTTTGAAGCAGCTTATGGTATCTACAGCGAATTCCAGCGGGCGATGGAGCGTTACTGGTGTTTACGCTGGTTATTGCAGGAAAAGATTCAGATTATCAATGCCCTGGTCATTAAAGAAAATCTGGTGAAACTGGATCACATTCCGCTGATGACACGCGTACCTTCGTTACCAGAAATTGCGCCCGGTACTTACGTGCAACTCAAATTATCTGCAATAGACCTGCTTGAACGTACCTTACATGCAGAATTCCTGCAAAAACAGGATATGTAAATTAATCTCTAAAGAAACTCTGACTAATCATGTGACAAGCAAATCGTTGTTGCCTACAATGACACGATTGTACTAAGCAGTTTAGATTCAACTTTCAAGGCTTGATCCTTTGGCTGTTACTATTCATATACACAAAACTACACCTGAAATACCCGGTAGTTATCAAAATTCCAAAACCAATCGCATACTTGCGGCGATGGCTATTTCGCTGTTTCTACACGTCATTATACTTCTTGGCGTAACTTTTCAATTTCCCAAATCCAATGTTGACAAAATTGCCACATCGCTGGAAGTTGTGCTGGTTAACAACAAAACGCTGACAAAACCAACAAAAACAGAACTCCTGGCACAAGATAATTTAGATGGCGGCGGCAATACAGATGATAATCGCCGCGCGAAAACCCCGTTCCCGGTATTACCCAAAAGCAAGCCGCTGATGAATGACATCGCAATGCAACAAAAAATTAAGAAGCTGGAGCAGGAAACCAAAAAGCTGATGGCTGCTGCTGATGATAGCAAACAAATTCAACAACCTAATCCACAACAGGATGAGAGTGAAACTGAACATAAAGAAATCACCGCAGATACCACTGACCTACTGTTGCGTAGTCTCGATATCGCGCGTTTGAAAGCGCAAATTGATCAAGATCATGATGATTACCAAAAGCGTCCGAAAAGAAAATTTGTAGGTGCACGCACCAAAGAATATCGCTTTGCCCGTTATGTCGAGGATTGGCGTATTAAAGTCGAACGCATCGGCAATTTAAACTACCCGGAAGCTGCCAGAAAAGGCAAACTTTATGGCAACTTACAGCTCACCGTCAGTATTCGAGCAGATGGCGCGCTGGAATCCATTGAAATTCACCGCTCATCCGGAGAAAAAGTTCTCGACCAAGCCGCCATCAATATTGTGAAACTTGCCGGACAAAACGGATTTGCGCCTTTCCCACCGGATATCAGTCAAGACACGGATATTTTGCATATCACCCGCACCTGGGTATTTGCGCCTTCAGATATGCTATTGAGCCAATAGTCACCCACAGACAACCAGAATTTATAAATTAACTATTAACCACAAATCCTCAATTTATGCTCGATTCTTACGCGGTAATTGGCAACCCCATTTCACATAGCAAATCCCCTTTCATACACACCACCTTTGCACAACAAACTAATCAGTCCATACAATATGGCGCCCTCCTGGCGCCACTCGACGGTTTTCAGATGACCGTCACAAACTTCCGGCAACAAGGCGGTAAGGGGTTGAATGTGACGGTACCGTTCAAATTGGAGGCCTTTCAACTAGCAACCCGTTTAACTGAGCGCGCAACCATCGCGCAAGCAGTCAATACGCTCAAATTTGAAAATGATGAAATTCTCGGCGATAACACCGACGGCGCAGGATTAGTACGTGACATCGAATTGAATCTGGGAATTCCCATTGCATCCAAACGCATATTGCTCATGGGTGCAGGCGGTGCCGCACGTGGCGTCATCCTGCCACTCTTACAACAAAAACCTTCCATCCTGGCCATCGCCAACCGTACACTACACAAAGCAGAAGCCTTACAACAACAGTTTATTGCTCATGGCAATCTTGTTTCGGGCGATTTCATGCATTTTTCGGATGAACATTTCGACATCATCATCAATGCAACCTCTGCTAGCCTGCACGATGCACTGCCCGAATTACCAGCCCGTGTTTTTGCGCAGACCACCCTCGCCTACGACATGATGTATCACCATGAACCTACCCGTTTTCTCAAATTCGCACACCAACATGGTGCACGCCAATTAGCGGATGGCATTGGCATGCTGGTCGAACAAGCCGCTGAATCGTTCTTTGTATGGCGTGGCATCAGACCGCAAACAAAATCTATCATCGCGATGCTGAAATCAAAAACCTGAATTTACTTTGTGTCGCAGGTTTCTTTTCAATTGCAAGCAATTTAGCAGGAATCCATCAAACAACTTTAAGCAGCTTCATCATCTATCTAATAATCTTATATGCCTCTGAACTGTTTTCAGTAATTTCTGCCAAATGCTTTTAGATCAACGATATAGGGAGTTGAATCATGAGAGCACTGGAGACTAATCTGATAGATTGGCAGAAACGGTATGGAACGGAAGAAGCCTGTGCGCAGGCGCTGACGCAGCAACGCTGGCCGGAAGGGTTCCGTTGCCCGCGCTGCGGGCATGATCATGGCTATGTCATCAGCACACGCCATTCTTACGAGTGCTCCAAGTGTCATTACCAAACCTCGCTTACGGCGGGAACACTGTTTCACTCCAGCAATCCGTCGCTGACTAAATGGTTCTGGGCGATTTACCTGTCTGCCTCGGACAAGGGTGGCATTTCTGCCGTACGTCTTTCTAAACAAATCCAGGTTTCCTGTGTTACGGCTTGCCGGATATTGCGCAAGATTCGCATTGCTATGGGACACAGGGATAGCATCTATCGGCTGCACGATCTGATTGAGATTGACGATGCCTTGGTGGGTGGTCGCCGCAGTGGAAAGCGAGGTCGTGGTGCCGAAGGTAAAACCCCAATACTGGTGGCAATTGAGAACCGGAGCAATTGTGCCGGATTTATCGCCATGCAACAGGTCTCTGCTGTTACTCATGAAACAGTAGCAAAGTTTGTTCAATGTCATCTCCCGCCCAGTCAGTTGGTGCGTAGCGATGCGCTGGCTTCCCTGGCGGAAATTGGCAAAACCCAGCATCATGCCGCACGGGTGACGCCGCCTGATATGGCGGGCGAATGGCTGCCCTGGGTGCATATTGCCATCGGCAACCTCAAGGCATTTCTGTTGGGCACTTATCACGGTGTATCGTCCAAGTATCTGCAAGAGTATCTCAATGAGTTCTGCTACCGTTTCAACCGGCGTATGTGGGAGGCCGAGTTACCGCTACGCCTTCTCAATGCTTCCCTGACGCACACTCAGATAAAACTGAAAATAGTATAGAGGCATATAATCTTATAGTATTGGTACAGCACTGAAGGTTATACTTTCCGGTCATCAAACTGCAAACTGCTCAGTGTATAAACCCACTGAACTTACTCACAATAGATAAGGCTGTCTTGCCATCGTAAATCCGTTATGACCGAAACTGACAATAACAACGACAACGAAGATTCGCCGACTCCGCTCAGTCAGGTCACCTATTTATTGCGTAAATACAAACTGGTGGAAGGTCTCGTGCATTTGCAGGATATTCCTGATGACACGCTTGCTGATTCTTCTGTACAGAAACAAAATCTGGCTGAGCTGAAAAATTTCCTGGATCAGCTCCATCCCGCTGATATCGCACATATCCTGGAAGCTTTACCGCTAGTAGACCGGCTTTTGATCTGGAGCATGGTCAGAGCTGAACATGACGGCGAAGTGTTGTTGGAAACTTCGGATGCCGTGCGCGCCACGCTGATCACCGACATGGGCAGCCATGAATTGGTTGCTGCCACCGAATATCTCGATACTGACGAGATCGCAGACCTTGCGCCTGATTTGCCACAGGTTGTGATGGATGATGTTTTCCGGTCATTACCCATTGATGAACGCGAACAACTGCGCGCAGCCATGTCGTACCCGGAAGACGCTGTAGGCGCACTCATGGACTTTGATGTCATCACGATCCGTGAAGATGTCCGTCTGGAGGTGGTTTTACGTTATTTACGCCGGCTGGAAGAAATGCCGGATCATACCGATCAACTATTCGTCGTGGATCGGAATGAACAATTGAAAGGTGTATTACTGATCAACCGGCTGCTGGTCAGCGACCCCGATACCCTGGTTGCAAACGTAATGACCAAAGAAATGATCAAGTTGCATCCGGACGATGTCGCCCAGCAGGCTGCTAATGCGTTTGAGCGCTACGATCTGGTTTCAGCTTCGGTGGTTGATGATAATGACACATTACTCGGCCGGGTCACCGTCAACACCGTCATCGATTTTATCCGCGATAAAGCAGAGAATGAAGCGCTGAATCTGGCCGGTCTGAGTGAAGAGGAAGATCTCTTTGCGCCCGTCTTAAAAAGCGTTAAAAATCGCTGGGTATGGCTGGCCATCAATCTGGTCACTGCCTTTATCGCTTCACGGGTTATCGGTGTCTTTGAAGATTCTATTGAAAAACTGGTCGCCCTCGCAGCACTTATGCCAATCATTGCCGGCATTGGCGGCAATTCCGGCAATCAAACCATCACCATGATCGTACGCGCACTGGCATTGGATCAAATCAACACCAGCAGCGCCTGGAAACTGATCGCCAAGGAAATCGGCGTCAGCGCAGTGAATGGCCTGCTATGGGGCACCGTCGTCGGCCTTTTTACCTTCGCGATTTATCAAAACGCCGAACTGGGCCTGGTCATGACCCTGGCACTGATGCTGAATCTGCTACTAGCAGCACTGTTAGGCGTCCTGATACCCCTGACATTGCGCAAATTCGGACGTGACCCAGCCATCGGCTCCAGCGTGATGATTACTGCTGTGACGGATAGTGGCGGATTCTTTATTTTTCTGAGTCTGGCGACTATTTTCTTGTTGTAAATGTACTTTTGTCATCGCGTTAATTGGCAAGCTGGTTCACCCAAACCTACCCAAACCTACCCAAAACCAAGAGAAATGATAATATGCCATTTCGCATCAATAGTATGATCATTTCACAAAATTCTTGAGAACTCATATGGCAACCATACGAAAAACCATTACCTTAACGGATAAGCAAGATCAATGGATTAAAGCACAAATTGCCGCGGGCAAGTTTACAAATGACAGCGAATATATCCGCGATCTAGTGCGCCGTGATCAAGAACAAAATACACAATTTATCGCCTTGAAGCAGGCTATCCAGGAAGGACTGGACAGCAACATCAGCGATAAAACGGTACGCGAGATTTGGGAGGAGGCAGAGTTGCGTCATAGCAATCAGCGTGGCTAAGTTTCGCTTAACAATCCGCGCTGCTCTTAAAATTTCCGCATTCCCAAACCCGTCGAAAAAAACAATGTCCGACAAAACACAATGTATGAAGAGTTCCATCCTGATGTGCAATCCGCAATTTTGGCGAAGCTTTTCTAGATCTATTCCTAACCCTGCACTCAAGCTGGACGTGCTTACGGCGCGTCCCTTCGCTTTATGTTGGATCTCACAAGGAGTAGATAGCCGGTGCAGGTAGCAGACGAGACATACTCAGAGCATCGAGTATTTGCTGAACTTGAACAATACGCGAAGTTCTATGAGCACTTAGCCATGTCTGTGTTTTCATTCGCATCTATGGGTACAAAGACTATCTGCAACATTGATACCTATGTTTATTCCTCAATGCAAGGTACCATTGAATCGATTAAAACGATTCTTCTCGTGGGGCGCATCAATGACGCATACGCGCTGCTTCGGAAGTATTACGATTCGGCGGTAATCAACGTCTATTCTAATTTGTACCGGCACAACAACTTCAGCATCGAAAACTTTGTTGTCGAAAAAATTCACAACTGGCTCCAGGGAAAGGAGAGACTCCCGGAGTATCGAATAATGTCCCAATACATAAAAAACTCAGATGCGCTTAGACTGATTAATGACCTGCTCAGCATCGATGACAGATACAAGCGTTTGCGCGCAAGATGCAACGACCACACGCATTACAACTTCTTTCGAAACATGATGCTCAACGACAACGAGGTTCACATCGAGAATCGCGGTTGGTGGCTTGAGAGATTTGCTGAGGATATGAAAGATGTTTTCGTCCTTCACTTGGGATATATCTTCTTCTTAAACGGCCACTACATGATGTCCAACGATTATGTAGATGCGCTCGAGTGCAACATGCAACCGGAAGAGGATTCCCAATACTGGGTCGCTCCGTTCATCCAAGATATCTTCAACGAGGTCATTACTCCGAGACGCCCAGACATCACAGCTACTATTAAAGCCAGCTCCGCGATGCAGCTATCATGAACAAATTGAGATCCAATATCTATGAAATTTCTAGTTTTCCTCGGAACAGTGCGAGACAGCGCACCACTCACCCCTCCCCGGCTTGGCCTGAGAGTCGCGAGAGCATGTGTGTCGCAGATTCACCAAGGTTAACCATTCTGCGGAACTGATCGATCCGCTGGATTTTGATCTTGGATCGATTTTCGAGCCCCACTTTGTCTATGCGCGAGATAATGCACCCGCTCAGCTTCAATCCCTGGCAGAAAAGATCGCAGCTGCTGACAGATATATCATGGTAAGTCCCGAATACAATCATTCTATGAGCCCGGCTTTGACGCATTTACTCAATCACTTCGGCAGTTCGCTGCTTTCTTACAAACCCAGTACGATTGTCACCTATTCGGCTGGGCACTGGGATGGTGCCAGAGCTGCGGTGGGGATGCACACTTTTCTGTAGGAATTGGGCTGTTTGCCGGTTTCGGCCATTGTTCAGATTCCAAAGGCGCATGAGGTTCTCGCTGAAGATGGCAAGTTTCTCGAGAATGTCGATACTGACAGATGGGCAGGCTATTTCGACAGAACCTTCACGCAGCTCACGTGATGGACATCCGCCGCACGAAATCAGCGGTACGAAATCGATCCGCACAAACTGGTAGAGCATTAAAAGAAACCCATCACAAAGAAATTCCCCCTAAGGAATCTCTGAATAACTGTCATTTCGAGCATAGCGAGAAATCTACGTATTTGATTTCATAGGATTCCTCACTACGTTCGGAATGACAAATGTGGGTTATGCAGAGATTCCTTAATGAATTGTCAAACAGCGCAGTGCAAATCTCCCCCCCCCGCAGGCTGCGCGCTTGATATGGAGAATATCTGACGAATGTTTCAAATGCTTCATGCCGGAGCGGATGCAGCACGTATAATACAATCCAGTTAACAATTCACCCTGCAACTATGCCCAACCCTGAAAATATCCAGCACCCGCAAACCAAGAACCCCTTGCAAGGCGTTACCTTGGAAGCACTACTGGTAGAGTTGCATGCGCAATATGGCTGGGAGGGACTGGCTAAAAAGGTGGATATCAATTGTTTCAAACAAGATCCCAGCATCAAGTCCTGCCTGAAGTTTCTGCGCAAAACACCGTGGGCCAGAGAGAAAGTCGAAGCCATCTACATCCAATTTAAACAGGGCAAACCATGAGTGAATTCAGTCTCGCAGGCCGCGACACGATTGCATTGAATGATCTACTGAAAATCACCGGCTTATCCGGAAGCGGCGGTGCTGCCAAGGCCGTGATCGCCAAAGGCAAGGTCAAAGTGGATGATCAGGTTGAACTGCGCAAAACCTGCAAGATTCGCGCTGGCCAAGTGGTGGAGTATGCCAGGGAAAAAATCGCCGTGACACCCTAGGAGCCTGTCGGATTTAAGCAATCGTAGCGAGCCAAGTGGGATAGCGAGTGCGAATTTTCTCTATTTTGAGGCGCATAGTAGATCTATGCAACGAGAAATTGAGGAAATATGAACCGCTATCCCACTGGCGCAGTAGATTGACCTTAAATCCGACAGACTCCTAGTTATCCAATTCAAAAAAACCAGCGCAATGGCAGCACATTCGAGTATGCTACGCGGCTATCCAGCACACAACCACGAATCATGACGCAATATCAACTCTTCGCCACCACGCCGAAAGCGATGGAAGGCATTCTCGCCAATGAAATCGAAGCGCTCGGCGGGAAAAACGTGCAGCAGAAAATGGCCGGCGTGGCTTTCCAGGGCGATCTGGCGATGGCCTACACAGCTTGTTTATGGTTGCGCACCGCCAGCCGCGTTCTATTATTGCTCAGCAGCTTCGAGGTTAAATCCCAGCAGGATCTCTATGACGGCATCCAATGCATCGACTGGTCCGAGCATCTGAACGCTGATGACAGTCTGGCAGTATCGTTTAACAGCAAAAATAATCCGGCGATCAACAACACTCATTTCGGCGCACTTAAAGTAAAAGATGCCATCGTCGATCAAATGCGCACCAAGTTTGGCAGTCGACCTAATGTCGATACCGAGTACCCCAGCATCCGCATCAATGTCTATCTGCACAACGACACCGCTCAGCTCAGCCTGGATTTATCCGGTGAAAGTTCGCATAAACGTGGTTACCGCGAAGTCAGCATTGCCGCGCCGATCAAGGAAAATTTGGCCGCGGCGATTTTGTTGCGCGCAGGCTGGCCGGAAATCGCCCGGCAAGGCGCTTCACTGCTCGACCCAATGTGCGGTTCCGGCACGCTATTGGTGGAGGGTGCGCTGATCGCCGGCGATATCGCACCGGGTTTACAACGTGATTATTTCGGCTTTTTGGGCTGGAAGCAGCACAATGCCGCACTGTGGCAAAGTGTTTTAGACGAAGCGCAACAGCGCCGCGAGATTGGGTTGAATAAATTACCAGTGCTCGTCGGCTTCGACCAGGATCGCCACACCGTCACCGCCGCGTTGCAGCACGTCGGAAACGCCGGTTTACAAGGCAAAATCCACATCGAAAGGCGCGACATCACCGATGCCGCAGCCAAAGAAAGCTGGCAGAAAGGCTTGATCGTCTGCAACCCACCCTATGGCGAACGACTCGGCGATGAAGAACAAGCCGCCTTACTCTATCGCCAATTCGGTGAAGTGTTGAAACAGCATTTTGCCGGTTGGCAAGCGGCAATCATCATCGGCAACCCGGAGTTGGGTTTTAAATTGGGCATCCGTTCGCACAAACCGATCACGCTGTTCAATGGTGCGCTGGAATGCAAGTTATTGCGCCTCACGATCGAGGAAAAAGCCTTCTTCGAACCGAAAGCCAAATCGCAACAGGAACGCATCGAACACATCAGCCGCCGCGCCCAAGCCGGTCAACTCGACAGCCAGGCGGAAATGTTCGCCAACCGCTTGCGCAAGAATCTGAAAAAACTGACCAAGTGGGCCAAACAAAATCAGGTGCATTGTTACCGCTTGTACGATGCCGATCTGCCGGAATATGCGGTGGCAGTAGACGTTTATCAAGGCGAGCAAACTTGGGTGAACGTCCAGGAATATGAATCGCCGAAAACGGTTGACCCTGCCAAGGCCAATCAGCGGGTGGCCGGCGTGATGGCAGAAATACCCAAAGTGCTGGGAATTCCCGCCGAGCAAGTGTTTCTAAAAATACGCCGCAAGCAGAAAAGTACCGATCAATACGAAAAACAAGGCGATTCCCGTCGCTTTCGTGTCGTTGAAGAAGGCGGCTGCAAGTTCTGGGTGAATTTTGAGGACTACCTGGACACCGGTCTGTTTCTCGATCACCGGCCCCTACGTTTATTGATTCAACAACAAGCCAAAGGCAAACGTTTCCTGAATTTATTCGCCTACACCGGCAGCGCCACGGTACATGCGGCGATCGGCGGCGCGGCATCCAGCGTCACCGTCGATATGTCCAATACCTATGTGGATTGGGCAAGGCGAAATTTCGTCCTCAACAGCATTCGCGATGATCACCAGCTAGTGCGCGCCAATTGCCTGCAATGGTTGGCCGAGCAAGCGGATGCAAAACAAAAACCACAATTCGACCTGATCTTTCTCGATCCGCCTACTTTTTCCAATTCCAAGAAAATGGAAGAAATCTTCGACGTCCAAAAAGACCACGTGCAATTGATCCGCAATGCCGCAGTTTTGCTGGCACCGGGTGGAACATTGTATTTTTCAACCAACTTCCGTCGTTTTAAAATGGATCAAGAAGCATTGACAGATCTGATCATTGAAGACATCAGCAGAAAAATGATTCCTGAAGATTTCGCCCGCGATGCCAAAATTCATTATTGCTGGAGAATTTCCCGACGCATTCCCATCCAATCATAAAGTGGATATGCCATCGACCATTCAAGCAGCACAAAACACTGCTGGAAACTGAAACATCATCAGTATTGGAATTTTCAGCTACGTAAAGCTGTCATCCTGTCGTTCAATCAGGTTCCATACAGGCTATCTCCAAAAACGGAACACATTGCACTGGGTGATATGACTATGCCAGAATTCACCCGGGAAATGACCAAAAATACAGAATTCTGATTCATCTATCCACCGGCGCGAGAAAAATACTCGGTTTTTTCTTTTACCATTATTCAATATGCTAAATCCGGGGTCTGCAATAGAACAAACAAACTATCCAAGCATTCTCTATCAATTCATGAGGTCGTGTAATGAAAAAAATCCTTATTGCTATATGTGGCGGTTTAATATTGTCTTCCTGCACATGGGTCAAGGTAACTACGAAAGGTGAAAGCGTGCGCCTAGTGCAATCCGCCAGAGCCGTCGAGCCATGCAAAAAGCTGGGGCAAATCAATACTAAAGTTGTCAGCCAAATAATATTCGATCGTGATTCGGAAAAAGTTGCAAGCGAACTTGCGGATCTTGCACGCAATGAGGCTGCCTTGATGGGTGGCGATACGATTGTTGCCATTTCAGATATTTTCGATGGAAGACGCAGCTTCGGTGTCTATCAGTGCTTCCCATCAAGACGATTGGATTGATAAACCGGGAATACTACAGCTACCATGGGAACCTAATGAGCTCGATAGGATGCGCCGACTGTAAGAAAGCGCATCGATCATACTCTTGCGTATGGTCGGATTGTTTTCTCCCCAGTATGAGATAAAGTATGACACTTCGAACCACCATTACGCTGGATGACGAGATTTTTGCATTTCTTAATCATGTTGCCGGTGACAATCGTAGCGCTTACATCAATCAGCTTTTGAAGCAGGAACGTAATAATTTCCTCAAGCAAGCATTACTCAAAGCGAACCAGGAAGAAGCGGAAGATCCCGACAATCAGGAAGAATTGCAGGCATGGGAAAGCACTTTATCCGATGGCCTGACGAATGACTGAATTCAAACAACTGGATATTTACTGGATTGATCTTGAGCCAACAAAAGACGCAAAAACCAAGAAAATGGTTTGGACAAAAATCGTCATATCAATCTTAAGCAATTAGGTGCTGTTGATGTTTCAAGAATTGGCAAAAAACAAGGAAAACTGGAAAGTCAGTACATCGATTCTATTAAAGATGCTTTGACTATCGTGTTTGATTTGTAAGCCACAAAATAAAGAAAAGAATAAAGGAGTCTGACCCCTTAAACTCCAGAGAACAAGATATGACACAGGTGGATAGAATTCAAGCATGGAGTAAGATTGCGGATGACTTCAAAGAAACATTAATTGTTGGAAACGGGGGAAGTATCGCTCTGTCAGAAAAATTTTCTTATTCAAACCTCTATAAGGCAGGCATTGAGCAAGAGAAATTATCTCCCCACATTCAGGAGTTATTCCAAAGATTTTCTGGAACAAGGGACTTTGAGAAACTGCTACGAAGGTTGTGGGCGGCCGATTTTATAAACCAAAAATTTGATGTTGCCGAAGCAGAGCAAGAAAAAGTAAGAAAACCATACACAGATGTTCGCCGTGCCTTGATAAATACTGTGAAAGACATTCATCCAAATCAAGAACAACTTGTAGAAGGCTTGTCAAACATTAGGCAATTCTGTGCAAAATTCACAAATATTTTTACCTTAAATTACGATCTGACCTTGATATGGGCCATAGAGGCCAGTAACAATAAGGCGCTAGCGAAAAGTTTTAGTGACGGGTTTTCATCCAAAAAACCTAACTCAAAGCTGAGCACATTTGTTTACGACGGGCGCATTGATGATGGAGAGATTAGTGTGTATTACTTCACTGTTGTCCCGTTAATTTCTAAGCGAGGCGACCTGATTCGACCATAATTGGTATAATAAGTTTACACATAACTTGTTGAACAAAATAAGGGAATCAGGCCATGGCGCATTGTAATACGATCTTCTCACAAATACTAAAACATATTCCGAGACATGAATTTGAGACGCTGGCAAAACAACATCATTCAGGTCGATCTTTCCGTACTGCATCCAGATGGTCGCAATTTGTAACTTTGGCCATGGCACAATTAGCAGGACGAAAGAGCTTGCGCGATATTGTGGAAAATGTTTCTGCCCAGGCGCATCGTCTCTATCATTTAGGTAGTGCAAAACTGACGCGTTCTAACTTATCTCGAATTAACGAAGATAAACCTTATACGCTATATGAATCCTTGGCTGGGAAGTTATTAAGTCGTTGTCATGGAATAGCACCAAACCATAATTTCCGTTTTAAGAATCCACTTTATTCACTGGATTCTTCTACCATAGACCTTTGTCTGTCAGTCTTTCCGTGGGCAAATTTTCGCACGACAAAAAGTGCTATCAAGCTTCATGTTGGTTTGAATCACAGAGGCTATCTTCCTGAGTTTGTCACCATTACTGAAGGCAAGACCAGTGACATTGAGATTGGCCGTACACTACAATTCCCCCAAGGTAGCATTGTAGCTGTTGACTGAATCGCCCCGGGTTTTTTGGAGACTTTTTAGTTTGAGTCAAGCTGCATCAGCTGACTCCCCCGCGTTCCGATAATATTCCATTTCCAATTCCGCTGGTGGAATGTTTCCAATCGGTTC
>Ga0136611_10001019_pt1 | contig 19120 bp, 19 predicted proteins | sample AntDrymUQ2232306_2_FD_106645 | JGI IMG/M metagenome (GOLD analysis project Ga0136611, IMG submission 106645) | Polar desert sand microbial communities from Dry Valleys, Antarctica - metaG UQ223 (23.06) | ecosystem: Environmental > Terrestrial > Soil > Desert | place: Antarctica: Dry Valley...
CGCGACCCGGACACGCTCTCGGTCATCCTGCGCGCCAACGCAACGCTCACGGATACGCGCGCATCTGATGCGGATCGCGACCTCTTCACCGGCACGGTCGAGCAATGGGCCGACGACGTGCGGCGCGTCGCGGAACTCGGCATCGAACATGCCTTCTTCTCGATCGAGGGGCCGATTGACGATGGGCTGCGCGCGATGACAGAACTGCGCGAGCGTGTGTGACGAAGAGTCGTCTCACGCGTCAATCAGGCTGGATACCGGGACGCGGGCAGAAGCGTTGGCATCGTTGATTTCAGCGAGCATCGCTCGTAGCAGGTCAGCGTCCATCGACGCGATTCCTGGATCGAAGGATTGTTCCGCGCTCGCGAGTCCATCGTGAATGGCCGTCATTGATTCAGCGAGTCGACCTTCGGTTAATAGTACCGCGGCGCTGATCCGCTTGGCTGAGTGCCGGTCGAGCGTGACGGTGTTGCGGAGATCGAGCCACCGACGAGCTTCAATAGCATCGTGCCGATAGCGTGCAGCAAAGAATGCGGAGTCGAGACAATACGTTCTGCCCCAGAGCACACGGTCCGTTTCGAAGATTGACAGGGCATGATTAAGATACTTTTCTGCATCCGCGATATTGCCTGAGTCCAGCGCGTAGAAGTACGCTTGTTGAAATGGCAGTAGATCGTGGGCGTTTCCCAGAGGATTCTCAACAAGCAGACCTACCCAGGTTGGATTCCAGTCACGCGGGCGAACTCCACCTGCTGAGGCATTGATCACCGCCCAGCTCGCGAGAATACGATCACCCTCTGGGCTGCCTGCGCGCAGTGCTTGAAGATCGTTCATTGCTGGAAGCATCACATTCCATCCAAGAGCCATGCAGAACATTGCCAGCGGTGTGAAGACGATGATGCCGACGATGCCGACACCGATGCCGAGTACGAGATAGCCGCCGATGACGATGGCCAGCCATCGGGCGATGCTTCCGATTAGATGACCGAGCAGGATCGACGGCACGCCGCTCCTCAATCGCTCAACCGCCGTTTCTTCCAGTGCGATTTGACAGAGTGCTGGATACGACGCCCATGTCCTGCGTCCTCGCCAGCCTGACGAGGTCGATCTGACCATCAACGGGCCGAGTACGGCACGGACTGGCGTCAGACCGGCGTGTTTCGCGCCAAGCAGCGCGCCGACTGGCTCGAATGGAAGCCACATGAATAGCACGGCGAGGAGCATGCAGAAGAGTGGGATCCAAATCGCGGCGAATCCGCCATTGCTGACAAACGGCAGGCAGAGCATGACGAATAGAAACACCCACATGAACCCGGCCAGCACAGGTCTACGCTGGCCCTGTGGTGCCGGTACCTGAGGCAATCCCCACTGCATTCCTTGCATCGGTGGCGGCGATTCAAAAGGGATCATCTAGTTCTCTTTCAGAATGTGCCATGATGAGTTGATCGACCATCCAAGTATTTTTTGGCGACGCTCACACGACCATGGGAGATAGGTACACACATGAGTGATTCGATTTTTGACAGCAAAGTCGTTCTCATTACCGGAGGGGCAACGGGGCTGGGCCTGGCGACTGCTCGCGCGTTCGGTCAGGCCGGGGCGCGGGTCGCGCTCAATGACCTGAGCGATGAACGTGTGACCCAGGTCGTGGCGGAAATGGCTGACGAGGGCATCGTGGCGACCGGGCACGCGGCGGACGTATCGGATGGGGCGGCGGTGCGGGGGATGGTCGATGCGGTCGTCGCGCAGCATGGACGCATCGACATCTTCGTCGCGAACGCGGGGGTGTATCCGAACACGCGCTTCCTCGACATCACGGAGGTAGAGTGGGATCGCGTGCTCGATGTGAACCTGAAGGGCTGCTTTCTCACGTGTCAGGCAGTCGCGCGGGCGATGGTCGCAGCGGGGGAGGGCGGCACGATCGTGACGCTGGCTTCCGGGGCGGCCAACAACGCGATCTGGGGCTGGGCGCACTACTGTGCCTCGAAGGCGGGTGTCGTGCTGCTGACGAAGACGATGGCGCTGGAGCTGGCCGAGCACGGCATCCGTGCCAACGCAATCCTGCCCGGCTACATCGATGTGCCGGAGGGCGGCGCGCACCTGACCGAGCAATATCGGTCTGCCGCGCGCTCGGCCGTGCCGCTGGGACGCCCCGGCACCCCGGACGACATCGCTAACGCCGTGTTGTTGCTGGCCTCGCCGCTGGCTGGTTACGTCACCGGCACGACGCTGGTGGTCGACGGCGGATCGAGCGCCGGACGCGCGTTCCTGCGTCCGACCGAGGCGTAGGGGCGATGCGGTGCATCGCCCGCGCCGTTGGCGGAACGTCCGGCCGGGACGATACGTTCGCCATCGATGTTGGCACTGCATCTACGGTGGCAACCCACGTTGTCATCCCGTCCGGGCGTGCGACCAACGACGCGGGCGATGCACCGCATCGCCCCTACGACCCGCCCCAACTCAATTCTGGATGTCTCGGCGTCGGAGCAGGCGGCGGTGGAGGCCGTAGGAGACGGCGATGCCGCAGACGATCAGGAACATGCCGAACAGCCCTTCGATGCCGAGGTATTCGTCGAGCAGCAGCCAGCCGAGCACGACGCCGACGACCGGGATGATGTAGGTCACGAGCGAGGAACGCGTGGCTCCGATGTCGCGGATGAGCGCGTAGTAGAAGACATAGGCCAGCCCGGTCCCAGCGGCCGAGAGGGCGATCCACGCTCCGATCTCCATAGCCCCCAGGTCTTCCGTGTGGACCCAACCGTAGCGTAGCGCGAACGGCGTCACCAGCACGAAGCCGATCAGCAGCTGCGCGGTAACGTTCTGCAAGGGATCGCCACGCACAAAGCGGCGTGCGTAGGCGAACGCGAAGCCGTAGCACAGGCTCGCGCCGAGCAGGGCCAGCTCCGCCAGCCCGTTCGCACTGCCAATATCCAGCACCGACGGCCCGGTCAGCAGAGCCACGCCCGCGAAGCCGAGTGCGATCCCGCCAAGCTGCGCGCCGCTGATGCGGTCGGAGCGGAAGACGAGAGCGGCGAAGATGAGGGTGAAGAGCGGAATCGTCGCGTTCAGCACGGCTGCCAGCGCCGAGGTCGTGTAGCGCTGGCTCCAGGCGATCAGCGCGAATGGGATGACGTTGCCGAACACCGACATGACGACCAGGTGCGGCCAGACCACACGCCAGCCAGGGAGCCGCCCGCCGCGCGCGAACAGTCCCAGCGCCAGCACACCTGCCCCGAGAGCGAAGCGCACGGCGATGGTCGAGAGCGGGCTGACTTCGTCCACCAGCACCGCGATGAACAGGTACGACGAACCCCAGATCGTTCCAAGCGCCAGCAGCCAGACCACGTGCTTCGGCTCGATGGGCCGAGCGTTCACGTCGACCACGGATTGACCGCTGGTTGGAGGTGCGGTGGTGCGCTGCGTCGCTGTCATGTGGTAGTCATATCACTCCCTCAGCTACGGTGGAGTAGGAGCGAGCGAGTATTCAGCGTGATCCGTCTGAACTCGCGGATTGGGTCGAGAAGCGCCGACCGGCTATTCGGGGACGATTGGGGGATTCAGTGTTTTCGACACGCAGCATGTAATAGACCGATGTGGCGTTATTACGTTGCTACGTTCTCCAGGCAGTTCGGACGAGGGGTAGCGGTTGGGTATTATTCTCGTAGTTGACGACAATCCAGGTATTCTCGAAAGTGTGCGGCGTATCCTTGATGCCGATGGACACACGGTGCTCACCGCTGAAGATGGTCAGCAGGGCGTGCTGCTCACTCGCCGCGAACAGCCAGAGGTTGTTCTGACTGATCTGCACATGCCTGGTCTCGATGGACAAGCCCTGTGCGACGTGCTGCGTGAAGACCTCCGCACGAGTTCGACGCGCATTATCGCCATGTCAACAGCGGCCGCCCTGCATCAGAGCTCTCCCGATCTCATGGCTGATGCGGTCATCTCCAAGCCATTTACCGCGAATCTACTCGTCGCCAATATCAACCTGCAGCTCCAGAAGTGCAAGTCACCACGCGTGATGACTGCCGCGAGTGGTGCATAACGGATCATTTGCCGACGATTGGCGCGATGCCGAAGTGGTCCGCCAACGCTGCTAGAAACGCGTCGTCTCCCTCGACTGGATATTCCGCCCGAACGCGGCCCTCGGTCACGATCAGCCGTGTGTCGGTCAATGACACGCGCCCTGTGGGCGTGAAGCGCGAGCAGACACGACTACGAGTAAAGACCGAGTCGGGCGATGACTGCTGGAAACGACACATCTCCGCAAAGTCCTCCAGAGCATAGGCAGCCAGCCTGAAGCGGTACTGTGGCTCCCAGTCCTCGTGGATCAGCCGCCGCAGGATCAATCCGTCGCCACGCGCTTCATGCTCCGCATCGATGCGGAACGTGCCGCCATGCACGTCGTGCTGCATCGTGTCCGTTAGGCGGATCGGCTCCAGGAAGGAATCCCCGAAGCCAACGTCTGCCAGCCACGCTTCGCCGTCGACATCAACCCGCAGGAGCAGATGATCGAAAGCGGGGCCGAAGCCGCCCTCCGCACGTCGGACGCCGGCTGAAAGCAGCGTCACGTTGAAGCCAAGTGTCTCTAGTAGCGCCGCAAACAGCCCGTTAAGCTCGTAGCAGAACCCACCCCGCTGCGCCTCGACGATCTTTTCCTCCAGCCGTTCCAGCTCGAGCGTGATCTCACAGTGGAACGGCGGGTGAATGTCTAGATTCTCGAACAGCACCGCCAGCAGGTGCGCGCGATGCAGCGCCCGCAGCGTATCCACCGTCGGTTCGAGCGGACCGGCGTAGCCGATCCGTGTCAGATAGGCGGCGGTGTCGATGGTGGACGTCGTGATCGGCATCGTTGGCGATCCTCATGGATCGGAAGGTGGACGACAGGCATGTAGCCAGAATCGAACAATACCGAAGTACGGAGGTTCTGCCATCCGAAAGATCACGCAGTTTCCGGAGCGTCCCGAAGCAGATCGCGGATGACCGTCGCGAGAATGCCGACTCCGCGTTCGATCTCGACTTCGTTGTTGAATGAGTAGGCCAGGCGCACCTTGTCGTCGCCGGTGCCGTTGGCGAAGAACATGGTGCCGAGTCCGACGCTGACGCCGTTCTCGCGGGCTTTGGTCGAAACTGCGTCACAAGTCAGTCCATTTGGGAGCGTCATCCAGATGAAGAAGCCGCCGTCTGGGCGGGTCCACGTCACGCCATCCGGCATCGACGCGTCGAGCGCGGCCAGCATTGTGTCGCGGCGGGTGCGATACAGCCCCTTGAGGTGGCCGATGTGCTCGAGCAGTGTGCCGGAGGCGGCGAACTCGGCGGCGATGTGGCTGGAGAACGGGCTGGTACCGGAATCGTTCTTCAGGCCCGACAGATGCCGGATGATCTCCGGATTGGCGACGACCCAGCCGAGGCGCATACCAGCGGCGAGGATCTTCGAGAACGTGCCGACGTACATAACCAGGCCGTTATCGTTGGCCAACTCATACAGAGTCGGCAGTTTATCATTGTCATAACGTAGATCGAAGTACGCATCGTCCTCGACGATCGGCAGGCCGAACTCCTCTGAGACAGCTACCAGTTCACGCCGACGTTCCAGGGAGTAGGTGATGCCGGTTGGGTTCTGGAATGTCGGAACGAGATAGAGGAACTTCGCCCGTCGCCCCTCTGCGCGCAGCCGTTCGAGCGCGCCCCGCAGATCTGCGATGACGATGCCGTCATCGTCCAGCGGGATCTCGACGACCTCGGCACCGTTAGCTTTGGCAGTCTCGACCGCGCCGAGGAAGAACGGCGACTCGGAAATCATGACGTCGCCTGGATTCAGGAACAGCTCGAAGATGAGGGCCAGCCCCTGCGATGCGCCGCTGGTGATCAGAAGGTTCTCGACACCCGCCCGGATACCCTGATCGCGCTCCAGCTTCCTGGTGAGCTGCTCGACGATCTCCGGCACACCGGAGCCGAACGCATATTGCAGTGCCCACTCACCGTCGCGTTGCAGCGCGATCTTCGCGGCGTCGATCAGATCGAGAATGGGGAGGCTGCTGGGATCGGGGAAGCCGCCACCGAAGGCGATCATCTGCGTGACCCACTTCGGGTCGAGTCCGACCGGCCCGGTCCCGGCCAGTCTGGAACGCTCCGAGAACAGCTCGGAGATCATCGACTCTGCTCGCGTCTGGACAGCCTCACTCATCGTACTTCCCCTCCCGTGGCGGTTATGCGCTACGCCGTCAGCGTCGTCTTGGCATCTGTCAGGACGCGGGGAGGATAGCACGCGATGAGTTCTCTCGCAGGCAAAGTAAAACCGGCCACTCCGATCACCAGTCATTGCTGACGTGCGACGAGAGTGGCCGGCGATTCATGCTCGGTTGATGTCCGTGACCGTGATCACGGCAAGTCGAGCATAACCGTGCGTGTGATTACTCAGTGGTGACGTTGGCGGCACGGCGACGGCTGGCATTGCGGGGATCTGGCTCTTCGTCGAAGTTGACGCGCTGTCCTTCGCGGAGCTGATCGAAGCTGGAGTCGGAAACCGACGACTGATGAAAGAACAGGTCCGAACCGCCGGCCTGAGCGTCGTCAGGAGCAATGAAGCCGAAGCCCTTGTCGAACAACAATGATTTGATGGTGCCTGTGGCCATGTGAGTGATCTCCTACGATCTGCACGTGTCTGTCTGCGTGCAACTGTTAACTACTGAGGCGAATGCGCCAACACGACGCGTTCGAAATTGATCTCATTGGGCACGACCCGCGTGCCAACTGAGAAACGGAAGGGGTTACGCGCCGCGACTGGACATCGCGACTTCACCCATGAAGCTATGCTCCAGCTGAAGGTGGTCCGCCAGGTGATCATGGACGAACGACGCGGTCTTGACCGCGCCTTCAGTCGCGTGCTCCCGTGAGCGCCAGGTGCTGATCGAGATCAGCTTGTCGCCAGCGGTGATCAACTCGTCGTCGATGAAACCCGGCTGCCGCTTGAGAACTGGCAGCATCTCTTCGGTGACCTGACGGACGACGTCGATCGAGTTTCCATGGAGTGCATAGACGCCGACGCGCTTGCAGGCCATTGTGCGTGTGCCTTTCGACTGGTGAAGTCCAGCACGCAAGCACGATCGCCCGGGCCAAGCTCCAGCGGAGTCCCCAGCCCGATACGCCGTTCGTCCGGCGGTCAAGCAGTGACGAGACTCTCGTTGGCTGAGGTGCTTACAGTGTACCAGAGAATCACGGATTGGCGAAACCTTTTCGATTGCATAGGCGTTATGCCCAATTGGGCATCAGCATTTCCTTATTGAAGAAATTGTCTACACAGTGTCCTGACACTCGCTGGAATGCGACGAGCCTGGCTAGCCAACTACAGGGTGTGACAAAACACAACAAGAGCTTCACTTTCAACCAGTTGACAGACACGGCTTGGCGGACTATTATGGCCCCACGCTGAATGAGCGTTCAGTCATATGAACTGTGGTTCACCAACAGGAAGTAGTTGCTGAACGTGGCGCGAGTGACACAGGCACATGCGGACGCGCGTGTGCAGGACATCCTGCGCGCCGGATCGAAAGTGTTCGCTGAGCGCGGCAGTGAAGGCGCGACCATGGCCGAAATCGCGAGTGAGGCCGGGCTAAGTACCGGGACAATCTATCTCTATTTCTCCAATAAGGCCGATCTGCTGCGCGCCGTCTGCTCGATGAAGCACGAGGGGATCAGCCAGATCCTGTCGGATGACGCCCGCGTCGGAGAGTCGCCAATGCAGTTGTTCGAGCGCATAGGGCGGCTGATGGGGGCGGCGTACGACGACCCTGGACTGCGCGAACAGTCGCTGTGCAGTCTCGAATCGGTCCTGCTTGGTGTACGCGATCCAGATGGATTCGGCGTCGAACAACGGCAGATCAACGCCGAAGTCACCGCAACGCTGGCGGAGCTCATGGCGCACGCGCAGGCGGCCGGTGAACTGGACCCGAGCGTCGATCCAGACGATCTCGCCGTCGTCCTGTTCGCCTTCGCACAGGGACTTCGGGAGCTTCACCTCACATCGCCCGACCGCATCGACGCACGTCGGGCCTACGATCTGATTGGACGGTTTGTGCGTGGCGAGGTGGCTGGGCCGAGTCACGATAGGCAACAGGCAACAGGCAACAGGCAACAGGCAACAGGCAACGGATGACGTGACGTTGGAAGTCGCTGACAGCTGACGGCTGACAGCTATTATCTCGCACGCCTCGTCAATGATGACGCTGGCTCGCTCATGAATCGATGTGGATAGGAATGGGACTGATGACAACGCACTCGACCTCAAACGCAACCACGACCAAGGCGAAGCCGTATGGCATGACCGGGCGGCTTGCCTATTTCAGTGGACGGCGACCGAAGCTGATCCTGACGCTGTGGGCGCTCTTCTTCGTGCTGGCGCTCGGCGTCACTGCTGGCTTTCCAGCGGACCTCTCCACCGATATCGAGTTGACCAATAATCCGGAGGCGGATCGCGCCGACGCACTGCTCGATGAGCGCATGCAGTTCGACGGCGGCCCTTCTCCTGCTGAGTACGTCATCGTAGGCTCCGAAACGTTGACGGTCGATGATCCAGCCTTTCGCGAGTATGTCGATGGGCTGGTCAGCGACCTGAACGCGCTGGAAGGCGGCCTCATCAGCGAGGCGGTCAGCCCGTGGGATGCTGGCACCGATGTGGTTTTTTCTGACGACCGTTCGGCGGCGGTCGTGCCCGTCTTCATCAATAATTTCGATGCCGAGGCGCATCCGTTTCTGGATCTGCTCGACGAGCGCGATGGAGAAGCTGGCTTCACCGTCGTGACCGGCGGTGAGGTGTCGATCGACACGGCGTTCACCGAGACATCCGAGTCCGATCTGCTGACCGGAGAAGTGATTGGCATCTCGGTTGCGATGCTCGTGCTGGTCGTCGTGTTCGGTACGCTCGTCGCGGCCGGCATCCCGCTGGTCATCGCGATCGCGTCGATCGCCATCTCAGTTGGCATCACGATGCTGGCCGGGCATGTGTTCGAGCTGTCGGTCTTCGTCTTCAATATGCTCATCATGATCGGCCTGGCGGTCGGTATCGACTACACGCTGTTCATCGTCGGACGCTACCGCGAAGAACGGGCGCGCGGCGTCGATCAGCTTGCGGCGATCACACGCACCGGCGATACCGCCAGCAAGGCGGTTCTCTTCTCCGGCCTGACGGTCATGATCGCGCTGCTCGGGATGCTGATCGTGCCGAGCACACTCTTCAAGAGTCTCGGCGCGGGAGCCATCTTCGTCGTCGTCGTGTCGGTTGCGGCTACGCTGACGGCGCTGCCAGCCGCGCTCGCGCTGATCGGCAACGGGATCGAGCGGGGACGTGGGCGGGCGCTCATGGGGGTGCTCGGCGGCGTGCTGCTGCTGTTCGCGGCTCTCTTCCAGGGCATCGGCGTCGATATGGTCTTCTCGATCGTCTATGTTGTGCTAGCGGTCATCTGTGTCGGGCTGGCCGTGGCTGGCATCGATCCGTTCCACATGCGCAGCAACGATCCGAACCGTCCCGGCGGCTTCTGGGACCGGCAGACCCGTTTCGTGATGCGCCGTCCGGTGCAGCTTGTGCTGGTCACGAGCGCCGCGCTATTGGCGCTGTCGGCCTTCTATTTCACGATCAACCTGGGCGAGTCGGGCATCTCGACCCTGCCAAAGGACACGACCGCGTACCGCGCCTTCACGGCGCTGGAGTCCGAGTTTTCCGGCATCTCGCTTGAGGAGTCGAATCGGATCGTGATCGACGGCAACCTCAGCGATCTGAACGTCGCCAACGCAGTCGAGACGCTTCGCGCGCAGGTCGCAGCGGACTCCGCGTTCGGCGTCGTCAGTGAGGAAGTCAACGACGCCAACAATCTGCTGCTGATCCGAATCCCGGCAACAGCGGACACTCGTTCGACCGCTGCGTTCGAATCAATTGAGCGGCTGCGAGGCGACTACATCCCGGCTGCGTTCGATGGCGTGAATGCCGATGTGCTGGTCGGCGGTCCAACCGCCTACGCGCTCGACTTCCAGGACGCGGTCGATCTCTACACGCCGATCGTGTTCGCGTTCGTGCTGGGTGTGTCGTTCCTGCTGCTGTTGCTCGCCTTCCGCTCGCTGGTCGTCCCGCTGAAGTCGGTCATCATGAACCTGCTGTCGGTCGGCGCGTCCTACGGGCTGCTGGTAATCGTCTTCCAACACGGCATCGGTAACGAGCTGTTCGGCTTCCGGCAAGTCGAGCGCATCGACGCCTGGGTGCCACTGATGATATTCTCGATCCTGTTCGGCCTGTCGATGGACTACCACGTCTTCCTGCTCTCACGCATCCGCGAGCGCTACGATCTCACGCGGGATAACATCGATTCCGTCTCGCATGGCCTGCGGACGACGGGCAGCATGATCACCGGTGCGGCACTCATCATGGTCGCGGTCTTCGGTGGCTTCGCGATGGGCGAGCTGTCGATGTTCCAGCAGATGGGTTTCGGCCTGGCGACCGCAGTTATCCTTGACGCAACCGTCATCCGCTCGATCCTCGTCCCCGCCAGCATGCGCCTGCTTGGCGACCTGAACTGGTATTTTCCGAGCTGGCTCGAATGGCTGCCGAAGATCAGCGTCGAGGGCGTTCCGGAAGCCGCCCACGAGGACGACTACGGGATCGCCCCGGAAGGGGTTGTCGCGGACTAGCAGATCTTCAAATAGATACAGCCAGGGAACGGTCGAGCATTAACTGGTGCTCGGCCGTTCTCTATTCGATGCGGTGACAATCCAGTACGATTGTTGCGGAACGGAGGCACTATGGCCGTGAGATCGTTGAGAACCAGTCGGTTAGTTCGACATCGGAGACCATTTCAGCGACTCAGCAGCGGTCGTCGCATCGGTTTGCGCCAATTTCCAGATCGCTTTGGCGCTGAGAGTGCCGACGAATCCCCTCCAGATCGTATCGTCACTGTTTACCGTGACGAGCGTTCGGGACTGATGATGCGCCGATCGCAGCGCCACCCGGACGCGCCGCGTACGATGTATGTGCCACATCTCACGTTCACCGAGCCGGTTGATGTCGTTGAATTGATTCACCGCGAGCAGCGTTACTCTGAATGAGCGCTGGTGCGTCGTCTGGAATTACATATCTTGACACAAGCTCCGTGACGGCCGCCATGTGGGCTGGCGCACAGGCTCATCTTCCTGCCTTGGCGCGATTGCAGCAGCAACGGATTAATGGCCAGCCCATCTACTTCTCCAAGTTTCTGCGCATCGAATTTCTCCAAGCCCTCGTATCGGTCGCAAACGATCCAGGTCGGCTTCCTCAATCCACGCGACGAACATACAAGCTTCATCGCTGGGGAGATCTTCCGGACGCACGGCGAATTTGGTTTGACCATGGACTTATCGCGCTTGAGGAGTTCCTGTTTTCGTTCGAGGCGTTCATTGAAGTCGATTTCGACTCTCAGATGACAACGACGGCATCAAAGCTCATGGCGGAATACCAGTTGAAGTCGTACGACGCGCTCCATCTGGCAACCGCTCTGTCGATCAACGCGACAGATTTCGTGACGGCTGACGCCGACTTCCTGAAACTTCCCGAAGACGTGGGACTTACAGTGCATCTACTTCGATAGTCATTGTTTCAGCGTGTGGGTGATACGCGTCTCCTCGCGCTTAGCATTCGGGTGACAACGTTACCAACGATGCTCAAGACGGTTGACCAGTTCGACTGCACACTTACGATCGCTAACAGCAGGAGCGTGCCCCACAGGTAGCCGCCGAGCACGTCCGAAGGCCAGTGAGCTCCAACCTCGATGCGGGCAATTCCGGTCAGCACCAGCATCGCCAACGTTCCGAGCTGAGCGACACGGCGCAGCGGTCTGACAGTGATGCGGGTCGTCGCGATGACGAACAGCGCGCCAAGCAGGACGGTGATACCCATGACGTGGCCGCTCGGGAAGCCAAGTCCGTCAGCGTTCTCAGAGATTCTGACGAGGTTTGCGGTCGGCCGTGGGCTGTCAGCGAGCGTCTTCAACAGGGCGTTCCCGACCCAGGCGATCCAGGCAGCGCCGACCAGAGCCGCCTCCGAGAACCAGCGGCGATAGCCCAACAGCATGGCGACGCATGCCGAAATCACAATCGCGACCGGTGCGCGACCGAGGACGTTGGCGAACGCGATCGGCCCACTCAACCAGCTGGAGAACCAGCCGTGCAGCGCGTTCGCTACCGCGACATCACCCGGCAGGACGCCCGGACCAGATGCCGCGAATGTGAGTGGCGTAGCGAACGCGAGGAGGAGCGCGATGCTCCAGGTCAGCCGGGTGAACGTGACGCGTCTGGTAACCCGTACGGTCGCGGTTACGGACTTCGAGGCGCATGCTATAGATACCGTTGAGACGGTCACGTTCTTCCCATTCTGCTACTACGGTCGGTTGGCGTACGTTGTGGGGTGCGAGTGAGTCAGGCTACTCTTCGTCGTCGTCCTCAACCTCGCTGTCGTCGTCGTCGTCCTCGACCTCGTCGTCATCCGCCTCAACCGAGACTACACTGCCGTCGTTGGCGTCGATGGTGACATCGTTGCCGCCTGCCTCGACTTCGTACAGCAGACGTCCGTCTTCACGCTCCAGTTCGATGTCACCGGCAGTGCCTCCGGTTTCGCGTTCGGCGATGGCGGCGGCCTGCTCGGGGCTGAGGGTTGCCTCAGAGCGGAGTTCGTTGCCCTCTTCGAGTGGGCCGGAACTGCCTTCGGTAGCGAGAACCGCGCCACCGGCAGTGACGGCCAGCAGCATGACCATCGCGATGGCCAGTACGGGACGGGGGGTCGAACGAATCAGACGTGGTGCGCGCATGCGGTACCTCCTGGTGTGAAAACGACAAACCCTACTTTTATGAGTCTGGACTGGGTTCATTAAAAAGGGATTAGGTTTCTAAACGGCTACGAGACCAGTGCCAACGGCAGTTGGACCGTGAACGTCGAGCCGCGTTCTGGCTCAGACGTGGCCGTGAGCGTGCCATCGTGCGCTTCGACGATCCAGCGGCTGATCGCCAGCCCGAGCCCGGTGCTGCCATCAGCACGGCCCCGGGCGCGGTCGACGCGGTAGAAGCGATCGAAGATGAGCGGCAGCTGTTCGGCGGGGATGCCAATGCCGGTGTCGCGCACGGCAAGGACGGCATTCTTGCCAGCGACGCGCCAGGAGAGTGTCACCGAGCCGCCCGGCTGCGTGTACTTCAGCCCGTTATCCAAAAGGTTCAGCAGGAGCTGGAGCAGCAGCGATTCGTCGGCCCAGACCACGGCTGCTGGTCCAGGATCGACGGAGATCGTGACGCCGCGCTCGTCGGCCAGCGGCGTAATCTGTTCGACGACACCCTCGACGGCGTCTCCCAACGACACTGATTCGCGCTCCAGCGGAATCTCGCCAGCATCGGCGCGGGTGAGGGTCAGCAGGCTACCGACGAGGCGAATGAGCCGGTCGACCTCGTCATTCACCGTTGCGAGAACGGTCTGGTAGTCGGCCGTTGATCGCTCACGGGTGAGCGCGACCTCGACCTGACCCTTCATCGCGGTCAACGGGGTGCGAAGCTCATGGGAGGCGTCGGCGGTGAATTGGCGCTGGCGGCGAAAGGCGGCGTCAAGGCGCGCGATCATGTCGTCGAAGGTGCGCGCCAGGCGGCCCAGCTCGTCATCTGGCAACTGCATATCAAGTCGCGCACTGAAGTCTTCGGCGGATATGCGCCGCGCGACGCGGGTCATGTCGTCGATCGGCGCGAGCGCGCGGCGCGCCAGGAACCAGCCGCCCAGGCTGGCAGCGGCCAACGTCAGCGGCGTTGCCAGCAGGATGATCGTCGTCAGCGCGTCGAGCGCCTCAACGACCTCCTCGCGCGATTGCCCGACCTCCAACACCCCGACGACCGCGCCATCCACCCGAATTGGGCGTGCCAGTACTCGGAACGAATCCTTTCCATCGCCGATCTCCATCCACTGCTGGCTGCCGCGTTGCGCTCTCCGGATAACCGCATCCGTACCCGGAAGAGACGCCGTCGCGCCGGCGTTCGAGACGACGTTGCCAACCGGGTCCCAGGTGCGCGCGAACGGCTCTTCGTCCTGTTCTGGCAATTCGTCTTCATCAAGGTCGTCGATGTCCGGCTCGTCGATCGCTGCGTCGATGACCGCATCCGGGAGGACGGGTTCGCTATCCCGCACGCTGACGACGCCGAGCAGATCGTCGGAGCGCTGCGCGACTGCGTCATCGAGGCTGTCAGAGAGAACCTTGCGAAGGCCGAAGTAGACGCCTCCCGAGAACGCGACCAGCACGACCGCCAGGATGAGGACGTACCAGAGCGTCAGGCGCACGCGGATCTTCCGGCTTGCGAACCAGCGGATCAGCTTCACGATCACGACAGCGCCGTGTCGGCGGAGATGCGGTAACCCGCGCCTCGCACCGTCTGGATGAGCTTCACAGCAAAGGGATCGTCGATCTTGCGGCGCAGATAGCGGATATGTACGTCGATGACGTTGGTCGCGTTGTCGAAGTCGTAGTTCCAGACGCGCTCGCCGATCATGCCGCGCGTCAGCACCTGGTTGGGATGCAAGAGCAGGTATTCGAGCAGCGCGTACTCCTTGTTGGTGAGCGTAATCGCCTGTCCGGCGCGGGTCACGACGCGAGTCGTCGTATCAAGCTCCATATCCGCGAGCCGCAGGACAGTGTCGAGGAGGACCGGCTCGCGCCGTCCGAGGGCGCGTAGTCGAGCCAGCAACTCGGCGAACGCAAACGGCTTGACGAGGTAGTCGTCCGCGCCGCTGTCCAGCCCTGCTACGCGATCATCGACGGCATCGCGCGCCGTCAGCATCAGGATCGGCGTGCGGACGCCCTTCGAGCGCAGTACGCGTGTGACCTCCAGGCCGTCGCGTTTCGGTAGCATGATATCGAGCACGATCGCGTCGAAGTCCACGACTGCCGCCCAGTCGAGCGCCTCCTCGCCGTCGCGCGCGACATCGATGGCGTGCCCTTCCTCGCGCAGGCCGTGTTCGATAAACTCTGCAATCCGTTCGTCGTCTTCAACTACAAGTACGCGCACGTTGTCTCGCATTCAGCTAGCAGCCATCTGTCATTGACGGTCAGCAATTAGCCATCGGTGACAGATGTTTCAGATTATCATCGTACGCGAGCAACATTAAATCCGCCTGTGGGAGAGCCTGTGATATCGCGAGAGGGAAGAGTCGAACGAATGAGCCGAGGCATCCGGGTATCCGCGAAGGCGATCATCATCTCCGACGGCCAGTTGCTCGCCATCGCCAAGCGCGACGAGTGGGGCGTCTACTACATCCTGCCGGGCGGCCGACAGAACACCGACGAAACTCTCGCCGAGGCGGTGCAACGTGAGTGCCGCGAGGAGGTGTCCGCCGAGATCGAGGTCGGGCCGCTGCGCTTCGTGCGCGACTACATTGGCGCCCACCACGAGTTCGCCAATCAGGGAGACTCCGCTCACAATCTCGATATGATGTTCCTCTGCCATCTCCGCCCCGGCGAAACACCCGCACATGGCGACACGCCCGACGACGGCCAGTTCGCCATCGCATGGCTCTCACTCGCCCGCATCCTGGAATATCGCCTCTACCCGCAGGCACTCCGCCCATTGCTGGCTGATGTCGAGCGATACAGCGGACCAGTCTATCTCGGGGACGTGAACTGATGGCTATGGCAGCCGCAGGATTCCTCGTCGTAGGGACGCCGCTTGCCGCGTCCGGCGTGGCTAAACGCGCGTTCGAATGTGCCGACCACCGCGTGATTATGGCGTCGCTGCCGATCCGGATCGCGGGGAAATCGACGTCGTCTTCAAACACTATCGATACCCCTGAACGCGCGTCTACCCACGCCGGACGCGGCAAGCGGCGTCCCTACGGTGGGGTTGATCGTCCGCTGTCTGAAAGGAAAGGAGCGTTCGATATCGACAAAGACTGGTTATTGGAAGCATCGGATTCTGAGGAGGCTGCGGAACTGACCGCACGTCTGATATCGATACGCAGCTACCCGGGCGAGGAGAACGCGGTTCAGGAAGTCATCGCTGGCTGTTTGATCGAGCAGGGCATTGCGGTCGAGCGCCAGGAGCTGTCCGATGGTCGCTTCAACCTGATCGCGACGGTGAAGAATGGCAATGGGCCGACGCTGCAATTAAACGGGCACGTTGATACGGTGCTGGCGGCACAGGAGTGGTCGAGCGACCCTTGGACGCCGCGCATCGATGGAGACTGCATGTACGGCCTCGGTGCCAGCTACATGAAGTCGGGCGACGCGGGCATTGGCTCGACGGCGCAACCTGTGGAGCGGGACAGTCATTCTGACGACCATCGTTGATGAGGAAGCGTATTCCGTGGGAGCGCGCGGTCTGGTCGAGCGTGGGAGCCGAGCCGATGCCTGCATTGTGACCGAGGGCAACTGGCGTCCGGTGATCGGCGGAGTAGGCAAAGTACTCGTACGCGCGAACATCACCGGCAAGGCGGCGCACGGTTCCTGGCCTGCCGATGGCATCAACGCCGCCGTCGAGGGGGCGCGACTGATCGCCCGGCTCGACGACCTGGAACTCGGGATGCAACCGCACATGACGGCGACACAATGCGTGCTCGGCTTTCAGAGTTGCAGCGACCAGTACTTCATCACTCTGCCAGAGCAAGCACGCTGCACGATCAACCGCCACACCATCCCCGACGAAACCGGCGAGCAGGCATTGGGCCAGATGAGCGCGCTGGCCGACAGCCTGAACTCGCTCGCCAGCTTCGCGTTCGCGATCGACCCGCCATACTACCCGGCTTGGGAGACAGACCCGACGCATCCGTTTGTTCGTCATTTCGCCGCCGCGTTCGCCGCTTAAACGAGAACATACGCCGACCTCGGCAACAACCAGGGCGTCGCCGACACCAACTACTTCGCTAACGACTTCGGCATCCCCTGTGTCCAGTGCGGCCCACGTGGCGATCGCTTCCACCGGGCCGACGAAAGTGTTGATGTCCCCAGCATCGGAATGACGATCCGGATTGTCTTGCGGACGGCATTGGAGTTGTTCAATGAGGGAGCTAGCAAATCAGGCGAGCCCTGATGTCAGCCAGAGTTTCCAGAGATCGAAAGCTAACGACTTGAGCCTGTCATCAAACACTCGCGTCCCATATCCGAACCAGCAACGGAATTCTTCGATCAGGATCTGGTGGACGTCTTCCAGGGAACGGGCGTGGTGCAGTCGAGGCAGAACCGTGCCGACCTCGGGTTCATACTCGTCAGTGTTGACCTCGTAATTGATTCCGACGGGGTCGTGTTCGAAGAAGAGCTTGACCGCGTCATCATAGATCTGACGGTATGCCGTTCGTAATGCGTCGCGGTTCTCCATCGTTTACCCTTGCTCGGTTGGGATGTGCTTGGCGGTGGTGTGTTCTCCGGGACTTTCCGCGTCGTCCAGCGACGTGGCCTGCTTGGGGCTGTACTGGCGACGGAGCCAGGAGGAGAGGCCGTCGAGGCCGGGGAAGAGGACGCGCTCGGTGATGTTGGCCTGGTCGAGCTTGTCGCGGATTTCCCACTTGAGGTCGGCGGGGATGATGATCCGGCGCAGCAGGTCGGGATGCTCCCGCAGCCATTCGTCGAGCGCCAGTGACGGACTCGACATGAGCGAGAAGAGCGCGAACTGGTTGACGATGCGTGCGTCGAGCGAGGGTGGCTCGAAGAAGACGACGAAGTCGCGCTCTTCTCCCGTCTCCCGCGCAAGGGCGTCGAACTCGGGCAGCGAGGTTGCTCCACGGGCCAACATCTCGGCGGTGAAGACGTTGGCACCTTCTTCATTGAGGACTGTCCGCAATCGTTGCGGCAGAAACTGACGTGGCTTGACGTAATTCACGCACCAGATCACGCCGTCACAATCGAGCTGTTCCAACGAGGCGGTCGCGAAGTGCATGGCGACGAACGGCGAATAGGACCAGTCGAGCATGCGAGTCGGCAGGCCGTGGTGCTGGGCGAGCGCCAGCCAGTACCAGGTTGAGTCGAACGGCTGCGGGACAGCATCCACAATCTCCAGATGTGCGTACTTGCGGAAGTTACGCAGCAGATGCGGCTCCAACTGCGCGAATGGCCCGCCGAGTCGCATCAGGCTGGTCTTCAGCGACGAATAGGTAGCGCTCGACACTCCGCGGAAGGCGAAATCGGAGCGATAGCGACCAAGACCCGGCTGCCAGGACTCTTCGTACAGGCTGTCGATCAACTCATTCCAGCTGTTGACGCGGATTTCCTGCATGGCGTACTCCTGGCGAGCGACGAGCGACGAGCGACGAGTGACGTGCTCTTCGGGATGGTAGTAGGGGCGATGCGGTGCATCGCCTGCGTCGGTGGCCGAAGGTTGGCGAGTAGGTCGGCGTGCGGGACGCGGCGTTGGCACCTGACCCACGACGGCATGCGATGGTTCCGACCCGACCGAACGTTCCGCCACTGACGCGGGCGATGCACCGCATCGCCCCGACGCTCTCTTCCCAACCAACCGTTACAGCTTATTGCCCATTCGCGGCGGCAACGAGGTCGATGCGGTCGGCGATGATGGCTGGCTGGCCGTCGAAGGCGGCCAGGGCTGGATCGGCTGGGTTAATGCCGAGCGCTTCCCAGACGATTGCGTCCGCGCCAGCGACCGTGAATGTGCTGACCGTCCCGTTGACGAGCACGACCGCGCCTGATGTCAGATCAGACGGCACCGTACCCTCACGCGCAACGACAAGCAACTGCTGGCCATCTGCGTCAACCGTGAACGCCTGGGCCGCAAGCAGCGACACGATGGTATCGCTGACGATGACTGGCTGCGCGGCGAAGGTGGCTGGGTCGTTCACAATCTCGCCGGTCGTTGTCGTCGTACCCTCAGAGAGGATTTCGAGCAGATCGAGTACGACGACTGGCCCCCCTATGTATTCAGCGAAGGCGTCGTCCAACAGAGCAGTGATTTCTGCCGGAAGGTTGTCGTTGTCCGGGTCGAGGATGCGAACGGTGCCAGTTGCGCGCACCCAGTTGTCGGCAGCGATGCTCGGGGCGATGGCGCGGAACGTTGCGACGACGAGCAGTCCCGCGTTTCCAATCTCGGGTTCGAGAGTAAATGCCTGGGGTGAGATGATATCGCTGAGCGGTCC
>Ga0136611_10001020_pt1 | contig 19108 bp, 16 predicted proteins | sample AntDrymUQ2232306_2_FD_106645 | JGI IMG/M metagenome (GOLD analysis project Ga0136611, IMG submission 106645) | Polar desert sand microbial communities from Dry Valleys, Antarctica - metaG UQ223 (23.06) | ecosystem: Environmental > Terrestrial > Soil > Desert | place: Antarctica: Dry Valley...
ACATCGGTCGGCTCGGCGCAGATGCGGCCACCGTGTCCCTCGATCACCTGTCGCGCGAGGTATAGACCCCAGCCGAAGCCCGCGATTCCGGCCGTGTTTCCCGCGCGATACGCCGGTTCGAAGATGCGCTCCAGATCGTCCGTTGGGATCCCTCGGCCCTCATCCGTGATAGACACGCTCGCTTCGCCATTCACCCGCTCGAGCTGCAGACAAACCTGACTGCCCGTTGGCGAGTATTTCGTCGCATTGGCGAGAAGGTTGTCGACAGCGTGCTCCAGCAGGGCAATATCAATATTGACCCGGAGCGGCTCACACGCGAGTTCAAACCGAATGTCGTGGGTCGGCGCGGCGAGGCGGAAGCGGACAGCGATGCCCTCGAGGAAGGGCGCTAGATCGACCTCCACGCACTTGGCTGGCTGCACCTCGATGCCGCGAGCTTGCAGGACATTATCCAGGAACGCGACAACACGCGCGCCCTCGCGGGCAATCCGATCCACCTGCTCCCCCTGTCGCGGAGTGAACGTGTGACGCGCCTTATGGAGGAGATCGGCGTAGCCGCAGATGAGAGTCAGGGGGGTACGCAGCTCGTGGCTGAGAATCGCCAGCATCTCGCCGCGCGCCTCGATCTCGGCGCGCCGCCGCTCGTAGTCTTTTACATTGGTAAGGTCGTGCAACAGCATTACCGTTCCATGCTTGCCGTTGGGGTCGCTTACCGGGGACAGAGAGACGGTCAGCCAGCGCTCCTCACCGTCAGGGGTTATCAGCATCGTTTCGGGCGTACTCGGTATCGCCTCGCCACTGACGTGGGCTCGTCGTTCCTCCAGCAGGGCGGACCAGGAGAGGGGACCGCCGGGGAACAGGTCTTCCAGGCGCCTGCCTGCAATGTTCTCCCGAGGAACACCGAACAGCTTAACTGCCGTCGCGTTCAATGTTGTAACAACAAGATCGGCGTCGAGCATGATGACCGCATCCTGGGTAGTGTCGAACATCGCGCTCCACATCTGGTAGGTCGTGCGCAGTTCGGCGTCCAGTGTCGTGTTCACGCGCAGCAGCATCAGCCCGACGGTCAACAGGAGCGTGGGTACAGCGATGAACATCAACTCGGTACTTTGCCCCGCAGGCGCTTGGGAGCCGAAGATCACCCAGATGGTCTGCATCAGGGCGGTGAGCATCAGCGTTGAGAGGGCGATGGCGGCGTCACGGCTTTCGAGCACGCGGACTCGGCGCAGGGTAAACACAAGCGCAACGACACCGGTTACGGCCAGCAATGGGCCGGTTTGTGCAGTCATGATTCCGCCCCGCGTTCTAGCACTTGTTGTCCACACTGCTACTATACGTTGCAGCAGGTAACAGAGTGCTGAACAAGGGTAGGCAATCGTGTGACAATCCTGTTACATGCGAGAGATCAGTCGGTGTAGACGCGCTCGTCGACGAGTGGCTCGGGCACGGCGTCTCCGGAAGGATCAAACAGGCCGTACGCGAAGAGCTTGCGCAACTGAAAGTCCACCAGGTCACGACCGGCGCGGTTCTTCTCGATGCTGAACACCACCCAGTTCGCCATCTGGGCATCCTTCACCGCCGTCATGTTCACCACCTGCCGCGACACCACCCGGTTCTTCTCGTTCATAATCAGGATCACATCCGCCTCGTAAAGCAGCGATGAGGAGCCGCGCAGGTGATACGACCGCAACCGCCTCGCCTGGATGCCCTGCTTGTCCGACGCCACAATCGCGATCACCGGCACCGTCAAAGAGAGCGCCAGCTCCTTGAGGTTCTCCGTGATCCGTCCGATCCGCTCGTCCTCCGTCGCGTTGGCCAACTGCAAGGGCACCTTCTGCAGGTAGTCCACCACCACCAGGACGTCCTGGCCGGTCTGTCGGCGGGTCTCCTCCACCATATCACGGATGCTGTCGGTGTCGGTGAGCGAGGCCGAGGCCTTCATCACTCGGAAGTACTCCGAGTACTCAGAGATGCGCTGCAAGGCTCGCCTCCCCTGATCATCCTGCAGCAGCACTCCCTCCAGCCCACCCGGTGTGCCGCTCGCCTGCCACAGCCGGGACCGCATGTCGGCCAGCTTGAGTCCTTGCAGGTCGCCGAGCGGGGTCTGTACGACGCTCTCCATCGAGAGCAGCCGCAGCAGCAGGTCGTCCTCGGAGTGCTCGTAGCAGAGGTAGAGCACGACACACTCCCGCGCCGACGCGATGTTGCGCGCGAGCTGGAAGGCAAACGTCGTCTTGCCCGCACCCTCCGCCCCACCAAGCAGGAACAGATCGCCCTGGCGGATGCCTCCCGCGATACGGCGGTCGAGCGCGGGAAAGCCGGTGGAGAAGGCGCGCTGGCCGGGGATCGCCCCCCGACGAACCTTGTCCTCCAGCTTGCCCAGCACATTGGCGATAGATATCGGCAGCGATTCCTGGGTTACCGTTTTCATAGGAAGTGCTCACCTCTTCTCTGTACTCTCTCGGAGTCTATCAGGGCTTCCGGCACCGGTCAACGCGGCTCGGCGCTGATAGGGGCAGGGCGTGAGACTCTGAGCAGAATGCCTGGTAACCATCCCCTACATGTTAATAGGAGTTGAGACGGTTCGGTTTGGCACCTTTGGAGAGCAATTGGGAACTGTTCGCGGGCGTATGGCTTGAGACCGGGCCCGGCAACGGGCCACTTGAAACTTGGGCTGGCAAACCGATGCAAAGACGCGGAATACGGAGTCTTTGGGAAGTCTGTAGTGAGTGGCTGCTGGCTGTAATGCGGGTGACAGAGCTGTTATGGAACTGATGCTCGATATTCACGCGCCTGTCAGGTGCCACGCCTATACTGACATCAGTGGCTGAGAGCAAATGAGTTCCCAGCAATAAGAAAACAACAAGGAGACACACAAAATGGACAAGGTAATGGAGCTGTACGTTCGGTCGATGGTTGCCCTTCAGACCCCCCGCAAGGGCCAGGGCCTGGTGGAGTACGCGCTGATCATCGCGCTGGTGAGCGTGGTCCTGATCGCCGCACTCGGCGTGCTCGGCGTGAGCATTCAGGGCATCTTCGGCCGGATTGCCGCTGCCCTCAACGGCGCGGGCTAAGTCAGCCAAGATCCAAGAGCAACCAGAGCCGGCGGCAGGTCTAAGGGCCGCCGCCGGCTCTCAGCATGAAGGTAGAGAGAACTCATGGAAAAGCTGATGGACGGGTCCGTTTGGTTGCAGAAGCAAGTCAAGCATTGCATCAAGCCCACAAAGGGTCAGGGTCTGGTTGAGTACGCGCTCATCATTGGTCTGATAAGCTTAGTACTGGTGGCCGCACTCGGCGTGCTCGGGGTGAGCATCCAGGGTTTCTTTGGCCGGATCGCCGCATTTATTGACGCGATTCCTGTATAAAGCTGCAGACGCCCAAGACGGACAGATGGCAAATGGCCGTACGGAGCGGGGTTGATATGATTCGCAAGCAGAGAGCACAGGCAATTGTGGAGCTGGCGGTAATCCTTCCGGCGTTCCTGCTCATTGCACTCGGCATGTTCGATCTCGGTCGTGCGTTTTACTTTCAGGAGACGATCACGAACGCTGCTCGCGACGGTGCTCGCTTCGGCGCGATCACGAAGAATGTCACTACGGGCGAGATCGAAACAAGGGCCGTTGAGGAGGTGGGCTCGCTCACTGGGGTCAGCGCCACAGCCTGCGTCTCGCATCCTCCCATTCATACCACCTGTCCGGTGAACGCAGTTATGGGAAACTACGTGCAGGTTGAGACTGAGTACAGCTTCGACTTGATCACACCGTTTGTCCAGGCGGTTGTGGGAGTGTCTTCCATACCGCTGACAGCGACGGCCACGCAGCCGAGGGCAACCGGCTTTTCGAACTAGACCAAGATGTACGAACGGGAAGGGAACTACGGATAGTGGTGTTGAGCAGACAAACGCGAGCCACGAGGGCGATCAGCGGACAGACGACGGTCGAGTTCGCGCTATCCATGATCGTGTTCTTCCTGCTCATGCTGATTGTCATGGATTTGGGACGAGGCATCTGGTACTACATTGCGGTCGCGAACGCGGCGCGGGAGGGGTCTCGTCAGGCCATAATTCGGACGAGAACTGATGGCGAGGTAAAAACCTGGGTTATCGACAAGACACCAGGTCTGCCGCTGACCGCAAGTTCCGTCGTTGTCGCCCCTGCGGCACCTCGGACTGCTAAGACTGCGGTGACCGTCACGGTGACCTACAACTTCACGCCAATCACGCCGATGATGCAGGCACTTTTATCGGATGGCAGCCTGAGCCTAACTTCGTCCTCTAAGATGACTGTGGAGCAATAGAATGAGCGTTTTTGGCAGGTCCTCACATCGAGCGACGGGACCGCGTAGCGGCCAGACAATGGCGGTTTTTGCGCTGATGGTCACGGTCTTGCTCGGCTTCGTCGCGCTCGCGATTGACCTCGGTTTTACCTACAGCCAGCGTCGCTTCTCACAGAACGCGGCTGATGCGGGGGCGATCGCTGGCGCGCGCTTGCTGGCCAATAGCGTGTACGCTCCCCCGAGCGTGACGACATGTACCCCAGGCGTGTGCTCTTTTACCGCCACGCAGAAGGATGTATGGGACGTCGTCGTCCGGTATCTGGACGAAAACAAAGGGTTGAACCTCGCCAGTGCTTCATATGATCCCCCGACCATCATCTACAAAGACGTGAACAAGAACCGGCTGGCGAGACAGACTGCCACCAGCAATTCGGCGGTCCCTTCGACCACCGCCATGATTCAGGTACGGCGGCAGATGTCCTTCGCAACCTTTCTGGCCGGTGTTCCCGGAATCGGCGTTGACACGATGGAAGTGGGTGCGCAGGCGACCGCGCAAATCAAGCCGGTCGAGACGCCGATATATGCTCCCGGCCCGACCTGGCCAATGACACGCTTCGATAATGACACGCTGGGTGTGGACCGGAACCCTCCTGCCAACTGTCCACCGCGAACCCTGTTCTGGACGGGCAACCCCTCGGCCGGTACAGGCACGACGGCCAGCTGGAAGCAGCTCATCTACTACGGCAGATACTCGGCTTTCATCAACACAAACAAAGGGCTGGCATCCAATCACCAGCAGTTGCTCACCGGCTTTGGCCCGACGAGTGATCCCTTTTACAACGCACCACCAGCAAACCTCCAGGGGCAGGACGTGCAAACCGCGCTGGAGTTCTGGTTCCGCAACGGTTACCAGGGGAAGATATTCGCGAATCCCAACTACGCTGCGCCGCCTGCTGACGCAAATAACGAGCCGAGTCCGTGGCAACAGGGCGTGCATGGGGACAAGGCGGAGGTCGTCACGGGAAACATGGGCAATAACATGTCCTCGGCGATGCAAGACTTCATCAGGAACAACCCATCGGGCACGGATAGCTGCGGGGGCACCTTCGCCATCGTCTACATGTACATGTGGAGCCCAAACTCGGCTGAGAGCTGGGTCAATAACAGAACCCCGAAGCACTTCCGCAACCCGAACCAGGGGCAGGCGATTGATCGCGTTACCTTTACCCGCAAGCAGCCATTCAAATTCTACAACAGCTCAACCAGTTTCACGAACTCCTCCGAGATCTGGGGGTACTACACCTCAATAGAAGCCGCGGATCTGCCACCGACTTCCGGTCCGCCCAGCTCGGACGCGAACACCGTGACGCTGATCGAGTGAGCGCCAGAGCATAGTCGAAACACAACGGGATAGCAGCGAGCTACCGATGACTCGTCGGTAGCTTTCCGCATCTTGTGAAAGCGCGCTGGAGCCGACCTGATGAAAGCGTTACCTGGATGCCCCCCTATATTCAGCCTATTTTCAGAGTTCAACGTCATACTAGGAATGTAGACAAGGAGAAATGATCTGATGCGTAAACGACTGGGCCTGGTGCTCGTGTTGGGTGGCTTTACGCTCGCCGTCATGGTTGGCTTGATGATGATGAACATCAGCCGCCGCGCTGCCGAAGCGAGGCCGGTGGTCAAGCAGGTTGAAATGGTGTTCGCGAAGCAGAACATCGCGCAGGGTACGGAGATCACCGCCGCGATGCTCGAGCGCAAGCCGTTCCCGGCCGAGTTCGCACTCCCTGCCGCCATTAGCCGCGCTCAGGACGCGGTCGGCAAGTTCACTGCCACGACCGTGACGGTCGGACAGCCCATTACCAGCCCGCTCCTGTCAACGACGAAGGTCGCCGGAAACATGGCATTGAGCATTCCGAAGGGAAAGGTGGCATTCCCCCTGCCCAAAACCGACCTGCTCTCGGCGAACGAGGCGATCCAGCCGGGCGACCACGTTGATGTGCTTGTGACCTACAAGTTGAAAGTCACCAGCATGGTCGGGGGACAGGGCAAGGAGTCGGAGTGGCATACGACGCAGACGACCCTGCAGAACCTCCAGGTACTTGATATAATCTCGGGTAGCGGCACCGGTGGGCAGTCAGGTGCAGCCGCCGTCGTGTTGCTGGTTGACCACCAGGACGCCGTGACGCTCGGGCTGGTCAAGAACAGCGAGTTTGCAACGGTGGACCTGGCGCTGCGCGGCAGTGAGGACGACGGCAAGAAGGTAACGACCGACGGCGTGACGGAAGACTCCACGATGGTCGACTTCAAGTTCCGCAAGCCACAGCCGACACGATAGCGCAGGAGAGGACGCAGCCCGAATGAACGACCAAACCGTACTGACGACCAAGTGCCTGGTGCTCGATGACTCGGTCATCTATGCCGACGCCGTGAGGCTGATGCTCGCCGACGAGCCAGGCATGCAGGTTCACAACTCGCACACCGGCCTGGGCGAGGGTCTGCGCGCCGCGCGCAAGCTGCGCCCGGACATCGTGATCCTCTCGGGCGACACTCCCGGCGTGGCGTCTGTTGTGGAGGGCCTGGACAACTCGGTGCCAGATGCTCCCGTAATCGTCGTCTTTGGTGGCGACGAGCCGCAGTTGGCACGCGAGTGCGTGCTCGCCGGCGCGCAACTCTGTCTCTATGGACTCGATGACCGTGACGAGCTCGTCGCCTCGGTCCAGAGGCTCGTGTCTCGCGAGCGCCGACGACGGTCGCACATCGTCGAGCGGGCCTCGAGCGCGGAGACGAAGCAGGCGCGCGTCATCGCGTTCCACAGCGCGAAGGGTGGCGCGGGCACGTCCACAGTTCTGGTCAATGCGGCAATGGCGCTGCGCAAGCTAACGAACAAGCGGATTGTGATCATTGATGCCGCGCTGCAAAGCGGTGACGTGGGCGTACTGCTCGACATCGATGACACCAGAAACATCAGCGACCTGATCGCGCACATCAAGGAGATGGACGCGGACCTGATCGACGAGGTCATGGCGGAGCACTCTAGCGGGGTGCGGGTGCTCCTCGCGCCGCAGCAGTTGGAGCGCTCCGAGCTGGTGACCCCGGAGTATTTCAACAAAATCGTAGGCGTGCTACGCAAGAGCGCGGACTACGTCTTGATTGATACGCCACCCGCGCTTGATGCCGTCTCATTGGCTGCGCTCGATGGCGCAGATCAGGTCGTCCTGATAAGCACACCGGAGGTTGCGGCGCTCCGCAACACCGCGCGCTTCATCCAGCTCGCGACGAAGCTGGGCTACAGCACCGATAAGCTCTACCTGGTGATCAACCGGGCCAGCAGCAGGGGAGGCGTTCGGATGGAAGACATCCGCGAGCATCTGAAGCACCCCGTCGGCATGCAGATACGCTCGGCGGGCAAGGCGATGGTCGCTGCCGCGAACAAGGGCACACCGGCCGCCCTGACGCAGAGCCGCTTCGGACCGGCAAAGAGCTTCCGCCAATTGGCGATGTTCCTGGAATCGAGCGAGCGCACCGGCAAGCGCCAGGAGCGCGCCCTCAAGGCAAGCTGGCTGAAAAAGAGCCGCACCGCGTCGCAGGGCAAAGGCGCGGAAAGCTCCACCCACAAAATCCACGCATAATCCTGTCCATTAGCCGTCCGCAGACTCGCGTCTGATGCGGTTCGGTCGGACAACACCAACCTTTCGTGTCAGTGGAAGACCTTTGCGGGGACAAGTCCGTAGGGGCGTTCAATTGAACGCCCACCCGGCTGAAAGGAAGCGCCCATGTCATTCCGAGCCTGCGAGGAATCCGTGGTCCTGGTTACGGATCCCTCACTGCGTTCGGGATGACATGTGCAACCATACAACCAGAGGTTGCATCAATTCGCATGGGAGCGCCGCCGAAACCGTCGCGGCAGCGATTGACTGTGCCCGGCTGGCGCAAGGACATGACGAGAATGTTATGCAGACGTCTCCTCGATTCAGCCTTTTTTCAGAGTACGCCGTCATACTGAATACATAGACGCGCACGGAGGAAGATACAGAGATGACGTTCTCGCTCGCAGATCGACTCAACGGCAATAACCATCCCGACCCTGAGAACAACGGGAACGGCCATAAGCCGGATCAGGTGCAGGAAGTGCCCCCCTCCTTTCAGGTCCAGACCCGCGTGCCTGCGCCCGCAGCAGGGACGAGCAAAGTCAACCTGAAGGAGCTCAAGGGGCGAGTGCAACGGCGCCTGCTGGAGGAGACTGACCTCTCCGTCAACCTCGATGGCGAAAATCTCTCCCAACTGCGCCGCACCCTCGAGGTACTCTTCAATGAGATCCTCGTGCAGGAGAATGTACACCTGCCTCGTCCCGACCGCATCCGCCTCTTCGACGCCGTCTCGGCCGAGATACTCGCCTTTGGACCGCTGGAGCCGCTGCTCCAGGACGAGACGGTGACCGAAATAATGGTCAACGGACCGGACCAGGTGTGGGTGGAGCGCGGCGGCAAACTGGAGGAGACGGACGTTCAGTTCGAGGGTGAGGAGCACGTCCGCCGCATCATCGATCGAATCATCGCCCCACTGGGCCGGCGCTGCGACGAAAACTCACCGATGGTCGACGCGCGGCTCCCGGACGGCTCGCGGGTGAACGCGATCATCCCGCCCCTCGCATTGACCGGCCCGACGATCACGATCCGAAAGTTTCCGACCGACCCGATGACCGTGAAGGATTTACTCCAGTTCGGCACCATCTCGCCCGCGATGATGGAATTTCTCCGGGCGTGCGTGCTGGGCAAGCTAAATATCGTCGTGTCCGGCGGCACAGGCTCGGGTAAGACCACGTTGCTCAACGTGCTCTCCTCGTTCATCCCGGACACCGAGCGCATAGTCACTATTGAGGACGCCGCAGAGCTACAGCTTCGGCAGCGTCACGTGATCCGGTTGGAGAAGCGGCCACCGAACATCGAGGGACAGGGCGAGATCAGGATACGCGAACTCGTCACGAACTCCCTGCGTATGCGGCCGGACCGGATCGTCGTCGGCGAGGTGCGGTCGGGCGAGGCGCTCGACATGTTGCAGGCGATGAACACCGGCCATGACGGGTCGCTGACTACCGCCCACTCGAACTCACCCCGAGATACCGTCTCCCGTCTGGAGACGATGGTGCTGATGGCCGGCATGGACCTGCCGCTGCGCGCGATTCGCGAGCAGATAGCGTCCGCACTCGACCTTATCGTTCACCAGGAACGCATGCAGGACGGCTCGCGCCGGGTCGTGAAGGTGACGGAGGTCTTGGGAATGGAGGGCGACACGATCGTGCTCCAGGACGTTTTCGAGTACAAGCACGCAGGCGTCATGGGCCGCCAGGTGGTGGGCGAGATCGTGCCAACAGGCATCCGGCCGAAGTGTATCGAGAAACTGGCCGCGAACGGCGTCAGCGTCTCGCCCTCGACCTTCCAGTAGGTCGAGAGAGAGGAGCCCGGGAATGAACGAGATGATGATGGTCGGCCTGCTCAGCGGCACAGGTGTGCTGCTGGTTGTCGGGGGCGCTTTTGTGATGCTCGCGCAGAAGAGTTGGCAGAGCCGACTGCGCGCGCAGGTGGGAGCTTATACCCATGACGAATTCCTCGTGGCAACGGCTGCCGCGCGGCAAAAGCAGGACGGTAAACTCGCTACGCGTTTGAACGAGCGCGTACGCAAGCTGAACGTGATTCCAAAGCTGCAAGCCGACCTGATAGCCGCAGGCGTTGCCATGCCTGCGTCGCGCTTTCTGGTGATGCAGGCGATCGTCGTGCTTTTCGCGGGACTGTTGCCGTTTCTCTTCCTGGCGAGCCTCGGTGGCGCACTGCGGCTGTTCTCGATGGCGATTGGCGGCGGCGTGGGTTATTACCTTACCCGAATATTTCTTCGCGTGAAGCGAAGTCGTAGATTACGGAAGCTTGAGTCGCAGTTGCCAGACGCGATCGACGTGCTTGGCGGTGCGCTGGAGGCCGGCTCCAGCCTGCCCCAGAGCATGGCGATGGTCGCTCGGGAGATGAGCGCCCCCATCTCTACGGAACTGAGTCGCGTGGTGCGGGACCAGGAATTAGGACTGAGCCAGCAGGAGGCCCTCGACCGCATGCTGCTGCGGTGTCCGAGCGAGGACCTCGACATGCTCGTCACCGCGATCAACATCCAGAGTCGTGTCGGCGGAAACCTGTCGAAGGTGATGCGCTCAATCGCGTTCACGATAAGAGAACGCCTCCGGATCAAAGGGGAGATCAAGACACTGACAGCGCAGGGACGCATATCTGCGAAAATTATCACCGGACTGCCGATCGCACTCTGCGTCGGACTTTCGGTGTTAAGCCCGTCATTTATGCGCCCACTCTATACAACCACTCTCGGCCATGTCCTCATAGTAGGCGCAATCAGCGGTCTAATTATGGGATACCTGACAATGATGAAAATCGTCGCGATAAAGGTGTAACCTTGATGAAACTGCGCTTCCTGACTATCACAAAGGTAATGCTTCTCTTCGGTGCCCTGCTCGTGCTCGCGCCGCTTACAGTTCAAGCGCAGGACAATGTGGAGCTTTCCAATCCGGCAACCAATGATCAGCCTCGGGTGACTACCACTCTGAGCGCGACGGACGAACAAGGACTCCCGCTGCCGAACCTCACCGCGAAAGACGTGGAGGTTACCGAGAACGGGGTCGTGCAGTCCGATGTCAGCGTGTACTCGTTCTTCGAGCATCCGACGCCAGTGAACGTCATCCTTGTTCTCGACACGAGCGTAAGTATGAAGGGGCAGCCGTTCGACGACGCGAAAAACGCGGCGGTCTCCTTCGTCGACACGCTCGGCGTGAACGACCGGGTCGGCCTGGTCACCTTCGCTCGCGACGCGCGCCTCATCCAGCCGGCCACCGGGGACTTCGAGCGTGTTAAGAAGGCGATCCGCAAGCTGCGGCTTACCCCCGACACCGCGCTGTATGATGCGGTGGCGCTTGGGACCGAAGAAGCGAACAAGAGTCCAAAACCACGTGTCGTCGTGCTGATGACCGATGGCGCGGACTGGAAAAGCGAACTTACGGCACAGGCAGCCCTGACGAAGGCGAAGGCCACGAACGTGCCGGTGCATACCATCGGGTTCGGACCCAATGCCGCCAGCACACAACTCGAGAGGATCGCAAAGGAAACAGGCGGCAACTACTACGAGGCGCTCGGTGGCGGGAACCTCGAAGAGCTATTCGCGCAGATCTCGCAGCAGCTCCACCAGGAGTACCGCGTCTCTTACGAGTCCACGACCAGCGCATTGCCCGGCGATACGGTAGAGGTACAGGTACGGCTGCCCAGACGGCCGGGAGCGCCGCAGCAGGTCTTCTCGTATACCTACGGCGAGCGAGGGCAGGCCCAGGCGGCAAGCGTGCGAGTTAGCACGGGCAACTTCCCCGTGGTCAATCCCGGGAAGCCCGCTGGGGCGCCAACCCGGCTCCCGTACGATGGGTTTGCGATCTCGACCGGGGCGGGGTTCGCGACGCTGGCGCTCGTGGTCGGCGCTCGCCTCGCAGGCACCCGAAGCCGGGTTCAGCAGCGTTTGCTCACGTTCGTTGGCGTGTCTGAGCCTGACCTACTCTTGAATCGACGCCGCGCGTCCGTGTTGAGCACGATCTGGCGACCGCTGGTCAGTTTGGTATCACCGCTGGTCCTGCGCATTCTGCCAGCGAAGCAGCAGCGGAAGCTCGCGGAGAACCTCGCCGCAGCCGGATACCCACGCGGCATGCGACTAGCCCACTTCGTCACACTCAAGACGGTGTTGATGGTCGTTGCCGTCCCCATCGCACTTTCATTGGCTGGCAGCGCAGTGTACGCCCTCATTATTGGTTTGCTCTCATTCCGCCTACCGGATTATTGGCTGGCGCGGCGGATCAAGCAGCGCCGACGGAACATCCTGCTCCAGCTTCCCGATGCACTGGACCTGCTAACGATTAGCGTCGAGGCTGGCCTCGGCTTCGACGGTGCGATGCTCGAGGTGGTCCAGAAGTGGGACAACGAGCTGGGCCACGAATTCTCGACCGTGCTGGGTGAGATGAAGTTGGGCAAGAGCCGACGCGACGCGCTCCGCGCCCTCGCCAGCAGGGTGAAGGTGCAGGAGGTGCAGCTCTTCACGAGCGCAATCGTTCAGGCTGACGAGATCGGCATGAGCATCAGCAGGACGCTCTCGATACAGGCGGAGCAGATGCGGGTCCGGCGGCGCCAAAAGGCTGAGGAGCTCGCGCACAAGGCGGTGATCAAGATCATCTTCCCAATGGTGTTCTTCATTTTCCCCGCGCTTTTCGTCGTCCTGCTAGGGCCATCGATCCCAGGTATCGTGAACACGCTGTCGCAAATCTCAGGTGGGAAGTAGCTACACGAGCAGGAGCTGTAGCAAGTTCATGGAAACGACTATGGCGGCGAGCCAGTTGGAGATCGACACCGACCTCCACACCCTTGGATATCGGGCGGAGAGTTTGATGACCGTAACCAGCACGAAGACGCCGACAGCAAAGCGGAGGCTATACATAGGCAGCTTGCCATACGTGCGCAATATGTACGAGGGCAGCGCGTTGGCCTCAATCATCCCAGCGCGCAGCCCCAGCTCGGTGCTCAGGATATCGCCAAGCGCGAGCATCAGGGACAGACACGCGGCAATCTGCCGTCGTACGGTGGTGGATGTGGATAATCTCAAAGCGGCCTCCGTGTTGCCATTCGCTCTGCAAGTGAGCCCACCGGTTCGCAGCGGAGCACTCAGGCGGACCACAAATGATACAAAACGCTCTGTTTTGTTGCTCTAATGCATATGGTAACACGGGCGTCTGGGTAGGGCAAGCCGCAGCGTAGGACAAAAGTACTGGGTAATGGTCTGCGGACGGTTAATGGATGTGGACTACCTGCGAGGAAGCAACTCACCGCTGATCAGAAAGGTACCGGATAGTGCGTAGTATCATTCTCATCGTGCTCCTGGCGGTTGGTGGATATGGGGCGTATCAGTATGACCAGAGCGCCACAAAGGTGGGCGCCTACACACCCGCGCGACAGGTGCAGCCACACATTCAGGTCGCACCGAAGCCGCGCGCAAAGGCCCGACCCACGGCCGCCGCACCCCAGGGCACGCCCGTGCCGAAGCGGGTGCGCGGAAAGATCATGAGTATCCTGCGCGATGTGGAGAACATCCGCGGCTTGCAAGCCAGTGGCGCCGTCGACATCCGATTCATCTCGCGCGACGACTTCTCCCGACGCACAAAGATGCAGAACAAGCAATACTGGACCGTGAGCGAGCGCACGGCGGAGGAGAAGACGATGGTCGCCTTCGGCTTCACCTCGGCACGCACCAACTTCCGCAAGCTTATCGAGCAGGACACGGGCGACTACGTGCTCGGCATGTATGAGCCAGACGCCAGGCGGCTGTTCGTTGTTGGTGACGAAGCTGACATGGACGGCCAGGCCCAGAGCACGATGGCGCATGAACTCACCCACGCCTTGCAGGATCAGCATCACAACCTCAAGCGCTTTACGGACCCCGCCGTGAAGAACTCGGACCGGTCGCTCGCAACGGCGGCGCTGATCGAGGGCGACGCCATGCTGTCGGAGTCCCAGTACCAGGGCAAGCACAAGATCTCCCAGGCGGCTCTCCAGGAAGCCGCCGTTGAGGCGATCCTGACCTCGTCTGCGTACAGTGGCTACGAGCAGGGGCCGCCGTTGTACGGTCTGACCGTGTACTTCCCCTATGTGCAGGGCACGGAGTGGGTCAAAAAACTACACGCACGAGGTGGCTGGCAGCAAGTAGATTCTGCGTACAAGCGTCCGCCGGAGAGCACGGAGCAGATACTGCACCCCGAGAAGTACTTCGCGCGCGAGCGTCCGGTGATCGTAGAGGCGGTCAACCCCCTGTCGGCGCTCCCGAACGGCTGGAAGAAGCTGCGTTCCGACACGCTTGGTGAGTACCGGACTCTGATTCTGCTGAGTCAGGGAGCGGTGCAGGCGCCCTTGCTGAAACAGGCCGCCACCGGATGGGGTGGCGACAGCTACGCAGTATACGCACCGAAAAGCGGGGAGGAAGGCAGTGCGCTGGTGTGGGAGAGTGTATGGGACACTGAGGCGGACGCGTCTGAGTTCACCGTAGCACTCGCCGCTCTCCAGGCTGGCTTGAACCAGAATGTGTTCGGCCAGGGTTACAAGAAGAGCCAGGGCGCACTAAGTCTCGACGGCGCGGATGCCAGTGTTCGCATCCGTCGCTCGGGCAAGCGCGTGGTACTGGTTGTCACAAACGAGGTATCCCCGGCCGACACGGACCGGGTGCTCGCGATCGCGATGCGCTAACAGCAGAACGTCCCCACCACCAGGGATGCGATCAAGTCAGGCAGACGCGGGTTACCCGATGGGAAGCCAGGGAGTCGGTAGCGACAGACGGTCCTGGTCCTGCCGGCCGTGATGATGCGAGCGCCCCGCCCGGTACGAAGGGCAATTACAACTTCCGCTGGAACGTGGCGGGAAGCTCTACTTCGTGCTGAGGCGGACTGGAGGGCTGCCTCAGCCAAGGTCCACGCCTCTGCTTTCCACCCGTTGATCAGGCACGATGGGCGGCATTGGGTACTCACCCGTTCCGGCTTACGCAGAAAAGCTGGTTAGGTAGCCACTACCTCGCTTCCGGGACGGCTTATGATCGGCAGCCTGGTCCGAAAGACGGTCCGGCCGGGTTCGGAGACTACCGAGCGCCCGTGACGCGCACTTCACTCCTGCCGGCCCCGTTCCACGAGCTCAGGTACACATACCGGATGCTCAGGTTAGCATCAGGCCCGCAGGTGCAGGATGTGACAGCACTGGCTCGGCGGTGAAAACGCTCGATGTCTACGACCACCACATTCTGCAAGTCCCCGGGCGCAGGTTGGCGGCCATAAGGGAAGCCCTGATCGCGTGTATTGCTCAGTGCTTGCCGACGAGTCCCACTGGGTAGTGATGGGTGGAAGTGGCACTTCCGCCGAAAATAGTGGAGCCACCGTGGTTTTTTGGGCGCCCGATGCAGGATTCGAACCCACAACCCCCTGGTCCGAAGACCGGCGACGGCCATTTCACCCCTTGCCGCCGCTCCCCGCCGCTTCGCCGTAACTCCACGTGTTTGCTGGAGTTACGGCGTTGCAGCCCGGCGTTCGTATCACGGCTTGCCGCCCTCTCCCGTCAGTTCCGGGCGGCAAGTGCACACGAAAGTGCACACGGCGGCGTCAGTGATGGCTACCGGACGCGCACACCTGTAGAGTATCGGTAACGGCGGGTGGCCTGATCAGCCCCCTGCGGAGCGCCTTACCGCCCGGCCCGCTGCTCTCTTGCCTGTAAGGAGGCGATATGCGTCTACCCTGGTATCACGCTCGTGTGCGGGACAGGGCTGTTGCCCTTGAAGAGGCCAAAGCCGAGGTCCGCGCTCACCTCGGTCTAGCTGACTCCGAGAAGCTCGATGAGCAGGGATGGCAGCTCGTTCGCACCCTGGCGCGTCACAATTTCCGGTTGCACAGGGATGCACGGCCGGCACATCAGCTGCTTTCATCACTGGGGTTCGCGGCCACGCTCCTTTTTGCCCTCTACTGCTCGTGGCTCACCGGCCGCGGTGAACTGGACTGGACTACTATGCTAGCGGCGGTTTTGCTGTCTGTCGCGTATGGGTTCAAGCTCGGCGAGACCCTGAGGACTCCCCTGTACCTCGTGCTCTTGCGCCTGGAGCGTCTGGTCAGGGCGGATCGGGCTCGCCTTGCCCCGAAAGCGAAGGGCCGTCGCCGTGCGTCTGGTGTGTTGGACTCCTTACTGCGTGAAAACCCGGAGGCGGTGGCTGACGCCTTTCGTGAACTCGCCACGGATGGTCAGGGGCGGCCAAGCCAAGCCGACGTTGCCGAGAGACTCGGCGTAAGCGACGACACGCTCCGCCGTGCAAGCAAGAAGTATGAGATCCCCTGGCCCCCCGTCTGAGGCCCACCCGCGAGCGCGCACAGAAGGGTTAACTTCGATTTCCTGAGGCCGTTCCGCGTTATTGAAAAACAGCGGGAAACAGTAGGCCCCGCAACAATCCGCGAACATTCTTGCGGTCAATGTTGCGTGTTTTTGCTGTAGCCAAGCCCCTCTTTGCTGCTTATCCTGACGCTATAGCCCCGTGCCTGAGCGGGAGCAGCAGCGAAAGGATAGCAGGCAGTGGCAAGTCCAACCGGGCCCCCCGAACGCACGATGCTCACGGTACCACAAGCGGCCGAATACCTGGGCATCAAGAACACGAAGGCGTACGCGCTGGCTGCGCACAACGAGCTCCCCGGCCTGGTACGGATCGGCCGGCTCGTGAAGGTGCATAAGCCCACGCTGGATCGCTGGCTTGAAGAGCAGGCGGCCGGCGTCCACGGCTCCACGCCCGATAGCGGCAAGCTGAGCCCGGTGCGGCCGTGACCGTCACCGAGGAGGTCAAGGCACGCGTTCGGCTGCTCGACTATGTGGGCGCGCGGATCGAGCTCAAGCCCGACGGCCCCCGCTTCGAGGCTCAGTGCCCCTTCCACGCGGAACGCACCGCCAGCTTCAAGCTGTACCCCGAGCAGGACCGCTGGCACTGCTACGGATCGTGCGGGCAGGGCGGGGACGTGATCGACTACGTCGGGCGCGAGCTGTACAACGGCTCCTGGGATCCGAAGGACCTCGAGAAGTTCCGGGCGGCGATACGGGCGCTCGGCGGGGACGCGGGGACCGTGACGGGGCTGCAGCCCGAGCTCACGCTCGCCGGCTTCTGCGAGCGGCGTAAGATCGCTCCCGAGACGCTTCGAGCCTTCAAGGTCCGCGAGGGCGCACATGCCGGCCGCCCCGCGCTCTTGTGGCCTACCCCGGCCGGTGTGGATCGCGTCAAGTACCTGGACGGCGAGAGCCCGAAGTACCGCTGGGAGCGCAAGGGCGGCACGCGGCACCTGTACGGCACGAAGACGATCCGGCCCGGCGAGCCGGTGTACCTGGTGAACGGCGAGCCGTCGGTATGGGCGTGCTTCGAGGCGGGCGTCCCCGCGTTCTGTCTCGCCGGCGGTGAAGGCGCCCAGCTCACCACTGAGTTGATACAGCAGATCGCCGCGGCCAGTCCCCGTGTCGTGCGGGTGGCGTATGACCGGGACCCCACCGGCCTGAACGGTGCACGCAAGGCCGTGGCGCAACTGCGGGCAGGCGGGATAGAGGCCGTGGCGCTGGAGCTGCCCGAGAAGGTGGGCGACAAGGGCGACGTGGACGACCTGCACCGCTGGGAAGGCGCACGGCTGGGGGAGGCGCTGGGGGAGCTGCCGGAACTGCCCACAGGCGGCACGAGCCCGGCGCCCGAGCCCGGCCTCATCCTTATCAGGCTCGCGGATGTGGAGCCCGAAGACGTGACCTGGCTCTGGCGGGACCGCATCCCCGCGGGCAAGCTCACGCTCCTTGTCGGGGACCCCGGTGAAGGCAAGAGCTTTGTGAGCCTGGCTATCGCCACCGCGCTTTCTCGGGGCGCCGCGCTGCCAGGCGGGGACGTGCCGGACGGACCCGCAGACGTCGTGCTCGCGACCTTCGAGGACGGGATCGCCGACACGATCCGCCCACGCGCCGACCGGCTGGGGGCGGACGTGAACCGCCTGCACTGCATCGAAGGGGCGCGAGATGAGAAGGGACGCATCCGCCCGATGCACAGCTCGGACGTCGGCATGCTCGAAGCTCAGCTCGAAGCGATGCCGGACGTACAGTTGCTCGTAGTCGATCCGGTGATGGCGCTGCTCGGCGGACGGACCGACGCCTATCGGGATAACGAGGTGCGTGATGCCCTGCAGCCGCTCGTACAGCTTGCAGCATGTCGCGGGGTAGCCGTGCTGGGAGTCATGCACCTTCGGAAGGCGCAGGCGGACCGGGCGTTGTATCGCATCGGCGGGAGCGGCGGCTTCGGGGCGCTTGCCCGCTCCGTCTTGCTGGCGGGGAGTGACCCGGATAGCGGCAGGCGAGCCGTGGCGCACATCAAGAGCAACCTGGGACCGCTCACTGAGCCGCTGGAGTACCGGATCGGCGGGCCGGGCGGCTTCGAGTGGATGGGGACGGCGCCGGAGCTCGGAGCGGACCGGCTGCTCGCGGCGGCGGGTGATGACCAGGGCGATGCGACAGACTTCCTTCAGCAGGCGCTCGCCGACGGCCCCCGCCGGGCTAAGGACGTGCAAGTGGATGCGTGCGCGTGGGGGTATAGCGAAAAGCAGCTGCGGACGGCCCGCGAGAAGCTGGGTATCAAGCCCCATCGTGAGAACGAGGAGGGCGGTGGCCGGGGCCGTGGAGCGTGGCTATGGGCACTCCCCAAAGGGCATCTTGAACAGGGCGATACAGGGGAAGGGCATCTTGAACGCGAGCCCCAAGTGCAGCAAACACACGGAGTTACAGACGAGCCGCCAGCCGGAAATGTTCAAGATGCCCAAGATGCCATATATAGGGAAAAGGGCATCTTGAACGTTGAACCTGGCTCGGAGTCGGAAGAGGAACACCTGGAGATCCTGCCGCGCCCGGAGGTGTTGCGGTGTTGCAGCGTTGATGAGGGGGATACTACAGCCCTCCCCCCTGCCTGCCTGGACAGGGAGGGCGGCTGTCTCGACCCGGCGCATTGCGGCCGAGCGGGGGTGTGCTTGTGGACGCGCTAGAGGCGATGCGGCACCGCCTGGTGGAGATCGCGGTCGAGATACGGCGCGAGCAATTAGCGGCGGGACTTGGGCCGCTGGAGCACACGCCCGGGTCCGAGAGGCTGGAGGAGTTGTATCACCGGCTGCAGCCGGCTTACGCACGGGAGATCGACCGCGCCGAACCGGGCAAGTGGAGGGCGTCGTGAG
>Ga0136611_10001021_pt1 | contig 19093 bp, 18 predicted proteins | sample AntDrymUQ2232306_2_FD_106645 | JGI IMG/M metagenome (GOLD analysis project Ga0136611, IMG submission 106645) | Polar desert sand microbial communities from Dry Valleys, Antarctica - metaG UQ223 (23.06) | ecosystem: Environmental > Terrestrial > Soil > Desert | place: Antarctica: Dry Valley...
CTCCAATACACTCTGTTTGTGCATTCTCCCATGGTGCCCTCGTGACCGACCTCCTGATCCGTGGCGCGACGGTGATCGACGGCAGCGGCGCGCCGGCGGTCCGGGCGAACGTCGCCATCGAAGCCGGACGGGTGGTCCGGGTCGGAGGCGGGCACGCTCCTTCCGAGGCGCGCCTGACGATCGATGCCGGCGGTCTGGTGCTCGCCCCGGGCTTCATCGACATGCACTCCCACGCCGACTTCACGTTGCCCGCCTACCCCGACGCGATCAACTCGCTCAGCCAGGGCGTGACCACCGAGGTCCTCGGCAACTGCGGCTACTCCCCCGCCCCGCTCGCCGCTGATCGCCGTCGGGCTGACGATCAGCGAGCCGCCGGCGTCGGGCTCGGGCCCGACCTCGACTGGAGCTGGCGGACGTTCGGGGAGTACCTGGAGCGCCTTGACCTTGCCGCACCGGCCGTGAACTGCATCGCCCTCGTCGGCCACGGGATGCTCCGCATGGCGGTCGTCGGCGCCGAGGACCGGGCGGCCACCCCGGCCGAGCTCGACGAGATGCGCGCTGCGGCGTCCCGGGCGCTGGCGGAGGGAGCCTGGGGCCTGAGCACCGGTCTCGTCTATCCGCCGGGCTCGTACTCGATCACTGACGAGGTCGTGTCCGTCGGCCGCGCCCTGCAGCTCGTCGACGGCCTGTACGCCAGCCACATCCGCAATGAGGGCGACGGCCTCAGCGAGGCCCTCGGCGAGGCGATCGAGATCGGGCGGCGGCTCGACGTCCGCGTCGAGGTGTCGCACCTCAAGGCGGCCGGCCGGGCGAACCACGGCCGGAGCGCAGAGGCCCTGGCGATCCTCGACGAGGGCCGGGCGTCCGGTGTGCGCGTCCACCAGGATGCCTATCCCTACGCCGCGGGCAGCACGCTCCTGACCCAGCTCCTCCCGCCATGGGTTCACGACGGCGGCACGGATGCCCTCCTCGAGCGCGTCCGATCCACGGACATGCGCGCCCGGATCACGGCTGATATCCGCGGCGGCCTGCCCGGCTGGCCGAACTACGTCGTGGCGAGCGGTGGCTGGGACGCGATCCGGATCGCGGCGGTCGTCGAGCCGGCGCTCGCTTCGCTCGAGGGGCTGTCGGTCGCCCGGGCGGCCGCCGACCGCGATGTCGATCCGCTGGCCGTCGTCCTCGACACGATCGCCGCCGACCGGGGAGCCACGACGATGATCGTGTCGCTCATGGACCCGGCCGACGTCGACGCCATCCTGCTGGACCCCTCGACCGCGATCGGGTCCGACCAGCTCGGGGTCACGTCGCGCGGCGCTCGCGTCCACCCCCGGGCGTACGGGACGTTCGCCCGGATCCTGGGCCAGTACGTCCGCGAGCGGAGCGTGTTCGACCTGCCGGCCGCGATCCATCGGATGACGGGGCTGCCGGCGGCGACGCTCGGGCTGACGGACCGTGGCCGGATCGCCGCCGGCGCCGTCGCAGACCTCGTCCTCTTCGACCCGACGAGGGTCGCCGACACCTCGACGTACGACGACCCGACCGCCGCGGCAACCGGCGTCGAGGCCGTCCTCATGGCCGGTGTCTTCGCGGTCGAGGGTGGCCGGCCGGTCCGGCCGTCGGCCGGCCGGGTCCTGCGGCCGGAGGTCAGTGGACGCCGCCCGCCGCGTCGATCTCGATGACCTCGCGCACGATCCCGTCGCGCAGCCCGTAGGTCCGGCGCGCCAGGTTCGAGACCGTGCAGACATGGTTCGGAACGATCCGAACGCGATCGCCGATCGCCAGCGGCGAGCCCGCCGGGATGTCGAGCATCCCGTGCTCCTCGGACAGCCGGGCCAGGGTCCCGTCGATCTCCTGGACGGCGCCGTAGCCGACGAGGAGGTCGCTCGAATGGGCACCGCGGTCGAGGCCGAACGTCTTCGAGCCCGCGTCGATCACGGCGCGATCCGCGGCCGGCCGGCTGATCACGGTCGTCGCGATCGACAGCGCGCACTGGTCTGCGCCGGCCGAGCCCAGGGCGACCTGGAGGGCGTCGTAGAACACGTAGGTGCCGGGCCGGATTTCCGTGATCCCGGATGACGCGTCGAGGAATTGGGCCGTCGGGGTCGAGCCTGCGCTGACGGTCGCGATCGGGATCCCGATGGCGCGGACGGCCTCGGCCGCCGCCACGACGGCACTGGCCTCGGTGCCTGCGATCGCCGCGACATCGCGAGGGTCGCGGGCGGCATACGACTGGCCTGCGTGGGTGAACAACCCGGTCAGGCGCAGCGACTCCTGGGCCGTCACGACCCTGGCGAGGTCGGCGGCCTCGCCCGGAAGGACGCCGCAGCGGCGCAGGCCGGAGTCGATCTCGATCCAGACCTCGGCGACGCGACCGGCCGCGGTGGCGGCGTCGGCGAGGAGCCCGACGCCCGCCGCGCTGTCCACCGCGAGAATGAGCGGGACGCGGCCGGCGAGCCGCAGGGCCCGCTCGAGCTTGAACGGCGACGCGAGCTGGAAGGCGACGAGGATCGAGGCGTCGATGCCGCCGTCGACGAGCGCCTCGGCCTCATCGAGCTTGGCGACCGTGATCCCGATCGCCCCGGCCCCGAGCTGGCGGCGGGCGATGGCAACCGACTTGTGGGTCTTGAAGTGAGGGCGGTGGACCACGCCGCCGGCTCCGGCGTGGCCAGCCATCCAGTCGATGTTCGCCTCGAGCCGGTCGAGGTCCACCAGCAACGCGGGCGTGTCGAGCTCCCGCCAGTCGAGGCCGATGGCGTCCGGAGCGACACGGTCTGCCGAGATGGTCATGAACGGCCGCGATGTAGTGTGACTTTCATCATCGCTGGATTGTACAGCTGAACTGTCAAGCCCTACGCAACGCGCGCGCGGCGGCCCCGCGGCGATCAGAAGGTCGGCGGGCTGATGATGATCAGAACGTCGGCGGCGAGGCTGCTCTCGTTGAGGAACCGATGGGGCAGCTCGCGATGGATCTTGATGCTGTCGCCGACGGCGAGGTTGTAGGTCTGGCCGGCGACCTCGGCCACGACGTCGCCGCTGAGGACGACCGCGCACTCCTCGCTGGCGTGGGTGTTCGGCGTCGCGCCGGTCGAGCCACCCGGGGCGAGGGTCAGCGACAGGACCTCGAACTCGCCGGAGGTGTCGGCGGAGACCAGCTCGTACTCGAGCTCGCGATCGGGGAAGTTCAGCTTCGTCCGGCGATCGCGGCGGACGACGATCTCGCGCTGGGCGGTCCCCACCATGAACTGGAACATCGGCATGTCGAAGGCGCCGGCGATCCGGCGCAGCGAGCTGATCGAGGGATCGGAGGCGCCGCGCTCGATCTGGCTCAACGCGCTGACCGTCAGGTTGACCTGGGCCGCGAGCTGGGCGAGCGTCAGGCCGCGCCGGAGCCGCTCCCGGCGGATGCCCTCGCCGATGCTCTCGACGTCCGCCGTCCGTGAATCGTCCTCCTTGTCCGCGACGACCTCGACACTCCCCGTCACGACGCTCCCCTCCCGACATCGATCGCGACAGACCGGATCTGGGTCATCGCCTCGAAGATGTGGCGTCCACCCACCCGGCCCCGCCCGGAGGCCTTGCCGGCCCAGCCGCCGAAGGGAAGGTGGAGCTCCCAGTAGTTGCTCGTGTCATTGACCGTGACCTGGCCGGTCTGGAGCCGCTCGGCAAACCAGAAGGCGCGGTCGAGGTCGCGGGTGAAGACAGCCGAGCTCAGGCCGAGCGAGCTCGCGTTGGCCGCCGCGAGAAGCGCCCGATCATCGGCGAAAGCGGTGACCGGGGCGATCGGGCCGAACGTCTCCTCGCGGGTGACCGCGGCGCCGTCGGGGACCCGGGCAAGGACGGTCGGCTCGTAATAGAGCCGCGTCGGCAGGTCCTCGCGCCGCCGTCCGCCGAAGGCGATGACACCGCCGCGGCCCCGGGCGTCAGCCACGTGATCGTCCATCTTGCGGGCCACGCCTTCGTTGTTGACCGGGCCCATCGTCGTGGCCGGATCGCGCGGATCGCCGAGGCGGATCTCGCCGGCGAACGACACGAGGCCTTCGACCAGCCAGTCGTGGACGCGCTCCGACGCGATGATCCGTTCCGCGGCGGCACACGACTGGCCGGCGTTGAAGAACGCGGCCGCGCCGATCGCGGCAATGGCCCGCTCGGGGTCGGCGTCGTCGAGCACGACGATCGGCCCGTTTCCGCCGAGCTCCATCACCAGCTCCTTGTCGGGCGCGAGCCGGACGATCGCGGCACCCACCACGCTCGAACCGGTGAAGCCCACGACCACGACCCGCTCGTGCCGAACGAGCGCCGACGCCATTTCGACGGACGGCCCGGTCAGGAGGCTGAACAGGCCCTCGGGGACGCCCGCCTCGATGATGCATTCGGCGAGCAGGGCGGCGATGCCGGCCGTCGTGGGCGCCGGCTTCAGGATGACCGCGTTCCCGGCGGCGAGGGCTGGGCCCACGTACTCCACCGGGATGTTCATCGGGAAGTTCCAGGGGGTGATCGCGACTACGACGCCGCGCGGCTGGCGGAAGGTCATGACCCGCTTGTTCGGATCCGCGACTGGGATCGTCTCGCCTGTCAACCGGCGTGCCTCGGCGGCCGCCAGCCGGAACCCGCTCGCCGCGGAACCGACCTCGCCGAGCGCCTCGGCGAGCGGCTTGCCATGCTCGAGGACCAGCTCGCTCGCGAGGTCCGCGCTGCGCCGATCGATCACGTCGGCGACCCGCTCCAGGTCGGCGGCCCGCTCGAACGGCGTCCGCCAGCGGTGTCTCTCGAATGCGGCGTCGGCGAGCTCGACCGTGCGATCGACGTCGGCCGGTCCCGCGGCCGCGACCTCGGCGACGGGCTCTCCGGTCACGGGGCTGGCGAGCATCTCGGTCTCGCCGCTCGCCGCGTCCGACCAGTCGCCGCCCACGAGAAGCCGATGGCGCCTGGTACGCACACCGGAAAGGGTCGTCATGTGGCTCCGTGGGCTCGGGAGCGGGCAACGGGCGGAACTCGCGCCGGTTCCAGTAGGTGAAGTCAGACTGTTGATCGGCTGTCATACTAAACCTGTACGCCACTTCGGGTCAACGCTATCGGCCGCTCTGAGCACGACGGACTCTGGCGATTGGGAGGCAACAGCGGGTGTCGGGAACTCCATGCTGACGCGACGATCGGCGCCGGGCACGCGGCTCAGCGTCCCGCGAGGACAGCGATGAGCCGGCGGATCGCGCTCGTCGGCCTCAGCTGGATCTCCGCCGACCTGGCCGGACCGGCGGCGGACCCGACCCTCGGTACGGCCACCCCGTACAGCCACGCGTCGGCCGTCGCGGCCATCCCGGGCCTCGAGCTCGTGGCCGGCTGCGACATCTCGGCCGCGACGCGCTCGACGTTCCAGGAGCGGTGGGAGCCCCGCTTCCCCGGCCTGACGGTCTACGAGGACTACCGCGAGATGCTCCAGGCGGAGCGACCGGAGCTCGTCGCCGTTGTCACCCCGGATCATCTCCACCGGGGCGTGGTCGAGGCGGCGATCGAGGCCGGCGTCCGCGGCATCTTCTGCGAGAAGCCGATCGCGACGAGCCTCGAGGACGCCGACGCGATCGTGGCCGCGGTCCGGGCGGCCGGCGTGACGATGAACGTCAACTACACCCGACGCTGGTTCCCCGAGTTCGTCGAGGCTCGCCGGATCGTCCGGAGCGGCGAGATCGGGCGGCTGTCCCAGATCGTCGTCCAGATGGGCGGCCCACGCTCGATGCTGTTCCGCAACCACACCCACGCGATCGACCTAACGAACTTCCTCGCCGATTCGGAGCCGCTCTGGGTCTGGTCGGAGCTCGAGCCCGGCTACGACGACTACGGCATCGACTATGCCGGTGATGGCGGCAACGACCCGGCCACCGAGCCCGGCGCCAACTACTACATCGTCTATGCCAATGGCGTCCGGGCGTATCTGAGCGGCATGAAGGACACCGTCGGCCTCGACACCGCGGTGACGCTGACCGGCAAGGACGCCCGGATCGTCGTCGACCTCGAGGGCATCCGAATCCACTCGGTCCACCACGAGGACATCCGGACGAAGCCCGGCGTCACCACGGTCCAGCCGGTCAACCCGCGCTGGTCGATTGCCGGGATGCAGGCCGGTCTCCAGGACCTGATCACGTCGATGGACGCCGGGCTCGATCCGGCCAGCCCGCCGGAATCGGCCCGCACGACCGTCGCGCTCACCCAGGCGATCCTCATGTCCCACGCCCGGGGCAACGTCCGGGTCCAGCTCGAAGAGCTTGCAGCGATCACCCCCACCCCGGCGCGCTAGCCGGCCCGTCGCTTCCAGGAGGTTCATCCCATGCGTCTAGCCTCGTTCCGCGGTCCCGATGGGACGCCCCACGCCGGCGCCGTCGTCGGCCAGCCCGGCGCCGAGCGCGTCGTCGATCTCGCGGAGGCCTCGGGCGGCCGCGTCCCGAGCGGCGACCTGCTCAACCTGCTCCAGGCGGGGCCCGACGCCCTCGCCGCCGCCCGCTCCGCCGCCGAGGCCGGGGTCAGCCGAGCGATCGAGTCGGTCGAGCTCCTCGCCCCCATCCGCCGGCCGGGCAAGCTGATCGCGGTGGCCGGCAACTTCCAGGCCCACATCGAGGAGGGTGGCGGCCAGCGGGTCGACAAGACGAAGATCGTGCCCAAGCTCTTCATCAAGCCGTCGTCGTCGATCATCGGCCCCGGCGAGGCCGTCGTCCTGCCGAACGTCTCGAACGCCCTCGACTGGGAGCTGGAGCTGGCCATCGTCATCGGGACCGCCGGACGCGACATCCCGCTCGAGCGGGCGCGCGACCACATCGCCGGCTACTCGGTGATCAACGACATCTCGGCGCGGTCGATGCAATGGGGCGTCGAGGGTCGCGAGCCCGCCGGCTTCGACGGCTTCTTCGACTGGCTGAACGGCAAGTGGGGCGACGGCTTTGCCGCCTGGGGCCCGTACATCACGACGACCGATGCGGTCTCGCCCGACCCGAACGACCTCGAGATGACCCTGACCGTGAACGGCAAGACGTGGCAGCACGGCTCGACCGCCGACATGATCTTCAGCCCCGAGGAGATCATCGCGTTCGCCTCGCGCTTCATGACCCTGGAGCCGGGCGACGTCATCGCCGGCGGAACGCTCGACGGGACCGGCGACGCGGCCGGTGTCTACCTCAAGGCCGGCGATGTGATGTCGGGCACGATCGGTGAGCTCGGCACGCTCGTCACCCCGGTGGTCGCGGCGCCGGACGGACGGGGCTGAGCGTGGCCGAGCCCCTGCGCTTCGGCGTGATCGGGTCCGGGTTCATGGGCCAGACCTGGGCCCGGGTGATCGCCCGCCACGTGCCGGAGGCGACGCTCGTCGCCGTCGGCGGCGGGCGCGGGGCGGCCGACGTCGCCCGCGAGCACGGCGCGGAGGCGCGCGAGCCCCACGAGCTCATCGCTCGCGACGACATCGATGCCGTCGTGGTGGCGACACCCGTCCCGACCCACCGGCCGCTAGCCGAGGCGGCGGCGCGAGCGGGCAAGCACGTGATCGTCGAGAAGCCGATGACGAACACCCGGGCGGACGCGGACGCAATGGTCGCGACCGCCGACGCCAATGGGGTCCGCCTCGCGGTCGTCTCGCAGCACCGCTTCCGCGGTGCCCCGATGGCCGCCAAGGCGCTGATCGACTCCGGCCGGATCGGCACGATCCGGATGATCCGGATCTTCGGGCCGAACGCCGGCTGGGACATCCCGGCCGGCTCATGGAACTCGGATCGCGCCCAGGTCTCGCCGTACATGGACTGGGGTGCCCACGCCTGCGACATCATCCGCTGGCTCACCGGCGCCGAGGCGACGCTCGTCTTCGCCCAGTTCGGGACCTACACGGACATCCCGCCGGCCGACCAGAGCTCGATGGCGCTGTACACCCTGGACAACGGCGTCCTCGTCCAGATCTGGCTGACCTATGAGCTGGCGGCGCCGCCGCTCGGCTCGGCGATGCAGCTCCTGATCACCGGCTCCGACGGAATCATCGAGCTCGATTCGTACGGATCGGTCCGCGTCGGCACGCCGGACGGTGGCTGGGAGACGGCGTTCGAGCAGCCGCCGTTCGATCCGCTCGATCCCGAGGACTCGATCCGGCTCCAGGCCTACGCGGCCCAGCTCCGCGACCTGATCACGGCCGTCGCCGAGGGCCGCGATCCGCAGGTCAGCGGCCGCCAGGGCGCGGCGACCACCTCGTGGCTCGAGGCCGCCGAGCAGTCCGCGGCGACCGGCGAGAGCATCCGTCTGTCGCTCGGTTCGGTGTCGCATGCGCCCTAACCGCCTCCGCCAGCTCCTGGTCCAGGGTCGGCCCTCGATGGGGACGCATCTCCAGTCGACCTGGCCGACCATCGTCGAGTCGTCGGCCATACCCGCCGGTTCGACTACATCGAGTTCTCCGGCGAATACGCGCCGTACGACCTGCATGGCCTGGACGACTTCTGCCGGGCGGCCGAGCTGCACGGCCTCGGCGCGATGATCAAGCTCGACCAGGAGCCCCGAACGTGGCTCGCCCAGCGGCGATCGGGGCCGGTTTCCAGTCGGTCCTGGTCGCCGACATCCGCTCTGCGGAGGACGTTCGGGCGTGCATCCGCGCCGTCCGGCCGGACACCCCGACCGGCGGCGGGTCGTACGGGGCCGCTGATCGCCGCAACAGCTTCTGGAGCGAGGCGGCAACCGCCGGCTACATCACCGCCCTGGAGGAGATCGTGGTCGTGGCGATGATCGAGAAGCACGAGGCCGTCGACCAGCTCGACGAGATCCTCGCCGTCCCCGGGCTCGACATGATCCAGTGGGGACCGGCCGACTACGCGATGAGCATCGGCCGGCCGGGCGGCTGGTATGACGCCGAGGTCCGGGCCGTGGAGCGGGACGTCCTTGCTTGGAGCCTGGCCGCCGGGATCCAGCCCCGGGCCGAGATCACCGATCCCGAGGACGCCGGGACTACCTCGATCTCGGGGTCCGCCACTTCTGCATCGGGGCCGATGTCCACATCCTCCACGCCTGGCTCAACGAGCGCGGCGGGCAGCTGGCCGAGATCCTGGGCTCGGTCTGACGTGGCCGATCGGGAGGCTGAAGGGAGCACACGATGACGTTCACGAACCTGCGCGACGCCACGCGGGCCGACTGGGACCGGATCGATGCGCTCGACGAGGCCCGGACGGACTACGCCGAGGCGCCCCTGGCCCTGCTGGAGTCGCTCCGTGGCGGCGATGCGGCCGGGTACCCCCTGAATCCGTACGACCACAGCCGGCAGGCCGCGACCCGAGCCCTCCGGGCGGGCGAATCGGCCGAGATGATCGTCTGCATCCTGTTCCACGACGCCGCCGACCGGCTGGCGCCCGCGAACCACGGCCAGATCGCCGCCGAGATCCTCCGACCGTTCGTGTCCGACGACCACAACTGGATGGTCCGGATGCACGGCCTCTTCCAGAAGGAGAACTTCACGAATCACGGCCACTGGGGGAGCGGGGCGTTCGACGCGATGCTCGATCCGTACCGCGACCACCCGGCGTTCGAATTGACCCGGCGCTTCTGCCGCGATTACGACGCCACGTCGTTCGACCCGGCGTACGACTCGCTCCCGGTCGAGGCGTTCATGCCCCAGATCCGGGAGGTCTTCGACCGGCCGTACTCGTTCCAGCCCTGAGGCGGGCGCTCGGCGGCGAGACAGCGCTTGGCGCGCCCGTCAGACCGAGAGGCGCAGCCAGCGGATGTTCTTGATGCAGTCCTCCTCGCACCAGAACACGAGGAACACCGAGCCGTCCGGCTCCAGGACCATCTGGGGGAAGCCGAACTTCAGCTGGGCGAGCTCCTCGCCCGGGTTCGTGTCGCCGGTCATGCCCGAGGCCTGGCCGCGCCACAGCGCGACGGTCTCGTCGTTGACCCAGGTCGTGCCGTCGAGTCGGGCAGTGGTCGCCCACAGGCCGGGCTCGTCGTTGCGCCGGTAGACCGCGAGGATCCGTCCGTCGGGCAGCTCGATGGTCTTCGTCGTCTGGGCCAGGAAGCCGGTCAGGCCGTGGGTCCAGGCCGCGCCCTGATCGTCGCTGACCGCATACGGCGTCGGGAGGGTCTTGTTCGTGTCCAGGCTGACCGCCCACGCAGCCGTCAGCCAGCGCCCGTCGCGGAGCTCGAGGAAGTGCTGCTCCCAGTGGAGGATGTTCTCGTCCCAGCGGTCGAACTCGGTGATGTAGCTGGGCCATGTCCGGCCCTGGTCCTCGGAGACGAGGAGGATCGCGTTCATGCCGTTGGGGGCGTCGCCGTCCCAGCCCATCCAGGTCGAGGTCGGCCAGACCCAACGACCGTCGGACAACTCGGTGATCGAGTGGCAGACCTCGAACGCCGGCCCGACGAGGGGCGGTGCGATCCGTTCCATCGGGCTCCAAGTGTGGCCCCGGTCCTGGCTCCTGGTGAGGATCAGCTCCATCTCTGTGTAGCCGAGCGTCGGGACGTTGACGACGCTCTTGTCCGGGTCGTCGCGGTACATCAGCGCGCCCATCGCGACGACCGAGCCATCCGAGACGCAGTTGCTCCGGACGGACTGGGTCGTCGGGCGGCCCGGCGGGTCCGGGACCACGCGCTCGGGGGCCGTCCAGGCCGCTCCGGCGTCGGTCGAGTGGGTGGCCCACGTCCGATAGTCGAGCGCGACGTCCGCCTCGGCGATGTCGAAGGTCACGAGGAGCTCGCCGTCGTCGAACCGGACGAGCGTCGGATGCCAGGTGTGACGCGACCGGAACTCGGGCCGCGGGTTACGGTAGACGAGGCCGGTCTGGCGGTTGGCGATCAACGGACGTCGCGGACCTCGCTGGTCGACCGGGTTCCTGGGCGGCTGACGGTAATGGCTCAATTTCAACCGAACGTCCGTTCGGTGATCCGGGCGGTGCCCGGTGAGCGGGCGGCTACGGCCCGAACTCAGGTCGGAAGTGCTCGACAATCACGCGGCACGTCTGGCTCATACGCTTCAGCGCATCCACGACATAGGCACCATTGGCTGGCGGCCCCTGATCGAACGCTATGTCAGCCGTGACATCTGCCTCCACGTACATTTTGTCCAGCGGGAGCTTCGCTCTGGCGGCGTAAACGATGCGTCCGAGTTCTGCGCCATCTTCGAATACCCCGTCGATCTGGGACGTGATCGAGAGTTCTTCGAGTTCGGCCGGGTCAATGGCGTCAGCGTCCGGCAGCGGGTCTCTAGGAACCAAGCGGGCGGCCTTGAGACCGATCACGCGACGGGCGACATGGATATGTCGGTGCTTGTCGATGTTCCAGAGTTCGTGGAGTACCGCAAGCGGTTCCCTCTCAGGCGCGTCCTTCCCTGTACGAAACGGCTGCAACTTCTTGAAGTCTGTGCAGAGACCTGGGCTGATTCCCCAGAGGCTGTCCGGCACCGGCGGCCATCTAGTGGGGTCCGTCACAATGGGGAAAGCGATCTGCTTCCACCGACCACTGATCGGGCTCGGGGCGGAACCTTGTTCCCGCTCGGTCAACCGCCACACGAGGCTGTCGAGGGCCGATCGCAGGTCGTGGATGGTCTCGCCAACGACCGCGCCCCATCGGAGCGCGGCCCGGTCCATCGTGATGGCACCGGGCCTGCGATGGATGTAACCACGCAGGATCGGCTCAGGGGCCTGCGGGTCATGGTCGATCCGTCCCGTGTACGTATCGCCTTGGAGAAAGCTGTCCCGGGAGCGTTCCAGCGCACGAATCTGCACATCCGCCCTGTCGAGCTTCGCGACGCAGCCGTCAAGCTGGTGACCCATCGTGGCTAAGTATGCGCCAGCGCTCACGCATCCGGGCGTAGCATGTCCGGGTGCTGAAAACCGTTGGCAGGTTCCTGCGGGCGTCCTGGGATCGCTCCGCCGATTCGGTCGGTCGGGTGGATCTCCTCATCGGTGCGATTCTCACCTTGATCGGGCGGGCGATGAATGTTGATCTCGCTCTGCTCGCCGTCGCCGTGCTCCTGTTGGTTCTGCTCATTCGAGTCTTCGTGCTCTCGCCCGCCGCGATGTGGTCAGAAGCAGAGGCCGAGCGAAAGCGACCGCCGCAGACGCACCAAGTGGTCGGCTCGGTCGAAGCAGGCGGCATCGTCAATATCAACTACTACGGACCGGGCGAATTCTCGGCCTCATCGAACAGCTCTCTGCAAACCGGTGGCAATAGCGATCAGCAGGTCGGCCAAGCCCAAGGAACGATCACGGTTGACGGCCATCCGGTCAGTTCAGCAGAGCCGCGATCTCGTCGCAAGTCCAGACATGATCGGCCACACCCGCCGCCATAGCGGGGGTCGTGTTCTTACCAAGCGACTGGTGGGGTCGCGCGAAGTTGTAGAACATGAAGTGCAGGCTGACCATCGCCGCATGGTTCTCGACCTTCTTCGAGAACCCGTTGGTCAGTCGCGTAAATCGCCGCATGCCCATGCGCATGGTCAGGTTCTGGCGCTCGACAATCGAGGTCGAGACGAACGAGGGGTCCGGCTCGCCCGAGATCACGCGGACCTGCTCGACGGTCACCTTGTTGGGGGAGTAGCGGCGGGCGGTTGGACTAGCCGCCCCGTTGTCATCGACGCCGTAGGTCTTGATGATCATCGCGTAGTCCACGTCCTGCCCGAACTCGGCTTCGATGGCCTCGACGTAGGGCTGGTGGCCGTCAGTGGTGATCTGGACGCGGGGAGCCATGAGCCGCGAGTGCAGGTCCGCGATGAACAGTCGAGCATCGGCCGGGTCGCGCATCCCTGACCAGCCAGGAGGGCACGAGCTTCGTATCGGGGTCGATGGCCGTCCAGGTCCACACGTCGCCGTAGCCAAACTCGCCGCGCTTGTCTTCGGGGACGTTGCGAGCCTTGGCGTAGCAGAACGCCCAGATCTCATCGCACTCGATGCGAGTCGACGGCAGGAACCGGAGCTTGCGGTCCTGGTAGGCGGCGCATGCCGTGCCCAGTTGGACCAGCAGGGTCGTGATCGTGTTGCGGGCCGCGCCGGTCATCCGAGCGGTCGAGCGGATCGAGTTTCCCTCGACCAGCGCCCGGATGATCTGCGCCCGTTCGGCCCTGCTCAATCGGTTCATATTGACACTATGCGTGAGGCTTGTGACAACAGTCTGTCACGGCCCGGAGCGAACCGAGAAAAGAGCCTAGGGGCGGTTAGCCCAACGCGCGAGTGCAGCCTTGCGAGCGCTATCCGCCCGTTCGTCGGGCGTCATGTTCGCGGCGCGTCGCTTGCCGCCGATCAGCCCGCCCTTGCGGCCAAGCTCGACCGCCGCCTGGTCCTTGACGGGCGCAGGCGCATCCGGCTCGCGCTGGCGGGTGGCGAAGTCCACCACGGCCTTGGCGAGCTGGTTCGGGTCGCGGGGCATTCGGGAGCGCTTAGGCATGACCGAATCATGCGGCACGGTTCCCGCTCGCGTCAAACGAAAGGCGATTCAAATTGAGCCACTACCCGGCTGACGCCAGCCTTGACCGGTCGCGTCCGGATTGTAGACAATCTCAGCCGAGCCCAAGGGTCCCAAGCGACAAGGAGGAGCGATGCCGTCCGGGCCAGGTGACGCAATCGGCCTGATCGGAGTTGCCCGGCCGCGCGGTGACTCGGAGGCGAAGGTCCGCGGGACCACGCGCTACGCGGCCGACACACCGCCGCCGGGTCTCCTCCACGCCCGGTGCGTGCCGAGCATGTACGCCCACGCCCGCATTCGAGGGTTCGACCTGTCGGCCGCCCTCGCCGTCCCGGGTGTCGTCGCGGTCCTGACCGCGGCCGACCTGCCGATCGCCGCCGCCGTTGCCGAGGACATGCGGATGTTCGAGCCGCTCGCGCGGGATGAGGCGCTCTTCGCCGGACAGCCGCTGGCCCTCGTCGTCGCCGAGACCGACGAAGCCGCCGCGGATGCGGTCGGGCTCGTGATCGTCGACGTCGAGCCGCTGCCGGTCGTGGCCGACCTGGAAGCCGCGATGCGACCCGACAGCCCGCTCGCCCGCGAGACGTCCATCACCCCGGCGAAGCCCAAGGACGGCTCCGAAGCCGACCCGAAGTCGGCCCACGCGGCCGTGGGTGGCGCGGGAGCCGAGCTGCTGGACGAGGACCTGTCGGCCAACGTCGTCAACCGCAAGCGCTACGCCCTCGGCGATCCGGTGGCGGCGTTCGCCGGGTCGGCGGCCACGGTCGGGGGCACCTTCCGCACGAGCTGGGTCTACCAGGGCTACCTCGAGCCGCACACCGCGACCGCCTGGATCGACCCCGACGGCGTGCTCACGGTCAACACCTCGACGCAGGGCATCTTTTACGTGCGCGAGCGGCTCGCGACGATCTTCGGCCGGCCGATGTCGAAGGTCCGGGTCCGCGGGGCGCCGCTCGGTGGCTCGTTCGGCTCGAAGATCCTGATCGTCGACCCACTCGTTGCCGGCGCCGCGCTCGCCCTGAAGCGGCCGGTCCGGCTGGTTCTCGATCGGCGCGACGACATCGCGGCCACGAATCCCGCGCCGGGCTGCCGAATCGACCTGCGCCTGGGGGCAGCGGCGGACGGCCGGCTGACCGCCCTCGACGCTCGGCTCGTCTTCGATACGGGCGCCTATGTCGAGTGGTCGATCGAGGGCATCGCAGCGGTCCTGATCGGCGGGCCGTACCGCTGGGACGCCTTCGACGTCCGGGCCTACGGCGTCCGCACGAACCGATTCGGGACCGGCTCGTATCGCGGGCCCGGCGGTCCCCAGGCCGCGTTCGCGGTCGAGTCGCTGGTCGACGAGCTGGCCGCCAAGCTGGGCATCGATCCGGTTGCCCTCCGAGCCAGGAGCCTCGCGACCGAGGCCGACGCGATGCTCGACGGCGAGCCGTGGCCGGCGCTCGGCACCTCCGCCGTCCTCGACGCGGCGGCGGCCCATCCGCTATGGCGCGACCGGGCAACGCTGCCCGAGGACGAAGGCGTCGGGCTCGCCCTCGGCGTGTGGCCGGGCGGCAAGGCCGCGGCCGCCGCCCTGTGCCGGCTCAACGCGGACGGCTCGATCACGATCACCACGGGGGTCGTCGACATGAGCGGGACGACCGGCGCCTTCGAGGTGATCGCGGCCGAGACGTTCGGCGTGGATCCGTCGATGGTCGACGTCGTCGCCCTCGACACCGATGGCGCACCCCAGTCACCGCTGAGCGGCGGCAGCGTCATCACCTACTCCGCGGGCAAGGCGATCCGCGAGGCCACGCTCCAGGCGCGCCAGCAGCTCCTGGCGTTCGCCGCGCACGAGATGGAGATCGACCCCGCTGACCTCGAGATCGTCGACGGTGTCGTGCGCCCCCTCGGCTCGGCGGATCTCGGCCGGCCCATCGCCGAGTTCGCAGCGAAGCTCCACGATCTCGGCAGCAGCGCGGCGCCGGTCGAAGGCCACGCCGCGACGGTCCAGTCGAAGCTGGCGCCGTCGACAGCGGCCCACATCGCCCACGTCCGGGTGGACGCCGAGACGGGCGAGGTGACCGTCCTGGGCTACGTCGTCGCGCAGGACGTCGGCCGGGCGCTCAACCCGGCGCTCGTCGAGGGCCAGATGCGCGGGGCGGCAGCCCAGGGCATCGGCTGGGCGCTGCTCGAGGAGATGATCCACGACGACGCGGGCCAGCTCCTGACCGGGACCTTCCTCGACTACGCGCTCCCGCGAGCGGGCCACGTGCCCGACATCGACACCATCATCGTCGAGGTGCCCGCGCCCGACGGTCCGTTCGGGGCGAAGGGGATCGGAGAGGCGTCGGTCATTCCGGCCCCGGCAGCGGTCGCGTCCGCGCTCGCCGCCGCCGGCGTGCCTCGCCTCCGCCAGCTGCCGATGACGCCGCCCCGCGTCTGGGCCGCGCTCCGCGGCGAGGGCTGACGGCGATGCCGGCGATCACCCACCCGGGAGCGGTCATCCACTGCTGGGACCACCTCGTGATCACGCTTCGGAGACGGACCGGATGGTGCCGAGCCCGGCTTCCTGAGCCTCTACGCGATTACGTACTCGGCGAGCCTCGGCGCAGGCCATGTTGCGGGCCGGGCGGCCGATCGACACGGAGTCGGCGGACACGTACTCCGACGGCATCGCGTCGCGCGTGGCGATCCCCCGCGCCTTGGCGCTGATGCACGGCCGCGTGGACGACATGCTGACGCTGTCCGAAGACGCCCTCCGCTCCGCTCAGACGACGTGACCGAGGAGCTTGGCATCGTCGTCGAGGGTGCCGCGGCCGCATCTCGCTCGCGTCCACGCCTCGATCCAGGAGTTCGGCGCGGGCCGCTTGCGCATCGGCGACGACCAGCTGAAGTCCGCGCATGGAGCCCGGCGCCATCTGGGTCTGCGACGGCAGATCGCCGAACACGATCGAGCAGCCGAGCCAACGCGATCGACGCGTCGATGTCGCTCACGGGCAGGATGACGACTTCCAGGGTCCAGTCCATGGGCGGTTTCTCCCTCATGTCAGTGCGCGAAGAGCGTCCGGCGGTAACCGTCGTGGCGGAAGCAGACGCCCCCGTCGACCGCCCGAATGGCTGAAGGTGCCGTCCGTGCACTGGACGACGAAGCCCTTCCTGCTGTCCCAGAAGCTCGCGATGCAATCGAAGTATGAGCAGAACTCCCTCGGCGGGTCGTTGATCTTCGTGACTGGCCTGAAGTCGAAGCCCCAGGGGTCGTCGAAGGCGCCTTGGCCGACCAGCCCCTGGATCGGCGCTGGCGTCTTGATCAGATCTGGCGCGATCGATCCTTCCGATGCCCACAGGCCCACCCCGGCGGCGCGCGCCTCGTCCTGGGCGGCCCGCAACAGGTCCACGTACTTGACGTCCGGCGGGTAGGTCGACACCTGGCCGAAACCGGTCCGGACGAGCTCCAGCCCGACCATCACCAGCGTGCCGTTCTGGTCCTGGACCCACACGTTGCGGAGGAGTCGATCGTATCGATCCGTCTCCGAGACATCGCGCTCAAGGACGACATCGCGCCCATCCACCAGCGCCCGATTCGCTTCGGTGGCGGCATCGGCCGATGCCCGCAGGTCCGCGTCGCTGGCGTCGGGCTCCGGCGTGTCCATGCCGATGTAGCGAAGGCGCGCCTGCACGCCATCGATCTCGACGACGACCGTGTCGCCGTCCACAATGCGGGTCACGGTCCCGCGCTCGGTCGGACCGGTGGGCGCAGATCCCGCGCGCGAAGGCGCGACGGTCGGTGCGAGGGTCGCCGTCGAGTCGGCCGGCGTCAGCACCGTCCCAGACGGCCGACTTGGCGCACGCTGGGCGTCGGGCTGGGGTGAACTCGTCAGAGTCGCGATCAGGCTGAGACCGACGAGCGCGACCAGTGCGAGGATCGCGTACCGGCGGATGCGTCGCGGCTTCGCAGGCGGACAGGACTCGTCCCCCATCGGCTCCTTCCCATCGGACCGGACATGGCCGGACGGGCGCAGCGTAGCAGGCAGCTTCCGCGCCCGAACCCGAGCGTCAGATACGCCGCGAGACGCTCGGGATGCCCGTCACGGCCGGTGGCGTGCTGCGTTCTCGGCGAGTCGGATCTTGACGACCTTCGCGACCAGCTCGGTCGGGATCGGCTTGGCGGCAGGGAAGCGAATGGTCCCCTTCCCCGCAAGAAAAGGCGTCAGTTCCTCGCCGCAGGCCGCGACCACTGCATCGCTCGCGGGGAACAGGCTGTAGTGGGCCTTGTATGCGGCGTAGGACACGAGGAACTGTCCACCGTGACTACGCAGCGCCGGCATCTGATAGGCGATCGATTCGATCGCCTCGGGCGCTGCCGCCTTGACTGTCCGTCGCAGCGTCTCAACGGCCGACCGCCGATCCGGTGGCAGGGCGGCGAGGTAGGAGTCGACCGTGGTTGGTGGGGCCATGCGGCACGTTTCCTTTCCGCTAGCCGGCTTCCGAGGCGGCCAGCCACGCGGTCTCGAACCGCCCGGCTCCGTGGATGGCCGTCAACCGCAGTTCGCCCGTGCCGGTGTTCGTGAACCCGTGCGGCACGTTCGGCGGACCGACGACGACGTGCCCGGCGTCGACCACGATCGACTCGGCGCCTAGCTGGAAGGTGGCCTGTCCCGACTCGACGATGAACACCTCGGGATACGGGTGCCGATGCAGCTCTGGGCCGCTCCCGGGTTCGGTGTGGACGAGGATGACCGAGAACGGGATGTCCCCGAGTTCGGCGCCGACGATCCGGTGGGCGCCCTTCGAGTGCGCGAGGTCGTCGAAGTCGATGACGGCGCCGGGCCGCCGCTCGAGCTCCTCGAACAGGGTGAGCTGGAGCCCGGCCGGTCCCTCCAGGCGCGAGTTCAGCGACCGCCACGGCGTCTCCGTGGGCGGAGCGACGAGCTGCGCGCCGGCATCGACCAGGCGCGCTGTCGCTTCGACGGCATCGTCGATCTCGAATGCCACGCGGATATGCCCGGCGACGCGCCGACCGACTTCGACCGCATCGATATGGGCGGCATGCGGCGGGTCCGTCAGCTCCAGGGTGGCGCGGCCGGCGTCCAGGATCGTGACCCGACCGCCACCCGCCGCGAAGGCCGCGACCTCGCGCAGCCCGAGGCCGTCGCGATAGAACGCCAGGGCGTCGTCGTAATCCGGCGCGGTGACCACCAGCCGCATCTGTCGGACGGTCATCGTCAGGCGGCGTCGAGCGCGGAGCGCAGGTCGGCGATCAGGTCGTCCACGCCTTCGATCCCGACGGAGAGCCGGACGAGTGCCGGGTCCACCTCCAGCGGTGAGCCCGCGACGGACATGTGGGTCATCGCGGCGGGTACCTCGATGAGCGACTCGACGCCGCCGAGCGACTCCGCCAGGGTGAACAGGCGGGTGCCCTCGGCGATGGCGACGGCGCGTTCGGCGGCGGATCGGGCGGCGGAGCGGACGCCAGCCGCGCCGCCGGTCGCGCCGCCGGTCGCGGGTCTGGCGGCAGTCGCACCACCACTCGTCCCAGCGGTCGGGATGAACGAGACCATCCCACCGAATCCCGGGTAGCTGACCCAGGCGATGTCCTCCCGGGCACGCAGCATGTCGACGACGGCTCGCGCGTTCGACTGGTGGCGCTCCACGCGCAGATGAAGCGTGCGCAGGCCACGCAGGACCAGGAAGCAGTCGAGCGGTCCGGGCA
>Ga0136611_10001022_pt1 | contig 19092 bp, 11 predicted proteins | sample AntDrymUQ2232306_2_FD_106645 | JGI IMG/M metagenome (GOLD analysis project Ga0136611, IMG submission 106645) | Polar desert sand microbial communities from Dry Valleys, Antarctica - metaG UQ223 (23.06) | ecosystem: Environmental > Terrestrial > Soil > Desert | place: Antarctica: Dry Valley...
CTTCCGTAAGATTTTCCCAGGCTTTCATTCTAATTTCCGCCATTTTAGGACTCCATTTCAGAACAGCTTTTTGCCCTTTTTCCGTCAAGTGGACGGTGAAACATCGTCGGTCAGAAAGTTGAACCCTTCTTTCTGTAAGACCCTTCTTGCTGAGAAGATCGATTATTCGCGTTAAGGTTGGAGTGTCTTTGCCTGTTATTTCGGCAAGCTGTGTTTGATTCAAATCATTATCTCGATTCAGGCTCTTTATAATAATCCACTGATCTACTGTAATGTCGTAATTCTCCGCATTGAATTTCCGCTGGGCATATTGTTTTACTTTCCTCGCTGTTCGGTCAAGGAGATAGGAATAGGTGCTAAACAATTCAGTTGCCATACATATTGTTAGTATAACAACAAATATCTGAATATAAAATGAAACAAACAAAAAAAGTCCCGCAATTGCGGGACTCTTTTAAAAAATCAGTTTAACTCTTATTACATTTTAACTTCGTCCCCTTTATTCTTAATAAACTCAACTACAAAAGGTGTAGCGACAAACAGAGACGAGTAGGTACCGAAAATTACACCAATAAACATCGCGAAAGAGAAACCTCTCAGAATCTCACCACCAAATATAAATATGATAAGCAATACCGCGATTGTACATATCCCGGTAATCACTGTGCGGCTCAGGGTACTGTTGAGTGCATTATTGATAACGGTTGGAAGATTTTCATCTTTCGAGTGATGCTGGCCGATATATTCCCGTACGCGGTCAAATACCACAACAGTATCATTGATAGAATAACCCATTACAGTTAATATTGCCGCTACAAACGCCTGATCAATATCAAGGGAGAATGGGAGCCAACCATTGAATATTGTAAATATCGCCAGCAAGACCAGCACGTCGTGTACAAGTGCAAGAATAGCTGCAAAGCCAAATGCCATGCGCTTAAATCGAATAATTATATAAAGGAAAATTACGAGAATAGAGAAGCCAACAGCATAAATAGCCGAAGTTTTTATGTCGTCAGCCATAGTTGGACCGACCTTTTGTGAATCTTTTATCTCGTAAACAGGGTTAATCTTTTTAAGTCCCTCTTCTAGCTTAACATTAACTTTCTCATCAGCAGCAATTGTATTATCATTGATAAGGTAAGCAGTTGTTATTTTAACCTGATTTGATGTTCCAAATGTTTTTACTTCAACAGGTGAGTCGAACGCGCCCACTAAAATTCCACGAGCATCTTCAACATCCACAGGCTTATCAAATGCTACAAAGTAAGAACGTCCGCCAGAGAAATCAACACCCAGACTGAACCCTTGAGTGAAGGCTGAAATAATCCCGGCCAATATAATGGCAGAAGAAAGGATATAGAATTTTTTACGACCAGTGATAAAGTCGAATTTCGAATCTTTAAACAAATTTTCAGTTGCTTTTATGGAGAATCTAATTGGATTCTTCCTTTCAAGCATCCACTCGAAAACTAACCTTGAGATGAAGATGGCAGCGAACAATGAAGTTACAATACCTATCATCAAAGTTGTAGCAAAGCCCACGATTGGACCCTGGCCAAAAATATATAGAATCATCCCGGTCAGGAAGGTTGTGATATTTGAATCGAGGATTGAGGGCATTGCTTTTCTGAATCCTTCAGCAATAGCGAGCCGCAGTGATTTTCCCTCAGCCAGTTCTTCACGAATCCTCTCATAGATAAGAACGTTTGCATCTACAGACATCCCTAAAGATAGTACGATACCGGCTACACCGGGAAGTGTTAATACTGCACCAAGTGAAGCAAGAACCCCCATCAGGAAGAATAAATTAACTAATAAAGCGATGTTAGCAACCAAACCTGCTGTGCTATAATACATAGCCATGAACAACAGGATAACGATAACACCAGCGATTGTAGAGATCAGTCCTGCTGATATAGAGTCAGCTCCGAGCGAAGGTCCTACTACATACTCGCTGACAATTCTGGCAGGAGCAGGCAGCCTTCCAGCCTTAAGAACGTTTGCAAGATCCTGAGTATCCTCAATTTTAAAGTTTCCACTGATAGACGATATGCCATTTGGGATTTCGCCTTGTACCGTTGGAGCGGAATAAACGAGGTTATCAAGAACGATGGCCACACTTTTCTTATTGTTAGGATCAGCCGAAGCGTTCGCTGTTAATATTCTCCATGCCCTTGCACCATCAGTATTCATCACCATTACGACTTCTGCATTTCCACGTTGATCATAGTCAGAACGCGCATCAGAGATCACATCACCTTCTAAAGCTGGCCCGCCGGCGAGATTGCTGGTTTTTAATGCATATAATTCAAAAACTTTGCTATCGGGTGAGATAGGTTTAACTCCCCAGTATAATTTTATATTCGATGGAATAATAGATCTTACCTGAGGAGATGCCATGTAGGCATTTACCTGGGCAGTATCTTTTAAAGCTGCGTACCCAACTACCGGTCCCGGACGCAGGCTGGTCTGCCCGTCCTGTCCTTGAAACGTAGCTGGATTTAAGACTGAAAAAAGCGGGTTTAGCTGCGCTTGTTCGGCCTGAATTTTATTTAAAGCAGCAGCACTGTCAATTTTGCCGGTGGTATCTTTCTTTCCCAGTGCAGCGAGCTTACTTTTGGTAGTATCCTGCGTTGCTAATGTTTTGGATGTTGTATCTGAAGCTTTCTTAGTTGAAGCCAGGATGCTGTTAACATTTTGAAGGAGAGCAAAGATTTCAGTGTTATCATACGTTTCCCAGAATTCCAGTTTTGCAGAGCCCTGTAATAATTTACGAACGCGATCCTGATCTTTAACTCCGGGAAGTTCGATGAGTATTCTATTCGTTCCCTGTTGTTTTTGAATGTTAGGCGATGTGACACCAAATTTATCGATTCGGGTACGAAGAATGTTAAAGGATAGATCAATAGCTCCGTCTGCAGATTTTCGAAGGAAACTAAGCACCTCTTGATTGGTTGCATCAATTTTAATATTTCCGGAGTTTTCCTTGGTAGCAAATAAAGGTGCAAGTTTACTGGATGGACTAAGTTTTTCAAACTCTCTGCCAAAAGCCCCGATAAAATCGTTGTCACCTTGAGCAACTGCAGCCTCTGCATTCCTGATCGCAGCATTGAAATTGGCGTCTGTATTATTGTTGGCAAGATTACGCACCATATCGCTCAAAGCAATTTCCATGGTTACGTTCATTCCACCCTTCAGATCCAGACCAAGAGGAATCTCCCGCTGTTTAGCATATTGATAAGTAATGTAATTGAGACTGCTGAAAACAGGTAGTGAAGCTACTGAGTCGAGGTAAACTCTCTCTCTCTCCGGATCACCTTTAGCAAACTTCTGCGCATCGTTTTCAACTTTATTCGCTATCCACGTAAATGAGAGGGAATATAAACACGCAAGCGATAATGCTATTGCGGTGAATTTAACTAGTCCTTTACCTTGCATTTTATTTTAAATTGTATACTAATATTGATTTAAGCCTGTTTTGGTTAAGACGGCAAAGCTAATTAAATTTTTGTTTTTAAAAATTCTTTACAGCAGAAATATGCGTATTATTTCAGCCCCTGATGTATTTAATAAATGTATAGGAGTAAATATTTTTATCATCCGGCGCATGACTGCTGCTTGTCTCCTTAATCCAGTTACTCTTGTCAATTTCCGGAAAAAAAGTGTCTGCATCAAATTGATGATGAATGACGGTGAGATATAAGACATCGGCCGTTGGTAGTGCATGCTCAAAGATCTGAGCGCCTCCTATTACGAAAACGTCGTTTTCATTTTCGCAAAGGTCAATGGCTTCCGGTAAAGACGATACTACATCAGCACCTTCGGCAAGGTAGCTTTTTTGCCGGCTAACGACAATATTGCGCCGATTAGGGAGGGCTTTACCTATTGACTCAAAAGTTTTTCTACCCATTATGATTGGATGACCGGTTGTAAGCGTCTTAAAATGCTTAAGGTCGGCTGGTAGATGCCAGGGTAGTTGATTGTTCTTCCCGATGCCGTTGTTCTCATCAACCGCGACTATGAGACTAATCGTCATATTGCTACTGCTCCTTTAATATGTGGATGGGGATCATAATTCTCGAGGATAAAATCCTCGAATTTAAAGTCGAAAATATTAGTGACGTCGCGGTTAAACTTCATAACGGGTAAGGCACGCGGATCGCGGCTTAGTTGCAGTTTTGTTTGTTCTAAATGATTATTATACAAATGAGCATCGCCCAGCGTATGAACGAAATCTCCCGGCTGGAGATCACATACCTGTGCTACCATCATCGTGAGCAAAGCATAAGAGGCAATGTTAAAAGGAACCCCGAGAAATATGTCAGCGCTTCGCTGATAGAGCTGACAACTTAATTTTCCATCTGCGACATAAAACTGAAAAAAACTGTGACACGGCGGGAGAGCCATACTTTCAATTTCCGCAACATTCCAGGCTGATACTATGATTCTCCTGGAATCTGGATTAGTTTTTATCTGTTTTATGATTCCACTTATCTGATCAATATGACCGCCATCTGGTTTAGGCCATGACCGCCATTGTGATCCATATACAGGTCCTAATTCTCCGTTTTCATCCGCCCACTCGTCCCATATGCTAACGCCGTTATCCTTAAGGTATTTAATATTGGTTTCACCTTTTAAAAACCAGATCAGTTCGTGAATAATTGACCTCAGATGAACCTTTTTTGTTGTAACCAACGGAAACCCTTTCTCCAGATCGAATCGCATTTGATAACCGAATACACTAATCGTCCCGGTGCCGGTACGATCGTGTTTTTGGGTCCCGTTATCAAGGACATGTTGCATTAAATCGAGATACTGCTTCATATTCTAGTATTGTCAGTGTTAATGTTATGATAATTACGTACCCTCCGCGACTTAACGCAAAAGTCGCAAAGGTTTTCGCAGAGGACAAGTCACATCACTAACCTTCTTCGCTCCGCGCTCTTTGCGAAAAACTCTGCGCCCTCCGCGTTAAAAAGATGCCGCCCGCCAGGCGAAGCCTACCCCTTTATGTGCTTCCCATTGCAAATAAAATAAATGTATTTTTGGCATCCTACTATTGTTCAAAACTATATGCCGATGTGTACAATATGATTGTGTTTCCAAGCGCCAAAATAAATATAGGCTTAAACATTGTCAATAAAAGAGCTGATGGCTACCATGATCTGGAGACAGTATTTTATCCGATCATGATTAAAGATGTGCTGGAAGTTATAGAAGCAAAAACGCTTTCTTTTACCTCTAGCGGATTAGCAATTCAGGGAGAGCAAGAAGGCAATATTTGTTTAAAAGCCTATGACCTTTTATCCCGGGATATGAAACTGCCTTTTGTTCAGATTCATTTACACAAAGATATTCCTATTGGTGCAGGCTTAGGCGGTGGTTCTGCGGATGTTGCTTTCTTTATAAAGTTGATGAATGAGAAATTCGATTTGGGGTTGAACCGTGAACGGATGGAACATTATGCTTCCCTATTAGGTGCGGATTGTGCTTTTTTTATTCAGAACGAGCCTGTATTTGCTTCTGGGAAAGGGGATTATTTCGAAGAGATCGGATTAGATCTAACAAACTATTTCATCGTGCTTATTATGCCTGATGTGCATTCGGGAACTTCAGAAGCATTTAAAAATATAATACCAAAACCCGCCATAGCAAGCTTGAAGGAGTTAATAAAAAACGCTATTCCGACGTGGAAGGATACTATTGAAAATGATTTCGAGTCAGGTCTTGTCAAAAAATATCCTGCCATTGGAGTTATAAAAGATTCTTTATATCATTGCGGAGCGATCTATGCTTCAATGAGCGGCAGCGGTTCCTCTGTTTATGGCATATTTGCTTCCCCCTTGAAACTTCCGGAGCTTGAGGGAAACAATAGGGTTTTTTATGGAGTTTAAGTAATTGAAAGCTGAAATTTGAAATCGTTCTTAGGTTGCATGCGGTGGTTTTCAGCTTTCACCTTTCATCATTCAGCTATTTCATAAGTTTTCTCTTTAAAAAATCCGCAGTAACCTCGCTAACTTTAACACCATTTGAGAATTTCATCCAGTGATGGGTATCATCTGGAATAGCAAGGTATTCAAAATCGAATTTCTTGTCTTCAAATCGTCTGGCAAGATCCACACTCTGGCTGAAATTTACATTTCGGTCGTCATCAGCATGAATGATAAGAGTGGGGGAAGTCCAGGTATCGAGGTAGGTGACCGGCGACGACGCTACGACAGCTTTTTCGAAAAGTTCTGCATCTGGTGCCGGCTCTCGTGTGGTTTGTGCTGAGCTGGCAAAACGACTGTTCACCCCATGAATGTCGACTCCGGCCGCAAATAACTCTGAATCTTTCCCGAGTGCCAGAGCTACCAGGTAGCCACCGTAAGAGCCACCATAAATCCCGATTTTTTTAGGATCTATATTTGGCTGTTTAGCAAGCCATTCGCCCGCTGCTTTTACATCCTGATACTCCGAAGCTCCCTGAGCTCCTGCATTGAGAGCTTTCTGGAACTTGTAGCCATATCCGATTCCTAAACGATAGTTTACTGATAATACAGTAAATCCAAGGTTGGTAAGATATTGATTTAATCCATAATCGATTGAATAGTAATCCATGAAGTGCCATCCAAGAACCATCTGTCGTTGTGGTCCGCCATGAACATAAACAATCGCCGGCCTTTTACCTGTACCGCTATTTATGGGTTCAAATAGTTGTCCGTAAACTGTTTGTCCGTCAGGGGCTTTAAACGTTACATGTCGGGGTGTCACAAGCTTAGATTGTGGGAAACTTGCTGGTATTAAATTTTCTCCAAGAAGTTTAACGGGACCTTTATTAATATCCATCACAGCCGGAAGCAAAGGTCGAAGCGCGGTAGAACTTAGAAAAGCGATAGTCGCATTATCTCCAGTTATAACAGGATAAGCTTCGATTCCGGTGCCTGGGGTAAGAATTTCCATTTTCGCACGGTCGACGGGCACTTTCGCTAAATGCCGGCGATCAATGTCTGAGGCATTAGAGCCTGCGTTAGCAGCAAAAACCAACCATTTTCCATCGTTACTCAGTCGGATTTGTTCTACCAAGAAATTCCCCGGCGTTAACAGTAATTCTTTCCCGCCTTTGGCGTTTACCGAATAGAGGTGCGGCCAACCGTCCTGATATGAAACGAATACAATTCGGTTCGAGGCAGCCCAGTTGAGATTTGTTCCGCCCTGGGTTTGAGGGACTGAGCCTTCGAGCGTTTCCGGGGCTTTCCAGATTGGGGCACCTTTGCCGCTGGCGATATCTACGGTCCATATGCTCCATGGTTGATGCTTTCTGGCAAATATTGAATCGGTTTTTCCGCCAGATCCAGGCATTCTCACAAATGCTAGGCTCTTACTATCGGGCGACCATCGTGGGGAAATATCTCTGGAAAATGCGGGCAAGATCCAGTTGATTGGCGATTGTTCGTCGGAATAGACACCGATAAAGGAATGATCATCTCTTGATGAAACAAACGCAATTTTAGAGCCGTCAGGTGAATAACTTAACGATCCCGTTGCTCCACGTGCGTAAAACAGGGCTTTTGCCGGAGCTGAGCCATCGATCGGCACGCTCATTACCTGACCGCCCCTGGAGAACAGAACTCGGTCGCTCAGGGGAGATATGACAGGATTATCAGCTTCTGCCAGTATTGTTGTGTTCCCTCCCTCGAACGGGACACTCATGATCTGCACTTTAGCCGCAACCGGGTCAAATGCCGCGTTTACGGGCATAGAAGGATTACTTCCACCGTGATCGCCTCCGCGGACAAAAACCACCCATTTGCCATCTGCTGTAATCGTTACACTCGTGAGCTCCTGTCCATCGTCTTTCGTATAGTCGGTAATTTTCCTTGGAGTGAAATTGGGTGCCGCTGCAACATAAATGTTCCGTTTACCTTGCTCATTCAATGCCCATGCAATTTTGGAACCTGATGTACTACTGGTAAGTTCTGAGGGGAATGGATACGCGAGTACCGATTCGACAGTAAAGGTTTGGGAATGTAATTGGCAACTGATTAATAAGATGAAAATTAACAAAAGGGGTGGGGCTTTCTTCATTTTATGATTAATTTAAGTTATCTCTTTGAGGAGCCGAATATAGGAATCTGCTTCATAAAAAAGCCCCCCGAGATATCGGGAGGCTTGTAATTTTATTATGGTGTTATTAGAGGTCCCACCATAATTTTGTCGTGCGTGGCGCCTCAGCAGGAACGTTAGTTCCATTTTTACTTCGTTCACCAATTGGATAGTCCAATCTTCTGATGAAAGTCGGTAAAACGGCATTTAAAGGCATACCGAAGTTCTTGTAACCGTAATTATGTCTTCTAGCATCGTTCCAGGCTTCCGGGTTTAAATAAGTAACCACATATTTCTCTTTGAAGATAAGTGCAAGTGTAAGATTAGCAGCTCCTACGGATACGATTGGATTAGTAACATAGGGTTCAGACTCGGCTGTTGTTAATCCTAACTTCAACATATTCGCCCGGATGGCAGCAATATAGGCCGCATAAGCTCGTGGTTTATCTGTAGCAAATGCCGCCTCAGCCTCAATAAATTTAAGCTCAGCAAACGTTACCAGGAGAATTGGTGCAGTATCATTAGTCCACGGAGAGATGAATGAGATATAATTCTCGTCCTTCACAGTATTATTATTCGGTGGATTTAGACGATTTCCAGCACCATTTACCGTTCCGATCCATTTAGGATAATTCAGGTTGTTGGGCACGGTTGTGGCTTCTGTAAGTTTTGGAAGGCGCGGGTCGAACAGACCATAAGAAGTACCATTGAGATGATCAATGAATTGTTCTGATAGCCAGCCGCCGAGGGTCAATCCAGCATTATTTCTTGACACCTGAGCCCAGCTGTTACGCAGGGTAAAAGTAGACATTCCTGCATCGTCGGCGTTAGATGTATACGAATTACTAAGGGTCGCTAATACTGCGGTAGCACTAAATGTTGGCGTTTTACTCGCTTTAATCAAAAGGCGGGCCTTAATGGCATACGCAGTTTTTAACCATTTTGCACGATCACCTCCATGAATAAGATCACTTGCTGCAGCTAGTTTTATTGTTGCATTGGTTTTAGATAGCTCTGTAATTGCATCATCTACCAATTTCATTGAAGCGGCATAGATTTCCTGATCTGTATCATATTTAGGAGTAAAGTTTGATGGATCAAACGCTTGTGAATATGGTGCAGCGCCCCAGAAATTATTTACAATTATTAGATGATATGCAATAAGCAAGTTCGCTACTCCCAGGTACTCACTGGATGTACTGGCCGCTAATTTTTTCATTTCATTAATATCAGCCATTGCAAAATACATTCCGTCCCAGGTGCCAGTGTAATCAATGGTCTCATAGATATCACTTGCAGCACCCGCCGTTGGATTCGCTGTGTATTGAACATATGGGGTAACAACACTCCCGGCATCATATGTACGTAAACCTGCTTTGCTGGTTGCCGTTGCGAGTAATGCAGGTAGCGTGGGAACATTGACCTGATTGGGATTAGCGCTCAATTCGTCAAAATATTCCTTACCGCAACTTTGAAATATTAAAGTAACAGCTGTCGCTAGTATGAATGGGTATTTATATATTTTTTGCATCGTCTTTATAATTAAAATCCAACATTAAGAGTAAACAGGAAAGATCGTGCTGCTGGGTATGTCATACCAGCCGAACCATCCACGTTGCTGCCACTATCAGCCGACAGAGATTCAGGATCAAGTCCATAATAATCTGTATGCAGCCACAAATTATTTCCTGTTACAGAAATAGATGCATTACGTATAGCTTTTGCAGGGAGCCAGCTTGCTGGCAGTGCATATTGAAGGCTGGCAGAACGTAAACGCACCCACGATGCATCCTGAACAAAAGGCTCAGAAAGTGATCTGTGATACAATCTGTAATATCCTTCTCCATAGTTCACCCCATCAGGGCCTAAAGACTGACCTAGCCATACTTGTTTCGTATTTGGAGTTCCATTGGCTAACGTTCCATCAAACACTTTATATGACCTTCTGTCACTTGTATAATCGGCAATTCCGAAAGCGGAGTTGAAGTTTTCAAGTCTGTTGAACTTCTCGAAACCCCAGCGCGCATCAACTATAGTTGATAAGGTAAGTCTCTTATAGCTGAAATTATTTGTTAAACCACCAATCCAATCAGGCTGTGAATTTCCTAATAGTTTTTGCTTGGTCAAAGATGAGATAGGAAACCCGTTAGCTCCAATAAGTAAAGGACGATTTTTATCGGTGTAAACCGGATCCTCTTTATCAGTTCCATAATATCTCAGGTAGTAAGAACCATAAATATTACCATAAGGCTGTCCAGGAATAAGTTTGAACGTCACGGGCGAATTGATGTAACCACCAGTGGCGGCTCCGTACACGATCTCAGACAAACCTTCTTTAAGACTTATCACTTTATTCTTGTTGGCAGAGAAATTTAGTGAAGCGTCCCAGGAAAAGTTTGTTGTCTTTATTGGAGTACCGCCTAATACTAATTCGATACCACGGTTTCTGATACTTCCTGCGTTAATTGATGCGGTAACATAACCTGTAGCAGACGAAATTTGAGCTCTAGTAATCTGATCCTTACTTAAAGAATTATAATAAGTAACATCAAAACTTAGACGGTTGTTAAAAAAAGCCATCTCAAGGCCTGCTTCGTACGTATCGGTAAATTCAGGTTTCAGATTGATATCGCCCAGGTTCGAGGAAATTGTAAGTCCTGTGGATCCCGTAGGTAATCCTGTATAGTTCGAAAATCCTGTTGATGTTGAATATGGAGATGCGTCTTTACCAATTTTTGCATAAGATAATCTCAGCTTACTCTGACCAATAAATTCCGGCAACTTAATATTGTCTGAAAAGACGTAACTCAAACTCGCCGAAGGGTAGAAAAACGAACGGTTCTCAGGTGAAAGAGTAGATGTTATATCTTGTCTTCCTGTAAGAGATAAGAAGAGGAAATCTTTGTAATCGAAATTAGCCTCGCCGAAAAATCCATTCGATCGGTATTCGGTTTTACCTTGTGAAACTTCAAAAACCTTGGCATTGACGAGTCGAAAATCATTATAAATGCTCAGTTGGCTACCCAAAATCCCTGCATTTTTCGAGCTTCTGTCGTAAAGTTCATACCCAAGACGCAAGGTACCTGTAATGTCTTTTGAAAGTTTTGTACTTGCATTTGCGAGAAAAGTGGAGTTTATTGCTCTGTAAGAAGTGTTGTAATCGCCAATCAGCCCGTCACCATTATCATATGTGCGTTCACCAGGCAATCCTCTTGGACCAGGTGCTGTTCTGATTCTATTGTCGGTATAGGTATCCACACCGAGCCTGTAGTTGAAGTTTAACCACTGGGTTGGAGCATAGCTAAAGTTAGTTCCTGCGATGTACCTGTTTACATTATCCTTTAATCTGTTTGTGGCTGCGCCGAAAATTGGATTATTAGTTCCGCGCCATTGTTGGATTCCTTCGGGAGTAACATAATCCCGCACATCCCAGCGACCTGAATAATATGTCAAACTTTCTCCAAAACGATCGGCATCAAAGCGATAACCACCTGAATTAGTAAAGCTCATATTTACACCGGCTTTTAGTTTTGGGCTGATAGTAATATCGGTATTCAACCGTGCTCCAAGGTTTTTGTAATCAGTGAAAGGCAGCATGCCATCATGATTAAACTGCGATAGAGAAGAGAAGAATTTAATATTTTCTGATCCCCCGGTAAATGAAAGTGTATTTCTGATCTGAGATCTGTGTCAAATGCATTTTTATAGTTTTCAAACAATTTATCAGGATGGGTAGGATCAATGGCTTTAGCTTCGGCAATTGTGGGACCCCACGCCGGGCCGAGGCCGATTGGAGTGTAAGTTCCTAAAATACCTGCTGTATATTCAGTTTGCACATCAGGTGTTTTGTTTATGTTCTCAACTCCATAAGTACTGGTAAATGTGGTACGAATACCAACGCCAGTTCCTTTTTTAGTGGTTATAACGACAACACCATTTGCACCGCGTAATCCATATAATGCAGTAGCAGCTCCACCTTTTAATATATTTATCGATTCAATTTCATCAGGATTGATATCTGAGATTCGGTTACCTACCGACCGAACATTGTTGCCTGAACCGGCACCCTGAGTGGAAGTTGAGTTATCAACCTGTATTCCATCGATTACGTATAAAGGATCATTTGAGCTTGAAGCATCGATAGAATTGATACCCCTTATTCGGATATTAGCTCCCTGACCCGGACCGCCGCCTACACTTGAAATGGTTGCTCCAGCAACTTTGCCCTGCAGCGCATTTAATAGATTAGATTGACGGTTTACATTCAGTTCTTCTGAGTTAACACCTTGTGCGGCATACCCCAGTGATTTTTGCTGTCGTGCAATTCCGAGTTGAGTGGTTATAATAACCTCGTCCAACGTTTTGCTGTCGGCCGAAAGCGCAAGGTTAATTGTAGATTGCCCTCCCACAGTCACTTCCTTGGCTGTGAAGCCAATAAACGAAAATACAAGAACAGCGCTATTCCCCGGCACCTGGATGCGATACATTCCATTAGCATCAGTGGTAGCTCCCGCGTTTGTGCCTTTAAGCCTTACGCTCACGCCGGGAAGAGTGGATCCATCTTCTGCTACGGTAACTTTACCGCTGATATCCCGTAACTGTGCATTTGCAGCAAAGGTTAGGGATAAAAAGACGAGGAAAAAAAATGTAGAGATTCTTTTCATATTGAAACACGTTTTAAATTGTTTAAGAAGAGTGTAATATTACAGATATGTTGCAAAATAAAAGAATTACTACAATCTTTTAACCGTGTTTCTTCATCAAAAAAATGTAAAATCAGGAAGGCTACCAAGTAAATATCGAATTACGAGGCCGCAAAAGTACTTAAACCAGGAAATTCAAGGAAAATTATAATATATCTGGAAGTTGCATGATTATGCGGGATTCGGTTTTAAATGACGAAATTTCCTCGTTTGACTGTTGAGGATAATTAGTCTTTAAATTAAAAACCAGCTGGATTGCATGAATTAATAAAAACAGAAAGAAGGATCAGAAAAGAAAACATCCAGAACAATTTAAGTTTGTAATCTGCTGATCTTTTTACTCGTGTATACGCCCTTTTCATAATTAATTGGTTTCGATACGTAGAGTTATACAATTTACGAACCAATACGGCGCTGTTCGGAAGATCTGCTAAAAAGACGGGGCTTGAAGCTAATTTTGAAGTCTAACTGGCTATTTTTATTAGTATCCGGCTCTAAAAGTGTATAGAATAATATACAATTATTAGATCAAATAGTGGAGTAGCGATCAAAAAAGGTAGATTTGGGGATCGCAGACTTCTTTGGCTGCTATTGGATGTAATCCCGATCCTCGTCGCTTAATCTTATCTCACCTTTAGTTTCCAGCTGATTTTTTTCAAGAGCTTTTTCATGTTCATAAGTAGCATTTTCGACTTTTGTCCGGGGCCTACCAAGTAAAAAGCCTACAATCAAGCCTAAACCGAACATGGATCCCAGAATTGTTAATTTAGGAACCCTGGCGTCTCCAAAAATCCAAAAATCTATTTCGTCGGTATTGTTCATTAAAATAACAGTCACTAACACTGAAATTATAATTATGAAGATAGTTTTGACGCTCATTATTTTTGTGTTTAGGTATTCCTAAGATCGTACTTAGAACTGGTAAATGCAAAACACGCACAATCTCTTGTTTAACCCGTATGTTTTAAAAGTTATAATTAAAACCAAATTCTAAAATTGGACCTTTAGTTGGTTTTTCGTTGACAAATATGAGCTTTCCCACGGCAATAAAATCAGGTAAGTAGAATCTGAGGAGATTCAGGTCGGCGTTAAGCTCCAATCCATAAGTTCTTGGTTTGAACTGATTTCCTTTGCCAATATTTTCAAAATCTGCAAAAATTGCACCCCGGACGCGTTTAACATACATAAGATTCCCAATCTCTGCATCGGGATAGAATAAAGGTAGCCGATAGTCAAAAAGAAGTGTATTTCTAATAGGTTTTGGTTTTAAATTGCCGTAACCACTCACACGCGGGATTTCGATAATAAAATTATAGACTCCTCCCGTTTTTTGGTAATTAAAGCTAGTCTGCATAGAATGGTTGGTTTTAAATCCCGGAGTGAAGAATGACGTTTGAATTCGGAAAATATCACCGCTAAGGGTTTTTGCCAGAGGTAGGGATTGGTAAGAAACACTCAAATTCTGACCCCATCTTGGCGCTATGTCACGGATACTTCGTTGTGTATTGTGAGTAAGGTAGAACTGGTATTGTAGTGGAAAAGGTATTTTATTTGCAAAACCTGCCGGACGATTGCTCACATCATATCTCGACGTATAACTGCTGACGCCGCTTATTCCCATCGTGTACGTTTTATTCAAACGGTTTGCTATAAAAGGTAGCCTTATTTCCATTTCCAAAAAATTTTCTCGCCAGGTTACAGGAATAAATTTGGTAATGCCACCCTGAGTTTGTGATACATTAGAAAGCCTGGCGCGGTTTACATACTTGAAATCAAAAACAGGAAAGTAGCGCCTATAGGTAAACCCAGCAAGATATTCGCTCTTTTTCAGACCATAATTAAATTGATAGCCCGTATAAAAATCAAGCGTGTTGAGTTGATTGTTTGATCTGAATTTAAATCCGATGTTCAGATCGTTATTGAATTCATTTTCTTCAGCAATTGGGGAGAGGCTATGAAAATAGAAGAGGTTGCTCAGCTCATCATATGGTTTTGCCAAATACTCCTTCTGTGGAATAGAATTTAATATCAGAGAATCCGATTCCTGTTTAACAAGCGGTGCAGCATAGTCGATGAACGAATTTTCAATAGTTGATATAGATTCGAAAGGTCGGCCCAGAGAGGCCAAAGCTATATCATTGCCCTTACTTTGGTAAATATTAAATAAAAACGAATTGTTTATTTGATCATAAGATGGATTGGACGCGCCATATTTTGTAGCAGTTAGTGCCAATACATTTGATCCAGGTTGAATCGAGTAAATGTTAGTAATGCCGTTATAGTGTGCTTTGAAAAGAATATGTTTACCAGCATATACGGGTCTGGATAATTGCTGGCGTTGTGCGGTTAAAATTATGCGTTCTGAGCCGTCAAGCCTGTTAAATTCAAGTAAGGTAGCACCATCTTTATTGACTGCCACACAAATGATTGTGGTGCCATCATTACTGTATGAGGGGGTCTGCAGGATATAATTATTGAGATTAGTAAATTTCCTTAATTCCTGTCCATTTTCAGAATCAATTTCAACAAGTTCAGATTTGTTCGTGAGATCAATACGTACCGCCGCTATAGTTTTGCCGTCAGGCGTTAAGGCAGGCGAAAATAGCCTGGTTTTATGGGTTAGTTGTTTGTATCTCTTTTCATCAACGTTATAACTGTTAATTACATTATAGGATCTTTTCTGATAACGCTTATCGTACCGGAGCTCATCCCAAACCAATTTGTTAGCGGAATAACTAAAATTTGCTTCTGTCTGATAGCCAATCTTGACAATCTCAGTTTCGGCACCCGAACTGTCTATTCTAACAATAGCAGGAGTTTTATCAAGGCTTTTTTTCAGCACAATAACTTCCTGGGATCCAATTCTTACCGGCAACAGGTAGTCGCTTGGTATGGAATTCTTACGCTTATTTATTGGAGCATATTCTTTTTTTGTTGTTGATATATCCTGAATTTCCCATAAACGATTTAATTCTGCTATAGTAGAGTCATGAAGCATGCGGGTATTGAGGCCGGTAAATTTTTTTATCGAGCTACTTAAATTGTAAGGCCTGAGGGGATTGCCTGACATACGGGTCATCAGGCTATCCATTATACCGCTTCCAAAATCCCGCTTGAGCTTACTTGTCATAAAATAACCAAGCTGGTAATAACCTGGTGTAAGGTCTTTGAATGAGCCCAGGAAATTTTTGGAATATGAATAATACTTTCTACTTAGTGTATTTGTTCTGAAAACAATTTCCCAATCCGGAAGCCTCCCACGACCGGCATGACTTAGAGCCGTTTCAATTCCTACAGCATCTCCTTCGTAGAACCAGGGGGGTAGGGTAATTCCGAATATTGACAGTGCCAGCTCCTCGAAAAAGGGTGCCTTTAAATTGCCCGTAAGTTTGTCGAATTGCACCACATGCCGCAGTTCATGAACAGCCAGACTATTGAGCCAATCCTGCATGTCAAAATTCTGTGGCGGGGTTGTAAAGAACTCTGACCGGCGTGGTGCAAGCTGAACAAACCCGTTAGAAACTACCCCCTGATTTTGTAGTATGATAGTAATTTTTCGGGGTTGTTTTCCTAGGCTTTCGCTTACACTTGAGATCAGATGTTCAACGGTGTTGGCCATTCTCGAAGCTTCATTCTTAAGTTCAGCAGGGTAGACGATTTGGAACTTAGGCGTATTGATTTGCATCCATTTTATATGCGGCGGGTTCTGTTCGCTGCCAAAAATCTGCCCTTTAGAAGGATATGAACGGATACAAAATATAAATAACGTAAGTATATTGATATACAAGAATTTATTATAATTTTTATGCTTCATCTGGCAGTCTTGCTAAAACGATTAGTTTTCTTTCGCCGTGTGCTTTTTATTTTTGTCAACTGACAATGCATATTAGTTGATATAAATAGTTCATTAACAAATGTTTATATAATTCAATCAAATGCGAATGATTTGCAATTAATGATTTTTATAAGCTCAAAATCCGCGTTTTAGATTGGACTTCATCTTTTAAACGGTGGAACAATGAAAGAGATTTGTCCTGGCTTTGTTTTATGAAAGTACGAAATCTTTGGCCTATTAAATTTCCGCGCGGCTCTTTTTTTATCGTAAAAGTTGACTCACTATTTTTGGCGGGATGCTGAAAATGTTTATTGAGAAGAATCCTAATTGGATCGTACGGATTCGCAGACTGTCTCGAAGAAGTTTACAGAACTTTCTTTGATTTGATAAACGACCGTGAACATCCATTTAAAGATTCCAGGGCAAAAGAAAAAAGCGATTGAAAGCTGAATCAATTAGATAAGAAAGATGGCCAATAGATTCATATTATTTTACTGAAATCCGCAATGGTTGGAAGGTTCTCCCCGTCTATAATTATTTTATTATTTATTATAAAAAACGATCAGTTTTTTCTCCCTGTTTGCATATAAAGAAAGGGTGGCTAAGTGTATATTCTTCGCGAATAATCAATGGAATTTAGATTGATTATATTTTCTTCACCCGGTTTTTAATAATGGGATACATAAATATTGCACTTAAAATTATTACCGCCCCTGCATAAAATCCCGGCGTCATTTGTTCACGTTTTCCAAAAAAGATAAAGGCAAGTATGATTCCGTATACGGGTTCGAGATTAGTAATAAGTGCAACCCGGAATGCTGAAAGCTCTTTCATAACTGCGACACCTGCCACGTAGGCGATCGACGTGCATACCGTTCCAAGCACCAGGAGATAGAGGAAGTCAGCCAGGTTGAGCGCCATTGAAGCCGTATACCCGCCCGAAAAAAATAAGTAGATAGATATCCAAACCCATGCACCAATGAGCTCATAGAAGCTTATTATAGGTGCTGGACGGTTTTGTATTTGTTTAGAATTAATAATTGAGAAAATACTGGCACATAATGCGCTGAGCAATCCAAAAATTATACCTTCAGTATATCTGGATTCGAACTTGAATATCATGTAAATACCGCTGATAATTATTAAACCTGTGACTATCTCAATCAGGAGAATTTTTTGTCTTTTCATCAAAGGTTCGAGAATAGCGGTGAATAAAGTAAGGGAGGAAAGACAAACCAATGTTACCGAAACGGTGGAAGATTTTATGGATTGGAAAAATAAAATCCAATGCAACCCAACAATTGCTCCGGTAAAAAATAGTTTGAGAAATACTATTCGGCCGACCTTCAGTGGGATATTTGCTGCTTTAAAATAGAAGAGTAGGGATACAAAGGCTATAAGAACCCTGTACCAAACCAATTGAGTTGCAGGAATTGAAATTAAAGCGCCCAGTATCCCCGTAAAGCCCCAGACAAAAACAGTGAGATTCAGTATGACGAGATTTCGATTTAGAAAAATTTTATTAGGTGACATTTTGCTTTTATTAAAAATACCTGGTATCTATCTCCGGGTATTAAATTTCGTGGCATTGGTTCATTATAATGGCCGGATTATTTCGGAGCCTTTGCCAGGAGATAAATACCCAGAATCCCGAAAATTATATTGGGAATAAACACTGCTATAAGAGGAGGGAGCCCACCCTTTAAAGCAAACATATCAGCAAACCGGATAAAAAGGATGTAAGCGAAGCTCAGGAATATTCCTATTCCAAGGGGAAGGCCGATGCCACCCCGCACTTTTCTCGACGAAAGTGATACCCCCATTAATGTAAGTATATAGGCGGAAAGGGGATACACATAACGCCTGTATTTTTCAAGCTGCAGATCAATCATGACTCCCGTTCCCCGGGTTTCTTCTTTATCAATACGCTCATTCAGTTCACGCATATTCATTGCCTGGTATATATTATCATAGAGTTGGAAATCTTTCGGCCGCATATCCAATGTCGTATCTTTGAGCAGTCCGGAACTCATATTTTCTTTGAGACCGTTAACAGTACGCACCGAATAGTTTTCAATGGCCCATTTTGATTTTACAGAATCCCAGGTTATTTTATCGGCGACCAGTTTTTCTTTAAGATCATAGCCATTAAATTTTTCGAGGGTAAATTTATAACCCACCTTTTGGTTATTATCAAAATTTTCGATGTACACATAAGTATTTTTATCTATCTGCATGTGTGTATACATTTTTGAGTTGTCGGATTTTGGGTTTATATACACATTCTCGAAATCGATTTTTAATCCGTTAGTTTCCGGGATAATGAAAAGATTAAAAATAAGCGTTACCAGAAATATTACTGTGGAGGCAATAAAATAAGGCCACAGGAATCTCCGGAAACTGAAACCACCGCTTAAAATTGGCACAATTTCAGTCTGATCGGCCATTTTCGCTGTGAAAAAG
>Ga0136611_10001023_pt1 | contig 19085 bp, 15 predicted proteins | sample AntDrymUQ2232306_2_FD_106645 | JGI IMG/M metagenome (GOLD analysis project Ga0136611, IMG submission 106645) | Polar desert sand microbial communities from Dry Valleys, Antarctica - metaG UQ223 (23.06) | ecosystem: Environmental > Terrestrial > Soil > Desert | place: Antarctica: Dry Valley...
CTCCTTCCAGCTCCACCATACGTCGCTTAAGCTCAGCAGTTAGCTGACGGCGCTCGATGCCGCGGCATCGAGCGCCGTCAGCTAACTGCTGAGCTTAAGCGACGTATGGTGGAGCTGGAAGGAGCCAACCAGACCATCCGAGACCTGAATGAGGGACTTCAGCACCGCGTGGAGGCCGCGACCTCGACGCTCAGGGAGCGCTTGAACGAGCTCCAGCGCGCCAATACCGAAGTTGCGGCGCTGCATCAGTCGGCCGAGGAGCATGTGACCAAGCTCACGGAATTAGACCGGCTTAAAAGTCAGTTCCTGTCCATGGCGGCGCATGAGCTTAAGACGCTGCTCACCGTCATTTCCGGTTTTCTGCAAGTGACCCTGCGCCGGAAGCAGCGCCGGCTGACGCGCTCAATTCCCGCCGAGCAGCAATGGCTGGAAGAGCAGAAGAGCGATTCGGGGCAGCTTGAAGTGCTCAATTCGCAGGCCACCAAGCTTGCGAGGCGGGTGGATGAACTACTAAATGTCTCGCGCATTGAGTCTGGCCGCCTGGAGTTCCACATGGAGCCAGTGGACATTCGCCAGTTGCTCACGTACGCGATGGAGCGGATGCAGCACACCACCACAAGGCACCAACTCTCTCTCCGATTTCATAATGAGGTCGCTGAGAGCGAAGTCGATCAGGCGAGCACCACTATTGCCGCCGATCGTGACCATTTAGAGCAGGTGCTCAACAACTTGCTCGCCAACGCGATCACGTATTCGCCGGACGGCGGCCCAATAGATGTTGACGTAAACCTGGTGGGCGAATACGTGGTGCTAAGCGTGCGGGATCGTGGTATGGGCATCCAGTCAGAGGAAGTGGACTTGGTGTCCAGCCTCTTCTACCGGTCCCGAACGGCCGGGACACACCAGACCGCCAGTGGGATGGGGCTAGGCCTTTACATCAGCAAGGAAATTGTGGCACGCCATGGCGGCCGGATTTGGGTAGAGTCTCAACCCGGCACGGGCAGCACCTTCTATGTGTCCTTGCCCCGTGAACCACAAGTCGTACAACGGACGGCCGCGGCAACCGCGTCCTGATCCACTCTGCCTCTGGGTGAGATCACCTCGCACACAAAGATCGCTCGAGGCGAAGCCGCTTCAAGCGGATCATTTTCGTAAGAACCGTAGATTTCCTGGACGGTAAAACCGTTGCGCTCAAGCAAGTCTTGCACCTCCTCAGGTGGCGCGATGCGTAGCGAGTAGCGAAACTCGCCCATCAGCTCGACCCGGCCATCCGACTCCTGGTTCCGGCCGCGGCGCTCGCCGTAGTAACGCACGTGTGACACGGCCAGGCGATTGGAAGCATCGTAGGTGTAGTCCTTTACACGCACAATCGCGCGGCCACGCGCCGCCATCGCCAGCCGCTGAGCAATCCCTTTCTCGTCCTGAAAGTCGTCCTCAACCGGTGGAAAGACATCCAGAACAAACCTTCCCCCCGGCGCCAAATGCTGCCGTACGCCCACCAAGCAGGCTGATTGCAGCTCTTCGGTGGGTAGGAGCCAGAATGAGTTATACGCCACAAAGATCAATCCGAAGCGTTGCGCCCCCAAGTCCAAACGGCCCATATCCCCCTGAACCCATGTCAACCGGTCATGCGCCGCCGGTGGCAGGTGCGCTGTGCGTGATCGCGCGCGATCGAGCATCCCTTCCGACAGCTCAAGTCCCGTGACTGCGTGCCCCTTGCGTGCCAGAGCGATTCCGATTCGACCACTTCCGGCGGCAAGCTCTAGGACCTGTCCGGCGGTCAGCTTTGCCTGATCGTTCCAGAAGCGAAGCTCGGCGCCGCGCACCGCGGGGTGCTCCAGGTCATACATGCGGGCGATTGATCCCCAGTCATCCCGCCGGTCTTCCTGCCGTGCATCCTGATAGACTCGCGCCCTACTCGAATCAGCGCCCCGGCACCTCACGCGCACCGTCCTCGCGACTGAGCGGCGATTACTACTCTCCACAGGAGCCCTCCACAATGGCTGACGTGCGGCCCTTCCGCGGCCTCCGCTATGACCCGCGACGCGTGGACGCTGGCAGCGTCCTTTGCCCACCCTTTGATGTCATCTCGCCGGACGAACAGACAGCCTATCACGCGCGCAGCCTTCATAACGTGGTGCGTGTAGAGCTTGGTACTGGAACGGCCGATCCCGCGGCGCCAGGCAACCGCTACGAGTCCGCCGCCCAGGCGCTGGATGGCTGGCAGTCCAGCGGCGTGCTACTGCGCGAGGCCCAGCCTGCCATCTACCTGCACGAGCAGCGCTTCACGCTCGGAGGGAGCGAGCACGTCAGGCGCGGCGTGATCGTCGCCGGCCGACTACACGCCTGGGATGAAGGGCACGTGCTGCCGCATGAGGGCACCCGGCAAGGACCAAAACAAGACAGACTGGCGCTGATGCGCGCCACGCACACCAACGTCAGCCCACTCTGGCTACTCTATGAAGACGAGCGCGGTACGGTACGCTCCGCCCTAGAGGGAGCGTGGCGCGAAGAGCCGGTTCTTGAGGCCGAATCGGACGGCCAGACCCACAGCCTTCGGGTCGTGACGGATTCTTCCGTCATCGAGTCAGTTGTCAGTGCCTTCGCTTCTCGCCCGCTTTACATCGCAGATGGTCATCATCGCTATGAGACGGCGCAGCACTACCGTGATGAGCGCTGCGCCGCCGGCCAATCAAATACTCAGTCGGGGCACGAGTTCGCCATGATGCTGCTTGTCTCGCTGGACGATCCGGGACTCCTAGTGCTGCCAACGCACCGGCTTGTTCGCGGAATCGATCTTTCTGGCGCAGCGTTGCGTGAAGCACTGGGTAAGTGGCTCAACGTTGCACCGCTTGACCTTGACGGCGAGGACGATATGTCGCGAGGCGCGGCGATGGAGCAGGCGTTGGATGAATACTCGGGACAGACGCACAAGCAGGGGCATGTCTTTGGCCTGATGGATGCCGAGGGAGCCTGGCTCCTCACGCCACGCCAGGATGCAGAATGGAAGCGCTTGCTGCCGGACGGACACACGCCGGCGTGGTCTGAGCTCGACGTATCAATCCTGGACTCTATAGCCATCCGTGAGGTCTGCGGCATCCGAGCTGAGGGCGAGTCCGGTAAGGCAGATGCGACGAGCCACGCGCCGAGCGACCGGCTAGCCTATGTCTCCGACTTTCCCGGGGCGGTGAGAGCAGTCCGAGTAGGAGAAGCGCAGGCGGCTTTCTTCCTGAACGCCACCCGCGTGGAGCAGGTGTGCGCTGTTGCTGCAGCGCGGGATCGGATGCCGCCCAAATCCACCTTCTTCTACCCCAAGCCCGCTACCGGCCTGGTGTTGCACCCGCTTGATGGGACGCGGTAAGGGGCATCGCTACAGCATTCTGGCGATCTCTAGTGCCGCTCGGGGATTGGCGAGATGAGCCGAGCCAACTTGTACCGCGGCAGCGCCAGCGTCAAGGTAGGCGCGAGCGTGCGCTGCCGTGGCAACGCCGCCACACGCGATAACGGGGAGCGGCGCGTCCCGTACCAGCCGGCGCACCATTTCAATCACCAGCGGAAAGGTGCTTGGGCCAAGCAGCATCCCATCGCCTGTGGGTACGCCAGCCGCGACGACGACGGCCGCCACCTCTTCCGTGGCGCACGCTGCAAGTGCTGCTTCGGGATCGGCAAGGTCGTAAGGTAGCTTTACCAAAATGGGAAGCTGGCAAACCTGACGCACAGCACGCAGTGTATGGCGCACCATAGACGGCTCCTCCGCCACCAGACCGTCGGCAGCGCCCCACGCTAGATTGAGCTCAATCGCGGCTGCACCGCGCACACCTTCCAACTGCGCCGCGGCGGCAACGTACGTACGCCGCTCGTCCACCAGGAGACTGACCACCACCGCCGTAAGCGATTTCTCCCAAGTGCGCGATTGCCGCCGGAGCGCCGTTGTGATTCCGGGAGACGCAATTGAGGGCGCGAGCAAGACACCACCCGCCGTTTCGCGCGCGATGGCGCGCTGGCCGTGCCGGGCGTGATAGGTATAGCTAGGGGTGACAACCGCGCCCAACGAGTCCTCTCGAAGTAGACGTTCAAGCGGCACGCTGCCAGCCGCCACCATCACAGGCGACGAGAGGGGGAATGCGCGGAAGGCTGGTGGCATCGTGCTAGACTCCCCGTTCCTAATGGGCAGCATTATCGCCATCGCCAATCAGAAGGGCGGCGTTGGCAAGACCACCACCACGGCAAACCTGGGTGCGTCACTTGCCCTGCGCGGAAAGCGCGTCTTGTTGGTGGATATGGATCCGCAAGGCAACCTCACCGCTGCCTTCGGCCATACACCAAAGGAAGGCGAGACGGTTGCAGAGGCCCTGCTTGATCGCAAAATGGCCTTGCCAGTGGCGGAGGTGAAGGAGCCGAGCGGTGCTACGCTCGGTCTGGTCCCTGCTTCCGTGGCGCTAGCCGCCGCGGAATCTGCGTTAATGAACAAGTTGGGGCGTGAGCTACGCCTGCGCGACCAACTTGGGGCCGTGTCAGACCGCTTTGACTTCGTCCTTATCGATACGCCACCTTCATTGGGCTTACTGACTATCAACGCACTGGTGGCGGCGCAGAAGGTCATCATCCCGACCGAGGCGCGCTTCTTCTCACTCCAGGGCTTGCAGATGCTCCAGGAGAGCATTGAGGAAACGCTCTACCTCAATCCCAAACTGGAAGTGCTCGGCATTGTTCTTTCCAAGTACGACCGGCGCCTCAAGGAAGAGCGGACGGTGTCCAACTATTTGCGCGAGCACTGGGGTTCATTAGTGTTCAGCACGGAGGTCAGCACAAATAGCAAGATCCTGGAAGCCGCTTCGGTAGGGGTCTCCATCTTCTCATACTCGGGCGCGGAGCGTGCCGTAGGCTGCTATCGGGACCTCGCGGAAGAGGTTGCGGCGCGTGTCTGAAAGAGACGGACAGAATCCGCCAATCACGCCGCGCAAGGAGCGCGGCGGCTTCAATCCTGGCCGCCTGGGCGACCCGCAGCGGGCCACATCGGTTGTCTCGCGCATCGTCGGCGGCGTTCCGCCGCGGCCATTAACCTCTCCGGCGCTGGAGCCGGTGCCCCTTATGCCGCCCGCACCGCCCGCACAGCGCGCGCTGCAAGAGGAACGCCCGCACGCGGAGCCTAAGGGGTTCACGGACGTGCGCATCGTGGGCGTCGGCGGGGGCGGTGGGAATGCCGTCAATCGCATGATCGATGCGGGTGTGAGCGGCGTCGAGTTCATCGCCGTCAATACCGACCCGCAGGCGCTCGAACAGTCTCAGGCCGTGCGTACATTGCGCGTTGGAAGCCCTGGAACGCGCCGCTTGGGGGCGGGTGGCGATCCCTCCGTGGGCGAGCGCGCCGCTGAGGAGAGCGAGGGCGATCTGGCAGACGCCGTGGCGGGAGCAGATATGGTGTTCATTACCGCCGGCATGGGCGGCGGTACCGGCACCGGCGCTGCGCCGGTCCTGGCCCGGCTGGCGCGTAAGCACGGCGCGCTGACAGTGGGAGTGGTCACCACGCCGTTTGGCTTTGAAGGGGCACGCCGCCGTCAGGCTGCGATGGACGGCATTCAGCGACTGCGCGAGGCGGTGGACGCGCTCATTGTGATCCCCAACGACCGTCTGATGGGCATGGCCGACCGCAATACGAGCGTGGTACAGGCATTCCGCCTGGCGGATGACATGCTGCGCCACGGCGTACAAGGCATCGCCGATCTGGTCACAGTGACCGGCCTGATCAACCTTGATTTTGCCGATGTCCGCGCTGTGATGGAGAACGCCGGGAGCGCCTTAATGGCAATTGGCGAGGGAAACGGCATCGATCGCGCACGGCAGGCCGCTGAGGCCGTTGTCTCTAGTCCTTTGCTGGAACATTCCATCAACGGCGCCACAGGTATCTTGCTCAACGTGACCGGTGGGCCAGATCTGAGTCTCCATGAAGTGAGCGAGGTAGCCGAGCTTGTCACCCAGGCCGTCTCACCGGACGCAAACATTATTTTCGGCGCCATGATCCATCCACGGCCGGAAGCTGAATTGCGGGTGACCCTCATCGCTACCGGAATGCCGGATCTCGCTGAGGTATTCAGCGCGCGCGAGCCCGCACGCACCCGGGATCGCCCGCCGCTGCCATCGCGCCGAGAAGCCGAACCCACCCGAGACGCCTATCGGGAGCGCGACATTTACCGAGATCCTGTCCGCGAGCAGGAGCCAGCCCGGTCTAGTGACTTTCTACGCGGCTATTCCCGGGAACCGCATGAAACTGGCGACCGCCGTGAGCCTCGTCCCGCACGCGACGCGGTGCGCCTTCCGGATGATGTAGATCCGAACGACGTGCCGTCGTTCCTGAGACGGCCGCGCTAGTACGTCCGCAGCACCTCGTACGCGGTATTTCGTAGAGCTGGAATGCGGCCCGCATCGCGTATCAGGTCGATCATCTCAATGTCGGTCATGCATTTGTCGGTGACGCCGGCGGCGGAGACGACGTTCTCTTCCAGCATGATGGAGCCGAGGTCATCAGCGCCGAGAGCGAGGCTGAGCTTGCCGGTGCTCTTGCCGACGGTGAGCCACGAGCCCTGCACATGGTCGATCGTGTCGAAGAACAGGCGCGATACCGCTAGCGTTTTGAGGTAGTCCTCCGACGTAGCGCGCTCCGGCGCAGTCGGCTGTAGTACGGTATTGTCCGGCTGATAAGTCCAGGGAATGAAGGCGCGATAGCCCTGGCCAGAACCTACCTCGCTCTCGGCGCGATCTTGCGAGTCGCGGATGCGCTCCATGTGCTCCACTCGCTCGGCCAGCGTCTCAACATGCCCAAGCATCATGGTGGCGGTTGTGCGGATGCGCTGGCGGTGCGCCTCATCCATGATCTCAATCCACGCCGCTGCACTGTTCTTGAGCGGGCTAATAGCCTGCTTGACTCGCTCGGATAGGATCTCCGCGCCGCCGCCGGGAAGCGAGTCCAATCCGGCGGCGTGGAGACGGCGCAGCGTTTCAGCAATGGTCAGGCGCGAGTAGCGTGCAATGTGATGCACCTCAGACGGAGAGAGGCTGTGCAGCGTTACGTTGTAGCGCGCTTTGACCGAGGAAAGGAGGTCTTCGTAGTACTCAATCTTCAGTTTGGGATCGTGCCCACCCTGGAACATAATCTGCGTGGCGCCTCGCTCCAGCGCCTCTTCCACGCGGTTGAAGATCTCGTCCTTCGTGCGTCGATAGCCTTCTGGGTCGCCGGGAAGTCGGTAGAAGGCGCAGAACGAGCACTTGATGACGCACACATTGGTGTAGTTAATATTGCGGTCGATGATGAACGTCGCGTAGCCCTCAGGAAAGCGCCGCCGGCGGATGGTGTCGGCCGCCTCACCAATACGGTCAAAGTCACCATGCTCCATTAAGTAGAGCGCGTCCTCGGGTGCGATGCGTCCCCCGCCTCGCGCGGTGTCGATGATGTCCAGGGTCTTCGGGCGGTCTACAACGACCATTCAGCGCTCCAGTAAATAGACTGACGCGTCCATTCTACCGCAGAGGCCGACGCGGAATGTGCGGCCTACCCCAGTCCTCTGGCGCTCGCTAGCTGGGCGGCGAGCGTGGTGGCCTGGATCATTGAGACGGGGCGGGCCACGCCTTTGCCCGCGATGTCGAAGGCGGTGCCATGATCGACCGAGGTCCGCACGATCGGCAAGCCCAAGCTGACATTCACGCCTTCGTCGAAGCCGATCATCTTGATGGCGATGTGCCCCTGGTCGTGATACATCGCGATAACGCAGTCAAACTGGCCACGGTTGGCGCGCGCAAAGACCGTATCTGGCGGCCAGGGACCACTGAAGTCCCAGCCGCGTGAGCGCACCAGCTCGATTGCCGGCCGGAGGATTTCGTCCTCCTGTGTGCCGAACAACCCGTGCTCGCCCGCATGCGGGTTGAGACCGGCGACGGCGATGTGAGGATTCTGGATGTCGAGCTGAAGCATCGTGCGGTACGTCAGATCAAACACCGTTGCCAGCCGGTCCGCCGTGATTAATGCGGCAACGCGCTCAAAGGCGACGTGTGTGGTGACGTGCGAAACGCGTAGATTGCCGGTCACCAGCATCATCGCCGTCTCCTTGGTGCCGGTGCGCTCAGCAAGCAGCTCCGTATGGCCGGCGTAGCGGTAGCCAGCGGCGTTCATAGACTCCTTGTTGATTGGCGCGGTCACAATGCCCGACACTTCCTTTTGGAGGCAGAGATCGATGCCGCGCAGCACGTACTGCACGGACGCCTTACCCGCGAGAGGCGAAACCCGGCCCAGTGGCAGCGCTAGCAGCTCGGACTCGAGCTCGGGACAAGGATCAATCACCTCCACATCCAGCGCCAAGCCACACACATCCGCCGCACGCTGGAGCACAGCGCGGTTGCCGGCAATCACAGGGCGGCAGATGGCAAGGACGTCTGGATCGGCGGCGGCACGGACTGTCACTTCCGGCCCAACCCCTACCGGATCTCCCATGGTGAGGGCAAGCGCTGGCAGATCAGTTGTCCGACCCATGGAGCCAGAGGGTACCCAGAGTGGTGATGCACGCTGATAGAATGCCGCCGGGTATGGCCGGGACCGACGGGCGCGAAGTGAGCCAGGCGACGCCGCCGCAGCTGCGTGCGATCCGAGACGAGATCGACGCCATCGACCGCGAGCTGATCGCGCTGCTGAACCGTCGCGCGTCTTCCTCCGTTGAGGTGGCGCGCATCAAGCGCGACAGCGGGGGCGGGACCAGCGACGGTGCGCCGTCAGCCGCAACGTACGTCCCTGGTCGCGAGCAAGTGGTGCTTAACAACGTGCTCGCGGCAAACGCCGGGCCGTTGACCGAGGCGCACATCCGCACCATCTACTCGGAGATCCTCTCGTCGTCTCGCGCACTTCAACGTCCGCTGCGCATTGGCTACCTTGGACCGGCAGGGACCTTCAGCTTTCGCGCAGCCGAGACCGCGGCAAAGGTGCGGTTCGGCAGCTTTGTTGAGTACGTCCCGGCGCGCACCGTGTCCGAAGTGTTTGAGCAGACCGAGCGCGGCGAGACCGACTACGCCGTGGTGCCGGTGGAGAACTCCACGGAGGGATCCGTGGGACAGACGCTGGATATGTTCATGGACTCCCAGCTCAAGATTTGCTCGGAAATTCTGCTGTGGATCACGCAGCACTTGGTTGGCCACGGACCGCTGGAATCGGTGAGGCGGGTCTATTCACACCCGCAGGCGCTGGCGCAGTGTCGCCGCTGGCTATCCACGCATCTGCCCGGTGCCGAGCCTGTGGAGACTAGCTCAACGTCTGCAGCAGCGCAGCGTGCCGCTGCCGAGCCTGATGCGGCCGCCATCGGCACCGAAGAGTCAGCGGCCCAGAATGGCATCTCTGTGCTAGTCCGCGGCATCCAGGACCAGGCGCACAACGCCACACGCTTCCTGCTATTGGGCAAGGAGACCGCTGCGCGAAGTGGGAACGACAAGACTTCAATCCTGTTCTCGGTGAGGGATCGCGCGGGCGCACTATTCGAGGTGCTCTCCGTCTTTGCACGGCGCAGCATCAACTTGACGCGCATTGAATCGCGTCCATCGCGGCGCCAGCCATGGGAGTACGTCTTCTTTGTGGACCTGCTTGGCCATCCTGATGAACCCGCCGTGGGGGAGGCCCTGGAGGAGATGCACGCCGCATGCACCATGGTGAAGGTGCTCGGCGCGTGGCCGGTCGAGCGCCGCGTTGATGATCAACCTCGAACCTCTTCTTGAGCGTGAGAGAAAGAGAACACCACTAGGATGCGCCGCCGGCTGAAACTGAGTCGTGGCCGTATCCGGCGCTATGTAGACCGCGCACTCCTCACGCTGCCCATCCGGTTCCGCGAGGCGGCAGATAATGTGATGGTGGTCGTTGAAAGCCAGCCAACGCAAAAGGACCGCGCAGGCAGTCGCCGCGCCGTGCGAGCCTTTGAAGGCGCGCTGATCAGACAGGACCCCCTGGTTGGTATCTACCGAGGCATCCCCCTCTCCGAGCGTGCCGGCTATCAACTGGTCACACCCGACGTGATCGCCATTTTCCGCAAGCCGCTGCTTCGCATCGCGCGTTCGCGGCGCGATGCGAATGAGGAAGTGCGGCTGACCGTACTTCACGAGTTCGGGCACTTCTTGGGCCTGTCCGAGCGCGAAGTGGAGCATCTGTGATGCGCCGTGGCATGCGAAACAGAAACGGTGGCCGCCGGTGGCCCTGGCTGGCGGGTGCGTTCCTGCTTGTAAGCGTACTTGGCGGACGCCTAAACGCCTTCTACGTTGACTATCTTTGGTACCAGTCGGTCGGCTATCCGCAGGTCTTCTTCACGGGATTCCTGGCCGGTCTCACGCTGCTGGGGCTGGGCGCCGTGGCGTTCCTTGCCGTCTTCCTTCCCAGCACGCTGGCCGCGCTTGGTGCCGCGCGCCGCTTGGTCCGGCGCATACCTGCCCGAGAGCCAACCCAGCGCGAGACACCATTCTCGCCCTTCGGTGTGACGTTTGGTGGGCCCGGCGGTGCGCGGCCGTTCGGTGACCTCGTAGAAGCGCTCGGCGGCGCCAGTGGCGCGCGCTGGATGCTGCGTAGCTTTGGTACGCCTCTAGTTCTCTTTACTGGCCTGGGACTTTCGCTGGCGATGGGCCTGGCCGCCGCCGGGAGCTGGGAAACGGTGCTGCGGGCTATGAACGCTACTCCATTTGGTGCCGCGGACCCCATCTTTGGATACGAAGTCTCCTTCCACGTTTTTGCCTTGCCTCTGCTGGAAGCGGTGCAGTCCTGGGCGTTTTGGGTGGTTGCCCTCTCGCTCATCGCAGCAGTTGCACTCTACTTTTTGGCGCTGTATGCAACAGACCCATCGCTGGAGCACGCGCTCTTCCACTTCCACAACCAGGGAAGGGCGATGCGCACGCATCTACTAACGTTGGCGGCCCTGCTGCTCCTGATCCTGGCCGCCGGATTCTGGATCGGCATGTTCGATGTCCTCCTGACCCGCCACGACCGGCTGGCAGGCGCCAACTTCGCCGACGTGCACGCCCGTATCCCGGCGACACAAGCGCTGATCGCAGCCACGGTGCTAACTGCGGTGCTCACAGTAGTGTCGGCGTTCAGGCGCGACTACGGTCTGCCACTGGCCGGCTTGGTGTTGATGGCGGCAGCGCTCGTCCTGGGGCGTGGCGTGCTCCCGGTGGTTGTCCAGAAGCTCCAAGTGGAGCCGGCCGAGCTTCAGCAGGAGCTCCCCTATATCACCCACAGCATCGCCTACACGCGTCAGGCGTTCGGTCTGGAGTCATCAACGGAACACACGTTTCCGGCCGAGGAATCCGTCCGTCCGGAGGAAGTTCGCGCGGATCCCGAGACAGTGGCGAATATCCGCCTTTGGGACCCCCGGCCGCTGCGCGACACCTTCAACCAGTTGCAGTCAATCCGTCCCTATTACGTCTTTGACGATGTAGATGTAGACCGGTATCGCATTGATGGCCGTGTCCGGCAGGTGATGCTGAGCGCGCGTGAGCTTGTGCCCGCTAGGCTAGGTCAGAGCGCAAATACGTGGGTCAACCGGCGCCTCCAATACACGCATGGGTATGGCGTGGCCATGAGCGCCGTGAGTGAGATTTCCGCGGAAGGGCTGCCATCCCTCCTGGTACGTGATCTTCCACCCGTCGGGAGTGTCCCCGTGCGCCGCCCAGAGCTGTACTACGGCGAGCAGACGACCGGCTACGTCATCGTTGACACAGGGGCGCAGGAGTTCGATTTTCCGAGCGGCGACCAGAACGTGTTCAACACGCACGGCGCTGAAGTGGGCGTTCAGGTGGGACCAATCTGGCGCCGAGCAGCGCTGGCGTGGTTCTTCTCCGACTTCAACCTGCTGATTTCCAGCTATGTCACGCCGGACAGCCGGGTGCTATTCCGTCGCACGGTGCGGGAGCGCGCGCAGCGTGTCGTGCCGTTCGCCAAGCTGGATCGCGATCCGTACATCGCCATTGCGGATGGGAACCTGTACTGGATCGTGGATGGCTATACGCTGACCGACCGCTACCCGTACGCGCCACTGGTCACCGAGCGCCTGAGCCTCGCGCCGGGCAGCGATGGCGTGCCTCAGGGCCAGCCACTCGGCGCCACAGGTCAAACCGGACAGCTTGCGCAGCAGCCCCTAGGCCCCTCCCGCCGCTATTCCTTCAACTACATCCGCAACAGCGTCAAAGTGGTTATCAACGCGTATGACGGGTCGGTACGCGCCTACCTTTCAGATCCTAATGACCCCATTGCTCAAGCGTACGCACGCATCTTTCCCGACCTGTTCGTGCCGCTTAGTGACATGCCCGCGTCGCTTCGGGCGCACATCCGCTATCCGGAAGATCTCTTTCGTACCCAGGCAGACATCCTGCGCAGCTATCACGTTCAAGACCCGCAGGTCTTTTACAACGGCGAAGACGTGTGGTCCCTAGCGTTTGAAGGCTCATCCGATCGGCGTCAGGTGGTTGAGCCCTACTACCTCATCATGCGCCTTCCGGAAGAAACTCAGGCAGAGTTTGTCCTTGTGGCGCCATTCACGCCCCGTGGCCGCGAGAACATGACGGCCTGGCTCGCCGCGCGTATAGATGAACCGCATTACGGCAAGCTGCAGTTGTACAAGTTTCCGAGAGATCGGCTGGTCTACGGGCCATCGCAAGTAAACACGCGTATCAACCAGGACCCCACCATCTCGGCGCAGATCACACTCTGGGATCAACAGGGATCAGAGGTCATCCGGGGCAACCTGATTGTCATCCCCATCGGACGGTCAACACTGTACGTCCAGCCCCTTTACCTTCAAGCACAGCAAAGTCAACTGCCAGAGCTCAAGCGAGTGGTTGTCGCCACCGGCAACCGGCTAGTCATGGAACCTTCCTTAGAGGAAGGGCTGCTGCGTCTCTTCGGACCGGATGCTGGCATCAATGTGCCAGTGGTGACGCCTCCAGGGCAGTCAGGCCAGCCTGCTGCGCCACCATCAGGACCAGTGGCGCGGCCCTCAGCGCCGTCGGGGACCGGTCCCACTGCCGCAGAAATCGCTGAAGCGGCGCGTCAGGCACGCGAGGCCTTCGGTCGCGCTCAGGATGCGCTACGCCAACTTGAGGAGTCACTCCGACAATTGGAAGCTGCCACTTCACAACGTTGACATTGCGATTAACTATCTTTATCATGGAGCCATCCTAACGGGTGGAGGACAACCCATGAGCAATGAGCGTATGCAGATCCTTGAAATGGTGCGTGACGGCAAGATCACGGCAGAAGAGGGGGTCCGCCTCCTTGAAGCGCTGCAGCCTAGGGGGGCAGCACGAGCGGCCGGAGGGGCTGGCCCAACAGGGGTGCCGGGTGTGGACCGGGACGACCCGGTGGGGTCGATTGCGACCGCAGTTGCGCAGGCGATCCAGAGCGGCGATTGGAAGAGCATTATCGGGCAATTTGCCGGGTCATGGAGCGGCGGCCCGATGCGTGGCCTGGAGCGTAAGCGCGAGCGCGAGGCAGAAGGTTGGGAGTTCCTAACCCTCTCCGATGATGATCACGGCACGTTTGAGCTGCGCCCGGGCGACTCGCTCTCGGTTGAACACGAGGCCGGCTCGGTCGAAGCGGCCGCAACAGATAGTGCCGCCCGGCTGGAACTGGAGGGCGAGGCCACTCACAGCTTTGAGATCTACGTGGCCCGCAAGGACGCGAACGTGGTTGTGGTGTGCCACCGGACCGCGCCCCTTGCCAAGCTTCCGCGCCTGAAGCTGAGCGTGCCGCGCGGCGTTACGGACGTAGCACTGAATACGGCGGGCGGTGGTCTCACAGCTGAGGCGTTCAGCGTTCCAGTGCATCTGAAGACGGCCGGCGGCAGCGTCCGCGTGCGCGATCAGCGCGGCAGTCGTGTGGAAGCAAAGACCGCCGGCGGCAGCATCAAAGTGGATGGCTCGGCAGACAGGGTTGATCTCCATACTTCCGGGGGAAGCATCAAATTTGAGGGCCGCACTGGAGCGTTTGATGTCAAAACGAGCGGTGGGTCAATCCACATCGACGGCGCAGAACTGAAGGCAGGCGAGCATTCCGCCCAGACCAGCGGCGGCAGCGTCCACATCTCGCTTGCGCGCCAAAGCTCGGTTGAGTTGGACGCAAAGACCAGTGCCGGCAACCTGACGATCAATCTTCCCGGAGCCGAGGGCGAGCGCAGCGGCGGGCGTATCTCTCCCCGCTACCACGGCCGCTACAACGGCGACGGCGCCAAATTGAGCGTCTCAAGCTCCGCCGGTGCGGTCCACATTGAGCTCGCTGAAGAGAGTAGGGCGCCCTCCGTATAATCCGGCCCGCATGGCCGTTGTGACGATTGCGCGCCAGTTGGGCAGTGGCGGCGAGGAGATTGCCGCCGAAGTCGCCCGGCAGCTGAGTGCCCGCCTCCTTGACGACGAGCTATTGGAGCTGGCGAGCAACGGGACCGGGATCCCCATCCGCTACTTCGAACAGCTTGACGAGCGCGGACGCAGCATGCTGCGCAATGCTGGAGACCTGTTCCGGTTAGTGCCACTGCCTCCTATCAACCCGGATCTGCCCGATGTCTATGGCGACCGCTATCCGCCTACCGGCCCGGTCCTTGCCCGCGGTGAGGGGCTTCAATCGCCGGTGTACTGGGCGGCCGAAGCCTATGCCGCCGCCATCTCACGCACGATTCAATCGGTAGCGCACGCGGGTGACGTGGTCATCGTCGGCCGCGGCGGCAATGAAGCGCTGGCGGGCATGGCCGGCGCCCTCCATGTCCTGGTGCTTGCAAATGAGCCGGTGCGCGTGCGCCGCCTGGCGGATAGCCTAGGCGAAGACCTCTACGGCGCACTTGATCTTATACGCCAAAGTGACCGCCTTCGCCGGGCCTTCATCCGTCAGTTCTACGGCGCTGATTGGCTCGATCCGCGTCGCTACGATGTGATAGTCCGTACCGATGAGATCTCCGTGGAGCGGGCGGCCCAGGCAATCGTCGCCTCGGTGCAGACTGCACCGGCCATGTCCACACTAACGGCGTCAACTGGCACGGACGCCCACCCGTCGCCTGCGCTCGTCGCAGCTCCCTAAGCAGCTCAAATTAGAGGCACCTTGTGAACGCACGTGAACGCAAGCGCTTCCTGTTCTGCCTCGGTCTTTCTGTGGCCATTGGAGCACTGATGGCGCTGACCTACGTCAGTCGCCTGCCTCCTTATACCGCCATCCAGGGGCAGCAAAACCTGTTTAACGACACCTTCCTGTTTAAGACACGTGCGGATGACCAGGCGGGCAAAGTAAGCCTGGTGCATATAGACGAGAAGAGCATCACCGCCTTTCGCACACAATACGGTCGGCCGTTTTCCTGGCCGCGCACGATTCACGCTCAAGTGCTTCGTAACCTCGCCGATGCTGGCGCGCGTGCCGTCGTCTACGACGTGCTGTTTGATGCGCCGGGCTGCCCTGCGAGCGCCGGCCCCAGCTGCGCTGAAGATGCTGAGTTTGCCGCTGCCATCGACTACGCTCGCGGCCGTCCCGCTGGCGGGACCGCTGTCATCCTGGCCCTGGCCGGCGCATCCGGAGAGACCGTTAATCAGGGCCAGCCACTCACATTCAACGACACGATTCCACCCGTTCCCGCGCTCGCGACCAGAGCCACCGCGCTGGCGCATATCCACCCCTTCCCTGATACCGACGGCACCGTGCGACGGATGCCGCTTATCACGTCCCTCCAGGGGCGCGAGGTTCCCGCGCTCGCGCTTCAGGGAGCTGCGTCTTACCTGCGCCGGCACGATAAGGCGGTAGAAGGCAAGGACGCTGGCGCAATCTACTTTGGCGGCAGGCCGATTCCGGTGGACGCCAACTTCATGGCAATTATCAATTACCAGGGGCAACCATCACACGTTCCCGGCGTATCTGGTCCGGTCCCTGCAGCATCGTACGTGGACGCGTACAACAATACGTTCGACAAGGGTGCCGTCAAGGACAAGCTCGTCTTTGTCGGTCTCACAGCTATTGGCTTCGCCGACGATTGGCAGGCGCCTACGTCGAGCCCTGATACAGGCAAGATGAGCGGGGTAGAGGTCCACGCTCAGACGGCGGAGATGATCCTGCGCGGTGGCTACTTGGTACCGCAGGACACCACGTCGACGGTGGTTGCCATCCTACTGCTGTCGGTCGCCTCCGGCTTCATCATGGCCCGCTTTCCGCCGTTCGTCGCTGGTGGGATCACGCTTGCTTTGCTACTCGCAGTACTCGTCGCCGCTGCGCTCTACGCGTCAGGATCTGTGGCGCAAAAGGACCAGGCTTCCAACTTCCTCGTGATCAACAGCGTCTACCCGGCGGTCGGTATGTTCACCACGTTTATTGCGGTGATGCTCTACCGCATTGTGTTTGAGCAGGCGGAGCAGCGCGCGACCAAGGGCGTGATGGGCAAGTACTTATCGCCTGCCGTCATGACCGAGGTGCTCAAGGACCCAGAGGGACTTAAGTTGGGCGGCGAGAAGCGCGTCATGAGCGTGCTCTTCTCAGACATCCGGGGCTTCACCAGCGTCTCAGAGAAGATGGGTCCCCAGGAGCTAGTCCAATTCCTTAACGAGTACCTTACGGAAATGACCGACCTGGTCTTCCAGCACGAAGGCGTCCTCGATAAGTACATGGGTGACGCCATCATGGCCTTTTGGGGCGCGCCAACGGATCAGCCTAAGCATGCCGAGCAAGCGTGCCGTACCGGTTTCCACATGATGCGCCGTCTGCGCGAGCTCCAACCCGGTTGGTTGGAGCGCGGTTTGCCACCGCTCAACATTGGCGTTGGCGTCAACACCGGCCCCATGACCGCCGGCAACGTCGGCTCCAAGATGCGCTTTGACTACACCGTGATGGGTGACTCGGTCAATCTTGGCTCACGCCTGGAGGGCGTAAACAAGGAGTACGGCACCAACATCATCATCAGTGACGGCACGTATGAGCAGGTTAAAGAATCGTTCACCGTACGTTTCCTGGACCAGATCGCTGTGAAGGGCAAACAGCAGCCAACGGCGATCTACGAGCTGATCGCACCCAAAGACGAGCCTGACGCTCAACCGCCTGCCGGCTTCATGGAATCGTGGGAGCAGGCAATGGCCTCCTACAAAGACCAGCGCTTCGATGACGCCCGTCGTGGCTTCCAACGCGTGCTGGAGATTGCCCCAGAAGACGCTCCCGCGCGAGTCTTCCTAGAGCGCTGCGATGAGATGGCTAGTGCGCCCCCGGGCCCCACTTGGGACGGCGTTTTTGTGATGACGCACAAGTAGGGTTTCCGCCCCTCCCCTTGGGAGAAAGAACACCCATAATCTACAGGAAGGGGTTCCGCTCTACCTCGTTCGCCAGTGTAGTCGCAGGGCCGTGACCCGGATAGAAGACAGTCCCAGGTGGAAGCGTGGCAAGCGTGTCCCGCATGGACGAGAGGATCGTGTCGTAACCGGAGCGAGCATTGCCGGCCGAGCCCGCGAATAGCGTGTCACCGCAGAAGGCGGCCGTGGCGTCACCGACCGTGAGAATATAGGTGGCGCTGCCTGGCGTGTGACCAGGCGTGTGCAATGTCCCGATGCGGAAGCCCGCTACATCCAGGTCGCCGTTTGAACCGAACGTACGGACAGATGACTGTGGCACGCCCTGCACGCCTTCGATGTCGTCTTGATGTATGTAGACTGGCGCGTTAGTGGCCTTCTGAACAGGGACAACGGCGCCGGTGTGGTCCTGATGGCGATGCGTGATGAGCAGTGCCACCGGGCGCCGGCCATCGGCCGTTGCCGCCTGGACCACTCGGTCCGCTTCATCTCCTGGATCAATGATCAGGCACGCGCCGGTTCCATTTGTGATGATGTAACAGTGCTCAGGGTACTCGTTAGTCAGGCAGTCAATCGTCAATTCCCCGCCAATACTCCAGGGCACATCCGGTGCGGACCAGCTCTCTTGCGCAATGTCCCACAACTGGTCCGCGCGCAATCGCAGTGCGGCCGCCAGCGCGCGCGTCTGCTGCTCCGTAGGGTGGAAGGTGTAGACCTCCAGACTCTTAAGCTCTCGCTCGGTTATGCCCGCCCGCTGCGAAAGGTCCTGAATCTCAATTCCAAGGCCACTACGAGCCTTCCGAACGATATCTCCCAGCTCGTCTTCCAGCCCCGGCATATGATGAGTTCTCAGATTTCAGCTGCGTAGCGCCAATGTTGCGGAGAGTTCCGAAAACCTAGTCGCGAGCACCTAAGTTGGTACGCCCGGCAGGAATTGAACCTGCGGCCTCTTGCTCCGGAGGCAAGCGCTCTATCCCCTGAGCTACGGGCGCGAGTGCGTGCAAAGTGTAGCACGCACCTACCAGATAGGGAGAGCCGCTTATCGCCGGTCTGACTGCGGGTCCAGCCGCCAGTTGCCGACTGATTCACCCCATAACTGAACACACGAAGGGGAAACCATGATCGGCTACACGAAGGGACGAGCGAGCGGCATCGAAGTGCTGATGGCGTCATTCCGCAGGACGTTGGAGGCCCAGAACAAGTCACCCAACACGATTGAAATCTACGGCAGTGCACTGGTGAGGTTCAGTGAGTACCTGGATGCCAGGACGAGAGCGAACGTGTCTCGCATTCAGCGCAAGGACATCGAGGGTTTCATGGCGAGCCTGCTCTCGAACCGCAAGCCTGCCACAGCGCACAACCGCTACAGGGCCCTACGGGCCTTCTTCAACTGGGCCGTGACGGAGGGCGAGATCGCGGTCACGCCGATGCAACACACCAAGCCACCTGCAGTACCAGAAGCGTCACCGGCTGTGCTCACCGACGACCAGCTGCGACGGCTGTTGAGGGGGTGTGAGGGCACCTCCTTTGCCAACAGACGAGACACCGCCATCATCCGGCTTCTCCTTGACACGGGCATGCGGCGAGCTGAGCTTGCCGGCTTGAAGGTTGATGACGTGGATCTCAGCCAGAACATCGCTTTTGTCGTGGGCAAGGGCCGTAGACCGCGCGTCTGTCCGTTCGGGACCAAGACGGCGCAAGCACTTGATCGCTACCTGCGCGTCAGGACGGGTCACCCACTGAGCAAGCTGCCGGAACTCTGGCTGGGGAAGCGC
>Ga0136611_10001024_pt1 | contig 19079 bp, 18 predicted proteins | sample AntDrymUQ2232306_2_FD_106645 | JGI IMG/M metagenome (GOLD analysis project Ga0136611, IMG submission 106645) | Polar desert sand microbial communities from Dry Valleys, Antarctica - metaG UQ223 (23.06) | ecosystem: Environmental > Terrestrial > Soil > Desert | place: Antarctica: Dry Valley...
AGACGCAACGACGCACACGTTAGACCACGACTGACGGAAATGCGCGTTAATGTGCCGAAGCGCATGGTGTTGCGCCCGTCGTCGGTCTCCGCGGTCGCGCATCCAACGACCGCAGTGCCCCAAGAGATGCAAGGAGGCACGGGGCGCCACCGCCAGGCTCTGGACGGCGCGTGCGATAGTGCCGCCTGACCTTGGTGAAGATTTATCCTACGCTTCAGAGGCGGCTCCATGGCCTCTGGCGCGCACTCAATGACTTGCGCTTGTTAGGCATCCTGCAGGGCCGGACATCGTCTCGCTCGAGGCCGCCGACGCAGCGAGCGGCCGACTGCCGGCCACATCGAGCATTGTCGGCAGCCCAAGAGGGGTCTTCACCCGGCGCCGCCAGCCTCACTGGAGCCAGCCGCGACGGAGAAACTCAGCGCCGATCCAGGCGGCGATGAAGAACTTGACCGCCTTGCCGAGGAAGCACGACAGCACGAACCGCCACCACGAGTAGCGGAGCGTGCCGGCGGCCAGGCCGATCGCGTCGAAGAGCGGATTCGGGATGCAGGCGAAGAACGCGATGAACCAGAAGCCGTAGTTCTCGATCCAATAGTGGGCGCGGTCGTACCACTTGCCGTGCGGGATGACGCGACTGCCGCTGATGCCGACCAGGTAGCCGGTCAGCTCGCCGAGCATGCCGGCCAGGCCGGCCACCAGGGCGATCCCGACCGGATCCAGGAAGGTGCCGGCGCGGGCGACGATGAGCAAGTAGGGGATCGGGACCGCCACGCTCGCAGTCGCGATCAGCACGATGCCGAAGACCCCGATGTAGCCCCACCGCCCGATTGCCTCCCAATCGATCGGGTAGATCAGGAACGCGGCGCTCAGCCCGGCGAGGACCAGGACCCCGAGGACCAGCCCGATCATGGAAGTCCAGGTCCGGCGTGCCGGCGTGACGAGCGGGACATCCGTCGCCTCGGCGACCGCGACGGCGGCATGCTCGGCCTCGTCGGCAGACATCGGGAGGGATGGTGGTTGAGGAGGCGACGGGGCGTCCCCGCCGGACGAGGTGCTCGCGGTCATGGTGCTCCCCCCAGCTCTTGTCGTGATGGCACGCCGGCCCACGCCCTTCCACACTCTCCATGAGACTCGATGCGCACAGGCGCTCGGCACGGAGCCGGGAGGCCCCCGACGAGGCGACGGCCGTACGCGCGCCAGATCGACAGCATCGGAAGGGCGGCGGCCTCCGGAGGCGGAGCGCGCACGGGGCCCTCGGATAGTGCCGAGGGCCCCGTGCCGTCACGGGCTGGTCACTTCCCGGATTTCTTGTCGGCGGAGGCGGCGTCCCCTTGCCCGCGCTGCTCGTGTGGCCGGAGCCCGTGCTTCCCGGCCTTCGGTCCCTTGGGGGACTTCTTCGCCTTCCCTTTGTCGCTGCCCTTGCCCTTGTCGCCCATGACGGACCTCCGAGGTTGATGAAGGCAGGATACCTCGCAGCCGAGTGTCGTCCAAGAGTAAGCGTGCACCCTCCGCGGCCGATGGGCCCGCCACTCCTTCGACCCCGTTCTCCACGACCCTGCCGCGTGCCCGGCGTTGCAGCGCTCGCGGCAGGGTGACGACGATCCACGTGTCGCATTCGTCGAGGTCCAGGGCATCCTCGTAGACTTGCGTGACCTCGGGCTCGGTGAGTGTCTCGACTAGCGCGCGAGGTCGGCCACCGTGGCGAGGAGCAGATCCAGGTTGAAGGGCTTCGACAGGACCGCCGCCGGGCGGAGCGCCGCGACCCGCATGTCGGGGGCGGCCGAGAACACGATCACGGGGATGTGGTCGGAGCCGCGCGTGGCGAGCTGCCGGGCACGGAATGCCCAGCCGTCCATGATCGGCATCATCAGGTCGAGCAGGATGACGCGGGGAGGCCAGGCTTCCAGCAGGTCCAGCGCCACTCGGCCATCGGGGGCGGCCCGCACCTCGTAGCCCTCGTCCGCGAGCGCCAGCGTCAGGAGCGAGCGGAGGTCGGGGTCATCGTCTACGACCAGGATCCGGGCGGCCTTGTTGGGCGCCGTGGCCACGCCGTGGTGGCTCAGGAACGCGCCCTGGAGATGGGCCGCCGGCCCATCTCCAGGGCGAGCGGCAGCCGCACGACGAAGCGGCTCCCCCCATCCGGGGGGAACACGGCGCGAATCTCGCCGCCGTGCAGCTCGATGATCTGGCCGCTGATGTACAGCCCCAGCCCCAGCCCGCTCCGGTGGCCCTCGCCGTGGGCCTGGTAGAAGCGCTCGAAGATCCGCGCCCGCTTCTCCGGAGGCACTCCGAGCCCGCGATCGCGCACCGAGATCTCGAGCGCATCGGCCGCGGCGCGGGAAACGGCCACCTCGATGGCGCCGCCATTCGGGCTGTACTTGATGGCGTTATCGAGGAGGTTGACCAGCACCTGCTCCAGGCGCAGCGGGTCGATCTCGGCCTCCAGGCGCGGCGGGGCCGCGAGCGCAATGTCGTGTCGGTCGTCTCGCGCCCGAGCATCGGCGACGACCTGACCGGCGAGGGCCGAAATGTCGGTCGGCCGCGGCTCGAGGGTCAGCTTGCCCGCCTCGAGCCGCGAGATGTCCAGGAGATGGCCCAGCAGCCGGTTGAGCTTGTCCGACTGCCTGGCGATCGTTCGCAGCGCCTCGGCTGCCCGCTCCGGCTCCAGCTGCCCCGTCCGCTCCAGCCGCCGGAGGGCCACCTGGGCATGGCCCTTGAGCGTGGCAATCGGCGTCCGCAGCTCGTGGGAGGCGATCGAGAGGAACGCGTCGCGCAGGCGAAGGGCCGCCTCGGCCACCGCGCGTGCGTCCTGCTCCCGCGCCAGCAGCGACTCCCGCTCGTGCGCTGCCCGCGTGCGCTCGGTGATGTCGCGCGTGAACCAGCGGGTATGGACGAACCGGCCGTCCTCCCGATACACGTTAGAGTTGATCAGGACATGCTTGATCGAGCCGTCCCTGGCCCGCAGGCGCGCCTCGTAGCCGTGCAGCTCCTCGCCAGCCGAGAGCCGCCGCAGGATGTCGGCGATGACCTCCGGATCGGCGTGAAAATCGGTGATGGGGCGGCCGATGTACTCGTCGGCCGTGTAGCCGAGCAACTCGTACTCGGCCCGATTGGCCCAGAGAATCCGCCCGTCCTCGCCGACCCAGTGCAGCCCCTCGGTGGCGTTCTCGAAGAAGTCCCGCAGCTCCCGCTCGCTTCGACGGAGCCGCTCTTCCGCCAGCTTCCGCGCCGCGACCTCCACTTCGAGCGACGCCGCCTTCTGCTGCAGCGCCGCGATGATGCGGAGGCGGGCCTCCGGGTCGGCCAGCCCGGTGTAGCCCTCGGCCGGGATCACGCCGGCATGCTCGGTGCAGATGTCGCCGAACGCCATGGCCAGGGCATCCTCGTCGAGGGCGTCCAGCGGATAGGCGCAGAACAGCGAGAAGGTATGCACCTGCTGCAAGCCGTTCCAGAGCGCCTCCAGGCGGACAGCGGCGGCATGCTCGCCCGCGACCGCCAGGAGCGCGACCATCTCGCCGAACGCCCGCACGCGGCGCCCGCCCTCCGCCGCTACCGCCACGACGGCCCCGACGACCTCCGCGAAGCGCGCGGGCTCCGGCTCCCCGTCCGCCATGAACCGCGCGAGCGTCTCGGCCGCGTCCAGGGCGACATAGCGCCCGTCGGCGCGCGCGGCGTCCATGTCCAGCCCGGCGGCACGCAGGCGCTCCTCGAGGCCAGCGCGGTGCGCCCCCGTGGCGATCACGATCCCGGTCTCGCCCGCGCCGATACCCGCCCCGATGTACTCGCCGACCGCATCCAGGAGGGTCGCATCCGCCTCGTAGAACTGGACGAAGTGCGCGGACGCGCCCATCGCCCGCCAGTCCGCATGGGGCGCATCGCCGTCGTTCGGACCTTGGGCCACGGCCCCTCGGTCCGACACGCCCCGCGGTTGGGATGTGGCGGACCCGCGCTCGGCCAGCAGGCTCTCCAGATCCTCGCGCCTGATGCGGCTCGTGCGGTGCCCGAGCCGGGCGACGGGGAGCCGGCCCGCGCGGATCCAGCGCCAGATGCTCATGCGGCTGACGCCGAGCAGCGCCGCCGCCTGGGCGATGTTGTAGTACCGCCGCTCATCGGCGGCCTGCGCCGGCGGGACGGCATCCGGATGACGCGAGTACGGAGCGGAGATCATGTGTAACCAAGAGTAATATTCCGGCGGTGCCCTCACAAGTGGGCGGGGTCACGAATATGCGAACTCGGGCACACCCTCACGGACGAGAGCCCACCCACGTCGCCCAGGCGTTCCGTGTCGCCGCAGCCCGGGTGCCTACCGTTGGCGAGCGGGTAAAGTTTCGTCCCATCGTCGGGCAGGGAGAATGCGCCGACCGGACCCTTCCCGTTCGGGTGTGGGCGATGTACCATGGCCGTAGCGATCCTGCGCTCCTCCGATCGCGGCCACCCGAGAGCACCACGACGCCCATGACGCACGTCAGGACCCTCCTCGTCGTCGACGACGAGCCATCCATGCGCGCCTTCCTCAGGCTGTCGCTCGAAGACGAGGGGTACCGCGTCGAAACGGCGAGCGACGGCCGCGAGGCGCTCGCCAAAGTACAACGCCATCCACCGGACGCGGTCCTACTCGACCTGATGATGCCCATCATGGATGGATGGGGCTTCCTCGCCGCTCAGCGCATGCTTTCCGCGGAGTGCCGCTGTCCCGTGGTGGTCATGTCGGCCGTCGGAGGCAGCCACATGGCCCGAGAGCTCGGCGCGTCCGGCTTCCTCGCCAAGCCATTCGACATAGACGAGCTCCTCGCCACGCTGGCGACCGTCCTGTGACCATCGTCCCGTGACCGCCCTCCGCATCCGACGCCATCAGGCGTCGGGCTTGTGCCTGGGCAGTCACTACAATAAGCGCGAATCGGACATGTCGCCCAGGAGGGAGGGAGATGCTGACCGGCCCGGCGGCCCTATTCCGCTATGGTGTGGCGATCGGCGCGGTTCTGGTCGCGACGGCCCTCTCGCTGGCCTTCGAGCCCGTCATCAACCGCATCCCCTTCGCGTTCTACTTCGCCGCCGTTGTAGTCGGCGCTCACGTCGGTGGCCTGGGACCCGGCTTGGTTGCCACCGGCCTCGGGCTGCTGGCCGCCGCGTACTTCGTCTTTCCGCCGAAGTACGCCCTCTGGCCGATGGGCACCGAAGAAGGCGTCGCCCTCCTCTTCCTGGGGTTGGTGTCCTGCACCATCAACTGGGCGATCGCCGGCCTGGGGCAAGCACGCGCCCGTGCCGAAGCGGCGGAAGCCGCCGAGCATCGTCAAGGCGAATGGTTCGACACGACCCTATCGAGCATCGGGGACGCAGTCATCGCGACCGACGAGCAGGGGGCCGTCGTGTTCATGAACCCGGTGGCGCAGTCACTCACCGGCTGGACCCAGGATGAGGCGGTCGGCCGATCGCTCGCCGATATCTTCCGGATCTTCAATGAGCTCTCGCACGAACCGGCTGAGAGCCCTGGCGCCAGGGTGCTCCGCGAGCACACGGTCGTTGGCCTGTCCGCGCACACCGTCCTGCGAGCACGAGACGGCTCGGAGCGCGCCATCGACGACAGCGCAGCCCCGATACGACGCCGTGACGGGAGCGTCGGCGGCGTGGTGCTGGTCTTCCGCGATGTCAGCGAGCGCCGAGAGGCCGAGAAAGCGCTGGCCGAAAGCGAACGGCGCCTGCGCATGGCACTGGACGCGGCGCGGATGGTCGCCTGGGAATGGGATCCGGTCGCCGATGCGGTCTTCGCCACCCCGAATATCGCCGATGTGTACGGCGTCCCGGGCTTCAAGAATACCCAGGAAGGCTTCGCGCTCGTCCACCCGGACGATGTGCCGCGCCATCAGGCCTTGGTCGGGGGCGTGATGGCGACGGGGGGCGCCTATCGCTCCGTGTTTCGCATCGTCCGACCGGACACCAACGCCGTGGCCTGGCTCGAGGAGCGAGCCACGGCGGTCGTCGATGACACCGGCCGAGTCGTGGGGCTGAACGGCGTCGTGATGGACATCACCGACGCCAAGCGGGCCGAGGAGGAGCTAGGGCGGAGCCGAGCACTACTCGAAGAGGCTCAGCGGAGCGGCCATATCGGCAGTTGGGAGTGGGACATCGCGTCCAACACCGTCACCTGGTCGGATGAGCTGTATCGCATTTACGGTCTCGAGCCGGGATCACTCGCGGTGACGTTCGAGCGGTTCGTCGAGCTCGTACCCGCACAGGACCGCGAGCGGGTAGGCGCCATCATCGAGACTGCCTATCGCGAACGGCAGCCGTTCGCCTTCGAGCATCAGATCGTTCGACCCGACGGCGAGATCCGCACGTTGCAGGCGAACGGGCGGGTCATCGTCGATGCCGCGGGCGAGGCGATCGGGATGGTCGGCAGTGACCAGGACATCACCGAGCGCACGCAGGCCGAAGCGGCGCTGCGCGAGAGCGAAGAGCGCCTCCGCGCCGTCTGGGAGTCGGCCGCCGACGCGATGGCCCTGTCCGACCCCAGCGGCATCGTGCTCGCCGCCAATCCCGCCTACTACCGTCTCACACGCTATCCGCCCGAACAGGTCATCGGGCATAACTTTACCCTCATCTTTCCGGAGGAGCAGCGGGCCGATGCGGCGGAGCAATACCTGTCCGTCTTCGGGGCCGACGACAGGGTGCCGAGATTCTCGACGATCCTTCGGCGTGCGGATGGCTCGGAGTTGCCGGTGGAAGCGCACTACGACTTCGTGGTGCAAGGGGGTCAGCGAATCGCCATGGTCTCGATGGTGCGGGACATCTCCGAGCGGCGGGCGCTCGAGCGTCTCCAGCGCGAGTTCATCGCGATGGTCGGCCACGAGCTGCGGAATCCGCTCACCTCACTCCGAGGTCACGCCCAATTGATGAAGCGGCGCCAGCGCTTCGCCGAGCGGTCCGTGGACGTCATCATCGAACAGGCCAATCGACTCGAGCGCTTGATCCGCGACCTGACCGATGTCTCCCAGCTCGAATCCGGCCGCCTGACCCTCCAGCTGGAGCCGATGGATCTCGTTGACTTGGTTCACGCGTGTGCGGAGCAGGCTCGAGGTCAGGCCGAGGGCCACGTCGTGCGGATCGACGACCCAGATGCCCCGATCATGGGCTCCTGGGACCGGGATCGCCTGGGCCAGGTGCTTACGAACCTGCTCTCGAACGCGATCAAGTACTCACCGGATGGAGGCGAGATACTGGTGAGCGTCAAGAGCGAGGAGGCCGAAACGGTCGTCACCGTCCGCGATCGCGGCCTCGGAATCCCGCCGGTGCAGCTCCCCCACCTCTTCGACCGCTTCTATCGCGTCCAGGAAACGGCGGCGACGGCCAGCGGGCTGGGCCTCGGTCTGTACATCAGCAAGCTGCTCATCGAGGCCCATGGTGGACGAATGTGGGTCGAGAGCGAGGGGCTCGGTCAAGGCTCGACCTTCTCGTTCGTGTTGCCAATTGCGCCTGTAGCGGAGGCCATGACGCTCGTGGAATGAGACCGACAGCGAAACGTTCGCGCCGACCGGCAGCGCGCCGTTGCGTGCCCGTGCCCGCCCACCTGAGCTGGTTCGTGCCCAACCGCCAGGCGCCCCATGACCGGGGCGCCGCGCCGCCGTCTCCGGCGGGGACTTCTCAGTCGCCGCGCGTACGTCGGCGTAAGCCCGCCAGGAGCAGGCCGACCCCGACGATCAGGGCCATGAACCCGGCCATCGCCCAGAACGTTTGCCCCGTCATGAAGCTGCCGGGGAGCACGTTGAGGCCCTGCAGCATCCACACGGCACCGACCAGCGCCAGCAAGGCGCCGCCAATGATCGGTACCCAGCGCATCATCCCCTCCCATCCCGCGACTTCCCGCTCGCGCATACCGCCCCTTACGGCTCAGCCATGGGGAGCAGTATCGCGGCGTCCCACCGAGCCGCACGAGCGCCCCTCGCGTCGCCAGATGCTCCCCAGGCCGGAGGAGCAAACGGGAAGAGCCCGGGCAGGGAGTCGTCCCTGCCCGGGCTCCTGGTCGTGCCGTCCGGTCGAGGCCGGCTTAGCGGTACCCGCCCCCGCCGCCATAGCCGCCACCGCTGCCGCTCCGCTGCTTCGAGAAGCAGTCCGAGCAGTACACGGGCTTGTCCCCGCGCGGCTGGAACGGCACCCGCGCCTCGTTCCCGCAGTCGGAGCAGGTCGCCGAGAACATCTCGCGCTCCTGGCGGCCATACCCGCCGCCGCCGCCCGAGCCGCCGCCGTACCCGCCGGAGCTGTAGCCCCCCGAGCTGTAGCCCCCACCGGAGCTGCCGCCGCGATCGGCCTTCCGAGCCGCGCGGCAATCCTGGCAGCGGCCGGGCTCGTTGCTGAAGCCCTTCGACGCGTGGAACTCCTGCTCCCCGGACGAGAACACGAACGCCTGCGCGCAGTCGCGGCAGGTCAAAGTCTTGTCGGCGTAACTCAACGCTGACTCCCTAGATAAGTGCTTGGCGGTTCCGTCAGCGCGAGTCCACGAGAGGGAAACACATACGATGCCACTGCATCGTGCGTTGCTGCCTGGCCTGAACGGCCGGCTAGCGAAACAAACCAGCACCCACAGTGTATCCGATCCCCGTGTTCGCGGCGCCGAGACTCCCGCCAGCGTGCCCCGCTCCCACCGCGGATCGGAAGTTGCATTCTCAAATCTCCGAAGTAGCGTGATGAAAGTGAGTCGATGCCGAGCGATTCGGAGCAAACGCTGACCATCCTGGTCGTCGAGGATGACGAGGCCGTCGCCGAGCTACTCCGAACGGTCCTCAACGGCGTGGCGGGGTGGGGCGCCACCGTGGTCCACGATGCGTCCGCGGCCAGGGACGTTTTCCGTCACGTCCGGATCGACGTGCTGGTGCTCGACGTCAACTTGCCGGGCATCTCGGGGCTCGAGCTCCTGGCCCTGCTACGCCGGGATCCGCACTGGGGCGAGCCGCCCATCATCCTCCTGTCGGCCAACCCGAACCAGGTCGCCATCACCGACGCCGTGCGCGACGGCCTAGTCACGACCTTCCTGCACAAGCCGTTCGATATCGATCGCCTCGTCCTGCAGATCGAGGAGGCAGCCGACGCCCGCGGCCCGTGAGTCGCGCAGCGGCAGACAGGAGCCGGATCGTCAGGCCGCAATGCTCCTGCATAACGCGGCGCGCAGATCGGAGCGGCTCGGTCGCCGTGCTATCATCGGTGACCGAGCCGCCGCGGGCAGCGATGGCGTGGCATTGGACGCGCCGTGCGTGGCCGAGCGGGCGACCCGGGCGCCATGCCCACCCGGAGGTCCAGGTGTCGGTCGTCCAGCGGAACAATGTGGTCATTGCGGGCGAGGGCACGCGCCCGATGATCTTCGCCCACGGCTACGGCTGCGACCAGCAGATGTGGCGCCTGGTTGCGCCGGCCTTCGCGGGCACCCATCGGCTCGTGCTCTTCGACCACGTCGGGTCCGGACGCTCCGACCTCGCCGCCTATGACCGCGCGAAGTACAGCAGCCTGCAGGCCTACGCGGACGACATGCTCGAAATCTGCGACGAGCTCGACCTCGAGCGGGCGGTCTTCGTCGGGCACTCCGTGAGCGCGATGATCGGGGCGCTCGCCGCCATCAAGGCGCCCGAGCGCTTCGAGAGCCTCGTGCTGATCGGCCCGTCGCCATGCTACGTCGATCAAGGCGACTACGTCGGAGGCTTCACCAGACGGGACATCGACGAGCTCCTCGAATTCCAAGACAGCAACTACCTGGGTTGGGCCGCCGATCTCGGGCCGGCCTTCATGGGCAACCCCGAACGGCCGGAGCTCGCGACTGAGCTGACCAACAGCTTCTGCAGGACGGATCCCGCCATCGCTCGGCAGTTCGCCGCCGTGACGTTCCTCTCGGATAACCGCGCCGATCTCCCCAAGGTGACGACCCCCTCGCTGATTTTGCAATGTCAGCAGGATGTCATCGCGCCGCCGGCCGTGGGCGAGTACATGCATCGCCACCTGGCGAACAGCCGTCTCGTGCTCATGGCTGCGACGGGGCACTGCCCCCACTTGAGCGCACCCGAGGAAACGATCGCGGCCATGCAGTCCTTCCTGGAAGCTTGACGCGACCGGCGTAGTCGGGGGCGGCCTTGTGAACGACGACATCCTGAGAGAGACCCTGCAGGAGCTGTACGAACAGGCTCCCTGCGGCTACATCTTCACGCTCCCCGACGGTACGCTCACCCGGGTCAATCGGACGTTCCTCACCATGACGGGCTACGCGCGCGACGAGCTCGTCCCCGCCAGGCGCTTCCAAGATCTCCTGACGCTGCCGGGCAAGCTCTTCTACGAGAACCAGTACGCCCCGCTCGTGCGCATGCAGGGGTCCGTGCAGGAAGTCGCCTTCGACATCGCCCGCAAGGACGGCGCTCGGCTGCCGGTGCTGGTGAACTCCGTCCAGCGCGCCGACGACGACGGCCGACCGCTCCTGGTCGCCAGCACCATCTTCGACGCGACGCACCGCCGGCGGTACGAGCAGGAGCTGCTAGAGGCACGCCGCAAGGTCGAGCAGCTCGCGACGATCGTCACGGATGCGGGCGACGCCATCCTGACGGCCTCGCCGGACGGCGTGGTGGAGAGCTGGAACGCCGGGGCCGAGCGGTTGTTCGGCCGCCCGGCCCGCGACGCCATCGGGCAAGACCTCCACGACTTCTTCGACCCGCCGGGGGGCGACGACGATTTCACCGGCCTGGTGGCGGAGCTGCGCGCGGGGCGGCCCCTCCACCTCGACACCGTGGCGCTGCGCGCCGACGGCCGGGAGGTCGACGTCTCGGTCGGCCTGACGCCGCGCATGGGGCCGCTGGGCGAGTTGAGCGACATGGCGCTCATCGTCCGAGACGTCAGCGAGCGCCGGGCGCTCGAACGCCTGCGGCACGAGTTCCTCGCGATGGCGAGCCACGAGCTGCGGAATCCGGTGGCCGCTATCAAGGGGCACGCCCAGCTCATGCGGCGGCGCGGGAGCTACAGCGAGCGTTCCATCGAGGCGATCGTCGCGCAGGCCGACCAGCTCCGGGGACTCATCGACGACCTTCTGCTCGCCTCCCAGATCGAGGCCGACCGCCTCGATCTCCGCGTGGCGGAGATGGACCTTGCGGCCGAGGCGCGCGACGCTGCCGAAGCGGCGCGCGCCGATCGTTCCACCTTGCGCGTCGTGGCCCCGCCCGAGCCGGTGGTCGTCCTGGCCGATCGCCAGCGACTCCGCCAGGTGCTCGCGAATCTCCTGACCAACGCCATCAAGTACTCTCCGGACGGCAGCGAGGTCGTGCTCGGCGTCGCCCACGTCGATGGCGAGGCCCGAGTCACGGTTGCCGACCACGGGGTCGGCATCCGGGCCGACGCGCTCCCGCACGTGTTCGACCGCTTCTTCCGGGCCGAGGGGGCGGCGGAGCGGGCGCAGGGCCTCGGGCTCGGCCTCTACATCACCAGACGGATCGTGGAGGCCCACGGCGGGACGATCCGCGCCGAGTCCGAGCTCGGCCGGGGCAGCACGTTCACCGTCGTACTGCCGCTGCACCTCCTCACCTGACCGGACCCGCCCCTCGCCGGTCGGGGCAGCAACGGGCAGCGATGGCGCCGTCGGTATGACGGTGCTCGACCTGGCGGGCGACACGATCGGGACGATCCAGGGCATCCACGGCGAGCGCCCGAACGTCGATCTGTCCTCCGACAACGATCCGGTCGGGCGGAACATGGAGGCGAAGCGAGCCGGGCTCGGCGGCAAGGGCAGCATCGAGGTCGGCTACCGTGGCCGAATCCTCTTCATCCCCTTCTCCGTCGTCAACGAAGTGCGAGCAGACGCGGTCGTGCTGGCGGTCGATCGGGAAGCGGTGGATCAACAGGGCTGGGACCGCGCGCCTACCACGACCTCATGACGCGGGCGTCGCGGTGTGCGCTCGGCGTGCTTGGTGCCGAGCGCACACCGCGACGCGCTCACGGGCACCCATGGTGGGTGCTATCCGAGTTCATCGACGCGCGGAGCCCCGCCCCTGTGAGGGGCGGGGCTCTGGCATCAGCGGAACGGTGCTCGTTGGCGTCAGATCTTGAGTTTGGCGGCCTGTAGCACCAGCTCCTTGAGCTCGGGTGTCAGACCCGGCGCGAACTCCTCCGGACACTCGGCCATCTCCGGGATTGGGAACCCCTGCGGCGGCTCGTTTGCCGTGATGAGCGTCGTCCCGTCGTTGGTCGGCGACGAGCCTTGGAAGATCTTGCCCATCTGCGAGTTGTCGAGCCGCCAGTGATGCTGGGTGAGGTTCTCGCCTTTCTCGGCGAGCGCGCGGACCTCGGGGTACTTGCTGTTGTCGATCGCCGGAATTGGCAGCACCTTGCCCCAGTTCACGCCCAGCGTCTCCAGGGCCTTCGCGAACGCCCGCTCGTGCGCCTCATCGCGAGCGATGAGATAGGCAATGGTGGTGCGGGCGGTCTTGTTCGAGGTCATCTCGTACATGCGGCACTTCTGCAGGCGGCCGGTCGACTCCAGCATGAGGTTGTAGAGCAGGTCCAGCACGAGGTTGCCGCTGTTGTACACGTACGAGCCCGACCACGGGTTGCCGGCGGAATCGACCGGCAGCGCCCCTTGCGCGCCCACCAGGAAGTGGTGGATGTTGCCGGTCGACATCGCCAGCTCGAGCGGGGTCTTCCCGCCCGCGCCCGGTGTCACGGCCTTGCTCGGGTCATTCGACGTGTCCGCCGCCTGACCTCGGTAGCGCGGCGAGCCGTCGAGCAGCGTGGCGATCGTCGTCGCGAGGAGCTCGACGTGGCTGATCTCCTCGACGCCGATGCCCTGGATGAGATCCTTGTAAGGGTGCGCATCCCCGCGGAAGTTGAAGCTTTGGAAGAGGTACTGCATCATCGTCCGCATCTCGCCGAACTGGCCGCCCAGCCCCTCCTGAAGGGCATTGGCAGCCGCCGGATCCGGCTCGTCGGGGACGATCTCATTGATCAACTGCTGTACGTGGAAAAACATGGTGCCCTCTCTTTCAGAATGTGAACGCCCTCGGGATGTGGACGCTCGCATGGGACGATGCCATTGGTGCCGCGTGGACGTGTCGCGCGGTCGGCCTGACCGGATGGTTCTGTGCCGCCGTCATCGAGTCGGCGGCACGGCGTGTGTGTATGATGGTCCTCCCTACTGCCGGCGATTGTCCGCCGACGTGGAGCCATTGGTGCAAACGCTAGACCGACCATGACGCGACCGCGTGTTAATGTGCAGGACCGCATCGGACACGCCGCGGCAACGCCCAGGCCGGTTGGCCAAGGCCCTCTCGCATGCTCGGCACCGCCGACGCCGAGCATCGCGCGCTACCCGTGGCCGCTGCGTGCGCCATCTCGGGCAAAACTACGGGCGCCGCGAGTGTCGCGGTTGGCACTCTTTCTAATAGATTGCTAACACGACTCATACGAGGGTCTTACGGGGCGGCCCGTACAACTACGAGCGTTGGGGACGTCGCTCGGCATGCCGACGCCCCGGCCGGCGACCCCCGATGCCACGATGTCGGATCGCCCGCCCACCTTTCACCATCCCAGGCTCCCGCGCGCGGCACCCTTGCCGCTCCGCCACGGGAGCGGAGGCGCCCATGAGCCATCCCGACGATATGCACGCGGCCGACACCGGCGCGCCCGATCGAGCAGATCGGGCCGCGGACGGGGACGCGCTGCCGATCGAGGCCCAGCTCGACCAGGCGCGCTCCGAGTCCGACGAGCAGCGCCGCAAGGCCGAGTCCTACCTGGATCTCGCCCAGCGCGCGCAGGCCGACTTCCTTAACTACAAGCGCCGCATGGAGCAGGAGCGCGAGCGCATCGTCAAGGATGCCAACGCCGACCTCCTCATCCAGCTCCTGCCCGTCCTCGACGACCTGCAGCGAGCCGTCGCCAGCGTCCCGAGCGAGTTCGCCGGCAATCCCTGGACCGAGGGCATCTCGCTGATCGGCCAGAAGCTCGGCCAGACGCTCGACCGCCAGGGCCTTCGGCACATCGGCGCCGAGGGCGAAGCGTTCGACCCGCACGTCCACGAGGCCGTCGCCTACCAGGAGCATCCCCAGTACGGCGAGGGCCAGGTGGCCCAGGTCTACCGCCCGGGCTACCGCCTCAACGCGCGCATCCTGCGCCCGGCCCAGGTAGTGGTGGCGCGCGGCGATGCCCCACCCGCACCCGTTTCTCATCCGTAGTCGCGTACGACACGGCGCGCCCCCAGGAGGCACCCGCACATGGCAAAAGTCCTCGGCATCGACCTCGGCACCACGAACTCGGTCATGGCCGTGATCGAGGCGGGCGAGCCGACCATCCTCGAGAACGCGGAGGGCAACCGGCTCACCCCGTCGGTCGTCGCCGTCAACTCCAAGAGCGGCGAGCAGATCGTCGGCCAGGTCGCCCGCCGCCAGGCCATCACCAACCCCGAGAACACCATCTTCTCCGTCAAGCGCTTCATGGGCCGCAAGTTCTCCGACCCCCAGGTCCAGGACGCGCTCAAGCACGTCCCCTACAAGGTCAAGGCCGCCTCCAACGGCGACGTCCGCGTCATCATGGGCGACAAGGACTTCGCCCCGCCGGAAGTCTCGGCGATGATCCTGCGCAAGATGAAGCAGGACGCCGAGGCCAAGCTCGGCGAGAAGATCACCCAGGCCGTCATCACCGTCCCGGCCTACTTCAACGACTCCCAGCGCCAGGCCACCAAGGACGCCGGCCAGATCGCCGGCCTCGAAGTCCTGCGCATCATCAATGAGCCGACCGCCGCCTCGCTCGCGTACGGCCTCGACAAGAAGGGCGCCGAGCAGACCATCGTCGTCTACGACCTCGGCGGCGGCACGTTCGACGTCTCGATCCTGCGCGTCGGCGACGGCGTCTTCGAGGTCGTCTCCACCAACGGCGACACCTACCTCGGCGGCGACGACTTCGACCAGCGCATCATCGACTGGTCGATCGACGAGTTCCGCAAGGACCAGGGCATCGATCTGCGCCAGGACAAGATGGCCCTCCAGCGCCTCAAGGAGGCTTCCGAGAAGGCCAAGATCGAGCTCTCGACCACCATGCAGACCGACATGAATCTGCCGTTCATCACGGCCGACGTGTCCGGTCCCAAGCACCTCGCCCTGACCCTCACCCGCTCCAAGCTCGAGCAGCTCACTGCCGATCTGGTCGAGCGGACGATCGGCCCGTGCCGCGCGGCCCTCAAGGACGCCGGCCTCGACCCGAGCCAGATCCATGAGGTCGTCATGGTCGGCGGCCAGACTCGCATGCCGGCCGTCTCCGAGCAGGTCAAGAAGGTCTTCAACAAGGAGCCCCACAAGGGCGTCAACCCCGACGAGGTGGTCGCGGCCGGCGCCGCGATCCAGGCGGGCGTCCTCGGCGGCGAGGTCAAGGACATCCTCCTCCTCGACGTCACCCCGCTCACCCTCGGCATCGAGACCCTCGGCGGCGTGATGACCCCGCTGATCCAGCGCAACACCACCATCCCGACCAGCAAGTCCGAAACCTTCACCACCGCCGCCGACGGCCAGACCTCCGTCGAGGTCCACGTCCTCCAGGGCGAGCGGCCGATGGCGCCGGAGAACAAGTCCCTGGCAAAGTTCATCCTCGACGGCATCCTGCCCGCCCCGCGCGGCCTGCCGCAGATCGAGGTCACCTTCGACATCGACGCCAACGGCATCCTCAATGTCTCGGCCAAGGACAAGGCCACGGCGAAGGAGCAGAAGATCGTCATCCAGGCCAGCTCCGGCCTCGCCAAGAACGAGATCGACACGATGGTCCGCGACGCCGAGCAGCACGCCGAGGAGGACCGCCTCCGCCGCGAGGAGATCGAGGACCGCAACCGCGCCGACTCGCTAGCCTACGGGGCCGAGAAGCTTGTCCGCGAGAACGGCGAGCAGATCCCGGCCCCCGTCAAGACGGACATCGAGGAGAAGACCAAGGCCCTCCGCGACGCGCTGGCCGCCAACGACATGGCCCAGGTCCGCGAGCACATGCAGGTGCTCCAGACCACCATGACGCAGGCCGGCCAGGCCGTCTACGAGGCCCAGCAGACCCAGGCCGGCGCGAACGGCCAGACCCCGGAAGCCGGCGCGGACGGCACGCCGGGCGCACCGGGCACTCCCGGCGGCGCGACGGGCACCCCGGGCGCCAAGCCCGGCACCGTCGAGGGCGAATTCCGCGAAGTGTAGTGATCGAGCCCTCACCGCGAGGGCAGGGCAAGCCCTGCCCCTACCAATGCGTAGGGGCGAGGCTTGCCTCGCCCGCCGGGTGAGGGGATCAAATCTGAGGAGGGTCTATATGGCCTGGACGTTGAAGCCGATGGGCGACCGCGTCGTCGTCAAGCCCAAGGGTCGCGAGGAGACCACCAAGAGCGGCCTCGTGCTGCCCGACACCGCCGGCGAGCGGCCGCAGCAGGGCGAGGTCATCTCGGTCGGACCGGGGCGCCAGCTCGACAGCGGCCAGCGCGTGGAGCTGGACGTCAAGCAGGGCGACACCGTCCTGTTCGCGAAGTACAGCGGCACCGAGTTCAAGCTCGAAGACGAGGATCTGCTCATCCTCAGCGAGCGCGACGTGCTCGCCGTCATCGAGAATGGCAATGGCGCGAGCTAAGCTCGCCTTCACGAACGAACCTCTAAAGGAGACACGACCGAATGCCCGCTAAGGATTTGATCTTCGATGAGTCTGCCCGTCGGCAGCTCAAGATCGGCATCGACGCCCTCGCCAACGCCGTCAAGGTGACGCTCGGGCCGCGCGGCCGGAACGTCGCCATCGACAAGAAGTGGGGCCCGCCCACCATCACCCACGACGGCGTGACCGTCGCCAAGGAGATCGAGCTCGAGAACCCGTTCCAGAACATGGGCGCCCAGATGATCAAGCAGGCCGCCACCAAGACGAACGACGTCGCGGGCGACGGCACCACCACGGCGACCATCCTGGCCCAGGCGATCGTCCACGAGGGCCTGCGCAACGTCACCGCCGGCTCCAACCCGATGCTCCTCAAGCGCGGCATCGAACTGGCCACCCAGGCCGCCGTCGCCGAGATCAAGCGCATCTCCACCCCGGTCAAGGGCCGCGAAGACCTCGAGCGGATCGCCACCGTCTCGGCCAATGACCCGGAGATCGGCAAGCTCTTCGCCGAGGCGATGGAGAAGGTCGGCAAGGACGGCGTCATCACGGTCGAAGAGAGCAAGACCCTCCAGCTCGAGATCGAGTACACCGAGGGCATGCAGTTCGACCGCGGCTACATCTCCCCCTACTTCATCACCAACCCGGAGCGGATGGTCGCGGAGATCGAGGAGCCGTACATCCTCATCACCGAGAAGAAGATCAGCTCGGTCAACGACTTCCTGCCCGTCCTCGAGCAGATCGTCCAGACCGGCCGCAAGGAGCTGGTCATCAACGCCGAGGACGTCGACGGCGAGGCGCTCGGCACGCTCGTCGTCAACAAGCTCCGGGGCATCCTGAACGTCCTCGCCATCAAGGCGCCGGGCTTCGGCGACCGCCGCAAGGAGATGCTCCGCGACATCGCCACCCTCACCGGCGGCGAGGTCATCTCCGAGGAGATCGGCAAGAAGCTCGAGACCACGACCGTCCAGGATCTCGGCCGGGCTCGCCGCGTCGTGGCGAACAAGGACGAGACCACGATCATCGAGGGCGCCGGCGCCGAGGGCGAGATCAAGGCCCGCATCGCCCAGATCAAGGCCCAGATCGAGGAGACCACCTCGGACTACGACCGCGAGAAGCTCCAGGAGCGCCTCGCCAAGCTGTCCGGCGGCGTCGCCGTGGTCAAGGTCGGCGCGGCCACCGAGGTCGAGCTCAAGGAGAAGAAGGCCCGCGTCGAGGACGCGCTCCAGGCGACCCGCGCGGCCGTCGAGGAGGGCATCGTCCCCGGTGGCGGCGTGGCCCTGCTGGCCGCCTCGCGCGTGCTCGAGGATCTCAAGCTCGAGGGCGAGATGCAGATCGGCGTAGACATCCTCCGCCGCGCCCTGGAGGAGCCGACCCGCCAGCTCGTCAACAACGCCGGCCTCGAGGGCTCGGTGATCGTCCAGGAGCTGCGCACCCGGCAGAAGGAGAACCCGAACATCGGGTTCGACGTCTCCACCGAGCAGTACGGCAACCTGATCGACCTCGGCATCCTCGATCCGGCCAAGGTGACCCGCTCGGCGCTCGAGAACGCGGCGTCCGTCGCGGCCATCATGCTCACGACCGACGCGCTCGTGACCGAGAAGCCGGAGAAGGCCGCCGCGGCCCCGGCCGGCGGCCCCGGCGGCATGGGCGGCATGGACTACGACTAAGTCGTCAGACTTGGCTGTAGATTCTTCGCGCTAACTCAAGAGGCGCCCTTCCCCGAGGAATCGGGGAAGGGCGCCTCTGATGCTGAGCTGGAACAACATGGATGATGGCAATGGAATGCCGTCAACCAATGTGTCATCCTGAGCTAGGCGGAGCCTGGCGAAGGATCTCGTCCTCGGGTCGCCCCACTCGCGAGGGCGCGACCCCACTGTCATCCTGAGCGCAGCGAAGGATCTACGGGCTCGCTACCCAAGCGACTCGCCATCAGCCGTCCGGGCCAACCCCGCACCTCGCGTCCGTGACCGTGTGGCACCATTCGGGTCACCATGACGACGCCCGCCTGCATGAGTCCCACCAGCGACTTCCAGCGCGCCGCGGAGGCCGTGCTCGCCCGATACCCGGCCGCGCCGGCCTCGGAGACCGAGACGGCCATCGCCGTGCTCGCCCTCTGGGCGCTCGGTGCGGTCGAAAGCGGCCAGCTCGCGCCATCCGACGCGGATCGCGTGTTCACCATGCTCGACGTTCGGATCGACGAGGCTCATGGCGGCCCAGCGCTCTCCGACGCGGTGACCCAGCTTGTCCTCGAAGGCGAGCACTTCCATCACTGGGGCGACGCCTGGGGTCCCGCCCCCGTCACCCTCCGCGGCCTCGCCTTCAGCATCCTGGCCGGTGCCGCATTGCCATAGCGCCGGCACGCGCGGCGGCACCGACCACTGAGCGGTGACTTCGCGGCGCCGATGTGTCGACCACACCGGTCGCGCGTCGCGCCTCGTTCCCTGGCCCCGCGAGGCCGGTCCCACCCC
>Ga0136611_10001025_pt1 | contig 19067 bp, 18 predicted proteins | sample AntDrymUQ2232306_2_FD_106645 | JGI IMG/M metagenome (GOLD analysis project Ga0136611, IMG submission 106645) | Polar desert sand microbial communities from Dry Valleys, Antarctica - metaG UQ223 (23.06) | ecosystem: Environmental > Terrestrial > Soil > Desert | place: Antarctica: Dry Valley...
GGATTGGTGGAGACGAGGCCTCCGCCCCCCCTCCCTGTTTCGGGGAGGGGCCGGGGGAGGGGTCCGTTCCAAATTCTGCCTCCACGATGCGCGCCGCCGCCGTGTGCGCGTCGAGCGCCCCCGACCGCGCCGCGTCCAGCAGGGCCGCGACGGCCCCCTCCGATCCTTGCCGCTCGCGCAGGCGACGGCGTAGTTTCCGCTCCACGAGCTCCAGCACTTCCGTCTCCACCCGGCGCTGCCTCCGCTCGGCTAGTGCGCCGCTCGCTTCTAGATACTGGTGGTGGCGCTGCAAAGCGTCCCACAGGGCGTCGATGCCACGCCCCTCGGTGGCCACTGTTTCGAGCACCGGCGGGCTCCAGGTGCGCGACGCGCCTAGGCCCAACATCGAGCGAATCTCCGTCACGGTCCGTTCGGCGCCGGCGCGATCGGCCATGTTGACCGCGAAAACGTCACCGATCTCCATGATGCCGGCCTTGAGCGTCTGGATCGTGTCGCCGAGGCCCGGCACGGCGATGACCACCACGCTGTCGGCCACTTTGACCACGTCCAGCTCGCTCTGCCCAACCCCGACCGTCTCCACGATGATTATGTCAAATCCATAAGCGTCCATCAGGCGGGCCGCGTTGCGGCTGGCCGCCGCCAGGCCCCCGAGGCTGTCGCGGGCGGCCATGCTGCGCACGAACACGCCCGCATCGCCGCTGTGCCCGACCATCCGCACGCGGTCGCCGAGGATCGCGCCGCCGCTGAACGGGCTCGACGGGTCAATCGCGATGATCCCGACCGTGTGCCTGTCCGCGCGGATGGCCGCGGTCAGGCGATCGACGAGCGTGCTCTTGCCGCCGCCCGGCGGGCCGGTGATGCCGATGACCCGGGCGCGAGGCGGGCGCGGGCCGAGACTGCGCATGGCTGCCTCAGCGTCCGAGCCGCCGCGCTCCACGCGCGAGATGGCGCGGGCGAGGTCGCGTGGGGTGTCGAGCGCGAGCGGGGCCGGCATGGGCGTCACGCGCGCGGCTCTCGAAGGTCCGACTCACGCCCACCGAGCGGATGCGAGGTCCGGCTGATGCCGCTCGCTCGCCCTCGGCGATCCGAGCACGAGATCCTTCGACAGGCTCCGCCTATCTCAGGATGACGCATCAGTAGACGGGCTCCGCTTCACAATGCTGGCCCACGTCGGTAGACGGGCTCCGCTTCACAATGCTGGCCCGCATCGAACTACGGCGCGTCGGCGCCGGAGGTGCGCGCCGCACGGGCCGCGTCGTGCTCCTCGCGGGTGACGAACTCGCCGCCGTCGATCTCGCGCCCCGTCTCGCGGCGGCGCCCGTCGAAACGGATCGTCAACGGGATGGGTCGGAAGCACTTGCTATCGACGATCGTCTTGCGGAGCGTGTAGCCGGCGACCGCATCGCCGCCCTCATCGAAGTCCTGGGCCGGCTCGTTCGCGAGATTGACCCTGACGCGCACGATGTCGCCGCACCGCGAGCAGCGCACGTAGAGCAGCATGGCGTTGCGGTCGCCGCGCTCGCCGCCGCCGCCGAAGCCGAGCGCCGCCTTGATCTGGTCCAGCAGCCCCACGGGCGACTCCTCATTGCAAGCGCCTCGGCCCGTCGTCGCGCCGCGCGCCGAGACGGCCCAGGCCGATACTCCTCCAATGGTAGCCGCTCGGGCGCCGCCGCGCGAAGTCGTCGGCTAGAATGCTGGCCTGACCTGGAGGCGAGATGGACAACACCGGCACACTCTACGAGCTCCTCGGCGGGGGCGACGCCTCGGCGCAGGCCATCCGGGCGCCGGACCGCGAGCCGATGACCTTCGGCCAGCTGCGGCGGCAGGTCGTGGACACCGTCCGCGCGCTCAACGCGCTCGGCCTCAAGCGCGGCGACGCCGTGGCGGTCGTGCTGCCGAACGGCCCCGAGATGGCGACGGCGTTCGTCTCGGTCGCGTCGGCCGCGACCAGCGCGCCGCTCAACCCCGCCTACCGCGCCGACGAGCTCGAGTTCTACCTAAGCGACCTCGCGGCCAAGGCGCTGATCGTGGACGAAGGCAGCGAGTCGCCGGCCATCGACGTCGCCCGCGCGGCCGGCATCCCCGTCATCACGCTGGTCGCGGATACTGCCGCCCCGGCCGGCACCTTCACGCTGCGCGGCCCCGACGGCGCCGATGCGCAGGTCGATCCCGCATCCTCGCCGGTCTTCGCCGAGCCCGACGACGTGGCGCTCGTGCTCCATACCTCAGGCACCACCTCGCGGCCGAAGCAGGTGCCGCTCAGCCACACCAACGTCGTCGCCTCCGCGCGCCACATCGGCGCGACCCTCCGGCTCGTCCCGACCGACCGCTGCCTGAACATCATGCCGCTCTTCCACATCCACGGCCTGATCGCGGCGACGCTCTCGTCGCTCGCGGCCGGCGGCTCGGTGTTCTGCACCCCCGGCTTCAACGCGCTGCGCTTCTTCGGCTGGCTGGACGAGGCCAAACCCTCCTGGTACACCGCCGTCCCGACCATGCACCAGGCGATCCTGACCCGCGCCGACCGCAACGCCGAGAGCATCGCGCGCAACCCGCTGCGGTTGATTCGCTCCTCGTCGGCGTCGCTGCCGCCCCAGGTCATGCTCCAGCTCGAGGACACCTTCCACGCCCCGGTCATCGAGTCGTACGGCATGACCGAGGCCGCCCACCAGATGGCCTCCAACCCCCTCCCGCCGCTCGACCGCAAGCCCGGCTCGGTCGGCGTGGCGGCCGGCCCGGAGGTCGGCATCATGGGCGACGACGGCGCGCTCGTGCCGACCGGCGAGATCGGCGAGGTGGTCATTCGCGGGCGCAACGTGACACGCGGCTACGCCAACAACGAGGCCGCCAACCAGGACGCGTTCACCAACGGCTGGTTCCGCACCGGCGACCAGGGCCGCCTCGACGACGGCGGCTACCTGTACATCACCGGGCGGCTCAAGGAGATCATCAATCGCGGCGGCGAGAAGGTCTCCCCGCGCGAGATCGACGAAATCCTGCTCGACCACCCGGTGGTGGCCCAGGCGTGTACCTTTGCGATGCCGCATGCGATGCTCGGCGAGGACATCGCGGCGGCGGTGGTACTCTCGGACGGCGGGGCGGCCACCGAGCGGGAGCTGCGCGAGTTCTGCTCGCAACACCTGGCGGACTTCAAGGTGCCGCGCAAGATCCTGGTCCTCGACGAGATCCCGAAGGGCGCGACGGGCAAGGTGCAGCGCATCGGCCTCGCCGCCAAGCTCGGCCTCGGCTAGACGCAACGGTGTAGGGGCGGGGCTTGCCCCGCCCATTGAGGCAAGCGGCAATGAAAATCTGCATCTTCGGCGCGGGCGCGATGGGCGGCTGGATCGGCGGGCTGCTCGCGCGCCAGGGCATCGACGTGACCCTGATCGCGCGCGGCCCGCACCTCGACGCCATGCAGCGCAACGGGCTGACGGTGCGCATGAACGGCGAGGAGTTCGTCACCCACCCGCGCGTCACGAGCGACCCGCGCGAGGCTGGGCCGCAAGACTACGTGTTCATCGGGCTCAAGGCCCACTCGGTGCCGCCGGTCGCCGAGCAGATGCTGCCGCTGCTCCGCGACGACACGGCCGTCATCACCGCGTCGAATGGCATCCCCTGGTGGTACTTCTACAAGCTGCCGGGCCCTTGGGAGAACCACCGCCTGGAGACGGTCGATCCGGGCGGCAAGCAGTGGGACGTGCTGCGGCCCGAGCGCGCAATCGGCTGCGTCCTCTGGCCGGCGGCCGAGGTGATCGAGCCGGGCATCGTCCGGCACGAGTACGGCGATCGGGTGTCGCTGGGCGAGCCGGACGGCACGCGTTCGGAGCGGGCGGAGGCGCTGGGCAAGGCGCTGACGGCCGCCGGCCTGAAGGCGCCGGTCCGGCCCAACGTGCGCAACGAGATCTGGATGAAGCTCTGGGGCAACCTGTCGCTGAACCCCGTCTCGGCTCTGACGCTCTCGACGCTCGAAGACCTAACCCGCGATCCGGGCACGCGCGGCGTGATCCGACAGATGATGGTCGAGGCGCAGGCGGTCGGCGAGAGTCTCGGCGTGCGCTTCGCGATGAACGTCGATGCGCGGATCAAGGCGGCCGAGGAAGTCGGGGCGCACCGCACGTCGATGCTGCAAGACCTCGAACGCGGCCGGCCGATGGAGATCGACGCCCTGGTCGGCGTCGTTGCGGAGTTGGGTCGGCTGGTCGAGCTGCCCACGCCGACCATCGACACGGTCTACCATCTCGCGGTCCGCCGCGCTCGCGAAGCCGGCACCTACCCCGGCTGAACGTCCTTTGAGGGCTGCGACCCATTCAGAGTTGGCAATCGGTCGTCCAGTTGTGGGGTCGGCTCGCTAGAACAGGCGAAGGATCGCAGTGGCCGGAGACGTTGAGCCCAGCGCGCCCATCCGTCCACGCTCACCTGGCCGGTTCTACGACCGACCGCGCCCGCGACACGGTGTTTGGATCAGCGGAACCCGTTCCGTTGACTGCTTCCTGAGTATGTACCAGGAACGCCGAGCCTTCGATGACGGTGGTCGCGGAAAAGCCGCCATCGACGTTCGCGTCCCAGGCAATGATCGCCATTGAGCGGACGGCGGCGGCGCCAGTGACCCGCACGACATCATTCAGGAGGATTTCGGCCTCAGCCTGCGTCGCGAATGGCCCGCCGACGCGATTCCCCGAGTCGTCATCCCACACTTCGTAGAACGTTGCCATCGAAATCCTTGAGTACGTTACGGTGTACCACTTCGTCGTCCGCCGCGCTCGCGACGCCGGCACCTACCCCGGCTGACCGCGACTCCGTTCGCGCTCTCCCCGGACGCCACTCGGTGCCGCCAAGAGCTACGGGTGTAGCTATCCGTTCCTCCGCCTACGTGGCACTTCTCCGGTCATGGCCGGCCGGGTCCGCGTCCTCGCCCGGAGTGCGTCGGGGCAGGTGGACTAGGAACGTGCTCCCGTGGCCCGGTCCGTCAGATTCGGCGCGGATCGTCCCGCCGTGGGCCTCGACGATGCCGCGACTGAGGTACAGTCCCAATCCCGCTCCCTCGATGCCGCGCTCGGCGGCAGCGGGCGTCCGCCCATAGCGTAGGAAGAGCATGTCGAGCTCCGAGGCGGTCAGCCCGATGCCGCGGTCGCGAACGACGAGGTCAACGCTCGCGTCGTCCTCGCGGATCGAGACCTCGATCGGCCGCTCCGGCGGCGAGTACTTCAGGGCGTTCGACAGCAAGTTTTCGACGACCCGCGCGATCAGGTCGCCGTCCCACAAGCCGATGGCGTCGGTATTCGAGGGAATGTCGAGATGGATGCGCGCCGCCGCCTCCGGCGTGATTTGATCGACCGCCGCCCGGACCAACGTGGTGAGCCCGGTCGGCACCGGGTGCGGTTCGAGGCGTCCGAGCGCGAGCCGCGACGCATCGGCGAGCGTGGCGACGATCTGCAGCAGGCGGTCCGTTTGTAGCTCCGCGCGCCGCAGGAGGTCGTCCACGTTCCGCACATCGGGATCTGGACCAGCGAGCCGGCGCCGGGCGAGCTGCACGTTCCCCTTGATGCCGGTGATCGGCTGGCGAATATCGTGGATGGTCGTCGCGAGGAATTCATCGCGGACCTCCTCGACCCGACTCGTGAGCGCCTCGAGCGCCAGCGTGATGGCCCCATCGAGTGCATCGTGGATCAGCAATTCGGCCCCGATGGCGTCTCCGACCGACATGTCGTCGTCAAGGTCGTCGCGCAGTGCGCGGCCGATCTCCTGGCGCAGCAGGCGAAACTCGGTCACGATGTTGGCCGGGGCGAGGCCTTGCTCGAAGCGGACGCGCGCGTGCGCCTGCGCCGCGGTGAGCACGGCCTCATCGACCAGCGGCGCGCCGGCCGTGGCCCAGCGCGGCGCAACCCGGTGGAGCACGACAACCAGGGCATCGAGGAGATGCGGGACGTGGTCCGACACCCCGGTCTTCGGGCGCCCTACGTGGAAAGGCTGGGCGGAGGTGGCCTCCAGCCACCGCCCGAGGATCTCGTCCCGCCGCCGGGCGAGGGCACCGGCCACTTCCCCCAGATCGGCGCCCCGCGTGATGTGTTCGACGCGGCCCTCGACGTCGGCGTGCGATTCGGTCATGGGTTTCTCCCCTCCCGGCGCGGGGCGACGCGCATGATGGTGATGCCAGCACGCGCGAATCTACAGAATTATGCGCCTTCGGTGCCGCTCGGCCGCGGCCAGCCGCGTCGCCGTTCCGAACGGACGCCCGCTCTCGCTCCTACGAGTACAATCTGCGTGACGAGACCTCGTGATGGGCGCAGGGTCGCCGCGTGAGGGAGTGGAGCATGGCTGTCGAGCTGAAGCGCTACCGCTTCACCCGAGCCGACTATCACCAGATGGCGAAGGTCGGCATCATCGAGCCTAGGGCGCGCGTGGAGTTGATCGATGGAGAAATCATCGAGATGAGCCCGATCGGGCGCCGGCACAAGGCATCCGTTGATCGTGTCACCGATGTGTTCGCTCCACGCCTACATGGCATGGCGATCGTCCGGGTGCAGAGCTCGATCGTACTCGGCGAGGACGGCGAGCCGGAGCCCGATATCACTGTGCTCCGCTTCCGCGCCGACTTCTACGCGGAGTCCGATGAGACGCCCGAGGACGTCCTGCTAATCGTCGAGGTGGCCGACAGCTCCGAGGCGTACGACCGCCGAACCAAGGGTCCGCTCTACGCCCGCTTCGGCATCCCCGACTACTGGATCGCCGATCTGAATCGCGAGCGCGTCACCCAGTACCGCGATCCGACGCCGGACGGGTACGCGACCTCCCGCGTCTTCCGTCGCGGCGAGTCGATCGTCCCGCTCGCGTTCCCCGACCTGACGGTCGCCGTCGCCGACATCCTGGGCTGACGCCGCGCTCGCGTCGCCTGCGCGTACCTTGGTTGACGCCAAGCGCCCATTGCCACGGCGCATCGTCGCAGTCCTGGCGCGCCCAATGGCTCGTGCGCTACCGTCGCTTGAACACCAGCTCGGAGGCCCGCGATGATCGCCGACTTGAAGCGACGACTCGACGCGCTCTGCGACGAGCAGCCGTTCGCGACGACGTACTACTTGAAGGATCTCCGGAGCGGCGAGGCGGCCGACCGCGACGGCCACGTCGTCGTGCCATCGGCCAGCACGCGCAAGATCGCGGTGCTGATGGCGGCGCTCAAGGGCGTCCACGAGGGCCGCCTCTCCCTCGACGACCCGTTCACCGTCGATGCGAAGTACCAGGACAACACCTCCGGCACGTTCCAGCACCTGACGCCCGGCTTCACCATCACCTTCCGCGACGCCCTGATCATGATGATCGTCGTCAGCGACAACACCTGCACCGCCAAGGTGGTCGATATCGTCGGGCTCGACGCCGTCAACGCGCTCTCGAAGGCGGTCGGCATGGTCGGCACCACCCACCGCCACAACATGCCGCCCAAGGACTTGCCGTACGACCATCCGGTTGAGTTGACTAACGCCACCACCGCCACCGACGTGGGCGTGCTGCTCGACCTGATCCTCCTGGGCACCACCGACGCGGACGCCGCCGCGCGCCTCGGCAGCACGCCCGAGCTGTGTACCCTGGCACTCCAGATCCTGCTCTGGCAGAAGCTGAACAACCGCCTGCCGCTACTCCTTCCGAGCGAGGCACGCGTCGCCCACAAGACCGGCACCGGTTCGCGCAACTACAACGACGCGGGCATCATCTTCCAGGGCGACCGGCCGCTGTTCATCCTGTCGGTCTACACCGACAACCTCCCCAAGGACATGCCGGACGGCACCAACGGCTTCGGGGCGGCGGCGCTCCACATGGCCCGCCTCGCCAAGACCTGCTACGACGCCCTCCAGCAGCCCGCCGAAGCCCTGGTCGGCGCCGCGCGAGCGTAGTCGCGAGCCCCTCCCCGCCTCCCGCTCTCCCGCGTGTGGGAAAGGTGGGCGGGGTGAGAGGGCCTGGGAGCCCCAATGGACAGACTCACCGGCAAGGTGGCCGTGATCACGGGCGGCGCCGGCGGCATCGGCCGCGCCGCCGCGCGCGTCTTCGCCGACGAGGGCGCGAAGGTGGTGCTCGTGGATCTCGACGAGGCCGCGCTGCGCGACGCAGGCGGCAGCCTACCGGCCGGCTCAGTCGCCACGGTCGCGGCCGACACGACCGAGCCGGCCGAAGTGCAGCGCTTCGTCGCCGCCGCCGTCGAGCGCTTCGGCGGCGTCGACGTCTTCCTCGCCAACGCCGGCATCGAGGGCCAGATCCACCCGATCCCCGACTACCCCATCGACCTGTTCGACCGCGTCATGGCCGTCAACGTGCGCGGCGTCTGGCTCGGCCTCAAGTACGTCATCCCCGAAATGACCCGGCGCGGCGGCGGGAGCGTCGTCATTACATCCTCCACCTCCGGCCTGCGCGGCACCTTCGGCGTCTCGCCGTACACCACCAGTAAGCACGCCGTCATCGGCATGATGCGCGCGGCGGCCCTCGAGTGCGCGCCGCTCGGGATCCGCGTCAATACCGTCAACCCCGCCCCCACCGAGACGCGCATGATGCGCTCGCTGGAGCAGATGCGCGCCGACCTCGCCATCGACGGCCTGACAAGCCCCGAGGAGCTGAAGGCGGCAGCCGCCGCGCGCCTGCCGCTTGGGCGCTACGCCGAGCCGGAGGAGGTCGCGCGGCTGATGCTGTTCCTCGCCAGCGACGAGGCCAGTTTCTGCACCGGCGGCGTCTACATGGTCGATGGCGGCGTCTCCGCCCGTTAGGCCGGATTATTCACCGGGCTTCCCGAGCCGGTTCCTGGGTTGCGAGCATGCAAGCTCCCTGTCATCCTGAGCGCTGCGAAGGATCTCCCATGCCTGCCGGACACGTGCGGGAGATCCTTCGCAGCGCTCAGGATGACATATTTAAAGGCCGGTGAATGATTCGGGCGAGCGTCCAGCAGACGCGCTATCCTGCACATGCACCTGGCGCAGGGGACGGAGGTTCGAATCCGTGGCGACGTATGACCTGCTCTTCTCGAACGCGACCCTGATCGACGGCACCGGCGCCGCGCGGCGGACGGCCTCGGTGGCCGTTCGCCACGATGCAATCGTTGAAATTGGCGAGATCGGCCCGGACGGCGCCGGCCGGGTGGTCGATGCGACCGCGGGCTCGTGCTCGCGCCCGGCTTCATCGACATGCACACCCACTCCGACCGCTCCCTGCTGGTCGATCCGGACGCCCAGAGCAAGGTCCAGCAGGGCGTCACCACCGAGCTGATCGGCAACTGCGGCAGCTCCCCGACCCCGTTCCTGGGCGCCGTCGCCGACGAGGAAGGCGCGCGACTGGCCCGCTGGGGCGTCGCGCCGACCTGGCGCACGATGGGCGAGTACCTCGACGCGCTGGAGGACGGCGGCGTCGGGATCAACGTGCTGGCGCTCGTCGGGCACGGTTCAGTCCGCAAGGCGGCGATGGGCTACGCGATGCGCCCGCCCGACGCGCAGGAGCTCGCCGAGATTCGTCGGCTCGTGGCCGAGTCGATGGCCGGCGGCGCGATCGGCATGAGCTTCGGCGGCATCTACCCGCCGAGCAACTACGCCGCCACCGAGGAGCTGATCGAGGCGAGCTGCGAAGTCGCCGCCGCCAACGGCATCTACGCCTGCCACATGCGCAACGAGCGCGAAGGGCTCCTCGACGCCGTCCGCGAGTCGATCTGGATCGGGCGCGAGTCCGGCGCCGCCGTCCAGATCTCGCACCACAAGGCGTCCAGCCCGCGCGTCTGGGGGCTGGTCAACGAGAGCCTGAAGCTGATCGAAGACGCGCACGCCGACGGCCTCGACGTCGCATTCGACCAGTACCCGTACCGCGCGTCGAGCACCAACCTGAATGCGATGCTCCCGCCCTGGGCGCACGAGGGCGGCCCGGCCGGCATGCTCGCCCGCCTGCGCGACCCGGCCGAGCGGGCCAGGATCTTGGACGACCTGCGCGGCGACCGCCCGAGCGGCACCGGCGCCGGCCTGACCGCCGACGACATCCTGATCGCGAGCTGCCGCACCGACCGCTCGCTCGACGGCAAGACGGTCGCCCAGGTCGCCGAGGAGCGCAGCACGGAGCCGAAGGAGACGATCCTCGACATCCTGGAGCAGAACGAGGCGGACGTCGCGGCGATCTACTTCTCGATGAGCGAAGACGACGTCCGCACGGTCATGCGCCACCCGCTGATGACGATGGGCTCCGACTCGGTCAGCATGACGATCGGCGGCAGGAGCGCCGAGGGCAAGCCGCACCCGCGCACCTACGGCGCCTTCGTCCGCATCCTCGGCCATTACGTCCGCGACGAGGGCGTGCTGTCGCTCGAAGAGGCCGTCGTGAAGTTCTCCGGCCGCTGCGCCGCCCGCCTCGGCCTCGCGGACCGCGGCACGGTCGAACTCGGCAAACGGGCCGATCTCGTGTTGTTCTCCGCCGAGCGCGTCCGCGAGGCCGCCACGTTCCAGGATCCGCACCGCTACGCCGAGGGCATCGAGCTGGTCGTGGTCAACGGCCGTGTCGCCGTCGAGCGCGGGCGGCACACGGGGACGCTGGCCGGGCGCGTGCTCCGCAACCCGCGAGCCTGATCCTGTGCAGGTGTTGCGCCGAGGAACAGGCGGAGAAGCTGATCGGACCAAGACGGCCGTTGCACAGTAGCTCGGGCCTACGGGTGCGACTCCGAGGGACACGCGGAGAAGCCAACGGGAGCGCCGTCACCGGATGTGTCATCCTGAGGCAGGCGGAGCCTGCCGAACGGATCTCGTCCTCGGACTGCCTGACGCTCGTGAGTCCGTAGATCCTTCGCTACGCTCAGGATGACACACCTGTTGGCGACGTTCTCGTCGGCTTCTCCCTGACGGCACCCCAAGGAGGCCATCCATGGCCATGACGCTCGCGCGGACCATCATCCGAGCCGGTCGGCTGATCGACGGGACGGGCGCCGCGCCGCGCTCGGACGTAGCGGTCATACTCGACGGCAGTAAAATCGCGTCCATCGAGCCGTGGCGCGACGATCTGCGGCTCGGCGCCACCGTCCACGAGTTCCCGGTCGAGACCGTGCTGCCGGGCCTCGTCGATGCCCACTGCCACCTGAGCCTGCTCGGCGTCGGGCTGCCCTATGAGCAGGAGATCCCGAACCCGAACGAGTTCATGGCCGTGACCGCCGTCCACAACGCCCAGGTTATGCTCCGCTCGGGCGTCACCACGCTGCGGGACAATGGCGCCCGCGACGGCATCATGTTCGCCGTCCGCGAGGCGATGAATCGCGGCTTGATGACGGGGCCGCGCATGCTCATCTCGGGCCGCCCGGTCACCCCGACCGGCGGCCACTTCCACTGGTGCAACGGCACCGCCGACGGCGTCGAGGAGATCCGCCGCGTCGTCCGCATGCTCGTGCAGGAGGGCGCCGACCACGTCAAGATCATGGCGAGCGGCGGCGGCACGGCGGGAACCAACCCCGGCTTGCCCTCGTACGCGGTGGACGAGCTGCGCGCGGCCGTCGATGCGGCCCACTATTACGGCCGGCTCACGACCGCCCACTGCCGCGCCGCCACCTCCATCGCCAACGCTATCGAGGCCGGCCTGGACTGCATCGAGCACGCCGAGTTCAACGCGCCCGGCGACCTGATCGAGCACGTCGCCGATGGGCCGAACCATCGCCCTGGGTGGGACGACGAGATCGCAAAGCGACTCGCCGGCTCGGGCATGTTCGCGAGCCTGACGCTGCCGGGCAGCGGTCACGCCGCGTACCGCGCGCTCGCCGATCGCCGGGATCGCGAGGGAACGGCCGCGCTGACCCTCGCGGAGCGCGCGGCCGTCGCGGCCGGCGAGCGGGAGATGGAGTCGCGTCACGAGCGCGTCCGCAATTTCCTAGCACTGGGCATGCTGCCGCGCCTGGTGATCAGCTCCGACGCCGGTCCGTTCGACATCGAGTTCGGCAAGCTCTGGCAGGGGCTCGAGGTCGGCGTGAACGGCGGGATGACGACCATGCAGGCTATCCAGGCGGCCACCCGCGTCGCCGCCGAGGCGTGCGGCATCCTGGATCGGGTGGGGACGCTGGAGGTGGGCAAGGAGGCCGACGTGCTGGTGGTAGAGGCCAATCCCCTCGACGACGTCGCCAACCTCCGCGACGTGGTGGCCGTCTTCCGGGCTGGCGTCCGCGTCGTCGGCGACTGAATCGAGGCCGCTCGGTGTGCCGGGGCGCCGGATTGCAGCGCGCCACCACCGTGGCGCGGGCGGGAAATAATCCGAAGCAGGGACTGTTGTAGTGAGTAGGCCGGCGGCTCCGTGCATGCGATTGTGCCCCGATCGCCGAAGGTTCGATAAACTGTAGGGAGCGCCGCTTCCCGGCAGCAGGAGGTTTTGAGGACATGATCAACATCACCGAGTCAGCTTCGACGAAGGTCAGGGAGCTGCTCGAGAACGACGAGAAGAAGGATCATGCGCTGCGCGTGTTCGTGCGCGGCATGAGCTGCTCCGGTCCGGCCTTCGGCATGGCGCTCGACGACACGAGCCGTCCGGACGACGCGATCGCCGAGCATTTCGGGATCAAGATCGTCGTCGATCAGCAGAGCGCACAGTACGTCGAAGGTGCCGAGATCGATTGGGTCGATAGCCTGATGGGCAAGGGCTTCACGATCAACAACCCGAACGCGGCCAAGGCGAGCGGCGGCGGCGGCGGTGGCTGCGGCGGCGGCTGCGCCTGCGGCAAGTAGCGCACGGCAGGTAGGGTCACGTGTAGGGCAATCACGAAGGCCGGGAGGCTAGCCTCCCGGCCTTCGATGCGATCTGGTGATTCGTATTGCGACCAAGCGGCGTAGTCCGGAGAGTTGCCCCCCGTCCGATCTGGACCCGGCGCGCTAGAAGATGCGGAACACCACCAGCATCGAGACGCCGAGGTACACGAGGCCGGTCACCGCGGCGATGCTCGGGTTCCGGTCGTCCACCAGCTCCTGGCGCACGCGGGCCGGCGTGAGGCCGAACAGGACGAAGTTCACCGCATAGCAGAGGACGAACGAGACGACCTGCCCGTAGATGACCCAGCCGAGCATGAACGACACGCGCTCTGCGAGCGTCGGATCCCAGATGGGAGTGATGCTCTGGCGGTTCGCGACGCCCACGAGCGCGCAGACGGCCGCGAAGAGCGTCCCCGTCAGCACGCCGATTGCGGCGCTGTCGTCATCGACCACCTCGCGGCGGATCTCCGGCCAGCTCTGCTTGAGGATCGCCATCGACGAGACCACCGACAGGACGAGCGCGATAGCGGTCCCGAACAGGACCATCCCGGTCGTGAGCATGACATCGCTGAGCCATTCCATCGGTGTACTTCCCCCGCATTGGATAGATTAGACGATACCGGGCACCACGCACGAGGTCCGCGCGCGGTAGTCGGCGTACTCTGGAAACGCGGCCGAGAGGGTGGCCTCCTCGTAGCGCAGGCGCACGATCTGGGCGGCCACGAAGAGCAGATTCAAGCCTAGCACGAGCGGGGACCAGCGCAGCCAGACCTCGCCGAGCGTGATGAGGAAGCCGCCGAGGTAGATCGGGTGGCGCACGTAGCGGTACGGGCCGGAGGTGACCAGTCGCCGCGCCTGCGGCAGGAGACTGAAGGCGCGGCCGAGCGTCCACGCGCCCCAGGCGGCCACCAGCGTGCCGGCGAGCATCAGCGCCAGCGCGAGCGGGGCGGCGTCGGGCCGGGTGACCGGCTGCGAGACGCTCAGGCCCAGCGCGTCGATTGCCACGATCGTCGCCAGGACGGCCTGCCAGTCGTGTCGCGCCGCGAGCGGCGGCGGCTTGCGCCAGTAGCTCGCGAGAACCAGCCCGAGGTAGCCGACAGCCGCGAGCGTGAGCGCCGTCTCCCAGTCCAGGCGCGGTTCAACCACGACGGGCCAGTCGGCCATGATCTGGCGTGCGAGAAGCCAGCCGAAGTAGAGGACGGGTCCGGCCGCGACAAGTCCGCGCATGAGCATAACCGTCAAGGGGCGTGCGGTCGTCTCGGTGCGCGTCCTCGTCGGGTCGTGTGGCTCGCCTCCGGCGTCGGCGCCCGGTGACTCGGGCGCCGACGGGCTGGTGGGCGCGCTCACGCGAGGTGGTGGACCGTCAGGTCGGTGAGGCGGACCGGTTCCAACTCCAGCAGGAACGTGTAGGCGCCGACCTCAACCAGCCGCACCAACCAGCCGCTCGGGTCAAGCCTGACCGTGAGGTCCGCGTAGCGCGCACCCGGCGGGTTCGAGGCGCTCACCGGCAGGTAGCCCTTGCCAGGTTCGTGCTCCAGCAGCAGCAGTTTGCCCTCGTAGCGCGCGGCGATGATCGTCGCGTTCTCGTACGGCGGCAGGTCGATCGCCAGCTCGGACGCGCCGGTGTCGCGGTAGCGCCGCCGCTCCTCCTGGAGCTTCGAGATGATCTGGCCGGCCCGCACGTCACCGACGGCGTCGTCGGGCATGAGCGCGCGGCCGAGGTACGCCACGGAGGTGGAGGGCGCGTCGCCCTCGACGATGATGGTGTTGGCGGAGGCGCCATTCGCTTCGACGAGCAGGTAGCGGAACTGGAAGTTACCGCCCGCATCGACTGTTTCGGCCTCGGCGACGCCCACGACGAGCCCCTCGATCTCGAAGCCGCTCGCGCTCCAGAACGACGGGTCGTTGGTCGTGATCTGGAATGCCTCGCCGGTGCGGACGACGCCGGTCACCTTCTCCAGCTCGGTCGCCTCGTTGGTGCGGTCCGGATCAGGACCCCAGCGGGCGTTCTGGCGGGGGCTCTTGGCGTCCGTGTTGTCCGTGCGGTCGTCGATCTTCATCTTGAGCAGGCGGCGGACCCGCGTCGGGATGTCGGACTGGCTGGTGGCCAGGAACGCGACCAGCCCAATCAGGGCGATCGCGACGATCAGGAAAACGAGCGTTCCGGCGTTCATGCGCCTCCTCCGACTGTGCGCCCGCCCCTCGTGTGGCGCCGCGTGGCGGCCGGGCCGGGATGACGTACTTGCTGGCTACGGTGGGCGTGGTACTTGGGTGTCCCATGCGAGCGCCCACACCCGCATTGGCGAGAACCCGATTGAGATGGTACGCGACGCACGCGCGGCCTCGCCTAGCGGCGCCCGCCGCTGCTGCTGCCACTGCTCCGCGAGCCGCCGCCCGATCTGCTCGGCTCCGGGGCGCTCGACCGCGGGGCGGACGACGGGCGGGTGACACCCTGCGACGGCTGGCTGCTGGACGATGATCCGGATCCGGACGAACTGGCGCCCGACCCAGGTTTGGTCGTGCTGCCGGCCGGGGCAGCCGCGCCGGTGCCCGGCCCGTCGTCGTTCGACGGGCGGTAGGTCGGGCCGGAGCCGGTGGATGGCGCCGAGCTCGGTCGCGTCGAGCCCTGGCCGGGCACCGATGGTGGGCGCGTGGTGACGCGCTCGCCTGTTCTGGTCTGGCTCGGCGGAGGATCGACGCGGTACGGCGTGCCGGCGGTCCGCGACGGGTAGAAGACGGGCGGCGCGCCGTAGCCGTACCCGGGCGGGTTGCGGAAGAGCAGGTACATCAGCAGGGCGTCGTCAAGGCCAAAGCCCGAGCCCTCTCGGTAGACGACGCGCTCGCCGCGCTCATTAACGTAGCCGGTCTCGCCGGGGTTCATCTCGCTCGGAGCGAGCGGGCGCGGCTTCTGGATGCCTTCCGCGAGCAGCATGACGCTCTGCGGGAAGGTCTCGGTCGGCTTGACCTCGAGCGTGATGTCGGCTTCGGGCTGGAGGCCGGAACCGGCCGGCGGCGTGACCGACATCGTGTAGCGGCCGGGCGGGACGTTGTCGATGCGGTAGTTGTAGGCGTCGGTGCCCTGCGCGCCCTCGGGCGTGTCGGCCGAGACGGTGGTGTAGGTATTGTCGGCGCCGCGCAGGATGACCTGGGCGCCGACGAGGGTGGTGACGGCGCGGTCGGCCCCGAGGGAGGTGACCTGGCCGGCGACGCGGCCCGGTCCCGACGGGGTCGGAGTACAGCTCAGGAACGCGCCGATCATGAAGATGAGGGCGGCGCCGATGAGGAAGATGTTCGGCATGCCGCCGCCGAAGCCTGGCCGCCTGCCCGAGCCGCCGAAGCCGCCGCCCCCGAAGCCGGACCAGCGGTTCGAGCCGCCTCCGGGGCCGCGGCTGTCGGTCCCACGCCCCCCCGCGCCATGTCCGCCTGTGCCGCCGGCATCGGCGCCGGCGGACTCGGTATCGCCGCCCGCCGAAGGGTCGCCGGTGCTGCCCCAGCCGACGTTGCGTCGGCCGCTGGAACCCTGACTGGTTGAGCGCGGGTCTGGTGTGCTCATGGAGATGGTGACGCCTTCTGCATGATGATGCTGCTTGGGGAGGCGCGCGACGCGGCGGACATGCGCGCCCACGAATCGCCTTCCGTAGTCTAGGACGCTCGATGTCGGCGTATGGTTCCCGGGAACGAAGTGCGGGGCGCGCAGCGTAACTATTGCACGTCTCACGCCGACAGGGTGCATCGGAGCGGGGTGTCGGCGCCAGTATTCGCGAACGCTGTTAGAATAGTGCGGCGCGGGGGTGTAGCTCAACGGCAGAGCAGCGGCCTTTTAAGCCGACGGTTTAGGGTTCGAATCCCTACGCCCCTACCATCGTCACCAGATAGAGAGAGTCCCATCAAGACAGTCTTGATGGGACTCTCTCGACGTTACTCCCCTAACGACTCCCCCTAACTAGCTCCCGGAGGCCTTGCGGCGTACTTGGGTGAGCGCGGCCTGAAGACGGTCGGCTGCGTCGTCGTCGAGTTGCCGAACGGCGTGCGTATACCGTTCCAGCGTGAAGGCGGGCGAGTGGTGTCCGAGCCGATCAGCCGTCGTCTTGGCGTTGACTCCCGCCAGAAGAGAGAGTGTGGCGTTGTCGTGGCGCAGCGTGTGGAATGGCCGCGCGGAGGGTATGCCAGCGGCCTCTAAGACGCGTTTGAGCCGCTTGGTGACGTTATCCCGATCGAGTGGCGTCCCCAGCGGCGTCGCAAACACGAGCCCGTGATCCGTATATGCGTCGCCGAGCGACTGGCGCTCGAAGCTCTGTCGGTCCCGCTGCACCTGGAGCGCCGCCAGCGCATCGGTTGAGAGTTTGAACGTGCGCACGGAACGGGCTGTCTTGCCGCCCTCCCGGAAGTTCGGCACCCCGTCCTTGGAGCCTCGGAGCGTCCTATGAACTGTGAGGGTACCGGCGTCGAAGTTGATGTCCTGCCACTTCAGCCCGAGTAGTTCGCCACGCCGACATCCTGCGTACACCGCCAGGGTATAGAGCGCGGCTAGCCGATCGGTGCTCGCCTCGAACACGTCGACCACGCGGCCCATGTCCTCGGGGCTGTGCGCGATGACTTCGACTTTCGGGACGGTGGGAGCCTCAATCACGCGGGCGACGTTGCGCGGGAACGACCCATTCCTCAAGCCCGTGTCGAGCGCCTTACGCAGCGTGACGAACGCATAGCGGACGGTACGCGGCGAAAGCGTCCGCGCCGTACCCTTCGCGCCCCGCGTGTAGGTCGTGCCGCGCAGCGCCGCCAGCATTGTGACGACGTGCTCTGGTCGCAGATCGGAAAGTTTGTGTCGCCCGATCAGCGGCTTGATCCGCTTCACCCCGTCGTGGTGACGACGCAAGCTGCTGGCGTCCATCGTGCCCTCGATCGACGTGAGCCACCAATCGAGGTATGCCGCGACCGTCTCGCGACCTGCCTTCACGTCGCCGATCATGCCGCCAGCAGCCTTCGCCTTTAGCGCGTCTAGTTTCTTTCGGCACTCACCCTGGGCCTTGGCGCTGACCTCGCGAATATCGGGCTTGCCGTCGAGCCGGTAGCCAACCATCAGGCGCCCGATCCAGAGCCCCTTGGTCTCGCTGTAGCGGATCGACCCCTCCCCGTCCGCTCGCTTCCTAAGCTTCCTCTTGCCGGCCATTGCCTCGGTCGCTGCCATCATCAACCCTCCTCGCCGCTCTTCGCTCGTCGGTACCGATCGCGCTGCCCCGCCCGACGTTTCTCGAGGTGCCTGTGGTAATCGGCCCGGACCGCGCACGCTTTCGAGCAGTACTTCTGCTGCCCCCAGCCCATGAACTCCGCAGCGCATCCCGGTGCCCGACAGACCCTCGGCGTCAGCTTCAGCCGGCGAGTCACGACCACAATCCGCTCGTCCGAGTGGCCCTCCGTATCGCTCACCGAAACTACACCTCCATCACCAGTCTAGAATAAAACCACTAGATGAGTCAAGTGCGTCTCCGCTCGACGTGGGGAAATCCGACTGGGGCGCGCTCGTCCTACCGGAATTGGAGCGAAGCCAACGGCAGGGCGAAAGAAGCGAAATAAGCGAAAGAAGTTGATTGATCGCGTCCCGGTCGATTGACCGTTGGGCATGCTCGTCATTGCCGACAAGCGCAGCGTGCGCGCCCTCGCCGTCCTCGCGACGGCCGACCGCTGGGTGAAGGGCCACCGCAAGGCGGACGGCCGCGCGTTCTTCGCCATCCCCGGCTCTGACGGCCGCATCTACTACACCGACACGCGCGACTGCTCGTGCCCGGATCGCCAGCAGCGGCGGCTCGACTGCAAGCACATGCTGGCAATTCGGCTGTGGGTGCTCCAGAACGACGCGACCACGCCGGCTGCCAGCGCGCAGCCGGCCCCCGCCCCGTCCTGCCGCGCGTGCGGTGGCCCGCTCCCGGCCGTCACCATCAGCGGCGTGTGCAACGAGGACGCCTGCTTCGACGGCGACGCGTTCGCGGGCGTGCTCGGCATCAAGGCGGCGTTCGGCAGCCGGTCGGCCCGCGCGCTGGACGGGCCGGTCGTCCAGCTCGTCGGTGCGGCCTGATGGCCGTGCAGATGAGCGAGGTTTCTACGATCGTAGAAACGACCCCCAATCCCGCGCCGGCGCGAACATACGCCGAGGGCTGGGCGCCGGCGGTGCTCAGCGACCGCGGCGCTGCCATGTGCCGCCTGAGCGCGTTCATCGACGCCTTCGAGGCCCTGAGCATCGAGGATCGGGCGTGGTTCGCCTACCCGCTCTCGGAGCTGCTGGTGACGGCCTGCGAGGCCGAGACGGCGCAGCGGTAGGCGGGTTCGGGAGTGGCCACTCCCGAACCC
>Ga0136611_10001026_pt1 | contig 19054 bp, 15 predicted proteins | sample AntDrymUQ2232306_2_FD_106645 | JGI IMG/M metagenome (GOLD analysis project Ga0136611, IMG submission 106645) | Polar desert sand microbial communities from Dry Valleys, Antarctica - metaG UQ223 (23.06) | ecosystem: Environmental > Terrestrial > Soil > Desert | place: Antarctica: Dry Valley...
AGACTGAACCGACTCCACAGCTTGGCGACAAATAACAGCGCGACGAGCGCGAAAAAAACACGGTCGAGGATATCCCACTGATTCAGTTGGCTGATAACAAAGATCGCGATAACGAGCGCAATCAGCTTCAGCGCGTTCATTGGCCGGCTCGCCGCGCGCGCCAGCCACTGACGCCTGATGTCGCAGTGCCCGCCGGCTGAGCCGTGACATGTCGCGCACCAGGCACCGGAACGACGGAAAGCAGCTCTCGCACGACCGCGCGCGCGTCGATGCCCTTCATACGTGCTGCCGGACTAACGATCATGCGGTGGGCAAGCGTTGGCTCGGCCAGGTCCTTCACATCGTCGGGAATCACGAAGTCGCGCCCCTGGAGTGCCGCCCAGGCCCTCGTCGTGTTGTAGAGGGCGAGTGATCCACGTGGGCTGGCACCGAGATAAATGTCGTCGTGCTTACGAGTCGATTCGACGAGATCAACGATGTACTCCTTGATGAGGCCATCGACATGCACCTGCTTCACCGCCGCCTGCGCCTCGATCAGCGCCTCGACCGTGACAACCTGTTCGAGTGATTCAAGGGGATGCGCGTACTGCTGACGGTTAAGGATGTCGATCTCACTCGCCCGGCCCGGATAGCCAAGCGAGAGGCGGATGAGGAAGCGGTCGAGCTGGGCTTCTGGCAGCGGGAACGTGCCTTCATATTCGATCGGGTTCTCAGTCGCAAGGACCACGAACGGCTGCGGAAGCTGATGCGTCACCCCATCAACGGAGATTTGCGCTTCCTCCATCGCCTCCAGCAACGCCGACTGCGTCTTCGGCGTGGCGCGGTTTATCTCATCCGCGAGGACAATCTGGGCAACGATGGGACCCGGCCGGAACTCAAAGGTGGCGAGTTGCTGATTGAAAATGCTCACGCCAGTAACATCGCTCGGCAAAAGGTCGGGCGTGAACTGAATGCGTTTGAACGTGCAGCCAATGCTGCGCGCAATCGACTTTGCCAGCACCGTCTTACCTACACCCGGTACGTCCTCAATCAGGACGTGCCCCCTGCAGAGCAACGAGACGAGCAGGAGATGGACCTCTCGATCCTTCCCGACGATGACTCGCTCGACATTGTTGATAACGCTTGAAGCAATCCCTTGAACGGATTCCATTCTCATCCCTTCGTATGCGAAACGTTGCATGCTGCAGGTAACTCACCCCATCGAGCAACGTAAGAGGCACAAGACCCACGATGCCTGGAATCTGGAAGCGGCGGCGTTGCCGATACCGAGGAGGAATCCGCTTGCTTGACCGCGACTCGCGTGTCTGTTTCGATGGGTCTATTCTGCCCGAACTGGCGCGGGATGTCTTCCGGCGTTCGCTTGCAACAACCTGGCGTTCGATCGCTTGTCGCCCCAGCCAGGTGCCGCATCGACACTCGTAACGATCTCTGTGGCATCAAGTATAGCAACGGAGCGCCTCACATTATGTGATTCTCCCCACCGCGCTCTAGTTGGACTGATATCTGCCGTTCATCCTGTACTACGTATCTGAAGTGCGTCCGGTTCCCAAACAACCATCAAATCATCGAATACGGGTTAAAAACGAGTGTACGTATAATCAACTGGCTAAATGAACGGACCCAGCCGCAGGCTACGAGCAGCCTCCCAGGAAGGACAACGTTGTGAGTGCGACCCGTGCCGATCTACGAACGGTCACAATCGATAGCAGCCGCAAACGGCTCGTGCTTGTAGACGGGTACGGCCTCGCTTTTCGCGCGTTTCACGCTATCCCGATGTCGCTCGCTACCGCAGCGGGCGAATTGACGAACGCGACGTTCGGCTTCAGTTCGATGCTGCTCGATGTACTGCGGACTCATAAGCCGGACTGCGTGCTCATTACCTTTGATGTGGGCAAATCGTTCCGTGCCGAGCAGTTCGCGGAATACAAGGCGCACCGCGCCCCGATGCCCGAAGAGATGCGCGGACAACTCGACCGCATTCGTGAGGTTATCGCGACAATGAACATACCCATCTACGAGGTTCACGGGTTTGAAGCCGATGATGTCATTGGGACGCTATCGAAGCAATCCGCTGAACAAGGTATGCTCGCGCTGCTCGTGACTGGCGACAGCGACCTCCTCCAGCTCGTCGACGAGAACGTCATCGCCGTCCTCCCCGGAGCGCAACGTTTCGGAGAGTACCGCATCTTCGATCGCCAGGCTGTGATCGATCGTTATGGATTCGGCCCCGAGCGACTGGCTGAATTCAAAGCGCTCGTCGGAGATAAGTCAGACAACATTCCCGGTGTGCCAGGCATCGGCGAAAAGACGGCGAAGGCGCTCATCGAGCAGTTTTCTTCGCTGGAGGAGTTGTTCGAGCATGTCGATGAGATCACTCCGCCGCGCGCCAGAAACGCGCTGGCCGCGAACGTCGGTCTCGCCTACCAGTGCCGAGAGCTTGCAACGATCGTGCGCGATGTGCCGGTGGAACTCGAGATTGACCGCTGCCATGTCGGTGACTACGATCGCGAGAAAGTCGTCGAGCTATTCAGAACGTTGGAGTTCCGTTCGCTCATCCAGCGTCTCCCGGACTCCGACCATGCGGCGCAGGAGGCAGTCGTCCCGCAATCGACACAGCAGGCCGAGCCAGTTACCGTGATCGACCGCGCTGGACTTGAAGCCCTGGCCGCCGAGATCGCGGGTGCGGCGGTCGTCTCCATCGACGTTGAGACGGACGGAACGCATCCCGTGATGACGACGTTGGTCGGCATTGCGATCGCGACCTCTCCGGACAAGGCATACTACGTCCCCGTCAAGCATGTCAGCGATCCAGTCGCCGATCCTCAAGAAGCTCTAGCCATCCTTAATTCAGTGCTCAAAGCACACACGAACATCGTCACCCATCACGGGAAGTTCGACCTTGCCGTCATGGAGCGGCACGGCTACGACCGGTTCAAGCTCAACTTCGACACGATGTTGGCGGCGTATCTGCTTGGTGAGCCAGGCGTCGGTCTCAAAGACCTCGCGGCGCGCCATCTTGGCTGGGAGATGACACCGATCACCGAGTTGATCGGAACAGGGCGTGCGCAGATCACGATGGACCATGTCGCGATCGACACCGTCACCAAATACGCCGGGGGCGATGTCGAATCGACCTTGCGTCTCCAGGCCGGCTTGCAGGAAGAACTGGTGAAGCGCGACCAGATGTCGCTACTTGAAGATATTGAGCTTCCGCTCGTGCCGGTCCTGGTCGACATGGAGCGTAAGGGCATTGCGGTCGATACCTCGGTGCTGTCCGACATCAACGTTCAGATTACGGCACAGATTGAGCGGCTTGAGGCCAGCATCTACGAACACGTGGGCCATGAGTTCAACATCGGTTCCACAAAGCAGCTCGCGGTCGTACTGTTCGAGGAACTGGGCCTGCCTTCAGGGCGCAAGAACAAGACCGGGTTGTCGGTGTCGCAGGATGTCCTCGACAATTTGCGGGGAGCGCACCCGGTGGTTGACGGAATACTCGAACAACGCACGCTGAAGAAGCTGAAGTCTACCTATGTGGACTCTCTGCCGAACCAGATCAATCCCGCGACCGGGCGCGTCCACACAACCTACAACCAGACGATCGCCTCAACGGGCCGTTTATCATCGACCGATCCAAACTTGCAGAACATCCCCATTCGGACCGCCGTTGGCCGCCAGATCCGCCGTGCGTTCATCGCTGACAACCGGCCCGAGTTCCGGCGCTTCGACGACGACTGCGTCCTGTTCTCAGCCGACTATTCGCAGATGGAACTTCGGCTGATGGCGCATTTCAGTCAGGACCCGACGCTCGTCTCGGCGTTCCAGCGCGGACTTGATATCCACCGGGCAACCGCCGCTGAAGTGTTTGACGTGTCACTGGATGACGTGACGAGCGACCAGCGCGCGACCGCTAAAACCGTGAATTTCGGCATCATGTACGGGATGCAGGCGTTTGGCCTTTCGCGTGATACCGGCATGTCGCGCCCGGATGCTACCAAGTTCATTGAACGGTACATGAGCCAGTTCGAAGGCGTGCGACGCTACCTCGATGAGACACTCAAGTTCGCGCAGACCCACGGATATGTTGCGTCGCTCTATGGCCGCCGTCGCTACGTCCCCGACATCTCCGGCAGTGGCCCACGTCGGCTCGGCGCGGAACGGGCCGCGATCAATATGCCGTTGCAGGGCACCGCGTCGGACATCATGAAGATCGCCATGATCCGGGTTGCGGAGCGCCTGGCGGAATCCGGACTACGCGCTGAGATGCTGCTGCAGGTCCATGACGAACTGCTGTTCGAGACGCCGGTGTCTGAGATGGACGCTCTCGCGAACCTGGTTGAGGAGACGATGGAGTCGGTTGGGGAACTAAGCGTTCCACTTGAGGTCGAGATGTCATATGGTCCAAGCTGGGAAGCGATGACGGATATCATCCGCACCTGATCCGTTTCTGGAATCGCCCCGTGGCGGCAGGCGTTCAACCATCTCAGGTATACTGATCAACCGTTACGAATCACGGAACGAGACACGGAAAGCTGCGTGTCCAATGCCAACGTACGAATATGCCTGCAACGATTGTGGACACCGCTTTGACATCCGTCAGAGCTTCACGGACGAACCATTGCGCGACTGTCCCCAGTGCGGCGCTCATGTTCATCGTGTGATTTATCCAGCAGGCGTCATTTTCAAAGGTTCAGGCTGGTACATCAACGATAGCCGCTCTGGCTCGAAGGCGTCGCACTCTGATGCAAGCAAATCATCCGGCGAATCGCCGTCGACTAAGACGACTGATTCGACCCCAGACACCGCATCCGGCAGTGCGAAGAGCAACGGCAGCACAACTGAGACAAAGTCCTCAAGTGAGGCCAACAGTTCAAGCGACAGCAAGAGCAAAAGCGACAGCAAGCGCGAGTCGAAGCCGCCTGTCAAGAGCGCGGCAGACGACTAGCAGCACCGTTCGCTCGGCGATTTGCCTGACGCACACGCTTCGCACATGACGGTTTGACGGGGGTACTGGAGTTGATCCGGCCCCCGTTTCGTGTGTCTGACAACACTCCGCGCATTGAGACCGCTATGAGATTGGCGAAAGGAACCAGGTACTCCCATGGCACTCTCCGTTTACAACACGATGTCCCGCCAGAAAGAACCCTTTGAGACGCTTGAACCAGGCGTCGTGCGCATGTACGTCTGCGGCGTCACCGTGTACTCCGGCGCGCACATTGGTCACGCGATGTCGGCGATCGCATTTGACGTGATTCGCCGCTACCTGGAGTGGACCGGATACACCGTCCACCACGCCCAGAATTTCACCGATGTCGATGACAAGATCATCAATCGGGCGAATGAGATGGGCATCCCGCCGGAGCAGCTCTCCGAGTCGCTGATCGCGGATTGGAAGCAGGATACACGCCAGCTAAACGTGCTGCCGGCTACCGTCTACCCACAGGCGACGCAGGAGATAGACGGCATCATCGCGATGATCGAGGGGCTGATTGAGCGCGACTACGCCTACCCGGTCGAAGGCGGAGACGTGAACTATCGGGTCAATCGCTTCGCCGAGTACGGCAAGCTCTCGCACCGCAAGCTCGACGACATGCAGGCTGGCGCGCGGATCGAGATCGATCCTCGCAAGGAACATCCGATGGACTTCGCCCTCTGGAAAGCGGCCAAGCCTGGCGAGCCGTCGTGGAAGAGTCCGTGGGGCGCGGGGCGACCTGGTTGGCACATCGAATGCTCGGTCATGGCGGCCAACCACCTCGGAAATCGAATGGACATTCACGGCGGTGGGGCGGACCTGATCTTCCCACATCACGAGAACGAGATCGCGCAGTCGGAGGCGTTCGACGAGCATCGACCGTTCGCACGCTACTGGATGCATAACGGTCTGCTGCAATTTTCCGGCGAGAAGATGAGCAAGTCGATCGGCAATCTGGTCCCGATGCGCGACCTGATCGACAGAGGCGACGCACGAGCGTTCCGCCTGCTAGTGCTTCAGTCGATCTACCGCAACCCACTCGTCTACACTGACGAAGCGCTTGAAGGCGCGCGACGCGGTCTCGAACGACTTCAAACGGCAATCCGTGGGTACGATGGAACCATTGGAGCGGCGACAGAGGTTGTCGAGGACGACGAACGCAGCTTCCGCGAGGCGATGGACGACGACTTCAATACGCCGGTGGCCGTTTCTGTGCTGTTTGATCTCGCCAGGCTCGCGAACCGCGCTGAGGGCGCGGAGAAGTCAGCAGTCCAGCATAAGCTGATCGAACTTGCCGGCGTGCTCGGCCTTGAGCTGCGGGACCCGGAGAAAGTCAGTTCGGGCGGTGACATCGCGCCGTTCGTTGACCTGCTCCTGGAAGTACGTGAACAGCTTCGACAGCAGAAGAACTGGGGGTTATCGGATGCGATACGCGATGGACTTGCGGAACGGGGGGTAACAGTTGAGGACTCCGCGACCGGGGCAACCTGGCGACGACGGGACTAAGCGCCCGCGTCCCGATCGAAACACACCGCGCCAGGGTGGCTCTGGCCGTCCCAGCTCGTCCGGACGACCAAGCTCGTCCGGACGGTCCGGCGTACCCGGTCGTCCTTCGGAAGGTCGCAGCGGCAAGCCGCCAGAACGAGATATGCGAACCCGTCCGGCACGCACGGGACCGGGTGATCGCGAGCTTCTGTATGGGCGGAACGCAGTGCGTGAGGCGCTGCTGGCCAACCGACGACGATTCATTCGATTGACGCTGGCGGAAGGTATCGAGGCGAACGAACGTGTTGACGAGATCGAGCAGCTAGCGTCCCAACGACTCGTCGCCATCGATCGTGTGCCTCGGGCCGTCATCGACAACCGCGTGTCGGGGCATCATCAGGGCATCGTGCTTGAGGCGTCGGGATACGTCTATGTCGAGGAGTTCGATCTCACGGCGCTGGCAGCGGCCAAAGGTGTGATTCTGGCACTTGATGGTGTCACCGACCCGCAGAATCTCGCGACACTCCTGCGCACGGCTGAAGCGACTGGTGTTGGCCTGGTTGTCATGCCGCAGGATCGCTCGGCACGGGTGACGCCGGCCGTAGTTAACGCGTCGGCTGGAGCGGTCGAGCATCTCAAGATCATTCAGGAAGTGAACCTCGTCCGCTGGCTTGAGCGTGCCAAGAAGGATGGCTTCTGGGTCGTCGGCATGGCCGGGGACGAGGAGGCGCAGCCACTGTTCGACACCAGTATGCGTCCGCCGGTCATTCTCGTCGTCGGCTCAGAGGGCGAAGGGTTACGGCGGCTCGTGCGCGATAGCTGTGACCTCGTCGTTGCACTTCCCATGGCTGGACAAATCGGCTCGCTCAACGCTGCGGTGGCTGGGTCGATTGGCCTGTATGAGATCATGCGAGATGCGGAGCCACTTGATCAGGATGACGCAATTTGAACCGCAGGCATCGGCACGGTATCCTTATCTGTCGCGCAAGCGTGTGCGAACGAACTTCGGGCGACCTTGCCCAGCGGGCCAGACTCGTTTGCATGCCCGCCGCCCGCGTACAACTGCAATCGCTCATGAAAGGCTCGTTGACACGATGAAGATCATTCTCACGCAGGACGTCCCGAAGCTCGGCGTTGCTGGCACCGTTCAGGACGTAGCAAATGGCTACGCTCGAAACTATCTGATCCCGCAGGGGATGGCGAGCGCTGCTACTGCAGGGACGATCAAGGTCGTCGAGGAGCGCCAGGCTTCAGAGGCGCGTAAGACTGCCAAGCTCGAAGATGAATTGCGGGGTCTCTCCGACCGCATCCAGGGCATGCGTATTAAGATCGCGGCGCGCGTTGGCGAGCAGGGTCGGCTGTACGGCTCAATTACTTCCAGCGATATCGCGGAGGAGCTGTCGAAGCAGGTGGGCGAAGAGATCGATCGCCGCAGGGTCGACCTTGAAGACCCGATTCGCTCGGCTGGCGACCATCAGGTCACGGTCCGACTCGTCGGTCGTCTTCAGCCAACGATAACAGTCGTCGTCTGGGATCCGGAGCAGCAGGCAACTGCCGCTGAGACGGATACCGAGTATGACGGTGACAGCTCATCTGCCGATGCGTCGGCAGTTGGGGCAGATGATGCTACGTTGACTGAAGTCGATGAGGCCGCAGAACTCACGTTGGACTCCGAGGAGGCGCTCGACGCCAACCTCATCGTTGAAACCGAGTCCACTCCGACCGAGTAGCCGAAACAACGGATCGAATAACGAGTCAGGAACATGTTGCAAGCGGTCGATCGACTGCCCCCGCACAACCTCGAGGCCGAGCAATCGGTCCTCGGTTCGCTGCTGATCGACCGCGACGCGATCATTCGGATCGCGTCGTATGTCAAGGCGGGCGACTTCTATCGTGCCGCCAACGGCACGATCTACGAGGCAATTCTCGCACTCTACAACCGCCGTGAACCGACCGACCTCATCACATTGGTTGACGAACTGCGCCGGAACTCCCGCCTTGATGACGCCGGCGGTGAAACGTACCTGACCGAGTTGATCGCGTCGGTCCCGACCGCCGTGCATGTCGAGTACTACGGTCGCATCGTTGAACGCACCGCGACGCTCCGCCGCCTGATCGGGGCTGGAAGCGAAGTCGTCACCTTCGGGTACGACGAAGCCCTGGAACTGGAAGAAGCGCTCGACAAGTCCGAGCAGGCGATCTTCGCGGTCGCCCAGCGACGGCAGACGCGTGACTTCCGCTCGATCGGTGAAGTGCTGGAAGAGTACTTCGATCGCCTTGACACGCTGCACCAGAACAAGGGGACGGTCGTCGGCGTCCCGACCGGATTCGCAGACCTTGACAAGATCACCGGCGGCTTCCAGAACTCCGACCTGATCATCATCGCCGCGCGACCAGCCGTCGGAAAATCAGCGCTCGGCCTCGGCATGGCGTACAACGCCGCAGTACAACACGGCAAGACCGTTGGATTGTTCGTCCTGGAGATGTCTGCCGAACAGATCGTCCAGCGTTTGCTTTCGATGGAGACGGGCATCGATTCCCATCGTCTTCGGCTCGGCTACATCGACGACAGTGAATGGGCCAGCGTCACGCGGGCATTCGGACGCCTCGCAGAAGCAAATATCTACATCGACGACTCTGCCAGCGTCAGCCTGATGGACGTGCGCTCGAAGGCGCGTCGGCTGCACGCTGAACGCGGCGTCGACCTCATCATTATTGATTACTTGCAGTTGATGTCTTCGGGTAGCGGTCGAGGCGACAATCGTGTTCAGGAGATCTCCCAGATTTCACGTGGATTGAAAGGTCTGGCGCGTGAACTGAACGTCCCGGTTATCGCGCTCGCGCAACTGTCGCGCGCCGTCGAGACGCGTCAGTCGCACGTCCCGATGCTCTCCGACCTGCGAGAATCCGGCAGTATCGAGCAGGACGCCGATATCGTGATGTTCATATACCGTGAAGACACGTACGATCCTGAGACCGAGCGCAAAGGTATTGCCGATCTCATCATCGCCAAGCACCGTAATGGGCCGGTTGGGACGGTACATCTGCGCTTCTTTGACCGCACCGCACGCTTCGCAGACCTCGAACTGTATCGAGAGCCTGATCTATAAACCGCATTCGCATACGTCAACATCCTCGCCAATGAACGGACATTACTCGTGCCAACCGACCCGGCTGGGTCTGACGATCTGATCTCGGCAACGACTGTGCTGCGCCTTGTGAGAGAGGTCTGGCAACCGATCGAGGTCAAGGTCATTCTCGCGACCGCCGCGTTGGGAGGTTTGAACAACCCAGTTCGCGAGATCGATGTCCTCGTTCACGACAGCCTCCAACACGGCCTACGGGGCGACGGATCGGGCAGGGAAGCATTGGATCGCGCCTTGGAGGCGCTGGAGGTTGCGGTTGCACGTGGACTGCTGCTGCGGCTCGCAGACGCCGATGGAAACGCGTGGTTGCTGCTCGGCTCCGAAGAGAACCAGCAACGAGCACGCGGGAGTGCAGTGGTCGTGGAAGGCAGGCCAACGCCGTGGCGGGGATCGCTTACCCTTGAACGACCGAGTATATTCAGTATGTACGAACAGAACATCGGCCTCGTGACACCTATCATCGCTGACCGGCTTGTCGAAGCAATCGAACGCTATCCTGAAGGATGGATCGAAGACGCAATCTCTGAATCTGTATCGTACAACCGGCGCAGTTGGCGCTACATCCAACGAATTCTCGAGAACTGGGCAACGGAAGGACGCAGTGATGAGGCCGATCGGGGAGGTTCTGCGCGGGATAGCCGTCGAACGCGGCAGCTCCATGGAAAATACGCGCACCTCTTCGGACGAGCCGATCTGCCCGATCTGTAACGGCGCTGGCTTCCTGCGCATGGACGCGCCGGTCGGAAGCCCGAATTTCGGTCGCATGATCGACTGTCGTTGCAAGCTTGATGAGCGCCGCATCAATGCGCGCAGGCGTCTCCATCAGTTCGGCGAGCTGCATGCTTTCCGTGAAAAGACGTTTGAAACGTTCGACCCGCGCGTGCGTGGTACAGCAGACGCGTTCCAGGCAGCGCTCGACTTCGCCGAGAATCCAGGCGGCTGGCTGGTGCTCATGGGCGGCTATGGGTGCGGGAAGACGCACCTGGCTGCGGCGATCGCGAATTACGCTCTGCACGATTTAAACATGGCACCAATCGTAGCGGTCGTACCCGACCTGCTCGATTATTTGCGAACAACGTTCGGACCCGACACGGAGACATCCTACGATGAGCGCTTCAGTGCATTCCGTGGCGCTGACCTGCTCATTCTCGATGATCTGGGCACTGAGAATACGACGCCGTGGGCGCGCGAGAAGTTGTTCCAGATCATCAATCATCGCTACAACGAGCAACTTCCGTTGGTCGTGACGACCAATCTGCACGACTTCGATCGCATGGACGCGCGCGTGCGCTCGCGGTTGTCCGATCGACAACTGGCAGCGCATTTCAAGATAGATGCTGAGGACTTCCGTGGTCGGGGACCAACCCAGGGGCGCGGCAGGCCCAGATAGTCCAACTCGATTCGTCTAGAAGTACTATGGATGGTCGGCAGCCTCTCCCCTACACTTCATGCTACGGTCGAACGATGGAGTCGACCGTATCCCAATGCGGGAGGCATGATGAGCGGAACCTGGACAGCACCGGCAGCCACCAACGCGCGACATGGTCACGCTTCCGCGTCCCCATCCGCGTCCCCTTCCGTTATGAGCGACCCTATCATCGACCAGGACGATCTATTCAGCGCCCTCACGGTCATGCCGTTTTCTTCCGATCCCAACAGCTCGTTCGAGCTTCGCGACATGGTCACCGTTGCCGCGTCATACTTCGAACGTACGATGCTGGGTGATGCGGAAGAGATGATTCAGGAAGCAATCGCAGGGGGCTATACGCAGACCGACGCACTCGTATTGAATCGACGAATTCAGGGAGCGCGCGCGGAAGCCAATGGTTCACTCGTGGACGCCGACGCGCCAGCCACGACCACTGATCGTGCGATTTCTGCTGTACACCACCAGTTCACGATTCCCCTGCCCGGCATTGAACTGCAATCCGACACGATCCGGCAGGCTGTCCTCGATTCAGAGAACGATATTCGCGCGCATCGTCTGCAGAGTGCGCTGGACGCGACGCTGAACGCCCTGTCACGTGCGCCACGGTTTCTTCCGCTCCATATCCGTCTGGCGGAGCTGCGCGTCGCCGCAGGAGACCCCGGTGGAGCTGAGGTTACGCTCAACTTGTTGCGGACGTGCCTGGCAATGGCCGACGACGACACTGACTGGCTCATGTTGTCTATGCGGGTCATGCTCGACTCCAACGACACGGGCTCTCACACGCAACTCGCTCGTTCGTTGCTGAATCATCGCGGAACCATGCAACTTGAACCGTTCGTCCCCGAGTCGATCGAACGTGCGATCGAGCATGATCCTGCCAACGCACTCGAGCTGGCTAATGACTACTATGCTTTGAAACCGATGGACCCGTATGTGCAATCTTTGCGTCTGCGGGCAACCGCTGCGGCAGCGATCGACGACGCGATCAGCGCCGTGTTCCGAGCGGACGTGCGCCGCGATATGGCGAGCGATCTCCTGTATCTACGAAGCGCCATTGCGTTTGCGGATGGTCGAGACGCATGGATCGAGTGGCTTGAATGTGCGACAGCACGACTTGAACAGTCCTCTGATGGTGCAACGTTCGATCGCATGCTCGCCAAAGGTCGGCGCTTCATGCCTGCCGCCCAATTCGCGCTTTCCGCAGCGATCGTCCGGCTCACACTTCAGGACTGGGAGGGAGCGCTTACGTTCCTCGAGCCTTGGGGAGAGCTACCGACGCGGGAGACATCTGATGCTCGTGACATGCTGGTTGCCGCGTGCGCGCGCGCCTTTGCTCTGCGAGCGTACGCACCGATTGAATCGATTGCGGCGTTTTCCAGGGCAGTCGGCCAGGCGGTCGTCATCGATGTGCGCCCATTCGCGGAGTCATGCAGTTTGTTCCGCCGGTCGATTGCCGCTGACGCTCTCATGGCTGAACTTGTTGAGGTCGCGCGAGATACTGGACAGAGCGATATCGCGATCAGTCATCTCCAGACGCTTCGCGATCGTATGCCGGAGCACCTGGAGATTCGGACAGGATTGGCAACGTTGCAGGTTGCAGCTGGTCGTATCAGCGAAGGTGTACGAGAACTACGATACATCGCGGAACGCTACGAACAAGCTGGCAACTTCGAGCGCATGGTTGAGGCGATGCGGCATATGTCCGACGCTGTGCCGAACAACCACGAGATCAAAGCGATGTTGATTGATAGCTATATTCAACGCGGGATTCCTGATGAGGCAACGCGTGAACTGGGTCTTCTGGGTAACATTTACCAGCAACGCGGTCGGTTCCTCGACGCGTCTGGTGCTTACGTCCGTGGAGCGGAGATCGCCGCCACCACAGGCGACACTCCACGAGCAATCGAGTTGTTCGAGAGGGCGGTTGCGGCCAATCCAGACGACGTCGCCGTGCGGCACGCTGCGGTAGCCTTTTTCATCATGAATGGCTCGATCGATCGCGCATCCCTTCAGCTCTGGGAAATCGTTCGGGTCGCGCTCCAGGAAGACGATCCGGACGAGGCCGTGGCAGCGCTCCATCAACTCATTGCGCTTGCTCCGAATGACGCGTCTGCCTACCACAAGCTGGGTGAAGTCCTGACATCGCTCGGAGAGTACGCTCAGGCTGAGCGTGTCTACCGCCGACTGGCAGTCTTCACCGTCGACGATCCAGTGCTGATCGCCAAGCAAGCGGCGCTTGCGGCACTGGCAGATGACCGGCTCAGAAGCACGAGCACGAGATAACGCAGCTGCTCGCCAGGGATTACACCTTCGGATTAGCTGCTGTCGTATACAATGACAACAGTACGTGAGAACTGTGCCTGATCTAGGTGGGCTATGCCTGAACTGCCCTGGATATTCACCAGGCTCAACGCCCGTGCCCTGATCGATATCCTCGCGGTCGCGTTGATCTTCTATTGGCTGCTCTGGTTCGCACAGCGAACCCGCGCGGCTCAACTCATTCGCGGGTTGATTATCCTGTCAGTCGGGGTCGTTGCCGCGTCGAACTTCTTCGACCTGAGCGCGCTGAACTGGCTGTTCTCGCGTGCCTGGCCCGTGCTGATCGTAGCGCTACCGATCATCTTTCAGCCCGAACTCCGACGGGCACTCGAACAGATCGGGCACGCGGGTTCGGTCATGCCAGGATTCACGCGCAACACTGACATCGAGGCGCTGGAGCACACAATCGATGAGGTGAGCCGCGCCGCATCGCAGCTCAGCCGCACGGGTTACGGCGCACTGATGGTGATTGAGCGCGAAACCGGGTTACAGGAGTACGTTGAACGCGGCGTGCAATTGCATGCTGTCGTGAGCCGTCAGTTGCTGATTAATATTTTCTTCCCTAACTCGCCACTGCACGACGGTGCGGTCATCATGCGTAGCGATCGCATCCTCGCCGCAAACTGCATCCTGCCACTCAGCGAACGCGGGACGACATCCGGCAAGATTGGAACCCGACATCAGGCGGCGATCGGAATAACTGAAGAATCGGATGCGATCGCCGTGGTCGTGTCAGAAGAGACGAATCGTATCTCTGTAGCCAATAACGGGCGGCTGATTGAGAATCTGGATACCGAACGACTGCGCCGTGCCTTGCGGTTGTTACTGAAAGTCGAGCGCGACGATCGTGATGACGGCACGGCGTCGGCGCGCACGTCGCCGCTACGCGCCCTCAGAGACCGTCAGCAGCCAACTCAGTCGACGGTGGTGCCGGAGAAGTCGGGCGATGATTAGATGACAAGATGGATGCTCAATGTCGTGACAACAGGCAACTTCGCGAGGCTCCTCATCTCGCTGATCTGTGCCTTCGCCCTCTGGGCATGGGTTGAAGCTGATCGAGATCCAGAACAGACGTACAACGCCAGCCAGGTACAGGTGATGGTCAGAGATCGACCAGAGGGACTTGAACTTGTGGGGGCACTGCCACTGGTCAACGTACAGCTACAGGGACCGCAGTCGATCATTCAGACGATCGACACGACCTCGATTCAGGCATACGTTGATCTGAGCGATCATGATGAACCAGGTCCATACGCGGAACGAATTCAGATCGAAGCACCAGACGGACTCCGAGCGGCATCGTCTGATCCTGAAGTGATCGACATTGAACTGGACACGATCGTGTCACAGGAGTTTGATGTGGTGATTCTCACTCCGAACGTCGAGGAGCGTAACCTGCTCGTCACCAACACGTTGGTGACACCCAATCGAGTGGTCGTGACGGGCGTTGCGCAGAACGTCAGTCGGGTTGAGCGCGTCGTTGTGGAGGCCGTCGTTACCGATCAGACCAGCACGTTCACTGCGAATGTCACGCCGGTGGCGGTCGATGCGGAGAACAGACCGATCCTTCCGGTGACCATGGAACCAGAACGTGTCTCGCTGACCGTGTCGCTGGAACTCAGCGGTAAGGAAGTCCCCGTCTACGTGCAGTGTGAATGTGACGCCTTCGATGGTTTTGAAGTCGTCGGGCAGCCACTCGCAAATCCAAATACCGTGCTGATTGACGGACCGGCCGAAGAACTCGATCAGGTCAACTTCGTCTACACAATTCCGATCAACACCGGCGAACTCAAGGCGTCGACGGTCCTCCAGAAGGTGCTACTCGACATCTCCAAGCTCCCGGAGGGAGTTACGATCGAACGCGATGCCGCCGCCGTCTCAGTGCGCGTTGAGCAGGCGACATTCTCGGAGACCTTCGAAAACATCCCTGTCCAGGTATTTGGCGAAGCCGAGAACACACGCGTGTCCGTTGCGCCAGGTACGCTGACGGTCGATCTTGAGGGGCCTCAGCAGGAAGTGGGAGCGTTGACCGAGCAGGATATCGCGGTCGTCGTCGATGTCGGTGGACTCGGTGAAGGCACGCATCAACTCCGGCCACGCCTGATCCTGCCGCCTCAGGTATCGTATAGCGACCCACCGCCACAAGTCGTTGTTACGATTGTGGTTATCGAGCCAACAGCCGCGCCGACGCAGCAGCCAGAGCCACAAGCCACCGGAACTGCAACATCATAGCCAGGATCGCCGATTTCGGCACGAAGCCGAACGTGGTAACGCCGCAACGCACCCGGCGGTTGGAAATATCGCGCAGGATGTACATCTGAATGTGACCGCTAGCGAGCCGAACCGGTCTGCACCTCGTAGGTCAGCAGGATCGCCTCAGCGACCTCGCGCATGGATTTACGATTGTCCATGCTGGTCTTCCGCATGCGATTGAAGGCGTCGGCCTCACGGAGTCCGTGCACTTCCATGAGCACGCCTTTTGCGCGCTCCACGAGCTTGCGGGTTTCGAGCGCGTCCTTAAGGTCGGTCACTTCGCGTTCGAGGTCGCGCATCTCACCGAATCGAGCGAGGGCCAACTCGATGACCGGCATCAGCTCGGTTTCCTTGAACGGCTTGACGAGGTAGCCGCAAACGCCGGCTTCTTTGGCTCGCCCGATAAGGGCGGTCTCCGAGTATGCGGTGAGCAAGACGACCGGGGCGATACGATCGCGTGCCAGTTCCTCGGCGGCAGCAATGCCGTCCATTTCTGGCATCTTAATGTCCATGACAATGAGGTCAGGTCGGAGCTTGCGAACTAAATCGACTGCGGCTCGACCGTCGGAGGCTTCGGCGATGACATCGTAACCGAGATGGCTCAGCATCTCACGCAGGTCCATACGGATGATCGATTCGTCGTCTGCAATGATGATTCGCGCACTTTGGGATGGCGTCGTCATTGACTGTCCACTGCTCTCCGGCGCCCGTTCCGATAGTTTTCTGGACGGTCGAGCGCGCATTCCCTGTACACGCAGAGCAGTGCGTCACTGCACTGCTCTGCGTCGCTTCTCTACCAAAGACTCGGTCCCGCGAGAGTCCATGAAGTTCCTGGACGACGGATAATCTGTCCGTTGCTGCTGCAGCCGTTCTCACGTGTGTTTTGGTCGGGGCGAGAGGATTCGAACCTCCGACCACTCGACCCCCAGCCGAGTGCGCTACCGGACTGCGCCACGCCCCGTTTCCGCGCCAAGTATACGATAGCCGATGGCGCTGCGCGTAGCGCTATCGGCTATCGTCATGAAGCGCTGGAGGTTACTTGACCTGTGCCTTGGCGCCAGCCTCTTCAAGCTTGGCGCGGGCTGCTTCGGCCTCGTCCTTGGTGACGCCCTCGCGCACGGCCTTCGGCGCGGCCTCGACGAGGTCCTTGGCCTCCTTAAGGCCCAGGCTCGTCAGTTCGCGGACAGCCTTGATGACCTGGACCTTGTTGGCACCGATGTCGGTCAGGACAACGTCGAATTCGGTCTGCTCTTCGACTGGGGCTGCTGCGGCACCACCGGCGGCCGGAGCGGCTGCGGCCATCATTGGGGCGGATGCGGTGACGCCGAAGCGCTCTTCCAGCGCCTTGACGAGCTGCGACAGCTCAAGGACGCTCATCTGCTCGATCGACTCGATCAACGCTTCCATCTGTTCGGTTCCCATAGCCATGTGAAGACGGTCCTCTCTCCCCGGCGGCGTTCATCCCCGGAAACAATGCAACCTGCACTCTGCAAATCGCCAACAGCTACCATAATGCGGTGTCCCGGCTACGCAGCCGCTTCACCCTCGACTGTCTCAGCACCGGATTCCCCGAGCTGCGACACGCGTGCCTGCAATACGTATGCAAGCGAGCGAATCGGAGCGGCCAGCACTCCGACGATCCCGTACAACGGCGACGAGAATCCGCCGACAACACGCCCGATCAAGACTTCCTTGCTCGGCAGGCTCGCGAGCGCTTCGACCTGGTCAACGCTGATGAGGGCGCCCTCAAGCATTGCCCCACGAATCTGCATGATCCGCGACGTGCGGACGAAGTCACTGATGATCTTCGCCGGCTGCACCGGGTCATCGAACGCAGTCACCAGCGCGGTCGGACCTTCGAGCTGTGGTTCGAGCGCCTCCATGTTGTGCTGGCGTGCCGCGATCTTCGTGAGCGTATTCTTCGCCACTCGCAGCTCCGCATTGTGCGGACGCAGTTGAGCACGAAGCCCCTGCAGGTCCGCCACGGTCAAGCCGCGATAGTCGGTGACGATTGTGAGAATTGACCGGCTCAGCGCTTCGGACAGTTCCGCGACCTTTTCCACCTTCTTCGGTGTTGGCATCTGGCTTTCACCTCCCTTCCACTTGCCACGACGGTCTTACGACTTTTAAAAGAAAACGCCCCCGCGCCAGAGAGCACGGGGGCGTGTATATCCAGTTCAGGATCCACACCAGAAACGATGATTATCGCTTCCCGCATCCTCGGCCGGTTGATTAAGCATTTGATGTCGCAAACGCCCCGGCTGTCTTCGGCGCGAACTTGTTCAGTTGTTGTGCGTCTAGCCGGACTGCGACGCAGCGGCCATCGCCTCAGCGACATCCAGCGGGATGCCAGGCGCCATTGTACTCGTCAGCGTGATCGAACGGCAATAGACGCCCTTTGCGCCGCTCGGCTTGTTCCGTTGAACTGCATCGACGATCGCATAGAGGTTTTCGAGAATCTGCGCCTCGGAGAACGACTTCTTCCCGATTGCCACATGGACGAGGCCGGTGCGGTCATTGCGGAACTCGACACGACCGCCCTTGAGTTGGCTGATGACTGTTGGCAGGTCTTCTGGTGTCCGGACGACCGTGCCAGAGCGGGGGTTCGGCATCAGACCACGACGACCAAGCACCCGACCGAGACCACCAACCTTGCCCATCTGATCGGCCATCGCGATCGTCGCGTCGAATTCGAGCCAGCCTTCGTTGATCTGCTTGACGAGATCATCTGAGCCGACATAGTCCGCGCCTGCCTCACGCGCGATGCGCTCGGCGTCGCCGATTGCGAACACGAGAATACGAACGACCTTGCCGGTGCCAGCCGGCAGGACGACAGTCGAACGAACGGTCTGGTCGGCCTGGCGTGGATCGATGCCGAGACGAAAATGGGCTTCGACGGTTTCATCAAAGTTCGCGTACATCACGCGCTTCAGCAGTGCTACAGCGTCGTCTGCCTTGTACAGGCGATCCGGCTCGATCAGCTGCGCAGCGTTCTCGAATTTCTTGCCGTGTTGCGGCATGCGCTATGTCCTCCTGTGGTGCCGTCGGGACTTCTGTCCCTCCCACACAATGTGCCGGATACACCGGCAAGCGAGCCATGATGTTCGATATTAGCCGACGACCTCGAGGCCCATCGAGCGCGCGGTGCCTTCGATCTGCTTGACCGCACCATCAACGTCGACGGCGTTGAGGTCCTTCATCTTGAGTTCCGCGATGTCACGAATCTGCTGAGATGAAACCTTACCGGTGATCTCCTTGACGTTGCTCGAACCTTTGTCGATGCCAGCGGCCCGACGAAGGAGGTCGGCGGCTGGTGGTGTCTTCGTCACGAAGGTGAACGAGCGATCCTCGAAGACCGTAATGACGACTGGAACGATCTGCCCGGTCATGTTGGCGGTACGCTCGTTGTACTCCTTGACGAAGTTCATGATCGCGACACCATGCTGACCG
>Ga0136611_10001027_pt1 | contig 19049 bp, 24 predicted proteins | sample AntDrymUQ2232306_2_FD_106645 | JGI IMG/M metagenome (GOLD analysis project Ga0136611, IMG submission 106645) | Polar desert sand microbial communities from Dry Valleys, Antarctica - metaG UQ223 (23.06) | ecosystem: Environmental > Terrestrial > Soil > Desert | place: Antarctica: Dry Valley...
GCGATGGCGCCGTTCACAGGGGGAGCGCCTGCCTGAGGTACTGCTCGCGTAGCTCGTGGCCGGGGGCGGACAGGCGCGGAGATCGACCGCTTTCCCGCTACGCCTCGTGGAGGGACTGGAGGGGACGGACCGGGTCGGTCAGGGGCTTATTGGCCATCTGGAGGGCGCGGCGGTAGGCTTGGGCATGGCGGAGCGACCAATCGAGCGCGCGTTGCTCGTCTTTGGCAACAATCGCCGCGATGATCTCGTCGTGGGCGCGACGGATGCCGGTGATCGCGGCCTCGCCGATCAGGGGCAGGATCTCGGTCATCGCAGCGTTGAGCGCGTCGCTGAGCGGCAGCCGCGCGGCAAGCAGCATGCGGTTGCCGGTCGCCTCGGCGAGCAGATCGTGGAACTCTTCCTCGATCGCGATAATCGCCTCGACCGAGTCCAGCGGTACATCGTTCAGGGTCTGGAGCCGGATCAGCATCGCGTCGCTGCAGCGGAGGGCGGCGCGGCGTGCGGTCCACGGCTCGACACCCTCCAGGAACTCAAACAACTCCTCAAAGGTGACTTCCTCGAGCTGCATATAGAGGCGGACGGTGTCGCTGAGCTTGTCGAGCGAGACGGACTGGACAATCAGCTCGCGCCCGTTGGCGGCGCGCACGACGAGGCCGGCTTGTTCCAGCCCGCGCAGCGCCTCGCGCACCGCGCCGCGGCTGCAGCCGAACATGCGGCACAACTCAGCCTCGGAGGGAAGCGGCTCGCCCACGGGCACGGCACCGCTCACCACCAGGCGTTGCAACTCCGCCGCCACCTGATCGCGTACGGTCACACGCCGGATCGGCCGGGCGACGAGCGCAGGGTCTCTCATGCCGTCCCCATTGTGTCGGATCGTTCTACAGGTCATTATTCTACAGGTCGGACGCTGCGGACGCTAGCAGAAGGCAAGGGACGAAGGATGAGGAGGGCGTGATGGAGGAGTTCGCGGGTAAGGTCGCGGTCGTGACCGGCGCGGCGAGTGGGATCGGGCGCGCGCTCGCGGAGCGGTTTGCGGCCGAGGGGATGAAGGTCGTGCTCGCGGACGTGGAGGAGGACGCGCTCCAGCACGCGGCGGCGGCGATCCGCGCCAGCGGGGCCGAGGTGCTGGCGGTGCGCACCGATGTGTCGCGCGTGGCGGATCTACGCACGCTGGCGGAGCGGGCGCTGGCGGCGTTCGGAGCGGTGCATCTCCTCTGCAACAACGCCGGCGTCTTCGGGCCGCCCAAGACGGCGTGGGAGCAATCGGACGCGGACTGGGAGTGGACGCTCGGTGTAAACCTCTACGGCGTACTTCACGGGATGCAAGTTTTTGTGCCGCTGATGCTCGCTCAGGGCGGCGACGCGCACATTGTCAACACCGCGTCCGAAGCGGCCTTCACGGTGCGGCCCTTTACGGGCGCGTATAACGCCAGCAAACATGCGGTGAACCTCGTCTCGGAGACGGCGGCGGTCGAACTGAAACTGCGTGGCGCGGCGATCGTGATCCACTCGCTCTGCCCCGGCGGCGTGAACACGCGTGTCTGGGACGCCGCGCGCAACCGCCCGGCGCACCTCGCGGATGACGCGCCCTTGCCCCCGGAGGGTCAGCGGCTCTTCGATTCCACCCGTACCGGCCTCGCGGGAGCGATGGACCCGCGCGAGGTAGCGTCGGTCGTCCTGGAGGCGATCCGTACGCACCGCTTCTACGTCTTCTCCCATCCGGAGCTGAAGTCAGGCTTCCAGCGCCGCTTTGAGCAGGCGATGGCGGAGGGGGAACCGTACGTGAGCCCGCGCTTGCTGGAGCGCCTGGGCGGTTAGGATCGTGGTGCGGGCGTCGAGAAATACCTCCGTCGCCCCTGCCCCGCGTCTGTCGTCTGTGATTCCGTAGCGCGGAAGGCTTGTGGGGAGGGATGGGCATGTCCGCAACGCTGCTCTTTGCCGGCGCGGCCGGGACGGTGACCGGGTCACATTTTTTGTTCGAGGCGGGATCGCTGCGCCTCTTGCTCGACTGTGGCATCTACCAGGGTGGGCGGGAGCTGCGCGAGCGCAACTGGCAGCCTTTCCCCGTGCCACCAGACTCGATAGACGCCGTCGCGCTCAGTCATGCGCACATTGACCACACGGGCTATCTGCCGCGCCTGGTGGCGGATGGCTTCGCCGGGCCGGTCTATGCGACCGCGCCGACGCGCGACCTCTGCGCGATCATGCTGCCGGACTCCGCGCGCCTGATGGAGGAGGAGGCGTCCTATCGCAACCGCAAAGGGGCGACACGCCACACACCCGCGCTGCCGCTCTACACGGAGCAAGACGCCGAGCGCGCGGTCGGTCGCATCCAGCCGCTCCCCTACGGCAAGACTCAGCCTCTGGCCGGCGGCGCGCGGGTGACGCTGCATCGCGCCGGGCATATCCTCGGCTCGGCGCTGGTGGACGTGCAGGCAGGCGGTATCCGCCTCGTCTTCAGCGGCGACCTCGGACGCGACGACCCGGAGTTGCTGATCCCCCCGGCGGACGTGCGTGAGACAGATTACCTGATGATTGAGTCCACCTACGGCGACCGCCTCCACGTCGAGCAGGACCCGCGTCCGAGTCTCGCGGCGGCCGTCCATGCCGTCGCCGCGCGCCGGGGCGTGATCGTAATCCCCGCCTTCGCGGTGGGGCGCACGCAAGAAGTGCTGGCGCTGCTGCGTGAGCTGGAAGATGCCGGCCGCATCCCCGACCTGCCGGTGTTCGTGGACTCGCCGATGGCGACCGACGCGACCGCGATCTATCGGAAGTACCCCAATGAACTAGATGCGGACGTGCGCCAGCACGGCGAGCGCGCACTGCGACCGAAGCAGCTGCATTTCACGCGCAGCGTCGAGGAGTCCAAGGCGCTCAATACGCTGGAGGGTCCGGCGATCATCATCTCCGCGAGCGGGATGGCGACGGGCGGACGCATCCTCCACCACCTGCGCAACCGGCTGCCGGAGGCCCGCAACGCCGTGCTGCTGGTTGGCTACCAGGGTGAGGGCACGCGCGGGCGTCAGTTACAGGAGGGTGCCGAGCATGTGCGGATTTTCGGTCAGGACGTCGCCGTGCGCGCCGAGGTCCTGAAGATGGATGGCTTCTCTGCCCACGCCGACGCGGACGAAACGCTCGCCTGGCTGCGCGGCTTCGCCCGCCCGCCGCGGCGCACGTTCCTCGTCCATGGCGAAGAGCCGGCCCGCACGACGCTCGCGGCGCGCATCCGCCAGGAGCTGGGCTGGGAGGTGAGCGCACCCGCGTTTGGGGAGAAGGCGACGCTCAGTTGACCGCGCGTCCAGCGTGACCGCGACGGCCGGCACGTCAATCGTGCGCATGAGGCGGGGCCACATGGAGGTGTGCGACATCACCGCGCGCACGATCAGCGGGACGCATCCTGAGGCGCACGCGTCTTCGAGGCTCTGCCGTGAGTGACAACCCCGAGATCCAATCCGGTGCATCAGTGCGAAACCAGCACCGCGCCTTGCCGCCGCTGGAGGAGCCGTATCGTCGCTCGCTTGAGGCGGCGGTTGCCTTTGTCTTTGAACGATTCAACCCCGCCGGCATTGTTGCCGCGGGCACGATTGTACGGGGGACGCCTGGACCGACGAGTGACTTTGATATCTCGGTCCTTCACCACGAACCGAGCCGCCAGCGCGTGCAGAAGTTCTTTCACGGCGTCCCGACCGAATTCTTCGTCAACCCGCCGGCCCAGATCGAGCGGTACTTTGCGACGGAGCAAGAGGAGGGGCGGCCTGTCACCGCGCATATGTGGGCGACGGGGTTTGCGGTCTTCGACCCGGAAGGCATTGTCGCCCGTCTGCGCGCAAGCCGACGCCGTGCTCAGGCGCGGGCCGAACCCCTCAGCCGCCTTTCTCCTCCAGTCCCGGTACAGCACAGCGACGATGCTCGAAGATGCGCTCGATATCGCGGACACGGACCCGCAGATGTGTGCGGCCCTGCTCGGTAAGGCCGTGGAGCACGCCGTGGAGCACCGGTTCTGGGCCGCACGCCACTGGCAGCCCCGCCACAAAGGCACCCTGCGCGCGCTGTCCGACCTCGACGGCCCCCTGGCGCGGCACGTTCGGCAGTTCCACCAAGGCATCGAACTGGCAGAGCGCATTGATGCGGCGCGCGCGGCTGTGCTGCACAGTGTTGGTGCAACAGGCTTCTTCGAGTGGGAATCGGACGTTGAGGCGCTCCGCACCGTCAGCGAGCACACGGTCTGACCGAGCGCCCGCTCCGGAAGGCTGTCGTGTCGTGGCCGAATAACATCAGCTCATTGGGCCAAAGTCTTTGTGATGCGCCGATCGGGCACGAGCCAGATCACCGCCACGAGGACGTACAGTGCGCAGGCGGCCCACGCGCTCAGGAACGCGAGCGGAATCGCCGCGAGGTAGATCGCCACCGAGACCAAGCCCTTGACGTCGCGGCCGACGGCATGCGCGAGCGCGGACTCCTGGCCATGGAGCGCCACCAGAGCGCGGGTGAGAATGTAGTAGGCGACCCCCGTCAGCAGCAGGATCGTGCCATAGAGCGCCACGGGCCAGACGGCGAAGGTGGTTTCACCCATCCAGGCGGTGACGAAGGGGGTGAGCGACAACCAGAAGAGGAGGTGCAGGTTGGCCCAGAGGACGCGACCGTCCACCTGCTTCACCGCTTGGAACAGGTGGTGGTGGTTGTTCCAGTAGATGCCGAGGAAGACGAAGCTGAGCACGTAACTCAGGAACGTCGGGATCAGCGGGCGCAGCGCGGCGAGATCGGTGCCATGCGGCGCTGTCAACTCCAGCACCATGATCGTGAGGATGATCGCCATCACCCCGTCGCTGAACGCTTCCAGCCGCCCCTTGCCCATCGCTACGCTCGATTCAACGCCCCCACGACGGGGCTGCCCCGCGTGATCGCCGGCGACCCCAGCCTCGATCGGGGCCACCTGGGACGCCCCATCTCTACCCGATCCTAGCCGTTCGGGCGGCGCCAGCACCACGAGCTGAATAGGCAGGACGGGACCCGCGCGACGGGTGATCACTGAGCATCAGTCCAGCGTCACCTCGCCGGTGCGGCCGTCAATCGTGAGGCGGAAGTACTTGAGGATGTCCCAGCCGAGCAGCGAGGGAAAGCGGCGGTTGTAGTCGGTCGGCTGAGCGAGGTGGATTTCATCGTCAATGATCTGCCGTCGCCCATCCTCATGCTCGAACAGATAGAAAGCCATTTCCACGTAATCCAGACTGGCCCCGCCAATGCCACTGGCAGGTGCATGGCGGGGCCAGTCTGCAGGTGAGGAAAGTAGGTCTACCGGAATCTCAAGCAGCCGTGTGGCATCGCCAGGATGGAGCGTCGTTCCAGTGGCGCCAGTGTCTATTGCAAATGGAACCTTGATCCATCCGCCTCGGACACGAGGAAGTGAAACCGAGATATCTACCGTCGGCAACACTGCGATTGAACCCATCCGGAAAGAGCCTCGAATCACAGGTCGATCGCCACCGGATGAGGTGTCAGATATTGGACCCAGACCTGTCGTGGCCGTAGGCCCTGCTCTCCGGTCAGACGGATGACATCAAAGAGGTCATCGTCCACCGCAACAACGTTGCCTTCGTAGACCGCGACAAACTTCTCGGGATAGAGCTTGGTTAGCTCTTCCGCGTTCTCCGTCCAGAAAACACGTTCTCGTTCCAGTTCGAGGTCCATCGCTGCCACCTCTTCGCGTGTCGGGAGCGGGGGCATCGGCAGGCGCTCCGTGATGCGACCGTGCGCTCCACTGCCATTGAGGCTGATCTTCATTGCGCATCCTCCCTTCGCTGGGCCGGCGGCGACCGCCCATTCATATCCATATCATCGCACGTCTGGCAGACTGACCTTCACCTCCAGCACGCGCGCTAGGAACGCCCAGCGGTCCGTCGCTTCCTCGATCATTTTGCTAGTGGGCGTGAGCGCGCCATGACCGGCGGCAGTCTCGATCCGGATCAGGACCGGCGCCGCGCCGCCTTGGGCCGCCTGGAGCGCCGCCGCGAACTTGAAGCTGTGCGCCGGGACGACGCGGTCGTCGTGGTCGGCGGTTGTGATCAGCGTGGCGGGGTAGGCGGTGCCGGGGCGGAGATTGTGCAGGGGGGAGTAGGCATAGAGTGCGCGAAACTCTGCCTCGTCCGCCACACTGCCGTAGTCCGAGACCCAGGCCCAGCCGATCGTGAAGGTGTGGAAGCGCAGCATGTCCAGCACACCACGCCGGGCAGGGCCGCGCCGAAGAGCTCCGGGCGCTGCGTGAGCGCCGCGCCCACAAGCAGACCGCCGTTGCTGCGCCCGCTGATCGCGAGCTTCACGGTGGAGGTGTAGCCCGCCGCGATCAGCCACTCCGCCACGGCGATGAAGTCATCAAAGACGTTCTGCTTGGCGAGCTTCGTTCCCGCCTTATACCAGTCTTCGCCATACTCGCCGCCGCCGCGCAGACATGCCTGCGCGTAGACCCCGCCCAGCTCGAGCCAGACGATGTTCGTCACGGAGAAGGCCGGCGTGAGCGGGATGTTGAAGCCCCCGTAGCCATAGAGATGGGTGGGGTTCTGCCCGTTCCGCTCCAGCCCGCGCCGGTGCGTGAGGAAGAGCGGGATCCGCGTCCCGTCCGCGCTCGGCACGAAAACCTGCACGGTCTCGTAGTCTTCCGGGCGAAAGTCCACGCGCGGACGCTGAACGACGCTGCTCTCCCCTTTTGCGAGGTCGTAGTGGAAGATCGTGGTGGGGTAGGTGAAGCTCGTGAAGGCGTAGAACGTCTCCGCTTCGTCGCGCCGCCCGCCAAAGCCCGCCGCGGTGCCGATCCCTGGCAGCGCGACCGTGCCGGCGGGCGCGCCATCGAGCGTGTAGAGGCGCACGGCGGAGCAGGCATCGACAAGATAGGACGCGATCAAGATCCCGCCGACCGCGGAGACGCCCTCCAGCGTGTCGCCGGTCTCCGCGATCACCTCGCGCCAGTGGACGTGCTCCGGCCGCGTCACGTCCACCGCGATCACGCGATAGTGCGGTGCATTGTGATTGGTGCGGAACCAGAAGATCGGGCCATCATTATCAATCGGGTGGTATTCCGCGTCAAATCCCGTCACCAACGCCACGTTCGCGCGCTCAGATTGTGAGAGGTCGCGGTAGAGAATCTGGTTGTGGGGGCTGGTTCCCTGGGAGATCGAGATGATCAGGTAGCGCCCATCGTCCGAAACGCCGCCGTGGATCAACCACTCTTTCTGATCCGTGTTTGCGTAGATCAGGGTGTCCTCGCCCTGGTCGGCGCCGATGCGGTGGTAGGAAAGCTTGTGATAGTAGTTCACGCCCTCGTAGAGCGCGCCGGACGGTGGCTCGTCATAGTGGCTGTAGAAGAAGCCCTCGCCGTCGTGTGTCCAGGCGGCATCGGAAAATTTGCTCCAGCGCAGAGAGTCCGGGCGATCCGCGCCGCTGGCGACCTCGCGCACGCGCCACTCCTGCCAGTCGGAACCAGCCGAGGAAAGTGCATAGGCGAGCAGCGCGCCGTCCTCGCTCACGGACGCGCCCACGAGCGCCACCGTGCCGTCCGCGGAGAGCGTATTCGGATCGAGCAGTACCCGCGGCTCTGCGTCGAGCGCGCTGCTCGTATAGAGCACGCTCTGATTTTGGAGTCCGTCGTTCTTGAAGAAGAAATAGCGCCCGCCCTGGTGCCAGGGGACACCGTACTTTTCGTAGTCCCAGAGACGCGTTAGACGTTCTTTGATCGGTGCGCGGGCCGGAACCGCTTCAAGGAAGGTAGAACTGAGCGCGTTCTCGGCCTCGATCCAGGCGCGCGTCTCTGGCGCGTTCGGTTGCTCCAGCCAGCGGTACGGGTCCGCCACCACGACGCCGTGATAGATATCCGTGTTGTCGGCGCGGCGGGCGGCGGGGTACTGGTACGGGTTGGGCTGCGTCATCGGCATCACCTCTTCGGGCCGTTGATCCAGGATAGATGCACCCGCGGTCCCTCAAGGCTAGTACGACGGCGGTTGCTGATACGAGCGTCCCCTCCGCATATCTCCGCCGGCCGATTCGTGCCCCATTCCGCGTACCCGGAGCCGAGCGCGGTGGACCGGGAGGCTGGTCCATGCGATTCTGAGCAGGGAACGGACACCGAGCGAATGCGCCGCTCCGTTGCTCCATGAAGCGTGACCGATCACGACGTCCACGCGATGCGGCGGCAGCAGCAAGGACAAGGAACGATGAACGAGCAGCCCCGCGCGGCCATGACGGTGGTGAGCGCCGATGGCGTGACCGTTGGCACACAGGAAGCGGCGACGGATTCACACATCGGCGTGCGCTGCCCGGAAACGGATGCGCCCGGCGGCCAGCTCTGGCTGCCGCGGACGATGATCGCGCGGGTTGAGGACGCAACGATTCGGCTCAACCGCAACCGCGCCGAGCTACACGAGGCGGTGTACGCGCTTCCACCGGGTCAGCAACGGGCGTTTGAAACTCTGGGCCTCAACGTCAAGATCGGCCGCGCACGAGGGATGGAGCTGGGGCAGCAAGGTGGATAGGGTGTCAGGTCCCGCACCGTGCGATCAGCACGCAACGCCGGGGGCGGGCACGAACTGCCCCTCCCGCCTCCCTGCCTGGTTACGCGAGGCAATCCGGGCAACGTAGGACGCGGACGGTGCGCGGGAAGAAAAGCGGGCCTTCGCTGACGGAGCCCCAGCGCATCGAGGCGCGCGGCCAAAGCTGGCGGCAACCCCAACAACGTCGCGCATCGCCATCGGCGATCCCGGTGCTGCTTCCGCTCGGCCGCGTGCTGAAGGCAATCGGATGCTGATCCGGACCCGCCATAGCCAACCCCCTCATCGCCCACCACGCCAGCCGGTACGACGATTATGGCGGTAAGCATACCTAGAGTCAAGGATATGATTGCAAAATAATTCAGTTATGTGTATATGTCCTAACTGTCAAACTGGGCGGTCGGCTCGATAGGCGGAGGAGCTGCTCAGGGCTGCGGGCGTTCGGCGGTATAGAGCCAGCGGTCTGCGATCCGTGGCCCCGACGTATTTGATACCTCGTGCAGCGTCACAACCGCACCGGAGGCAGGCCAGATCACGCCACGATTGAGCGCGCCCCAGTTCCCCACGCAAAGGTCGGACTGCGCCGCCGCACGTGTGTAGACGCGGCACCCTTCGGCCGGTGCGAGCGTGCCGGCAAAGGTGAAGACAGGCGCGCGCCCGACGGCGTTCGCGCTGCTGGGCGCGCGCAGCTCTAGTCCGCGCAGCTCGCGGCTGCCGCCCCCGACGTTCTGAATCTCGACATACTCACGCGCCGGATCGGACGAGGAGGGCTGAACCGCGGTCACACGCACCTCGGCGCGACCGGCGCGCTGTGCGATCGCCGCGACCGAGTCCAGGTCTCCTGCCTCGACATGAATCTTGCCATAGAGTTCCAACATCTGTGTCGTCGTCGGCGCGGCCACACCCATTTGGCGCAGGTAGCCCACGAGCGCGTCATCGCGGTTTTCCCAGAGCGCGAGCCGGATCGGGTCGCAGCGCTGCTCCTGGACCGGGTCCAGGGGGATGCAGGCGCGCGTCCGATCCCGCTCAATCAGCGCCTGCGCGGGACTGGTCGCGACTGCCCCGGTCTGGACCCCGGTCTGCTGGGCGCTCGACTCCGCCGTGCCATACATACGCCAGAGAATCAGCCCCAGCACCGCGCCGACCACGTAGACAAGCAAACAGACAGTCACCACCTGGCGGTTGGCGGAACCTTCCCAGGTGAGACGGCGCAGGCGCTGGAACCAGCGGGCGCTGGTTCCCTGCTGAGGCGTTTCGCTGTCGCCGCTGGGTGGAAGGGTGGTCGTTTCGGCCATCGTACCTTCGTGGTATGTGCGTTGACACCATTGTACGGGAGCAGAACGACGGGGGCCACGTTCGCGCCGCTCTGAGCGTCCCTCGCGCAGGAAGGCGCCGCGCCTCTTCAGATTCCGGAGCAGGCGTAATTCGTCCGCGCTGTGTGGAACGCATCTATCCTGTGTTAGGCGTGGGTTTGGAAGAAGTCAAGAATGACGTCGTTTGCGATCAGATTACGGCTGAGCGTGCCCGCCCGCTCCTCCGGTAGGACGGAGAAGCCCCCCGGCCAGGTGTGGCCGCCGCGGACGACGAGATAGAAGACCAGCACCGCGTCCGCGCCCACGCGCCGGTAGGTGTCCAATTGGACGCGCGTTGGGTCGCTTGGGTCCAGGGGGGTCTGCTGGCGGCGGGCGGGAGCGGCGCAGCCGTAGGCGGAGGCCCACCAACTGATCGTGCGCGCAATCGAGATCCACTTCTCGCCGCTGCCGTTGGCATTCTGATCGCTGTTATATGGCCAGGCGTGGTCCTCGGTGCCATGGATCTGGAGCAGCGGCACGGTGCGGACGGGCGGTTTGGCGCCGCTGGCGATCAGCTGGTTGCCGCCGCCGACCGCGGCGATCGCGGCGACGAGGTCAGCCGCCTCGCAGGCCAGCCGGTGACAAAGTGCCGCGCCGTTGGACATGCCCGTCGCAAAGACGCGCCGGTCATCTACCGGCAGGAGCGCGCGCAGCGCGTCGAGCAGCGCGCGCGTGTAGGCGATGTCGTCCACCCCCTCGGCGCAGGCAAGGCCGCTGACGCAGGCGTAGCCGTCAACACCGCCGCCCGCGTTCCAGGTACGCACCTCTGCATCGTTCGGGTTGGGCGTGCCGTTGCCATAGACCGTCACCCACCCGCGGGCGGCGGCGAGGTTATGCAGCGCACCCTCAGCCTCCACGTCGCCGCCGGGCGCGGTGGAGCGGGCGAAGCGTGTACTATTGCCGCCGCCGCCGTGAAAGGCGAGCACGACAGGACGCGGCCCAGGCGGGAGCGCAACGGGGAGATAGAGATCCGCCGGCCGGCCCGGATAGCCGGGAACCTCCAGCGCGTGGCGGATGGCGAGCGGCTGTTCGATACCGTGTCCCCTGTTATCCGCGTGTGCCGTCGTGCGCCGCCTGCCCGGCGCGGAGCTGTCGCGCCCGTATCAGGAACCCGCGGTCGCTCTGGGTCGCCTGCTCCGGCGCCATCAGCCGCGCGAGCGCGTTGACGGCGGACTTGGTGGCGGCGACTGACCACGGGTCTTTCGCAAGCAGCGTGGCCGCGAGCGTCCGCGCGGGATCAGCTCAGTGTCCGGCACAACGTGGTTGATGAAACCCTATTGTAGCGCGTCTTGCGCGCTGAAGCGTTCACAGGTCAGCACGAGTTCTTTTTCTCCGGGCGGTTGAGCGTGACCGTGAGGAGGCCGGGGAGTTCCCGGTCGCGGTGGACGAGCAATGTTTCCAGCATGGTCCTCGTTCGGGCGCCGGATTATCCACGGCGCAACGGCGATCAGAGGAGTTGGACATCGAAGGGCGCGACGAGGACATCGCCCAGCCCCGTGTAATCCACATGAATCGTGAGTGCCGTCGTCGTCCGGACGACCGCCTTTTGATGACCGAAACCAGGAGCGGGCGTCACGTACAGCACTCCATCTATCACTTCATAGCGGTTGCCGTCGTCTGGGATCGCGGCATACGTCTCATAGGTCCAGCACCCTTGCGCGGCACCGGGTACCTGATTGGCAGGCTGGATGACGCTGAGCGTTGCGGTAGTCGTGGTCATGGTTAGTCCTCTGCGTTGCGGAACACCCGCGTCCATCGTCGCGCGGCGGGCAAATCCTGAACGCGCCCGGCTGATACGGTGACCGAGAAGCTCACGATATCAGCCGAGCGCGGGCGAAGGAGTGCGGGGGCCGCGTGTCGGACACGCGCGCGTGATTACTCCTTCTTCCCCATCCAAGCGTGCTGTCCGGCGGCGCCCGCCCAGCCCCAGGTAGAGGCGAGCGCGGGGTGGTAGTAGTCCCAGCGGCCGGTGAACGTATACGGCGCATGCATCAGGATCATCGAGCTGTTCTTGGCGAGGATCGTGCGCTGGAGGTCGAGCAGGAGCTTGAGCTGCTTGTCAGTGTCGTACTCGATCTGTTGTTTCTGGATCAGGGCGTCCAGCTCCGGGTCGCTGAAGAGCGTCTTATTGCCGTTGCCGGAGCCGGTCGTGGACCAGTACTGGAGGAAGTAGTTGGCATCGCCCCCCGTGAGCGAGCCGAAGCTGGAGCAGAGCTGAAAGTCGCTCACGTTGTAGGTCTGCGTGCTGAAGGCAACGCTGTCCTGGGGGATCAGCTTGACCTTCATCCCGACCGCAACAAGCTGCTTCTGCACGACCTCAGCAAGGAGGCTGTCCTTGGCGAGGTTGGCGAACTTGTATTCCACCTCGCGGTTGAAGTCCCAGCCCCCAGCGGTAAGCAGGTCCCGCGCCTTCTTCAGGTCGGCGGGATAGAACGGCTTAATCTCATCCGCGGGCAGCGCCCACTTCTTGAGGTGGGGCGGCACGGGCGCGGTCCACTCACCTTCGCCCAGCTCGAGGCGCTGGATCAGGTCTTTAATATCGAGCACGGTCGCAACAGCCTGGCGCACACGCACGTCGTTGAATGGCGCGCGGTCCGAGCGCATCCAGAGCACGGAGGGGTAACTCAGTTCGCGGTCGAGGCGAATGCCCGCGCCAAAGGTCTTGAACTCTTCCGCTTCCAGCTTGTCGCGCGCGTCGAGCGCGTCAAGCTGCTTGCTGCGCAGCGCGGCAGTGCGCGCGGTCGCGTCTGAGATCACCTTGTAGACCACGCGATCGAGATAGGGCCGTTCGTCAAGCCAGCCATCCGGGCGGCGGGTGAAAGAGATCTGCGAGGAGGGGTCGAACGCCTCCAGGTGGAAGCCGCCGCTGCCGACCGCCACCTTCTGCATCTGGTCGCCGGCCACCAGTTCCTTGGGCGCGAATGCGGTGGGCACGTTCGCCGCGAGCGCGTGCGGTTCCAGCAGCCAGGCGTTGGGGGCCTTGGCCGTGTAGACCACGGTCGAAGCGTCCGGCGTTTCCAGCTTCTCCATGAACTGCGTGAAAACCGCCTTCACGCCGCTGCTGCGCGAATCGTCCTTGTAGGTATTGAAGGAAACGGCGATGTCCTCGCTCGTCACCGCGCGGCCGTTGGTGGGCGCGAGCTGCTGGAACTTCGCATTGGGCTTGATCTTGAAGACAAACTTCGTCTGGTCCGGCTGCTCGACGGATGAGGCGGCGGAGAGTTCGTACTTGCCCTCCGGCCAGATCGAGTTCACGAGGCGATCATCGAGTTCACGAGGCGATCATAGGTGTGGCGCAGCGTCAGGGTGGAGCCACCGACCTGCTTCGGATGGAGGTTGCCCATCTGTGCCTGGAGCGAAAGCGTGAGCGTGCCGCCACGCTGAGGCTTCTCCTGTTCCACCACCGGTACGCGGACGGCGTTGGCGATGGCGGTGCTCTTTCCCTGGCTGCTCGTGCCGGACCCGCTCGAATCCGAGCCACCGCAGGCCGCCGCGAGCAGCGCGGAGAGGCCCCCCATCCCGGCGACGTCGAGCGCGGCACGCCGGTGAAGACGCCGGTTGAAAAGCGTAAGATACTGCATCTTCTGCAACCGTTGCTGACCATCACCCCCAACCCCCTTGCCCAATGCTGAGAGAGGGAGAGACGCTGCCTTACCCGCTCGCCTCCGTCTCCCCCTTCCCTTGCAGGGAAGGGGGTCGGGGGGTTAGGTCTCGCTGGCCCCTAGGAAAAGAGGCCGGTAGACTACCGTACGAACGCCCTCAACCGGACTATGCAGATCAGGCAATCCGCCCGAACCGCACGGAGGGAAGCCCCATGACCACCGGCGCCGAACAATCGCCGTCGCTGAACGCTGCCGTCGTGTTGTCCCAGGCGGGCGCGCTGCTGGCGCGCGCCGGGGGCCGCGCGCTCAGTCACTGGGGCGTGACCTGGCCGCAGGCGCTCAGCCTCCTGGCACTGGCGGAGCAAGCTGCACCGATCTCCGCGACGCGCCTCGTCGAGCAGCTCGGCCTGGGCCGGACGGCGATGACGAGCGTTGTAGACCGCCTCGAGCGGAACGGCTGGGTGCTGCGCCGCCCCTCGCCCGTGGACCGGCGGACAGCGGACCTCGTGCTGACCGATGCCGGGCGCACCCTGGTCGCGGCAATCCGCCCGGTGCTAGACGAGTTGACCGAGAGCTTCTTCGCCGCCGTCAAGGCGCGCGACCTCGAACGCCTCGCCGCCGACCTCGCGCGTCTGCGTGACGGTCTAGCGGGCCGGTTGACGTAGCGGCGTGAGGTCAGCCGAAGACTCCGGGCTAGGTGAGCGCCGGGGGGTCGTCGTCGTGGGGGGGGTTGGCAGGCGGAACGCCGAACTCGCGCAGCATCTGCTCAAGCTGCTCCGGCGTGAGGCCGTGCTTGCTGAGGAACTCCTGCACAAGGCGGCTCACCATTTCCATGTCCTGCCGGGCGAGCGCGTCCGCGATCTCCAGCGCCGTCTCAAGCGAGACGAAGAGCTGTCGCCGCTCGGTCTCGTTCTCGGTGCTGAGGATCGAGGCCATCAGGCGTGTAAAGAGGTTGGTCGTGCGGGCGATGCGCACGCGGTCATCCGGGTGCGGCGGAAACTCGCCCCGAACCGCCACTTCCAGGCCGCTGCGCGACTCGTTCGCGATGTACTCAGATGGCATGCCGGCGTCTCTGACCCTTGAGCGGATGCATTCACCGTAGCATGTTGGAGGGTCGGGCGGAGCGGAGCGCCGGCGTCGGTTCTGGTTGTTCGATCCACTCAGAGTTAATGAAATCGTCTCGCTCGTCCTCCGGCGTCGGCATGCGCCACACGCTCATCCGGGAAGTAGACACAGGGGGAGGGCGATCCGCTACGCTGATGAGTGAATCGAAGCGACTTACTTCGAGTAACCTTCAAAAGGGGAGTGCAGCATGGCAGAGACAGTGATCACGGTGCGCGAGAATGGCCCCTATCTCGTCAAGGGCCCAGTGGAGATTACAGACCCGGATGGGAAGAAATTTCATGTCGAGCGGGAGGTAGTGGCGCTCTGTCGCTGCGGTGCCTCCATCAACAAGCCATTCTGCGATGGCACGCACTCCAAGATCGGCTTTGAGGCTGCGACGCGTGCAGTCCAGGCGGCCGAAGCTGAGGGTGAGAAGTAGGTCAGCGTTAGGGAACAAGGAACAGGAGGCGGCCCGGGCACGAATCCGCCTATTCCCTGTTCCCTATAATGCAGGCATGGGTTTTTACTACGGACCATCGTCCTCACCGGAGCCGGAGAAGGAGCCGGGCGGGTGCATGGAGGCGCTCTTCCTCACGCGCGCCGCCTTTACCGCGCTCGCGGTGCCGGTGGCGATCCTCTTCGGCGCAATCGGGGGGATTGTGCTGGTCTTTTACCTCTTCGCCGTCCACTGGGCACTCGGCCTGTTCGCAATCGCGCTGGTGGCGCTGGGCGTTGCCTTCTATGCCCGCTGGGAGCGGAAGAAGTATCCGGGGTTGCCGCCGGTCTAGGGATTGGGCGCGACGCACAGGGTACAAAATCTGGCTGGAGGGGTACCATGGAGCACCATGAGGGCAGATTTCGCGGTGTGAACGACCACGAGATCTACTACCAATCCTGGCGGCCGGACCACGCGCCCAGGGCCGTCCTGCTGCTCGCGCACGGGTACGCGGAGCACAGCGGGCGCTACCAGAATCTGGTGGGGTACATCGTGCCGAGGGGCTACGCTGTCTCTGCCCTGGACCATCGCGGCCACGGGCGCTCAGACGGTGAACGCGTCCAGGTTGACCACTACACGGACTACTTGACCGACCTCAAGACGTTCTTCGACATCGTCCGGGCGGAGAACCCAAGCGAGAAGATCTTTCTGCTCGGACACAGCATGGGCGCCGCGATCAGCACGGCGTACACACCCAAGCACCAGCACGAGCTTGCCGGGCTGATCCTCTCCGGCGGCGGCATCACCACGGAGCAGACGCCCCCGCGCCCGGTGGGCTTGGACCTCGCGGCCACGCTCAGCCGCGACCCGGCGGTGGTGGAAGCATACATCAACGACCCGCTTGTCTATCGTGGACCTGCCCCGGACATACGTACCTCCGCGCTCGCCGCGATGCGCACGGACCTGCCGGCGCTGGCGCGCGGAATTACCTTGCCGATCCTGATTATGGCCGGTGCTGCCTCACCGCTCGGCGATGGCCCGCGCAGCGAGGCTCTGTACGCCATCGTGGGTTCGAGCGATAAAACGCTCAAGCTCTACGACGGCTTGATGCACGAGATCTTCAACGAGCCGGAATACTCGCGTGTGATGGCCGATCTGGAAGTCTGGTTGGAAGCGCGTCTCTAGGGTCTGTATGCAAAGGCTACACCCACATGAGGATGGCGGCGATAGTGAGGAGGGCATGGTAGGTGACGGCAAGCTTCTCGTAGCGAGTGGCGATGGCGCGATAGCGTTTGAGGCGGTTGAAGAGCCGCTCGACCTGGTTGCGCTCGCGGTAGGCGGCGCGGTCGAAGTGGGGATTGCGCCGCTCGGTAGAACGGGTGGGAATGACCGGGGTGATGCCGCGGCGGCGCAGCAGGCGGCGGGCGGCGGCGCTGCTGTAGCCCTTGTCGCCCGCGAGGCGACGGGGCCGCAGGCGCGGGCGGCCCCGGCCGGGGCGCTTCACCGTGCCGTGATCCAGGAGGTGGGGGAGCGCGATCTGCTCGTGGCGCTGTCCGGGCGTCAGAACGAAGGTGAGGGGCTTGCCGTGGCGGTCGCAGCGGACGTGAATCTTCGTGCCAAAGCCGCCCCGGCTGGAGCCGAGCGCTTGATCACCGCCCCCTTTTTGGCCCCGGCCGCATGCTGGTGGGCCCGGACCACGGTGCCATCCACGAAGTGCAGGTCCCAATCCAGCGACCCGGCTGCATCCGCCTCTGCCTGGAGTGCCGCCAAGAGCCGTGCCCAGATGCCGGCCCGCTGCCAGCGGCGGAAGCGGCTGTACAGCGTGGGCCATGGCCCGTACCGGGTGGGGATATCGCGCCAGGGCGCGCCGGTCTTCATCCGCCAGAGCAAGCCATTGAGAACGCGGCGATGGTCCTCGTGCGGGCGCCCGGTGACTGGTTTCACCGGCGGCAGCAGGGGCGAAAGCCGCTCCCACTGCCGCTCCGTCAGCTCGTGTCGTCTCATATACCCATCGTACACGAGCTTTGCATACACGCCCTAGTCCGCATCTGCATCCGGCTCCTGCGACGGCCGGCTGACCAGCGGCCCCTCGACGAGCGCGGCGACGGCGGCAGCGATCGCGGCCACCAGCATCGCCGCGCCCATGCTCAGCTTGACGAACTTGCCGATGATCTCGACCGCGAGGAATCCCGGCACGACGTCCGGGCGGAAGAGCACGGAGCGATCAAGCTGAAGCAGCGGCTCCACTGGCTCACCGCGCAGCGCCGCCGCGCCGATCCGCCCGACATAGCCGCCCAGCGCCGCCCCCATGAATACGGTCAGCCAGCGCACCGGCCAAAGTAGAATGCCCATCATGCCCTCCCCGCGCCGGTCGTACCCGGCGGCCTCATTTTCCGCACGCTTTCACGCGTCATCGTACCTGGCTGGACGGAACCGCACGAGCTGGTGAGCGATAGGGTACCAGTTGACGGTTGATGCGCGCGGCGGCGGGGCCCCCTACCCCGACCCTTCCCCCGCGCGGCAGGGGAAGGGAGCACCTGCCCCGAGCGGTTTGCCAGCGTCCCCCTTCCCCTGCCGCGCGGGGGAAGGGTCGAGGGGGTCCCGCCGCCGCGCGCATCGCGTTCACCACCTCTCACGCGGCAGATTGCTATAATCTCCGAAGCGCGCCGGGAGGCGTCAAAACGGAGGATCTGCTGATGAGCACCGCCTGGATCCGTGTTGCCTACGGCGTCGTCCTCGGCCTGGTGCTGCTATTTACCGTCGCCTTTGGCAGCGCGATGGCGTTCCCTGGTCCGGACCTACCGGAGAACCCGGACGTCACCTTTCGCCAGCTCACCGCCGGTGGCGAGAATGATCGCAGCCAGAACCAGCTCACGGCCTCGATCGATAAGTTTTACGGCGAGGCGGCGGAGTACCGCGACGAGTATGTCTCGTATCAGCGCAATACCTTCCTGCTGGGCGCGGGCCTTGCGGCGCTGCTCGCGATGATCGGCCTGCTCTTGCCCGCCGCCGTCAACTATCTGCGCTGGGGATTCCTTACCGGCGCGGCGCTGGCGCTCGTTTGGGCAGGCTGGGTCGCGTTGGGCGCGGTACCCAACCCGGCCCCGAGCGCCAGTTCTGTCCTACAACTGCTCGCCGCGCACCAGCCGGAGCCGCTCGACTTTGCCGGGCGCTTCCTACGCTTCGCCGTTAGCTTCGTCAGCCTGATCGTGCTCCTCTTCCTCGGCCTCTGGCGTCTAACCGAGTGGCCGTCGCCGGGGCGACGCGTGGCGTCTGCTCCCGTGGCAGCTACGCCGGTGATCGGGCCACCAGTTGCCTGGGCGCCCCCGCCTCAGCCCGCGCCTTCCCCACCGACCACACTCTCCGCCGCGGATACGCTCGTCCCGAACCCCTCGCCACCGCGGCCTGAATTCCCCCCGCCGCCGGAGCCGCACAACGCGGGTGCTCCGCCCCTGAGCGTCTCTCCCTCGACGCCAGCCGAGACGATCCGCATCACCACCGACCCACCACCCGCGCCAGCCGTCGAAGCGGCACCCTGGCAACGACCGGGCGAGGGCGGTGTGGCACCGCGCCCAGATACGCCAGCCTAAGCGCAGGAATGCCGCGGCGTGCGACCATACGTCATCCAGAGCTGAGGCGGGAGGCGACGCTCTCCACTTCGGCGATGATGCGCCGGTGATCGCGTAGCAGCAGTGCCCGCGTACGCTCGATCCGGTTCCACTGTGCCGGTCCCAGCGCTTCGGACGTACGCGCCGCCGCGACCTCGTCCTCGTCCTCAAGCTGGACCACGCCCTCCGTCGAAACCCAGAGGTCGAGCAGCAAATCGCGGTAGCTGACGTGACCGGGCACGATCCGCACGCGGTCAACGACATCAAAGCGGTAGGCGATCACCGCCCCGTCCGGCCCGGCGAAGCGATAGCAATTATACGCCCGCCCCGACCAAAAATAGCCGAGCGTATGGCTGCCCGCGGGGAAGAAGAATCCGCCCGCATCGCGTGCGCCCGTGTGGTCAAAGCGCACC